>Ga0302316_10003924_pt1 | contig 9913 bp, 6 predicted proteins | sample III_Palsa_N3_2_FD_200456 | JGI IMG/M metagenome (GOLD analysis project Ga0302316, IMG submission 200456) | Peat permafrost microbial communities from Stordalen Mire near Abisko, Sweden - III_Palsa_N3_2 | ecosystem: Environmental > Terrestrial > Soil > Palsa > Peat permafrost | place: Sweden... | reverse complement strand
CGATGTTTTCGATAGCCATGTAGCGGGTCATGCGATTGCGTCCGGCGAGTGGGACGGCGTTGCAGGCGAGTGGCATGAGAGCGTCGGCGAAGTCGGGGTAGGTTTCGCCCCAGACGAAGCTCTGCATGCAGCCCATGGAGGTGCCGAGGATGAGGCGGAGATGGTCGACGTGGAGACCTTCGAGCAGCATCTGGTGCTGCGAGCGGACCATGTCGTCGTAGTCGTATTGCGGGAACTTCATGCGGAGGCCATCGGAGGGTTTGGAGGATTCGCCCTGTCCGATGTCATCGGGAAAAATGAGGAAGTATTTGGTGATGTCGAGCGGCTGGCCGGGTCCGAAGAGGACGGTAGAAAAAACAGGGTTGAAGAGCGTGTGGGCGTCGCCGCCGGTGCCGTGCAATAACAGCACGGCGTTGTCTACCTGTCCGGCTTTGTTGCGGTGAGGCGTGCCAAGGGTGAGGTAGTGGAGCTTGAGTGCGGGCAGGGTTTCGCCGGTGCCGAAGTGGAAGTCCTGCGCGGTGTAATCGCCGGGTACGCCAGTGTAGGTGGGCGCCGGTGTGGCTGAGGGTTTGCTCACGGTCTGGGCTGTTGCACACGAAACTGCAACGAGTAGTGCTGCAAGGGAAACAGATTTGACCATGACGTGTAGCCTCCGGTGAGAACGATTGCTTCGTTGCAATGGTAGCTGGTGTGGATTTTGTTAGTTTGTGGGAGGTTTGGTTAGCGGTGTGGTGATTTCGTCCAAGTAGTCTTTGGTGCCATCGACGCGGACGAGGGCTGGGAAGCGTTCGCCATCGTGGTAGTCGATGTCGAAGGTGCGGACCCAGCTTTCGGACTGGATGAGCAGGTGGATGGGTTCGGAGTTGGTTTTGGCGGTGACGAGGGCGTCGTGCAGGGGGTTGGCGCCGAGCATGGGATCGGCGTCGGCGGTGGGCCACATGACGAAGGTGAAAATGTGACCGTCGACTGCGAGGATTTTCTGGCCGGGGGCTAGTTTGGCTTTATCGGCGGGGCTGCCCCAGCGGACATCGGTGATGGTGCCGTCAGGCAAAAGGCGTAAGCCCAGGGAGTACCAGACGTTGGGGCCTGTCGGGCCGCGTCCAGTGACGCCGCGATCGTATTTGGTGGGGTGGTCCTGGAAGATGAGCTTGTAGCCGCCTTGCTCGATGCCGGCGGTATCGGCATGGGCGTTGATGAGGTCGACGCGGTCGTGGAGGAATGCGGTCCAGTCGTAGGGTGCGACTTCGTTAAGGTCACGGATGATCTCGGCGCGGTCGTAGGGGACGATGAGTGGGCCGGTATTGCCACCTTTGGCGAGGAAGATGTGGAAGAAGTCGGTGAGGGATTTCTGGTCGTTGGTGAGCTGGCGGATTTTGGTGTCGGCGTCGAGCCAGAGGAGCTCGCCTTCGCGGTAGTAGTCCTGGCCGCGCCGCCAGCTGGACCAGTTGGCGTTATTGCCGCGAAGGATGCTGGCGGCGATGGCTGTGTCGTCGGTTGGGCGCCACCAACGGCCTGGGCTGTAATCGAGGTTCGCGGCTGAGGCGGCGAGGTTGTCGCGGTACTGGGCTTGCGATTTGAGGCCGGAGCGCGCGGCTAAGACGTTGCCCATGTATTGGGTGAGGCCTTCGTAGACCCAGAGGAGCTCACCCTGCTGCATGGTGGCGAAGTCGGCCTGGTAGAGGGTGGCGGGACGGCGGTATTTGCCGTTCCATGAGTGGGTGAACTCATGGGCGAGGAGATCGGCTTCGCTACGTTGGTGGCGCTCGTCGGCGTAGCCAAGCTCGCGGACGCCGTTGTCGGAGGATTGGCCGTGCTCAAGCCCTTCACCACCGGCGACGTCCGAGAGCGTGAGGAGGAAGTGGTAGACGTTGTAATGATGCGAGGCGTAGGCAGCTGAGGCTTCGCGGACGAGGTTGGAGACTTCGGCGAGGAACTCGGGGCGGAGGTTGGAGTCGGCGGGCTCATCGGAGACTACATCGATGTAGTGTTTGGGTGAGATTTCGGGTGCGAGAGGAAACTCGTGGAAGTACTCGCCGGCGATGACGGGGGAGTCTTCAAGCTGCTCGACGGTTGTTGCCTTGAATTCAGTGGTGCCGCCGACCCTGGCATTGGGATCGTACGCACCGGTGGGCTGGAGTGCGGTGCCGATTCCCCAGCCGGCGGGAACGGTCACGCTGGGCTGTACGGGGATGTCTTTGACGGGCTTGTTTGTGGGGTAGAGGAGCAACTTTTCCCACTCCAGGACGGCCATTTTGTCGGTGGCGCGGGCGAGGACGATGCAGTCGAGATGGGCGTGCAGGGTTGTGACGCCAGCGGGGATTTCGAGGTGGAACGCGTAGAGGTCGGTGTCGTCGCGACGCCAGGGGAGGACTTTGCCGTTTGCGGTGAAGACGACGCCGGTGATGTCGTCAGCTGGGCCGGTGGGGCGGTGATTGCCGGGGATCCACTTAGGCGTGGTGAGCGTGAGTGGGCCGGGCTTTACGGGGAGATCGACTTCAGCGTGGTAGAGCTTGCGCGGGGCTTCCGTGAGGTCGGCAGTGATGCGGATGGGGGCTTGCGCGGTGGCGATGGCAGGCAGCGTGAGGAGGGCGAGCAGGGTGTAGCGAAGATCAGGCACGGAAAGCCTCTCTGTAGGTGCTGATTTGTATTTTGCGACTCAGGGAATGATACGTCTGGTGGCGGGGAAGAGACGCAGCGTGACAAGAAAATGACTTTTGTGCGGGTCGGGGCTTCCGCTCGAAGTGAGCGGGAGCTGTCGCGCTTTGCGCGATGCCCACCTCAGCGACGATAAAGCCGTCGCGAAGATGGGGCACCCGGAGTTGTGGCGTGTTGGGTTAGGCGAGGGCTTCTTCGATGGCGGCGGTGATGCGGGGATCGTTGGGAGGCATGTCCGGAGCGAAGCGATTGAGGACTGTGCCGTCGCGGCCAACGAGGAATTTTTCGAAGTTCCAGAGGACTGCTGGAGCAGCATCGGGGGAAGGGAGGCTGTGCGACTTGAGGTAGCCGGTGATACCGTCGCGGAAGCCATCGTCGTTGACGACGTGCGTGGGCGCGGCGCTGATGAGCTCCTTGTAGAGCGGATGGATGCCAGGGCCTTTGACGGAGATCTTGGAGAAGAGCGGAAAGGTGACAGGGTAGTCGGAGGTGCAGAACTTGGCGATTTCCTGGTCCGTGCCGGGTTCCTGCGCGGCGAAGTCGTTGGCGGGGAAGCCGAGTACGACGAGGCCCTTGGCTTTGAACTGCTGGTAGAGCTGTTCAAGGGCGGTGTACTGCGGGGTGAGGCCGCACTTGGAGGCGACGTTCACGATGAGGAGGACTTTGCCGGAGTAGTCGGCGAGAGAGGCGGGTGAGCCGGAAAGAGTCGTGAGGGGTATAGAGGTGAGAGTCGACATGGGATTAGTTTAGCGAGTTTCAACGCCCGTGGCCCGACGGAATGCGGTATAAAGGCATCTTGTTAAGGTTGCGTTATGGCAGTTTCATCGTTTGCAGGGTCATGATGGCGGTTGTGCTGTGCCGTTGTGGTGTGGGGTATGGACAGCAACTACCGGATGCTCCTTCGGCAGTTGCTATCAGTGATTCAAGCGGCTTTTTTGCGCGGTGGGTGGGGTTTTATCGTACGGATTGGAAGCCTGCGCCTGTTGCAGCAAGTGTTGCGGCCGCGCCTGCCGAGGCTGTTGAGACCAAGCGCGGTTTGGCTTCGCCTTTGAGTTCGCCGCCGTTTCCCAGCGCGGATTGGTCCTACGGCGGGTCGCCCGTGATTGGGGAGCCTGATGGGAATGTGTATCCGCTGATGACGGCGGTGAATGGAGCCAGGAGCAGGACGAAGGTTTATGGATGGGTTGAGCCAACCGGGAATTTGAGCACGTCGCGCAACCGGAACACTCCGGAAGGGGATGATATCTATTCCAACCGGGTGGAGTTAGGGCAAGTGGTTGTGTACGTGGAGAGGCTGCCGGATTCGGTGCAGCGGGATCATGTGGATTTTGGGTTTCATCTGACTGCGCTCTATGGGACTGACTATCGCTTCACAACAAATAAGGGGTACTACAACAGCCAACTCGTCGATCACGATAGACAAAATGGTTTCGATCCAACGCTCGAATATGTGGATGTTTATTTCCCTCATGTGGCGAAGGGGATGAATCTGCGTGTCGGACGGTTTATCTCAGTTCCGGGCATTGAGGCGCAGTTGACACCGAATAACTACATGTTCAGCCACTCGCTGCTGTACTCGGTGGACCCGTTTACGGATACGGGTGCGTTGGCGACGATTCAGGTTTCGGATCAGCTGGTGGTGCAGGCGGAAGTTTCGGCGAGCCATGATGTAGCACCGTGGACGCCGGATGCGAAGCCTTCCTTTACCGGATGCGTGAGTTACACGACCAGGAGTGTGAATGACAATTTCTATCTGTGCGCGAATGGGATCAACGATGGCCAGTATGCCTACAACAATCTGCAGATGTATGACGGAACCTGGTATCACCGGTTTGGCAAGACGTGGCATATCGCAAGCGAAGCTTATGGCATGTATGAACTGAACGTGCCGAGTGTGAATGGAACGATTGTGCCAGAAAAGGGAACCAACGGCGCGAACTGCAGGCTGGGCGAGCAGAGGTGTATCGCGCCCGAGTGGGCGATGTTGAACTACGTGAATAAGCAGCTTTCATCGCATGATTATTTGTCGTTTCGCAGCGACTTTTTGAATGACAAGAAAGGGCAGCGGACAGGGTATGCGACGAAGCTGAGTGAGGGAACGATTTCCTACAATCACTGGATCGGATCGACGGTGCAGATCAGGCCAGAGGTACGGTTCGATCACGCGTGGGACCGCAAGGCGTATGACTACGGGACACGGTGGAACCAGTTCACCGCGGCGACAGATGTGGTCTTTCACTTTTAGGCCACGTTGCCTGAGCTATGAGCGTGCGAGTAAAGTTGCGGGGATGAAACGGTCGGTAACTTTTCTGGTTTTGGTGGCTTCCACGGTCTTGTTGGCCAGGGTTGATGCGGGCGCACAACAGAGCAGGCCTGCTATTACGGGCATTGCGTTTGTGCGGTTCTATAGCAGCGATTTGATGGCAGCAGATGGGTTCTATGGAAAGACGCTTGGTTATGAGAAAACGACCGGCGCAGATGGGATTACGCGGTATGCCGTAAATATCGCGCAATGGATTGAGTTGGAAAAGCTGCCTGCGAATTCACCGGCGAGCCGCATGGTTGAAGTAGCGTTTACAACCCGGGATGTGAAGGGAATGAAACGGTATTTCGTGGAGCACAAGATTCCAGTGGAAGGCTCTGCGCAGAAGAATAGCTTTACGGTGCGCGACCCCGAGGGGCACTTGATCGGATTTGTGCAGACGGATGCGATGAAGGGAAAACTGTCGCTTTCGGACAAGGCTGTTTCTCACCGCCTCATTCACGCCGGTATTATTGTGCGCGATCGCGCGGCCGAGGACGCCTTTTATCGCGATTTGCTTGGATTCCATCTTTACTGGGAGGGCGGCCAGGCGGCCGGACGCAGTGACTATGTGGCCATGCAGGTGCCGGATGGAACGGACTGGCTGGAGTACATGCTGAATATCTCTCCGCAGCCGAATGCGCACCAGTTGGGTGTGATGTATCACATCTCACTGGGAGTGACACATATGCAGGATGCCATTGCGGTGTTGAGCCGTAATGGATGTACTGCAGCTGGTTGCAGTGCCATGAAGACCGGACGCGATGGCAAAGTGCAACTGAATTTGTATGATCCGGATTTTACGCGGGCCGAGCTTATGGAGTTTGCGCCTACTGGACCAGTTTGTTGCTCGGGGATACAGGGACGGCAACCCGGCGAAACGGAAGATCGGTAGATCAAGACGAAGGACAGGAAAGCGAGTACAAAACGATGACGACACGCCGCAGTTTTTTACAGAGATCCGCACTGGCTACGGGATGCGCCATACGGTTTCCGCTCAGCGCTTTTGCCGCTGATGAAGGCGGGATGATTTACGGCGTGCAGTTGTATATGGTGCGGCGGCAGGCTGTGAAGGATCTTGCGGGGATATTGAAGGCGATTCACCAGGTGGGGTTTGCGCAAGTTGAGCTTTATCCGATTGCCTACAATCATCCGGCGGCGGAGTTGAAGCAGATTGTGGTGGACGCAGGGCTCGGGGCGGTTTCCGGGCATTTCGACTATGCCGGGTTTGAAACGAAGATCGATTATGGCCGTCAGCTTGGGCTGAAGTACATGGTTTGTCCGATGCTGCCGAAGGATCAGTGGAACTCGGTGGAGGGATTTCGCAAGGCTGCGGATGACTTCAACCGCTGGGGTGCAGCGGTGCGTGATGCGGGGATGGAGTTCCTGTTTCATAACCATTGCTATGAGTTCAAGCCGCAGGCGGGCGGTGTGACCGGGTGGCGGACGCTGATGGATCACACTGATCCGAAGGTGGTGAAGATGGAGTTCGATCTCTACTGGCTGACGCAGGCAGGGCAGGATCCGTCGGCGATGCTGGCGAAGTATGCCGACCGGGCACGGGTGATTCATCTGAAGGATCGCACGGCCGGCGCGCCGGTTGGTTACGAGATGGGGCCGAGCGCGGAGCACTTTACCGAGCTGGGCAAAGGGACGATTGCCTGGCCGAAACTGATCGCTCAGGCGCGGCGGCAGGGCATACGGTATGCGTTTTTGGACCAGGATGAGACGGCTATTCCGGTGGTTGAAAGCATGAGCGAAAGCTTTGCGTATCTGCGGGGAATTAAGGCCTAGCCGGACGCTCAGGGTGCCTGAATGGATTCAAAAGGCAGAAAATGCGGGTTTTTGCACTGCCGGTTTGACAGCTTCGCGTAGGATATTTATCGGTGCGTCTTGTGGACGCCCGAGGTTTAGCGAGGCATGAGTTTTTTTGACGTTTTGTTTGGAAAGCCGTTAGCGAGCAATGAAGCCCATGCAGAGCAGATTGGCGTAGCGGCAGGAATTCCTATTTTTGGGCTGGATGGACTGACCAGCGCCGCGTACGGACCGGAAGCGGCGATGACATTGCTCATCCCGCTAGGCCTTTGGGGCGTGCAGCACTACTTGCTGCCGGTGTTTGGATTCATCCTGACCCTGCTTACGATTCTTTATTTCAGCTACCGCCAGACGATTGTGGCTTATCCGAACGGCGGTGGGTCGTTCACCGTGGCCAGCGAGAACCTGGGCGACAAGGCTGGGCTGCTGGCTGCAGCGGCTTTGATGATCGACTATATCCTTACAGCTGCGGTGGGTATTTCAGCCGGTGTGACGGCGTTGGTGAGCGCTGGCGAGGGTTCCAAGTTTGGTCCGGTGCTGCACCACTATCAACTGGGGATCTGCCTGCTGATTCTGGCTGGTATCGCGATTGTGAACATGCGTGGTGTCAAAGAGACGGGCGCCGTGTTCATGTTGCCGACATTTATTTTTGTGGGCACGCTGCTGACGACGATTGGGGTTGGCGTATACGACGCTGTCCATGCTGGAGGGCATCCGCTTGCGCTGTCCGCGCCGCCGCCGCCGGTGTTGGAGGCGCAACTGCACAAGTACACGGGCTGGTTGTTGGCGGTGCTGCTGCTCAAGGCATTTTCGAGCGGATGCGCCGCGATGACGGGCGTGGAAGCGGTGTCGAATGGAGTGACGGCGTTCAAGGAGCCGCGCTCCAAGAATGCGAACTACACGCTGACAGTGATTATCGGCATCCTGATCATCTTGTTGTTTGGTTTGTCGTATGTGGCGCGGGCTTACGGTGTTACGGCGATGGATCCGGATGCGACCAATTACCAGAGCGTGCTGAGCATTGAAGTGGGCGCGGTGTTCGGACGCGGGTGGTTTTACTTTCTGACCATGGGCGGTGTGTTGGCGGCACTGTCGTTCAGTGCGAACACGGCGTTTGCAGATTTTCCACGTATGGCGCGGGCGATTGCAGGCCAGGACTATCTGCCGCATGTGTTCCTACTGAAGGGACGCAGACTGCTGTTCTCGCATGGTATTTATGCGCTGACCGGGTTTACGGCGCTGATCCTGATCATCTTCAACGGCGTTACCGACCGGTTGATTCCGCTGTATGCCATTGGAGCGTTCCTGGCGTTTACGTTAAGCCAGGCCGGAATGGTGAAGCACTGGCACAAGACCCTGGATGCTCCGCACCGGCATTTCAAGATGTTCGTCAACGGGCTGGGCGCGATCGCGACGGGCATCACGCTGATCGTTGTGCTGTTCTCGAAGTTCCTGGCGGGCGCCTGGGTGACGGCGATTCTGGTGCCGTTCCTCATCCTCATCATGATGATGGTGAAGCGGCATTATGTTCGCGTGAAGCGCGAGACAGAAGACCCGACGCCGCTGCGGTTGACTGGTCTGGAACCGCCGATCGTTGTGATCCCGATGGCGCGGTGGGACAAGATCACCGAGAAGGCGATGCGTTTTGGCATGCTGATGAGTCCGGTGGTCAAGGTGGTGCATGTGGACTCGGACGATAGCGACGCGCTGGGTTGCGTGTGGGAAGAGATGGTGCTGAAGCCAGTCCGCGAGCACAATATGTCGGAGCCCGAGCTGGTGACCGTGAAGAGCACCTATCGCACGATTCTTTCGCCGCTGATGGACTATGTGCTGAAGCTGGAGGATGAGAATCCCGGGCGGAAGATTGCGGTGCTGTTGCCGGAGCTGGTGGTGCGGCATTGGTGGGAGAACCTGCTGCATAATCAGCGGGTACAACTGCTGAAGCTGCTGCTGCTGCTGAAGGGAAATCAGAGGATTGTGGTGGTAAATATCCCGTGGTATCTGTGATGAACAGGGAACAGGGAACAGGGAACAGAGATTAGGGCTTAGAAGGCAGCGCCGCTCAGGTATGGGCGGCGTTGCTGCGTTAGGTGAGAGAGCGCAGACGGGCGACGGCGGCAGGGATGATTTCGAGGGCGCGTTGGATTTCTTCGGCGGTGGTGAGTCGGGAGAGTGAGAGTCGTAGGCTGGAGCGGGCTTCTGTGGGGGTTAGGCCCATGGCCAGGAGGACGTGCGAGGGTTCGGTGGCGCCGGATTGGCAGGCTGCGCCGAAGCTGGCGGAGATGCCCTGCATGTCGAGCGCGATGAGGAGAGACTCAGCGTCGATGCCGTCGAAGCGGATGTTGGTGGTGTTGCCTACGCGTGGTGCGGATGCCGCGTTGATGTGGGTGTTGGGGATGGTGGTTAGGAGACCGCGTTCGAGATAGTCGCGCAGGGTGGTGAGTTCGGCAGGCGATGAGGAAGTGAGCCACTGCTGGGCGAGTTCGGCGGCGCGGCCCAGGGCTACGATGCCGGGGACGTTTTCGGTGCCGGCGCGACGCTGGCGTTCGTGGGGGCCTCCGTGGAAGAGCGGGGCGAGTTGAACGCCTTTGCGGACGAAGAGAACCCCGGTGCCCTGTGGCGCGTACATTTTGTGGCCGGAGAGCGAGAGCAGGTCGACGTTCTTGAGTTCGCCGGCTAGGTCGATGGGGAGCTTGGCGGCGGCTTGTACGGCGTCGGTGTGGACGAGAATGTTGGTGGCGTTTCGTTCGGCGAAGGATTTTGTCAGGCGCGCGATTTTGCCGATGGGCTGGATGGCTCCGGTCTCGTTGTTGGCGAGCATGATGGAGACGAGTTTGGTGTGGGGTTTTAGTGCGGCTTCGAAGGCGGCGGGATCGATGACGCCGCTGGCGGCAGGTGCGAGGTAGGTGACTTCGATGCCGCGACGCTCGAGCGATTCGGCGGCGTAGAGTACCGCGTGGTGCTCGATCTGACTGGTGATGAGGTGTGCGGGCTCTTTGGCGTCGAGGAACGGCTGCAGGATGCCGGAGAGAGCGAGGTTGTCGCTTTCCGTACCGCCGGAGGTGAAGACGATTTCCTTAGCGGCGCAGTTGAGCAGCTTTGCTACGGAGGCGCGTGCGTGCTCGATGGCTGAGCGGGTGC
>Ga0302316_10003912_pt1 | contig 9929 bp, 4 predicted proteins | sample III_Palsa_N3_2_FD_200456 | JGI IMG/M metagenome (GOLD analysis project Ga0302316, IMG submission 200456) | Peat permafrost microbial communities from Stordalen Mire near Abisko, Sweden - III_Palsa_N3_2 | ecosystem: Environmental > Terrestrial > Soil > Palsa > Peat permafrost | place: Sweden... | reverse complement strand
GAATTCCTCCTGTTGTGTCGAGCGATGTCTTCGGTCGACACAAGGCTTGTTCCGCTGTTTTCTTTGCGAAAAGTGCAAAATTTTGCGGCAAGTGCAAAAGAAGAAACGTGAGCCGGACTGAGCAATTTTGTTATTGCGCCCACGTTCTTGCGACCGCAGCATGCGTTGCGTCACGCACCGTTTAGACCGTATGGCGTGTTTCAAACCGAAACAGACGGTGCGTCGGGCAAGGTCATCCGGGGAATGCCACTGCGGCCTGAGCCATCGTCGATGAGCTGGCCAGCGAGCGTCGCTCCTGCGGCCAGCAAACAACCATGGGGAGGGGTATCCGAGTGAGCGATCGATTCAGCAATAATGTCCGGCAATGCACGCCTACGCGTCCGCGTCGAAGCTGTCTTTCAATGGCTATCGCGATGAGCATGGCGATGCTCTACATGCCGGCTCAGGCATGGGCACAGCAAGTGGAGACATCCGATGCCAGTAGCACCGGCACGGTCCAGAAGGCCAAACCGGAAACGCCCGCTGAGAAGGCTGCGGCCAAGTCTGAAAAAAAACAGGATGCCACCGATCTCACGGCAGTCACCGTCACTGGCGTACGTGCGAGTATGGCATCCGCCATCTCGATCAAGCAGGGCGCGGATCAGATCGTCGACTCGATTGTTGCCGAAGATATCGGCAAGCTTCCTGACAACAATGTCGCCGAGGCGTTGCAGCGCATTTCCGGTGTCCAGATCGATCGAAACTATGGTGAGGGCAGCAGCATCGCGATCCGCGGTCTGACCCAGGTGCGCACCGAACTCAATGGCGGCGACAGCTTCACTGCCAACGGCGGTGACACGCTGAGTTTCGAGGATGTGCCATCCGAGCTGCTGGCAGGCATCGACGTGTACAAGAATCCATCGGCGGAGATGATTGAAGGTGGCCTCGGCGGTACGGTCGATCTGCGTACGCATATGCCATTCGATTTCACGGGTCAGAAATTCGCGGTCAGCTCCGAGTATGACTACGCTGACCTGGCAAAGAAGGGTAAACCCTCAGCATCGGTGCTTTACAGCAATCGATGGAAAACCAGTGCCGGTGAGTTCGGCATCCTGGTGGATCTGGCCTATCAGAAACATGCGTTCCGCCAAGACGTGATTTCAACCGAGCCTTTCTACGCCGTGCAGGCTGGTTCGGGCGGTGCCTATGCAAACTATCCCAACTATACCGGCCAGACGCTCGAAGTCCCCCATGGCGGTGGCGTCGGTGAGACCGTTGGTGAACGTCGTCGCATGGGTAGCGATGTTGCGCTGCAGTGGCGGCCCAACAGCGACGTGGAGTTGCATGCGCAGGCGGTGCGCTCGGACTATCACTTTCAGTGGAACGATTACTCGTATTTCGCCTATACCGGCACTACCCCAATCGTGCTGGATACGACCAAGCCGTATTCATTCGGTCCCAGCGGCAACTTTCTCAGTGGCACCTTCGACGCTACGGGTAGCCTTGATACCGAAGGCAATCCTGATCCGAACGGGGCGACCACAGCCGGGATTCCCGTTGCCTCCAACAGCAGCCTGACCACACGGCACTCGATCACCACGGACTACACGTGGGGTGCTTCATGGAATGTGACCAACAATCTCTCGTTGAAGACCGATTTCCAGTTCATCGATGCGTCGACCACCACGTTCCGCTACATCCTCAATACAAGCACCACGACGCCGTATTTGTACCAGGACATCAGTGGCGGCCTGCCGGTACTGAAAGTGGACACAGCCTATACGACCAACCCGGCCAACAATACGTTCGGCTATCTGCTGGATGACAAGACCAACGCCACCGGACGTGAATTCGCATGGCGAGCCGATGGCGAGTACACGCTGGGAGGCAACTTTTTCCAGTCAATCAAGTTCGGCGTGCGCACCACTGACCGCACCGCGGAAACCGAAGATTCAGGCTATCGCTTCGTCTACATTGGTCAGCCGCTCTCCAACTTCCCTGCGTCGTCGTGGGTGATCAAGACATATGGCGATTTCTTCCACGGCAATGCCAATACGTTTGGTTCCACCATCACGCCAAATCCGGCGTTGCTGTTTGACTACGTCAACTCGCTGGCGATGTTCGGCGAAGACACGCCGCTCAGCTATCCGGCGACAGGTATAAACAATCAGGGCCAGAAGACCTATGGTGGCTATGGCCTGGTGACCTTCGGCAGTCAACTCGGTTCCATCCCCTACGATGGCAACGTCGGTCTTCGTGCCGTACGCACCAATGTCAGCTCAAACGGCGCACTGTTGAACTCGTTGGGCGAAACCTTGCCGCTGGACGTCAACAATTCCTACAACTCGTTCCTGCCCAGCCTCAATGTCACCTTTCATCTGACCGACAAGCTGCAGTGGCGTTTCGCGGCATCGAAGGGTTTGTCACGGCCGACCTTCGATCAGCTCAATCCGATGCTGCAGCTGAGCACGCCCGATGCCACCACTGGCGTCAACGCCTACACCGGCACGGCAGGCGGCAACCCGTACTTGAAGCCGATGACGGCGAATCAGTTCGACACGTCGCTGGAATGGTATTTGTCACCGTCACAGCTTCTGTCGGGCGCCTTGTTCTACAAGAGCGTGAACGGCTTCGTGCAAACGGTCACGCTCGAAAAACCTGAAATAGATCAATTCGGAGTCGTCCACGATTACGCCATCAGCAGCCTGGAAAACGGCAAGAACGGTGTGATCAAGGGTGCTGAAGTGGGTTACCAGACCTTCTTCGATTTCCTGCCGGCACCGTTCAATGGGCTGGGCATGCAGGCCAACTACACCTACGTCTATAGCAAGGCCCCGAGTCCGGATGCCTACGATACGTCGGGCAATCCTCTGCTGGTTCCGCTCGAAGGCCTGTCAAAGAACAGCTACAACTTGATCCTGATGTACGAAAAGGGACCGGTCTCGGCGCGTATTGCCTACAACTGGCGTAGCCAGTGGGTAGAAACCACTCAGGGCAACGGTACCGGCAGCCTGCCGATCTACGACAAGGCGTTTGGTCAGGTTGATGCGTCGGTGACCTATCACGTCACCAAGGATTTCTCGCTGACGGCCGCCGCGGTGAATCTGACCAATACCAAGCGTGGTACGAACTTCGGTCTCGATACGCTTCCACGTGACGTCCAGATCAATGACCGCATGTTCAGCCTGAAGGCTCAGCTGGATTTCTGATTCACACCGACGTGCTGACAACCGGCAACCCGTTCCCTCGCGGGTTGCCGGTCTACCAATGTTGACGAGTTGATGAGCCAGTCTGAGCAAATTCCCATTGCCCGCCTTGTCCGAAGCTATCTGCTGCCTGCTTGCCTGTTTGCCTATGGCCTGCTCGCAGCATGCAGGGCAAGTGCGCAGATCGTGCCGTACACGTGGCGCAGCGTGAGTATCGGGGGAGGAGGCTATGTCAGCGGACTGGTGTTCCATCCGGCGGAGCAGGGCCTGTACTATGCGCGCACCGATGTCGGTGGCGCGTATCGCTGGGATGACCGGACAAAACGGTGGATTCCGTTGACCGACTGGCTGACGGCCGATGATGCCAATCTCGGCGGCATCGACAGCATCGCGCTGGATCCGCGCGACACGGGTTGGGTCTATCTGGCCGCCGGTACCTATACCACCGACTACGCCGGCAACGCCGCGATTCTGCGTTCGCACGATCGCGGCAACACATTCCAGAGGGTCGATCTTCCGTTCAAGCTCGGTGGCAACGAGCTCGGTCGCGGCAATGGCGAACGCCTGGCGGTCGATCCGCACGATGGTCACATTCTTTTCCTGGGTTCGCGCACGGCGGGCCTGTGGCGCAGCATCGACAACGCGGTGAGCTGGTCGCACATCGACAGCTTTCCCGTCATGGCCACTGCGTCGTCGGCAAGCGCAGAAAACAGCTGGCGGCGGCAGTCGATCGGCATCGTGTTCGTGGTATTCGATCCGGCCAGCGGCCAGGCGAACCAGCCGACGCCGGTACTGTACGCGGGTGTTTCCACCCGGGAGACCAGTCTGTTTCGTTCCACCGATGGTGGTGTGAGCTGGAGCGCGGTACCCGGACAGCCGACCGGTTTGCGTCCGAACCACATGATCCGTGGCACCGATGGCAGCTACTACCTGACCTACGGCGACGAGCCGGGTCCGGACAGCATGCACGATGGCGCAGTGTGGAAATTCATGCCGGCCGACAATCGCTGGACCGACATCACGCCACTACCGCGCAACGACAAGCCGAGCGGCTTCGGCTGGGGCGACATCGCGGTGGATGCGCACGACCCGCACATCCTGATGGCCACCACGTTCTGCCATTACACGCCGTATGACGAGATCTACCGCAGCACCGATGGCGGCATGCATTGGGCAGCGGTGTTTCCGCGCTCGTCGTTCGATCATTCCAATGCGGTGTGGACCAGCGACCATCATCCGCACTGGATGAGCGACATCGCGATCGATCCGTTCGATCCGGATCACGTGATGTTCGTCACCGGCTATGGCGTGTGGGCTTCGCGCAACATGCACGCATTCGATCAAGGTGCTGCGGTGAGCTGGTGGTTCCAGGACACCAATCTGGAAGAGACCGTGCCGTTGGGCCTGATCAGCCCATCACGCGGAGCCCATCTGCTCAGCGTGGTGGGCGACCTGGACGGCTTTCGCCATGACGACCTCGATGTCGCGCCACGGCAGTTTGCCGCCGCACCGCGTTACGCCAACGGCAACAGCATCGATGTGGCGGGACGGGCACCGCAGGTAGTGGCACGTACCGGCCGTATCCGCGGGCCGGTCGATACCGTGCGTGCGGCGTATTCACTGGACGGAGCGGAGAGTTGGCAGGCATTCGCCAGCGAGCCAGGCGGGCAGGGTGAAGGCACGATCGCCCTTGCTGCGGATGGCCGCAGCGCCTTGTGGTTCCCGCTGGATGCCGGCCATGGTTATGTCACGGCTGACTGGGGCAGGCATTGGACGGCTGCCAGCGGTTTGCCCAAGGCCGCGCGTGTGCTTGCTGACCGGGTTGATCCAAAGCGCTTCTACGCGCAGGACATCTCTCGTGGGGCACTGTTCGTGAGCCGCGATGGTGGAGTGCATTTCTCGCCGATCGGCGGCCAGCTCGACACCATCGCACAGCAGGATTATCAGGCGCCGCGCAGGTCTATCGATGCGGCGGTATACGCCGTGCCCGAGCATGCCGGCGAGTTGTACGTGACCAGTGTCCGCGCAGGTGTGATGCGTGGTCGCGATGACGGCAGCGTGTCATGGCGGAGCCGCACGATCGACAGTGCCGTTTCGCTGGGGTTCGGCAAGGCCGCTCCGGGGCACAGCGAGTCGACTCTGTTTCTCGCTGGAAAAATCGGTGGCAAGAGCGGGCTGTTTCGCTCGATCGACAGCGGGAAACATTGGCTGCGCATCAACGATGACGCGCACCAGTACGGCGAAATCGGTTACGTCACCGGCGATCCGCGTGTGTTTGGGCGAATCTATTTCGCCACCGGTGGCCGCGGCATTTTCCGCGGTGATCCGGCTACAAGCAGGGGCATGCGCGCCACGGCAGCGCCGGTACGAAATGGGGAAAAGAACATGACGCCATCAAGGGGAATGCGATGAAGCGGAAACCGGTAAAAGCAATCGCCAGCACGTTGCTGGCACTGAGCCTCTTGATTGTCGATACTGCGGCCGCAGCGGTGGCCATGCCGCAAGTGCTGCACAAGGATGGTCGCTACCAGCTGCAGGTCGACGGCAAGCCGTACCTGATCCTCGGCGCGCAGGTGAACAACTCCAGCGCCTGGTCGGAGGTGCTGCCGCAGGTGTGGCCAACGATCGAGGCGCTGCACGCCAACACAGTGCAGGTGCCGATCGCGTGGGATCAGATCGAACCGAAGCAGGGTCAGTTCGATTTCAGCTTCCTCGACACGCTGGTCGTGCAGGCACGCGAGCACAATGTGCGGCTGGTATTGCTGTGGTTTGCCAGCTGGAAAAACAACGGGCCGAATTACGCGCCGGCGTGGGTGAAGCTGGACAACCAGCGTTACCCGCGCGTGATAAAGAAAGACGGCTCGACGCTCAACTCGCTGTCACCGTTCGGCACCGCCACGCTGGATGCCGATCGCACCGCGTTCGTGGCGCTGATGACGCATCTGCGCATGATCGATGGCGATCGCCATACGGTGATCATGATGCAGGTGGAGAACGAGTCCGGCACCTACGGCACCGACCGCGACTACTCAGCGGCGGGTGACAAATTGCTGCAGTCACCGGTGCCAGCAGCGGTGCTGAAGAAGACTGGCAAACCGACCGGCAGCTGGAACCAGGTGTTCGGCAAGGACGCGGCGGAGTATTCGTTTGCCTGGGCGATTGCGCACTACATCAACGAGGTGGCTTCTGCCGGCCGCGCGGTCTACAACCTGCCGATGTATGCGAATGCCGCGCTGCGCGACCCTTTCGAGCCGGGCCCGCCGGGCGGCTATTCCAGCGGTGGTCCGACTGACAACGTGCTCGGCATCTGGCGTGCGGCGGCACCATCGCTGGACCTGATCGCACCGGATATCTACAAGCGAGAGTACGCCAAATACATCGCCGTACTCGATCGCTACCACCGTGCAGACAATCCGCTATTTGTGGGTGAAACCGGCAACGACGTGGCGTTTGCACGCTATGTATTCGCCGCGCTGGGCCAGCAGGGCATCGGCTTCTCACCCTTCGGCATGGACTACACCAGGTATTCGAACTGGCCGCTGGGCGCGAAGACGATTGACGGGGATACGATCAAGCTGTTCGCCGCCAACTACGCGTTGCTGGCGCCGCTGGGGAGCGTCATCGCCGAGCTCAGTTTCGAAGGCAAGGTGTGGGGTGCGGCCGAGCCGGATGAGACCCATGAGCAGACGTTGGACTTGGGCGACTGGCGCGTGCACATCGGTTATGGCCAGCCGCAATTCGGCATGGATCCGCCCAAGGGTAACCAGGAAAAACTGGGCGGCGTGCTGATCGCCCAGCTGGGCAAGAACGAATACCTGGTGACCGGCTATCACGCGCGGGTCGACTTCATGCCGGCCAAGGGCCGCGATGGGTTGCGCTTCCTGTTCGAGCGAGTCGAAGAGGGCCGCTACGAAAACGGGCAGTGGCACTTCATTCGCGAGTGGAACGGCGATCAGACCGACTACGGACTCAACTTCACCGGCCAGCTGCAGATCCTGCGGGTCAAGCTGGCCACGTATTAAAGGATGTAGCGCATGCGTATCAAATCTCTGTCCTTCGCCTTGCTGGTTTGCCTCGGTGTCGGTTGCGCCGTGCATGCCGACACGCCCGTTTCCGCGGGCCCGGTTGCGGATTCGCCCGCCATTGAACAACGCGTCGATGCGATGCTAGGCAAGTTGACGCTGGCGCAGAAGGTCGATTTGATCGGCGGTGTCGACAATATGTATACCCGTGCCGAGCCGGCAGCCGGACTGCCGCGGCTGCAGATGTCCGACGGCCCGTTCGGTGTGCGCTCGGTAGGTCCATCCACCGCCTACATGGCGGGCGCCGGTCTGGCTGCGTCGTGGGATCCGCAGTTGGCACAACAGGTGGGCGAGGCGATGGGCCGCGATGCGCGTGCCCGTGGCGTGCACTTCCTTCTCGGTCCAGGCGCGAACATCCATCGTGCCCCGCAGAACGGCCGCAACATGGAGTACTACAGCGAGGATCCGTTTCTCGCCGGCAGCATGGCGGTCGGCTTCATCGATGGCATCCAGAGCCAGGGCGTGGTTGCCACGATCAAGCATTTCGCGGCCAACAATTCCGAATACGATCGCCGCCACCTGAACACCATCATCGACGAGCGCACGCTGCGCGAGATTTACCTGCCGGCGTTCGAGATGGCGGTGAAGGACGCGCACGTCGGCGCAGTAATGAGCAGCTACAACCTGATCAACGGCGAGCACCTCAGTGAGAACCGTACGATCAGCCACGACATCCTGAAGCAGGAATGGGGCTTCAAGGGCATCTTCATGTCCGACTGGCAGGCGACGCACGACGGCATCAAGGCGTTCAACGCCGGCCTTGACCTTGAGATGCCATCGGCCGAGGCGATGACGTCACAACTCCTGCTGTCGCAGCTGAAGGATGGCAAGCTGTCGCAGGACGTATTGAACGACAAGGTGCGCCGCATCCTGCGCACAGCAGCGCGTTTCGGCTTCCTCGATCGACCACAGAAAGATCTGTCACAGCCGCTGTTCAACCTCGACAACGATGCGGTGGCGCTGCAGTCCGCGCGTGAGGGGTTGGTGCTGCTGAAGAACGAGCACAACGTGTTGCCGCTCGATGTGGACAAGTTGAAGACCATCGCCGTGATCGGTCCCAATGCCTTCCCCGCGATCTCCAGTGCCGGCGGCAGTTCGCACGTCGATACGTTCGAAGCGCAGAGCGTACTCAGTGGCATCACCCATCAGCTCGGCGACAAGGTGCGCGTGCTGTACAGCCGTGGCCTGCCTTCGCCTGACGAGGTGTTCAAACAGTCGACCTTTGTTGGCCAGAATGGCGGCAAGGGCCTGCAGAAGCAGACTTTCGCCAATGACGATTTCCAGGGCAAGCCCAGCGCGACTGTCATGGACGAGCATGTCGACCAGTGGAAGCCGGAGCTGTGGACGACGGCGGCGACCGAGCGTCAGAGCATCCGCTGGAGCGGCCAGTTCGTGCCTACGCATAGCGGTAAATACCTGTTCCTTACGGCCGCTGCCAGCCTGGATACTTATCAGTTGTTCGTGAACGGCAAGAACGTGATCGAACAGCTGCAGCGCGAGGGTCAGGCACCGCTGTACGCCACGCTCGATCTGGTCGCCGGCAAGCCGGTAACCATCCGCCTCGACTACAAGCCCGACGTGAGCTACAGCCGCATGGGCATGGGCGTGATCGCACTGGATGATCTGATCTCGCCGGACGCGAAGAAAATGGCGGCGATGGCGGATGCCGCCGTGGTCGCCGTCGGCTTCGACCCCACCTCCGAGAGCGAGGCGTTCGATCGCACGTTCCAGTTGCCGTGGGGCCAGGAGGCGCTGATTGATGCGGTGGTCGAGGTCAACAAGAAGACCGTGGTGGCGGTGAATTCCGGCGATGCCTACGCCACCGACGGCTGGCTGGCCAAAGTGCCGGTGCTGCTGCAGAGCTGGTATCCCGGGCAGGAGGGCGGTCGCGCGATCGCCGAGGTATTGTTCGGTGCGCACACGCCGGAAGGCAAACTGCCGATCAGCTTCGGTCGCGAGTGGAAGGACAATCCCACCCACGATTTCTACGATGCACCGCCGCACTCCGCGGGCACCAACCCCACGGTGAAATACGGTGAGGGCGTGTTCCTCGGCTATCGCTGGTACACCTCCTATCCGGACAAGGCACAGCCGTTGTTTGCCTTCGGCTACGGGCTTTCCTACACCACGTTCGCGTTCGGCCATCTGAAGCTATCGCCGGTGCAGGCGAAGGCCGATAGCACGGTGAGCGTGTCGTTCGACGTGACCAATACTGGCCAGCGCGCCGGTGCCGAAGTGGCACAGGTCTACGTGGGCGATCCGTCGGCAAAGGTGGCGCGGCCGGCGCGTGAGCTGAAGGCGTTCCGCAAGGTACGTCTGCAGCCAGGCCAGACCGAGCACGTCACGCTGACGCTGGATCGCCGCTCGTTTGCCTACTACGACGTCAAGCGGCATGCATGGCAGGTCGATCCAGGCCGTTTCAAAGTCTACGTGGGCGACGCCTCGAACAACACACCGCTGTCAGCAGATCTGGCGATTGGAGACTGAACCATGCATCGCATTCCCATGAACATGCTGGCCGGATTCCTCGTCATCACGCTGGTATCCGCCTGCAGCAGCAACATCGGTTCGACGCAGGCCGCGATACCGCATAACGCCAATGTGGCGCCAGCGACATTCCAACAGATCGCCGACGGCGTGATCGTCGACGTCGGTGGTGCAG
>Ga0302316_10003905_pt1 | contig 9939 bp, 7 predicted proteins | sample III_Palsa_N3_2_FD_200456 | JGI IMG/M metagenome (GOLD analysis project Ga0302316, IMG submission 200456) | Peat permafrost microbial communities from Stordalen Mire near Abisko, Sweden - III_Palsa_N3_2 | ecosystem: Environmental > Terrestrial > Soil > Palsa > Peat permafrost | place: Sweden... | reverse complement strand
CGTTTACATGGGTTCATTTAAACCGGCTTATTAAAAAATACGATCTGGATTTGATTTATATTTCAGGGCCTGGACACGGGGCTCCGGCGACACTCTCGAATAGCTATCTGGAGGGCGTTTATTCCGAGGTGTATCCGGCGATGAGCCGGGATGTGGAGGGCATGCAGCGGTTCCTGAAGCAGTTCTCGTTTCCGGGTGGGATTGGGAGCCATTGCACGCCGGAGACGCCGGGGTCGATCCACGAGGGGGGAGAGCTGGGGTATAGCCTTTCGCACGGATTTGGCGCGGCTTTCGATAATCCAGACCTGATTGTGACGGTGGTGGTGGGCGATGGTGAATCGGAAACGGGGCCGCTGGCTACTTCGTGGCACTCGAATAAATTTCTAAACCCGATACATGATGGCGCGGTGTTGCCCATACTGCATTTGAACGGATACAAGATTGCGAACCCGACTATTCTGGCGCGGATTAGCGATGAGGAGTTAGATAGTTTGTTTCGCGGCTATGGGTGGACGCCTTATGTGGTCGAAGGCGACGATCCGATGGTGATGCATCAGAAGATGGCCGGAGTTTTGGAGCATTGTGTCTGCGAGATTCGCGCGATTCAGAAGAAGGCGCGTGAGGCGGGTGGGATTCCGGAGCGGCCGCGGTGGCCGATGATCATCCTGCGGACGCCGAAGGGGTGGACGTGTCCTAAGGAGCTGGATGGGCACAAGCTGGAGGGGTCGTGGCGTGCGCACCAGATGCCGATTACCGATCCGGTGACGAATCCGGCGCACTTGAAGCTGGTGGAGACGTGGTTGCGGAGTTATAAGCCGGAGGAGTTGTTCGATGAGAACGGGAGATTGATTGCCGAGTTGCAGGAGCTGGCACCTAGCGGGCAGCGGCGAATTACCGCAAATCCCCATGCGAACGGCGGTGTGTTGCGGAAGCCGCTGGATTTTCCGGACTTTCGCACGTATGCGGTGGAGGTTGCGGAGCCGGGGCAGATAGAGGTTTCGTCGACCGAAACGCTGGGGCATTTTTTGCGCGATGTGATGCGGAAGAACATGACGAACTTCAGGGTGTTCGGGCCGGATGAGACGGCTTCGAATAAGCTCGACGATATCTATCCGGGCAGCCATGGCAAGACGTGGATGGCCGACATGAAGCCGGAAGATGCCGACGGCGGCTGGCTGTCTACCGAGGGCCGCGTGATGGAGATGCTGAGCGAGCACACGCTCGAAGGCTGGTTCGAAGGCTATGTGCTGACGGGGCGGCATGGGTTCTTTTCGAGCTATGAGGCGTTTGTGCACATCATCGACTCGATGTTCAACCAACATGCGAAGTGGCTGGAGAAGAGCAAGCTGGAGCTGCGGTGGAGAGCGCCGGTATCGTCGATCAATTTGTTGATTACGTCGCTGGTTTGGCGGCAGGACCACAATGGATTTACGCACCAGGACCCTGGATTTCTGGATATTGTGACGAATAAAAGTCCGGAAGTCACTCGAATATATCTGCCGCCTGATGCGAATTGTTTATTGAGTGTGACCGACCACTGTTTGCGCAGCACGGATTATGTGAATGTGATCGTGGCGGACAAGGCGCTGCACTTGCAGTATCTGACCATGGACCAGGCCGTCGACCACTGCACGAAGGGTATTGGGATATGGGATTTTGCCAGCAACGACGATGGGCAGGAGCCGGATGTGGTGTTGGCTTGCGCGGGCGATATTCCTACCTCGGAGACGCTGGCTGCTGTGGCGATATTGCGGGAACGGTGTCCGGAGGTGAAGATACGGTTTGTGAATGTCGTGGATTTATTCAGGTTGATGCCGGAGAAAGAGCATCCGCATGGGTTATCCGACCGCGAGTTTGACAGCTTGTTTACGACTAACAGGCCGGTGATCTTCAACTTCCATGCATATGCTTCGCTGATCCATAAGCTGACCTACCGGAGAACGAACCATGATAATTTCCATGTGCGTGGATACAAGGAAAAGGGCAATATAAATACTCCGCTGGAACTTGCGATATTGAACCAGGTGGACAGGTTCAATATTGCGATCGATGTGATTGATCGTGTGCCGGCGCTACAGATAAGCGCGGCGCATACCAAGGAGTGGTTGAAGGACCAGATCATCGAGGCCGTAAACTATGCGCATGAAAATGGGATCGATTGCGCGGAGATACGGGAGTGGAAGTGGCCGGTGAAGACGGCTTGACGCGGGAAGGCCGCCTTTGAGGGCGGCCTTCTTCTTGCTTGAAGTTTTGGAGCACCGGGCGGGGATCGAACCCGCGAATACTGGTTTTGCAGACCAGCGCGTTAGCCACTTCGCCACCGGTGCTCGTTGGCTGGACGGGATTGCGCCCGGCCAGCCCTAAAGGGCGGAATATCTCCCCATTGATTCCGTGGGCTGAAGCCCACGGCTACTCCGAACTGCTTACCGCAATCTGAACTACTGCGGTTGCGCTGTTGTCCGCAGATAGGGCTTGACGGTTTTGTAGCCGGGAAAGATCTTCTCGGCGTCGTCGTTGGAGACGGCGGCGGTGATGATGACGTCTTCTCCCTGCTTCCAGTTGGCGGGTGTAGCGACCTTGTGCTTGGCGGTGAGTTGCATGGAGTCGAGCACGCGGAGGATCTCGTCGAAGTTGCGGCCGGTGGTCATGGGGTAGGTGAGGTTGAGCTTGATGCGCTTGTCGGGGCCGATGACGAAGACGGTGCGTACGGGGGCATTGTTGGCGGGTGTGCGGCCTTCGGAGGAGTCGCCGTCATCGCCGGCCAACATGCCGTAGAGCTTGGCGATGGCGAGGGTCGGGTCGCCGATGAGGGGGTAGTTGACCTTGTAGCCGCTGACGTCTTCGATGTCCTGCTTCCACTTGTCGTGGCTGGCGACGGGGTCGACGGAGAGGCCGATGACCTTGGCGCCGCGGGCGGCGAACTGGTCTTCTAGCTTGGCCATGGCGCCGAGTTCGGTGGTGCAGACTGGGGTGAAGTCCTTGGGGTGGGAGAAGAGCACGGCCCAGCCGTCGCCGATCCACTCGTGGAAGTGGATGGGACCCTGGGTGGTGTCGGCGGTGAAGTCTGGAGCAATATCGTTGATGCGGAGTGACATCGTATTTTCCTCGTGTAATTTCGTTTTGAATTCAGGGCCGGGGGATGATTTTAGCCGAAAGCAGAAGACCCACCCGGCTTAGCCTTGGGTGGGTCTTGATGTTCGTTTCTCGACTTGCTTACCGTCTCGAAGCTTTCATCGACTCACCCGCGCAGGGCCGCAGCAACAGCAGCAACCACAGCAGGAGAGAGTCGAGATGGAGACGGTGCGAGTCATAAGATTTCTACCGCGTGAAGCAGTTTGCTCCATGTGCGGTGACTTCAAAGGTAAGACGGGAGAGCGCTGGTGTCAAATGCCGGGTGGGACTGGGTAGACTGTGGGGATGGTGCGCGAGTTCAAGTATTCGGTGTTGGATGTGTTTGCGGAGCGGGCGCTGGAGGGGAATCCTTTGGCGGTGTTTCATGATGCGCGTGGGCTTTCGGATGCCGAGATGCAGGCGCTGGCGCGGGAGACGAACCTTGCGGAGACTACGTTTATTTTGCCGAGCGATGATCCTGACGATGAGAGCGATGGCGTGCGGGTACGGATCTTTACGACGCAGGAGGAGCTGCCGTTTGCGGGGCATCCTACGCTGGGGACGGCGAGCTGGTTGTATTTGAACCATGCTGTGCTGCGCGGAGCGGAGAGTATTACTTTGCGGCTGAATGTGGGGCCGATCACGGTGCGGTTTGAGGGTGGGGATTCTTCCGGTGTTGTGGGGACGATGCGGCAGAACGATCCGGTGTTTGGCGAGACGCATGATCGTGCCGCGGTGGCTGCTGCGATTGGGTTGCGCGCGGAGGATTTGTCTGCCGGCCATGCGCCGCAGACGGTGTCTACGGGGATGCCGTTCTGCATTGTGCTGTTGCGGTCGATGGAGGTAGCGCGAGGCTTGCAGATGGCGCAGCGTGAGGCGTCGGCGTGGCTGGCGAAGAGCGATGCGAAGTTTTTTTACTGCATTGCTGCGACGGAGGCTCGTAATGCCGGTGAGCCGGCGTTTCATGCGCGGATGCAGTTCTACGGAGGTGAAGATCCAGCGACGGGATCGGCTGCGGGATGTTGCATCTCGTGGTTGGTGAAGCATGGGTTGGTACAGCCGGATGTGCCGGTAGTGATCGAGCAGGGGATCGAGATACGGCGGCCCAGCCGTATCACAGTTGCAGCCAGCGTTGAAGCGGGGCGCGTACGTTACGTGCGTGTTTCGGGGCGCACCATTCCTGTGGCAAGTGGGGCGTTTTTCCTGCCCTGACGCAAGACTTTCCCACAGGGGAGGAACCATAATCGCCAACAGCGACGCAGGGTCAAGCAAGGGCGGTGGATACGCTATGACTAACTTGCGTTGCTTTCGCTGTAATTTCGCTGTTGCCACAGTAGGTTCCCCCGAGTAGAGTCAGCGAATCGCACCTGAAGTAAAGCTTCAGCAACGAAAAATTTTCACCTGTTTTACCGACAATTCATAGTGAAAGAAGCCGGTTGACGAGCTGTTTCGCAACCTCCCGCTGGCGGACGATCGCGACGATGGAGTGCTGAGCGAGGCCCTTCGGCAGACCCTTTCATACAACTCCTGGTTCGTGGGTTTGCGAGCTTGGCTTGAGTTTCGTTTGAACTCAGCCTGGCCGCACTCCAACGGATTCGGGCACTGCTCTGGGTCGTCAAGACCCTGCGGAGCGGCTGGGAGAGCCTCGTGCTTTTGCCTTGCCGGTCCGCGAAAGAAGAGGGAAGGAACGTAGAACGCGCCAAGGAACTTGCGCCTACAAGCGCAGGCGACGGCGCGAAGGAACTGTCCTGTGCTTGCTAGACGAGCAGGGCCAGGGGATGAGGTTGGTGGAGGAGACAAGTCAGGGGAAGCAACGGCAAGGCACGGCAAAAAGACAACGGCAAACACGCTCAGCGGCAAAGCTGCGGCGGTGAACAAGGCGAACTGAAACATAAGAAGCTCAGACCGGGAGACACCGGCCGGAAGAAGGAAAGACTATGCGTCCTCGTAAGACAATTTTGTGTGTGGAAGACAATGAACAGGTCCTCTCGGTAAGGAAGTTTTTGTTGGAGACGCGTGGCTACCGCGTGTTGACGGCAGTTACGGCAGCGGAGGCGATGGAGCATCTACAGCGGGCGTTGCCGGGGTCGATCGACCTGCTGCTTTCGGACTTGATCCTGCCACAGATGGACGGCAATGAGTTAGTGCGGCGGGCGAAACAGATGCACCCGTTTTTGCCGACGCTGCTGGTTTCGGGGACGGTGACGAACTTCGATCGTGCGGCTGCGGCGGACGCGTTTTTGCCCAAGGGCGCATGCACGCCGGCGGAGATGCTGGACCGGATTCGGATCCTGGTGGCGCGGAAGCGTGGGCCGAAGAAGCATGTGCAGATGGTGGGCGCAGGAGCGGGGCAGCAGCAGGTGGCTGTTGCGAGCTAACTCTAAGCTTCAACGAGGCCGTAGCGGCGTTGCCATTGCTGTTTGAGGCGGGCCCAGACGGCCTCTCGTTCAGAGTCTGTGCGGTTGGGATCTTGGGGTTCGGCGAAGGCGGTGGCTTCGGTTTTGGCGAGTTCGAGGATATCGCGGTCGCGGGCGAGGTTGGCGACGCGGAGGTCGGGAAGGCCTGCCTGGCGGGTACCGAAGAACTCTCCGGGGCCGCGTTGCTGGAGGTCGAGTTCGGCTAGTTCGAAGCCGTTCTGGGTGCGGACCATGGCGTCAAGACGGAGTTCGGCTTCGGGGGTGATGCTGCTGCCGGTGAGCAGGACGCAGTAACTCTTGTGGCTGCCACGTCCTACACGGCCGCGGAGTTGATGAAGTTGGGCCAGACCGAAGCGCTCGGCATGTTCGATGACTATGACGGTGGAATTTGGGACGTCGACGCCGACTTCGATGACGGTGGTGGCGACGAGGACATTGATCTCGCCGCGTTTGAAGCGGGCCATGGCGACTTCTTTGTCGTCGGCGGACATGCGGCCGTGGAGCAAACCGAGTTTGAGGCCGGCGAGTGGGCCGTGGCTTAATTCGTCGAACATTTCGGTGGCGGAGCGGAGCTTTTGCTTTTGGGTGCTGGGCTTGGATGCGGGCTTGGATGCGGGCTTGGAAGAGAGCGGTCGAGCTGCGCTCGATACCCCACCCTGCCGCGCAGAAGCGCGCGTCGAGGATGGGGCACCCGGATCTTCATCGGGCTTGGCGAAGTCTAGTTCGGGTTGGTCGTCGTTGGCGCCTTCGATGATGGGGTAGACGATGTAGGCCTGGTGGCCGGCGGCGACTTGCTTGCGGACGAAGTCCCAAACTTCAGACGCGCGGTCTTCGGTCATCCTGCGGGTGACGATGGGGGTGCGGCCAGGCGGGAGTTCGTCGATGACGGAGACGTCGAGGTCTCCGTAGACGGTGAGGGCGAGGGTGCGAGGGATGGGGGTCGCGGTCATGACGAGGACGTCGGGCTCGGAGGCGATGCCGTCGGGGCCGGGTTTGCGCATGAGGTGGAAGCGTTGCTGGACGCCGAAGCGGTGTTGCTCATCGATAATGACAAGGCCGAGGTTGGCGAAGTCGACTTTTTCTTCGACGAGGGCGTGGGTGCCGATGGCGAGGTCGGTCTCTCCGCGAAAGATGCGGGCGCGGGCTTCGCGCTTGGTACGCTCGTCGAGTGAGCCGGTGAGGAGGGTGACGCGATAGGGGCGGTTGGTGTGAGGGGAGATGGCGTCGGCGAGGAGTTTTTTGGCGGCGAGGTAGTGCTGGGTGGCGAGGATCTCGGTGGGGGCCATCATGGCGGCCTGGTAGCCGTTCTCGATGGCGACGAGAGCGGCCTGGAGCGCGACGATAGTTTTACCGCTGCCGACATCGCCTTGCAGCAGCCGGCGCATGGGTTTGGGGTTGCGCATGTCGGTGACGATCTCGCCGAGGACGCGCTTTTGCGCGGCGGTGGGTTTGAAGGGGAGGACTTGCTTGAGGGCGTTGCGGACGTTGTCGTCCGTGGTGAAGGCGGTGCCGATGCGGGTGCGGAGCTTGCGGCGTTTGAGCTCCAGGCCGAGCTCGAGGTAGAAGAACTCTTCGAAGATGAGGCGGCGATGCGCGTGCGTGCGGGCGGACATGAGGTCGAGCATGGAGGTGCCAGCGGGAGGGAAGTGGAGGTTTTGCAACGCCTGCATACGCGATGGCAGGGCGAGGCGTTGGGTGAGCGTGGTGGGGAGGGTTTCGGGAGAGGGTGTGGTGGATTCGAGGAGTTCGCGGAAGACTGTCCACATGATGCGGCGGTGCCAGCGGGAGGTGAGCTTGGCTCCCCAGGCGGTTTCTCCGCCGAGGGATTTGTAGATGGGGACGATGCGGCCCATCTCGAGGGAGATGAACTCCGCGTCCTCGCCGGTGGCGTTTTGATCGGGGAGGATCTCGAAGGTGGGCTGGATCATCTTGTAGCGCGTGCTGCCGGGAACGGCGTGGAGGGCGTTGCCGCTGCGCGAGCCTTCGAGCTTGCCATAGAGAGCGATGGTTTGGCCGGGCTTGAATTTGTCTTTTAGGTAAGTGCCGTGGAACCACATGCACTTGACGGTTTCGAGGATGTTGGCGGGGGGTGGTTGAAGCAGGCCTTGCATGGTCGCGGCAGCGGGCAGAACAGCAGATCTCTCCACTGCGCTGCGCTCCGGTCGAGATGACAATTCTATGGGGGGAACGGCGGGCGGCTTGATGCCTATGGTCATCTCGAAGATGGGAGCGGAGCGGGTGCGGAGGAGGACGGTGCCGCGGACTTCGCCGATGAGGGAGGCCATGTCTCCGGTGTTGTATTGCGAGAGCGGCTTGGGGTGGAGGCGGTCTTCGTAGCGGAAGGGGAGGTGGTAGAGGAGGTCTTCTATGGTGTCGATGCCGCGGGTGGCGAGGTTGGCGGCGACGCGGTCGCCGATGCGCTTGATGAATTTGACCGGGGTTTGGAGGTCTAGCGGCACGGGTTGATGGTAGCAGTGAGAGTTTGCGCGATAATCGCAGAGGCGGAAAACATGGAACAGGCGAGGGGTCCAGGAGCTACGCCCCCCTCCTGTACTTTCTGGGGTAAAGTCCCGGTAGCGTTGGGGTTATGTTGCGGATCCGGTTGGTGGTGCGATCGATATTTGGCATGGCGTAACCCTCCTTTCTCCGCTGTGGCTTAAATGGTGAAGGCTGCACATGCGGCGGATGCCGGGCAGCCTTTTTGCTATCTGTGTCCAGTTCTCTTCTAATCTTCTATATCCAGTCGCTGCGGCTGCGCCTTCGCTCCGGCCTGCGGCAGCGCGGTGGTGTCTGCGACGCGGGGGTTTTCCTAGGGCTACGCCCTAGGCTGGTATATGTCGGGCCTTTGGCCCTGGGGTTGGGGGTGGTGTGGGCGGTTGTGCGACTCTACCCATGGCCAGAGTCCTGTCAAGCATGGGACATCCACCGTTGCGCAGCGCTTACGTAGCTAGTACCTTTGGATGTGATTGCCTCGCAAAGTTAGAACAGGATTGTGCATGTCCGATACATCGTTCCGATACAGAATCCTGCTGGTTGACGATGAGGCAGCGTTGCGCGATGTAGGCAAGATGCTGCTGGAGGCGCAAGGGTATGAGGTGCTGTGCGCGGAGGACGGATTTGAGGGGTTGGCGGCGCTGAAGCAGTCGCTGCCGGACATTATCATCTCGGACCTGCGGATGCCGAATATGAACGGGTTCGAGTTTCTTTCGGTGGTGCGGCGGCGCTTCCCGATCATACCGGTGATTGTTATATCTGGGGAGTTTCGAGGGGTGTCGGTGCCGGAGAGCGTGCTGGCGGACGCCTTCTTTGAGAAGGGCGCTTACAAGATTCCGGAACTTTTTGAACGGATTTGCGCGCTGGTGCATGAGCTTCCTACGCGACCGAAGACAGGGAAGCCGAACCGCGCCGCTGTGTGGGTGATGAACAACAAGGGGACGGTTGCGGTGACATGCTCGGAGTGCCTGCGGACGTTTCCGGTGGCGGGGGTGTCGAAGGGGGTGAATGAGGCGGAGTGCGACTTCTGCTCCTGCATGGTTCGGTTTGAGATTATTGGGGAGACGTTTGTGGGGGTGTGAGGTCGTTGAATGGCTGGTTTGGCATTGTGCGATCCCACCTTAGCGACGATGAGGCCGTCACGAAGATGGGCCACCCTAGATATGGGCGGGGCTTCAGCCGGGAGATAGAATCGACGGCATGAAAAATATGTTTGATGTGGCGCGGGTGGAGGAGATCAAGGGGCGGCTGGCTTTGTTGCGGCCGGAGAGCGAGCGGCAGTGGGGGAAGATGAGCGTGGCGCAGATGTTGAAGCATTGTTGTATCGGGATAGAGACAGCGACGGGGGATTGCAAGCCTCCGCGGGTGGCGATTGGGTGGGTGCTGGGACCGCTGGTGAAGTCGATGGCGATACGGGAGGATGAGCCGATGCGGAAGAATTCGCCGACTGCCCCGGTGTTGATTGTGGTGGGGGAACCGGACTTTGGCGTGGAACGCGAGCGGCTGGTGGGGTTGATCGATAAGTTTGCGGAGGGTGGGGCAGCGGGGTGTACGACGCATCCCCATGCGTTCTTTGGGAAGTTGAGGCCGGAGGAGTGGGCGGCGTTGATGTACAAGCATCTGGACCATCATCTGCGGCAGTTTGGGGTGTAGTGGCGGGATGCGAGTGTGCTGAAGGACTGGGGCGGGCGACGATAGAATGGTTGGTGGGCAACGTCGTTATGGATTCCTTCTTTAGCCGGTACAAAAATTCGCTGGTGCTGATTGCGATTGTGCTGGCGCAGACGATCATGCTGGCGGTGCAGGTGCCTAAGTCCATCGAAGGGCATGGCCCGGCAGACGCCGATGGACGGCATATCACTCTGCTGCGGTATTGGGCGGTCGCGCTGGTGACGCCCGTGGAGCGGGCGGTGCATGG
>Ga0302316_10003900_pt1 | contig 9943 bp, 3 predicted proteins | sample III_Palsa_N3_2_FD_200456 | JGI IMG/M metagenome (GOLD analysis project Ga0302316, IMG submission 200456) | Peat permafrost microbial communities from Stordalen Mire near Abisko, Sweden - III_Palsa_N3_2 | ecosystem: Environmental > Terrestrial > Soil > Palsa > Peat permafrost | place: Sweden... | reverse complement strand
TCGGCCCGGTCCTGGGGGATGCCCTTCACCGTCTCGCCCCACTTACGCGCTGCTTTGAGCGCTGTCTCAACCGCCTCCGCGCCGGAGTTCATCAGCAGCGCCATTGCAAAGCCAGTCAGATCGTGCAGGTCGCGCAGCAGCAACGGCAGCTGGTCGTTGCGGAAGGCGCGTGAGGTCAGCGTGACCTTCTGCGCCTGCTCCACCATGGCGCGAAGAATCGCCGGATGGCAGTGTCCCTGGTTCACGGCGGAGTAAGCCGCCAGAAAGTCGAGATAGTTCCGGCCTTCTACATCGGTAACCCAGGCCCCCTGCGCCCGCTCGATCACCACATCCAGCGGGTTGTAGTTATGCGCTCCGTACTCGTCTTCCAGCGCGATGAACCCGTTCGCAGCTGCGGACTCCGCTTGCAGTACTTCGTCCGCGCCTTGCTCTTCATGCTCGACGATCGCCGGGGGATGAGGGTGCAGCTCCGGAGTCAGCTTCATCACCAGGCACTTCGCCGCGCCGCCTGCCTTCAGGAACTCGTCCAGCTCCACTTGAATCACGTCGAAACCGCGTGCTCGAAGCTCCATTTCAAGCTGCGAGCTGATGAGATTGAGCACAATCGTGCGGCTGATATTAACGGCGTTGCAGGCAAACTGCAGCGCGTCCGCCTCACTCACCTCGATGCGCTGTTCGGAAGAGTAAAAATTCTCGATCAGGCCGAGCGAAGCATCGTCGAACGCCGGCGGATAGTAGAGCAGCGAGCCATCCGAAAGCGGAGCAAAGCAGGTGTCGAGATGGTAGAAGCGCGGATCGATCAGGTGCAGGCCGGTCACCTCGACGTCCCACAGCGACCGCAGCGCAGCATGGCTCGACTGGAGCGTGCGCGTACCGTAGCCCACCCATAGGCGCGAGCCGTCGGAGGAGAAGAGCGCATCGCCTTCACCCTCGAAAGGTGTCTCGCGGGGAAGATCCACGACCCTGTAACCCGCATCGGCAAACCAGCGGCGAAAGTGCTCTTCTTCATCCTGCCGCTCGCGATGAAAGAAGCTGCTGATCGCCACAGCGCCTGCATGGGCCAGGCCGGCGTTGGCCGTAAAAACCATATCGGGCGAGCCGGCCACAGGCTCAACCAGGCAGACATTCGCCAGCCGCGACAGCACGGCATAAAGCGTCTCCCACTGCCGCATGGCGCGTAGCGGCGAGGAGCTACCAAGATTGCCCTGCATCCATGGATTGATAACGTAGCTGACCTCATACAACGTAGGAGGGCACATCAGCAGTGTGGGAGCAGGCAAACTGCGGAACGTTGCAGCGGGAATCTCGTTTTCGATCTCCAACCCGGCGTTCATCCCGGCGCAGCCTCCCATGACATGGAGCATGGCAGGGCATGGACAGTACGTCAACAGGAATGATTATTCATCGACCTATGAATAGATATACATTCGGATTTTTAAGCTGATGTTAGCTGCTGCCATTAATCCAAGCGGATAATTAATTGGGCGCGCTCTAAGGATATTTTCACCTGTAGCTCGCCGGGTTCTCGCGCTACTATATAAATCTCGTATGAAACTACTGACTTCGGTTACCCGTTTGATCGCGGTAGTGGCGCTATTCGCCGCTGCATCCACGTTGGCGCAGACGATGAACGGCAACTACGCCCGCGATCCGGATCAATCCGTGGATGAGGCATACACGAAGAAAATTCAGCAATATACGACCGACCCATCGTTTCTTTCACCCCTCATCGACTATCTACCGGCTTCGCAGACAGTACCTACGCCGATGAAGGTGCTGGGAGATGTTGCAGGGGCTCCCGACATGCTGCCGTACTCCGCGGATGTCTATAAATATTTTCGCCTATTGGCGGCCAGTTCCCCGAGAGTGCAGGTAACTACGATCGGCCACTCTGAAGAGGGCCGCGAGATGATCGCCGTAGCCATCGCCGGTGAGAGTCTGCTGAAAGGCGCCAAGGAAAACGACGCAAGACTTGCCAAGCTCTCCGACCCGCGCACCATCGGCATGGACGACGCCAAGGCTGCCGCGTTGGTCGATAGCTCCTATCCGGTGTACTACATTACGGGCACGATTCATTCCACTGAAACCGGCGCGCCTACCGCACTGATGGAACTGGCCTACCGGCTGGCCGTCGACGACTCTCCCTACATCAAGTACATCCGTTCGCACATGATCGTGCTGATTACACCAATCGTCGAGGTCGATGGCCGCGACCGCATGGTTGATATCTATAACTGGCACAAGGCCCATCCTGGCCAGCAGTATCCAAGGCTCACCTACTGGGGACACTATGTCGCGCACGATAACAATCGCGACGCGATGGCAATGACTCTCAACCTCAGCCGGAACGTGCTCGACACCTACCTTGGCTGGCACGCGATCGTACTGCATGATCTGCATGAGTCCGTGCCCTTTCTCTACGACAACACCATCGGAGACGGTCCCTATAATCCATGGATCGACCCCATGCTAGCCGATGAGTGGCAGGAACTGGGCTGGAACAATGTCGCCCAATTGCAGAGCTTCGGCATGCCCGGCGCCTTTGCTCACGGAGACTTCGACACCTGGGGCTCGGGCTATCTCATGTCTCTGGCCGCCACGCACAACGGGATCAGCCGCCTATATGAAACCTTCGGCAACGGCGGAGCGGACACTGAGAAGCGCATCCTCGATCCAGAGGAATATTCACGCACCTGGTACCGTCAGAATCCGCCGCTGCCGGTCGTCACCTGGTCCCAGCGCGACAACAATAACTATGAAGAAAGTGCCTTACTCTCGACGCTCTCCTATTTCTCGAGAAATACCCATCATTTTTTGGAGAACTATTACATCAAGAGCAAACACTCGGTGCAGAAGCCTTCCGTCGAAGGCCCGGCAGCTTATGTTCTGCCCACCAGCAGTGCTGAAGCGAATCGCCAGTTGCAACTCTTGGAGATACTGCATCGGCAGCATGTAGAGGTAAGTCAACTTGCAGCTGCGGCGACCACAACGCTGCCCCCCGCGAAGCACGGTGACAAGCCTACGCAGGAGACCTTGCCGGCAGGAAGCTTTGTGGTGCGTCTGGATCAGCCTTACTCGCGTGTTGCCGATTCTCTGCTGGACCACGAGTACTGGGCCCCGGACGATCCACAGAAGTTTCCTTATGACGACACCGGCTGGTCATTCAGCGAGCTCTTCAATCTGAAGGTTGTCCGCGTAACCGATTCTGCATTTTTAAACGCGAAGATGACGAAACTGAGCGACTCTTCGAGCGTGGCTGGAAAGCTCGCAGGCACAGGCTCGACAATCGCCATCGCCAACACTGGCCAGACCTCGTTGCTGGCGTTGCTTTACAAGCTGAAGGACGCACATGTAAGGATTGTCGAGAAACCTTTCGATGCGCAGGGCAAGCACTTCGGGGCAGGGTCGCTGCTGATCGACAACATCCCCGACGCGGATGTTACTCCGGCACTGAAAGAGCTCTCGCTGGACGGCACGCGATTGGCCACGGCTCCTTCAATCCCAACTCATCCCGCCGTGAGGCCGCGCATCGCCTTCATGCATACTTGGCTGGATACGCAGACCGAGGGATGGTGGCGCTATGCGTTCGATAATGCAGGCATCCCGTACCAGTACATCAGCACGCAGACCGTGGCGGTGCAGGACGGCCTGCGCAGCAAGTACGACGTCATCCTCTTTGCTCCCATCGGTGGTGGCTCGACCCAGGAGATCGTGAACGGCCTGCCGATGTACGGCAACGCGGTGCCATGGCAGAGGTCCGAGCTGACGCCGAACCTCGGCGTTCCAGATGGTACCCCGGATACGCGGCCGGGATTGGGCTATGAGGGTCTCGAACACCTGCGCAAGTTTGTCGAGCAGGGAGGCCTGCTGATCACCTGCGAAGACACCGCGCAATTTGCAATCGATAGCGGTCTTGCTCCGGGGGTCTCGGTGGCCCATGGCGGCGATGCCCACGTCGTTGGCACGGTGCTGAACACGGTCTTCGTCTCGCCCAACAACCCCGTGGCATGGGGCTATGGGCCGGCTGTCCCAGTAATGAGCTCCGAAGGCATGGTGTTCGACATCAGCAACACCGTTGGGCGCTCCGGTCACCGTTCCCTTACGGACCCCTATGAGGAACGCCCCAGCGGACGCGGCAGCATAGACGACGCCGATGTCGTCCAGGCGCGTAAGCCTGCGGAGCCGGAGCCGCCTGCGAAGCAGGAGAGCTGGGAACCAAAGCCACTGAATGAAGAGCAGATGCGCAACAATCCGCTGCTGATTCCAGAGCAGTACCGGCCCGATGTGATTTTGCGCTTCTCGGACTCGAAAGATTTGTTGCTCTCGGGCCTGCTCGAGAAGGCGGGTTCCATCGCGGAACATGCCATCGTCGTGGACGCGCATCTGGGCGAGGGAAATGTTCTTTTATTCGCCAATAATCCTGTCTATCGCGGAGAAACGGTGGGCAGCTACCCACTGCTCTTCAACGCGATCATGAACTACCAGCATCTGGGTCACGACATAAGTGGGCCCAAATAAAATCTATCCGTAAATAATCACTATGATTGGCACTTATTCCTTATGAAAATCTCTGCCTCTGCCCCTCTCTTTGTCCTGGCGTTTCTGTCGCTCCCCGGCCTTGCGCAAAACAAACCGGCGATTACTCTCGATGAATACATGAATGCGACCGATATTACCGAGGCCCGCCTCTCTCCCGATGGCTCGGCCGCAGCGATCGTCACCACGGACTCGGACTGGCAGCATGACCGCTACAAAGAAAACATTTGGCTGTGGACGCGGCAAAGCGGCACACTCACTCCGCTAACGCACACCGGTCACGACGGCTCGCCCGTGTGGTCGCCGGACGGCAGCACTATCGCCTTCCTCTCCGACCGGCCACTCCCCGGCGGCGATAAGAGTGCCGACGACGGAGAAACTGATGCTGAAGAAGCTACCCGCATCTGGCTGATCCCGGCACATGGCGGCGAAGCCTACCCGCTTTATACCGAGGACCTCGACACCCACGCGTTTGCCTGGTCGCCGGACGGCGCACGCATAGACTTTTCCGTCACCGATCCTCTACCCAAGGATTCCGAAGACGCACGCAAAGAAGAGTGGAAGGATGTCATCCGCTGGCGCGAACAGGAGCGCGGCGATGTGCTGCTGTCAATGCCGGCCAGTTCTGCGCTTAAGGCCAGCGTGGCGACGCCACAAGCGCATCACGAGGACAAGCTCGTAGGCGACAAGCCTGCGTATCCAGCCGATGCCCTGGTCATCGCACACAGTTCTCTGGAGATCGCCGAAGTTTTGCCATCGCCCTCGGGGGATCGGATCGCCTTTGAGACCGGCCCTATCTCGCATCGGTTGGAGAATCCTGCTGACTCCGAGCTGTTCCTGGTCGCGGCCAAGAGTGGCCCAAATGGTGGCAAAGTAAAGCAACTCACGCACAACGAAGGCCTTGAAGACCATCTCGCCTGGGACCCCTCGGGCAAGAGTATCGACTTTCTTATCGCCGCGGCCAGCGGCTCGGTCGAAGGGCCATATACCGACGTGCAGGGACGCATCTACTCGCTCGACATCGAGTCCGGAAAAATAACTCGCCTGGGCGGCGACTTCGACGGCGATTGGACCGACTTCACCGTCACAGAAGACGGCACAATCATCGCCGCCGCCCTCAAGAGCATGGACCAGCACGTCTATCGCATCGACGGCGCGAAGTTTGAGAGCATCGCAACAGTTCCAGGAAACTACGCTCGCCTCGATGCAGCTAAGCATGGTTCGGCATTGCTGTTTATACACTCAGGCATCACCGAGCCCACCCAGGTCTTCGTGGCGCCCGCGCTCACCGGCCTGAACGACGCTACACCGGTGACTGCCTTCAATCCAATCTTTGCCGAACGAGCCCAAGTCGAGTGGCAACCCTATACCTGGAAGTCAGACGACGGCACACCGGTCGAAGGCGTACTGATCTATCCGCCTGGCAAGAAAGATGCCAAGCATCTACGCATGTTGACCTTCATCCACGGCGGCCCAGCGGATGCCGATGGCAACCGCTTCGGTGCCGACTGGTACGACTACGCGACGCTCGCCGCGTCCAATGGCTGGCTGGTCTTCCGCCCCAACTATCGCGGCTCCAGCGGCTACGGCGACGCCTTCATCCTCGGCATCCAGCCGCACCTCGTCTCTATTCCCGGTCGCGACATCCTTACCGGCGTCGACGCATTGGTCAAGGATGGCATCGCCGACCCCAACCATCTCACCATCGGCGGCTATAGCTATGGCGGCTACATGACCAACTGGCTCATCACGCAGACAACGCGCTTCAAGGCCGCGGTCACCGGCGCCGGCGCAGTCGAACATGTTGCCAACTGGGGCAACGACGACGATAGCTGGGACGACGCCTGGTATCTCTCCGGCTATCCCTGGGAGAAGCCCGATCTCTATCAGAGCGAGGCCGCTCTCTTCCAGATCACCAAGGTCACGACGCCGACTCACATCGTCGGTGGCAACGCCGATGTCCGCGTCAGCTATCTCGAGCAGGTCCTGCTCGAGCGCGCCCTGGAAAGGCTCAAGGTGCCGCATTCGCTGTTGGTCTTCCCGGCCGAGGGCCACTCCCTCGACAAGGACCCGTGGCATGGATACATCAAGGTGCGCGAGGAACTGAAGTGGCTGACGAAGTACGGCGAGAACTAGAATGGCCTCGTGATGAAACGATGGATGATCGCGCTTTGGATTTTTGCCTTGCTGCCGGCAAGCAGTTCTCTAGCGCAAACATCGGCAACACAGCCCTGGCAACGTTTGCAAATGCCCACTGCTGCCGAAGTCGCAGTAATCTGGAAGGACCCGCCGTCTGAGTACGGCCCCGAGCCTTACTTCGACATGGGTGGCGCGCTCAATCGGACGGAGATACAGCACGATCTCGACAAAATAAAGACGCTCGGTTTCCGCGCTGTAACCGCGCAGGCCGGCGTCAACATGCCCTTTGCGTACCTTTCGCCGGAGTACTTCAAGTTCTTTCAGATGCTGGTAGCTGAAGCGAAGAAGCGTGACATGCGTGTATGGATCGTCGATGACGCTGGATACCCCAGTGGGTTTGCCGGCGGAAAATTCACGAAAGATAAACCTGACCTGCGCATGCAAACACTCGGCATCGCTCAAACTATTGCCGTCAAGGGCGGAGAGACGCTCAATCAGGTCGTTGCTCCAGACACCGTTGCCGTAACGGCCATCAAGAACGATGGCGAGACAGCTACCGTACCGTTGATCGACGGCAAGATCGCATGGAAAGCGCCGGCCGGCACATGGCAGGTGCTCATGGTCGCACATAGGTTTGAGACCTCCGCAACGCGCTCCGCCTTGAACCCGAAGCTTGCCATAGAGCCACGCCCCAACACCAATAACGTCCAGGCCAAGGACCGCTCTGAATCGCTCGAGGACTATCTCAACCCAGAAGCAACCAAACAGTTCCTCGCCTTTACCCATGAGCAATATAAGAAATACATCGGCGGCGAGTTCGGCAAGACGATCGTCGGCTTTCGTGGCGACGAGCCGGACTACTCCGTCGCTGGCCTGCCTTGGACGCCCGCGTTCTTCGCCCGCTTCCAGCTGATCAAGGGCTACGATATCAGGCCTTACCTCGCGACCTTTCTTCTGCCCGATGGCGCCGGCATGACGCCCGAGCAACAACGTGCCCACGCGGACTACTGGGATGTGTTCTCCACCCTGTACGCCGAGAGCTTCTTCAAGGCCCAATCCGACTGGTGCGCCGCAAACCATCTTGAGTACCAGGTCCACATCGACTTCGAAGAGCGCCAGTTGAGCTGCACGCGCACCGACGGCGAATTCTTTCGCGACATGCGTTCCGTACAGGTCCCCGGCATCGACATGACCCGGCACCAGATCTGGTCCGATACCATCTCTGACTATCCGCGGCTTGCGTCCTCCGTCTCGCACGTCTATGGCAAGCCCAGGGCCTTCACCGAAAGCTTTGCCTCCGCCCGGCCCATGCCCGATTCGCTCGAAACGCGGTACATCCTCAACGAGCAGATAGTGCGTGGCGTCAACCTCGAGGAGCTGATGTACTTCCCTTCATCAGGCGCCGGCGGCCGTCCGTCCATGTCGTACATGCAGGCGCCTGACTTCCCCGCGTTGATGGACTATGTCCGCCGGCTCAGCTATCTCATGTCGATGGGTAGGCCGACAGCCTCAGTGGCGCTCTACCTTCCATCCAGTTCCTTATGGATGAACGACGCGGCGGCCGATACAGCGTTCGTCTCCACGGAGCGCCTGCTCTCCGAGCACCAGATCGACTTCGACATTGTCAGCGAAGACGCACTCGCAAAGGACTTGATAGCAGGCCACGGCGCGCTCGAGACGATGAGCGGCAACCGCTTCCGAACCGTAATCGTGCCCAGCGCTTCTTTGCTTTCGCAGGCCGCGCTAGACAGGCTGCACAGCTTCGCCGATGGCGGCGGCCATGTGCTGTTCCTAAGCCGCACCCCGTCTCTCATCGCCGACAAAAGCATTTTGACCGCGCGTGCAGCGGTGCCCACGGAGTTTGCTTGGGCCACACTCGCTCCGGGTGAGCTACCTCCGACGCCAACTCCCTCCGACGGTCCCCCCGAGCATCCGCCCATGCCGCAGATTGTTCCTGCGGCGATTCTTCAGGCTGTGATGGCAGCGATATCTGAACGGGACTTAATCCTCGATCAGCCCGACACAACATGGCGCATTATGCAGCGCCGCTGGCAAGATGCAGATGTCGTACTTCTCTTCAATGAAGGCGCCGTCGCCTCCACTCATTCCGTGACATTGGCAGGCCAAGGCACGAGAGTCGAAGTCTGGGACCCGCAGACCGGAGAGAGTTTGCCGCTACCCACCACACAAGGCAAAAATGGCCTACGGGTTACCGTAACTCTGAAAGGCTATGAGACGCGCGTGTTGGTCGTGCGGTAACTATTTCAGCGGTTCACCGCAGGCGCTCTCATCAACGACTTCATGCACAGTACTGCTTCCTCCAGTTCATCCACCGGCACACATTCGCGGCTGCTGTGCGCAGTCCGCATGTCACCAGGCCCGAAGACAATTACCTCCTTCGCTACGCTGGCGAGAAGAGGAGCTTCTGAACCGAATGGGATGGAGATTGCCGGCCGCCCAGTCATTGCCTCGATAGTTTTAAGCAGTTTGGAATCTGCCCTCGTCTCGAAGCCCGCCTGCTGCCGCACAACCTTTAGCTCGCAACGAAAATCCGGGTCGGTGTCTCGCAATGCGTCTGCGATCCCATAGACAGCAGTTGGCACAGCATCCAGCGCTTCGCCAGGAATAGGCCTCCACTCAAGCTGAAAGCTGCACCTTCCCGGGATAATATTTTTCGCTGTACCGCCTTGAATCGTCCCAATATTCAGCGTTGTATAGGCAGGGTTGAAGAAGTTGTTTTTCTCCCCGACCAACTGCACGCCAAACTCTTCGATCGCCAGGACGAGGCGCGCCGCTCGATAGATTGCCGAAATACCTTGCTGCGGATGGGCACTATGAGCTTCATGCCCAAAAACAGTGATCTCCGCCAGGCAATATCCTTTGCCCGCTCGTGCCGGATGAAGCGACGTCGGCTCACCGATGACTACTCGCTCCGGCTTGATGAGACCCGATGCCAACAAATGCTTCGCGCCGACACATCCAACCTCTTCGTCGGCCGTCAACACCAGTCGCAGCCCCTCCATAAACGTCGATGAATCTATCTCAGCGATGGCCGTCAGCACACAGGCAAGAAATCCCTTTACATCGCACGATCCACAGCCGTAAAGCAGCCCATCCGCGACGAACGGCTCAATCGCCTCCGTCCAGCCCGCCGCGTAAGGAACAGTATCGGTATGGCACATGAAGACGAGCTCAGCCTCAGGTTTATCCACACTCTGGCCCGGAGGAGCCGCCAGCAGGTTGATCTTTTCTACCCCCGCTGCATCTC
>Ga0302316_10003884_pt1 | contig 9957 bp, 7 predicted proteins | sample III_Palsa_N3_2_FD_200456 | JGI IMG/M metagenome (GOLD analysis project Ga0302316, IMG submission 200456) | Peat permafrost microbial communities from Stordalen Mire near Abisko, Sweden - III_Palsa_N3_2 | ecosystem: Environmental > Terrestrial > Soil > Palsa > Peat permafrost | place: Sweden... | reverse complement strand
AGCCGGCAAGACCGGCAAACTCGTAGCAGAAGTCGCGGCAGAACGCGGCCACAGCGTCAACGTACTCGATGCCACGGAGAACAAGAACGCAGCCGCGCTTACCGCGCCGTTTGTCGCGGGTTTTGATGTCATCATCGACTTCACCAATCCTGAGGCGGTTATCCAAAACATGCGCGCGTGTCTGGCTATCGGCGCGAAGATGGTCATCGGCACCACCGGCTGGTACGACAAGCTGCACGACATGCGCGCTCTGGCTGAGCGCCGCGGCGCTTCCCTGCTCTATGGCACCAACTACTCCATCGGCGTGCAGCTTATGTTGGAGCTCGCGAAGAAGATGACTGGCGCGCTCAAGGATGCGGGCTACAAATTCTCCATCGCCGAGACGCACCACGAGAGCAAGCTCGACGCCCCCAGCGGCACTGCGCTCACTCTGCGCGACGCTGTGCTTTCGGTGGCCGGAGTCGATCGCGAGATCGTCATCGATGCCAAGCGCACGGGCGATGTCGCCGGCATCCACTCCCTGATTGCCACCAGCGCTTGCGACCGCATCACGCTCACACATGAGTCTTCGTCGCGTCGTCCGTTTGCGGAAGGCGCTGTGCGCGCCGCCGAGTGGCTCTCCACGCACAACGGTGTCTACGACTTGCAAGACGTCTTCGACAAGCTTTAATCGCGCTTGTGGCCACGCAGCACGATCTGCACACCGCCAGTGAATGCCCGGCCTGGCATCGGCACATCGACAATCTCCTGATAGCCGGTGTTGCTGAGGTTCGTTAGCTGAATATACGGCTGCACACGGTGGCCTTCATAGACCGCAGAGGCATCCCATATCGGCGAGACGCCGCGGTCGATGCGGTTGACTACGCGTAGCCTCTGGCGCAGCAGCAAGCCGTTCTTCCAGCGGCCGATCCACTCTGCGCTGGCGTTCTGCACGGGGTAGTTGAAGACGTACTCGGACTGTAGCCCGTTCAGCGCGCTCTGCGCTCCGGCGAGCGTCGTCAGGCCCAGCCGAATCTCCTGCCCGTTGAGCGGCCGCCAATCCAGCCCGGCTTCCACGCCGGTAAAGTGCAGCCCGTCGAGGTTCTCGGCCTGCCAGGGGTCGTTGGCGTTCGCGCGGACGTAGTCGATCGCGTTGGTCTGGATGGAGTGGAAGACCGTCGCCGTCAGCGTCAGCTTCGCGTTCGCATACCAGTCCACGCCGCCGTCGAAGCTCCACGACGACTCAGGCTTGAGGTTCGGGTTCGGAATATCGACCGGGTCGGAGTAGTACTTGTCCGTATAGGTCGGCTGGCGAAAGCCGCGCGCCACTGAGCTGCGCAGCTTCACGTTCTTCTGCACCCAGAACGTCCCGGCGACAGTGGGCATCGTCTCCGCCGGACCGCCGTCGAAGAACTCCTCGCGCAGGCCCGCGGAGAGCGTTCCGCGCTTCCATCCGCGCACCTCCAGGTCTACATAGCCCGCCTCGCGATTGCGTCCGTGCTGGCCGAGGCTGTTGCTGTTGATCTGATCGGCGTTCTCTTCCAGGCCATAGAACACTGCTGCCCCAGCCCAGGGCAGCTTATCGGTTCGGCGCACCGCCCCCTGCCAGCTTGTGTCGATATGGTGGTTCTCGTAGTACGCGGGATCGTCGCGCAACAGCACGAAGTCATCGGTATGCCGCCGGTAAGCCAACACTGCCTGGGTGTTCTCGTTGATCTGCTGGTTGATGCCCGCGAACCAGCCCTTGGTGCGCTCCCACGAAGGGTAGTCGCCGTAGAAGTTATTCGCGCCGAACCGGCGGTCGCTTCCGGCCAGCAATATGTCGGACTCGCCCAGCGGCGATTTGAACCGAGTCTCCGAGCTGGCCTCCTCCGAGCGATAGTCGCGGTCGGTCGTGAAGCCGTCGGAGAACTCACGTCCTCCAGCCGCGACCTCGCTGAATCGCTTGCCGCCCCACGAGGCAAGCGCCGCCTGCTCTGTGCTGCCAAAACTGCCACCGCCCGCGCGCAGCCGAAGCAACGGACCCGCGACGGGCACGGCGGTCACAAAGTCCACCACACCGCTCACCGCATCCGACCCGTACAGCGTCGAGCCCGCGCCGTGCAGCACATTCACGCTGCCCAGGGTCTCCATCGGCACTGGGAGATCGAGATTGAAGTGTGAAGTCTCCGCATCGTTGATGCGAAAGCCATCGAGCAGCACAAGCGTCTGCTCAAACGAGCCGCCGCGGATCGTCACGTCGGCCTGCGTCCCGCCACCGCCGCGCTGCTCCAGATCGACGGAGGCATCGCCGCGAATCAACTCCGTAACATCGCCGTAGATCAGCGGCGTCACATCCTTTACCGGCAGCGTCTGCGTGGACCTTGCGGACTCTTCCTCCGTCAGCGGATCGGGCGAGCCGACCACCACTACTGTCGTGCGAACTTCCGGTAGCTTTGTCGATGCTGTTTGTTGTTGGCCGCTCGGCTGGCCTTGCTGCGCATCTACCGCGATAGAGGATCCCAATATCAACGACCCTATTGCGAACTTCACTCTGCTTGATAATTTCCTGCTTACCTGCCGCAAATCCAAGACCTCACCTATTGAGAGTGAGGCATAAGCGAAGAACGCACAAGCATAGTTTGGTATCGTCGTAGATAGTTGAATGACTCAATCAAAGACGAAAAATTATGCGTATCAAAACCTTCCTAAACGAAAGTCCCATGTTTTGCATCAGCCTCACAGCACGCTACTTCGACGCCCTGACGATCCGTTTGCTGAAATCGGACGACCTTAATTTTCTTGAGGCCCTTATCCTGTCGACGCTGTTTTTCGAGTCACCAGCCGCGGTTAGACCTTCGCAACTCGCTGAGACTTTCGGGACAACGAGAGGCAATGTGAGCCACTGTATCTCGTCTCTCGAGGCGAAGGGTTTGGTTCAGAGAAAGATTGATCCAGACGATGCCAGGTCCCATCATCTTGCATTGAAACCCCAGGGCAGGAAGACGGCGGTGCGTGTGATTGGCGCTTTGGACAAGGTTCAAAGAGAATTTGAAGATAAAGTGGGTAAAGATGCGTTGCAGACCGCGCTCCGCGTAGTTCGTTCCCTGGCTGAACCGGCTTGTTAGAGGTGCTCTCGAGGTTGGACTTGCGATCTAGCCGTCCCCCGCCTAACCTTGAGAGTATGAGTTCTGTTGCAACCCTCCCTGACGTCTTCGCCTCCCTCACGTTCGAACAAAAGCTCGACCGCCTTGCCGAAGTCGCCGTGCGCATCGGGCTCGGCCTCAAGCCGGGCCAGGAGCTGGTGTTGACTGCGTCGACCGACGCGCTGCCGCTCGTGCGCCTCATCACCGAGCATGCTTACAAGGCCGGCGCCAAGCTCGTCACCACCTTCTTCTCCGACGACGCCACCACGCTCGCCCGCTATCAACATGCGCCGGACGACAGCTTCGACTACGCGCCCTCCTGGTACTTCGACGCCATCGCCACCGCCTTCAAGTCCGGCGCCGCACGCATGGCCATCGCCGGCGCAAATCCCGCGCTGCTCGCGCAGCAGGACCCCAATAAGGTCTCGCGTGCGAACGTCGCCGTTTCCAAGGCGTACAAACCGGCGATGGAGCTCATCACCCGCCACGAGATCAACTGGTGCATCGTCGCCGGCGCCACGCCCGCGTGGGCCGCGCTGGTCTTTCCTAACGACCCGCCGGAGCTCGCGCTCGGCAAGCTGTGGGACGCTATCTTCTTCTGCACTCGCATCACCTCGGACGATCCCGTCGCCGCCTGGAAGCAGCACGGTGAAGACCTAAAGAAGCGCGTCGACTTCCTGAATGACAAGCGCTTCCACTCGCTGCGCTTCCACAGCGCCGACGGGCAGACCGATCTCACCGTCGGGCTCGCCGACCAGCATCTCTGGGCCGGCGGCGGCACGACCGCTGGCAATGGCATCTACTGTCAGCCCAATATGCCTACCGAGGAGTGCTTCACCACGCCGCACAAGGACCGCGTCAACGGCTTCGTCACCGCGTCCAAGCCGCTCTCACACCAGGGCACGCTGATTGAAAACATCCGCTGCAAGTTCGTCGACGGCAAGATCGTAGAAGCCAGTGCGACCGCCGGTGAAGACGCACTGAACAAGCTAATCTCCACCGATGAGGGCGCACGCAAGCTTGGCGAGGTCGCGTTGGTGCCGCACAACAGCCCCATCGCGCAATCGGGCATCCTCTTCTGGAGTACGCTCTTCGACGAGAACGCCGCCAGCCACATCGCGCTGGGGCAGGCGTACTCTACCTGCCTGATCGGCGGAGAAAAGATGTCCAATGACGAACTCGCGGCCCTCGGCGCGAACGAGAGCCTGATCCACGTTGACTGGATGATTGGCGGGCCCACCATGAACGTTGACGGCCTCGCTGCCGACGGTGCCGCCGAACCGCTGATGCGGAACGGCGACTGGGTTTAGCTCCAAATCACCCCGAAAATCTAACCACGAAAACCTAAAACCCAATCCCTGCTCTAAACTGGAAGCGATATGAAAACAGCATTCCTTTCCCTGCCCCTCCTCGCCGCGGCGTCCGTAATGCCGTTCGCAGCGCAGACCGCCCCGCATACAACCGCCCCCGCAACGCACACCACAACCGCAACCTCCACAACAGCCACGCACCACACCGTGACCAGGCCTACCTGCGTCACGCTGCCGGAGATCTCCTCGAAGATCCCCGCGCTGCCGGCCGATCTACCCTGCGCCAAGGCGCTTTACACGCTCACGCGCACGCCGGAGATCAAGGTCGATTACATCTCTCCGCTGGTCAGCCCCGACGTTCGTGAGGCGATCGACCAGAAGCCGACGACCTTCTCGCTGGCCTATGTTGAGGTACTGCCGGGCACCGGCGAGCTGGTGAAGAGCGGCAAATTCGTTACCGTGAAGTACACCGGCTATCTCGCTAACGGCACCAAGTTCGACTCCTCGGAGGACCATCCCAACAAGGAGCCGCTGACCTTCCAGTACGGCATGCACAAGGTGATCCAGGGTTGGGACACCGGCTTTGAGGGCATGCACATCGGCGGCAAGCGCCGTCTCTTTATCCCCTACCAGCTTGCCTACGGTGAAGCTGGACGCCAGGTGATTCCGGCAAAAGCAGAGCTCATCTTCGACATCGAAGTCGTAGCCCAGGGCGATACCGAACCCAAGCCAGCGACACGTCCCACGCCTCAGCCTCAGCCCGTCAAGCCTGCGACTCCGTCGGCCGACACCAAGCCTGAGTCCAAGCCTGCAACCCCGCCGCCCACGAGCAGCACAACGCCGCCGGCATCGGACACCAAAAAGTAGGAACTTCAGGGCGGCCACGAGCATCAAACTCGTGGCCGCTTTTCTGTCCCCATCGCTTATCTATGCTCTCTCGTCTCAGCCCGCTCTTTCCGTACCTGAAACGCTACTGGAAGAGCTACGTCTGGGGCGGCCTTGTGTTGATCATCTACAACACTACAAAGGCGCTGGTGCCGCTGCTGGTTGGCGGCGCTATCGACGACATGAAGCGGCATCTGGCCGCGAGCACAGTCGAACACAACGCGCTACGCCTGCTGGCGCTCGCCGCAATCTCCGGAATCTTCCTCTATCTCACCCGCCAGATCCTCATCGGCGCGTCGCGAGAGATTGAGTTCGACATCCGTAACGACCTCTTCGCGCACCTCGAAAGCCAACCGCCCGCCTTCTTCCAGCGGCATCGCACCGGCGACATTATGGCCCGGTCGACCAACGACCTCAACGCCGTCCGCCAACTGCTCGGGCCGGCCATCATGTACAGCGCGAATACCATCGTCTTCACTGCGGCGGCGCTGCCATTCATGATCCGCATCAGCCCATGGCTGACCCTGTGCGCGTTCGTTCCGCTGCCGTTTGCGTCAGTACTGGTGCAGTACTTTGGGGCGCGCATCCATACGCGGTTTGAACGCATCCAGGCGATGTTCTCGGACATCTCCGCGCAGGCGGAAGAAAACTTCTCCGGCGCCCGGCTCATCCGTGCCTTCGCGCAGGAAGAGGCACAGATCGCCGCCTTTGAAGAGGCCAATCGCGAGTACATCAAACGCAGCCTTCGACTTGCGCGGCTTATGGCAATGCTTTGGCCTACGCTGGAGTTCATGCTGGGCATCGCGCTGATGATTACGCTCCTGGTCGGTGGTCACCAGGTCGTGCAACACAAGATGTCGGTCGGAGACTTCACCTCCTACAACGTCTACATGGTGCAGCTCATCTGGCCGATGATCGCTATCGGTTGGGTCGTCAACCTCGTGCAGCGCGGCGCTGCTTCGGTCGTTCGCATCGACCAGATCATGAAGCTGAAGCCCACCATCGACGACAGCCAGGCCGACGCCACTCTTGCCTCAGCACCTATCGCCGGCAGCATCGAGTTCCGCAACCTCAGCTTCGCCTATACAACCGCAGGGCCCGAGGTAAAACCCGTCGAGGTACTCCACGATATTTCGCTTGAGATTCCGGCAGGCTCCAGCCTCGCTATCGTCGGCCCGACTGGCTCCGGCAAATCGACACTCGTCTCGCTGATCCCGCGGCTACAGCAAGCCGAACCCGGCGCTGTCCTCATCGACGGCCGCCCCGTCCACGAGTATCCCCTCGCAACCCTTCGCCAGAACATTGGCTTTGTCCCGCAGGAGACGTTCCTCTTCTCCACGACCATCCGCGACAATATCGCTTTCGGCGTTCCCGATGCCAGCGAAGACGCGATCGAATCCGCCGCGCGGACTGCACACATCGCCAACGAGATCCTCGAGTTCCCTGAGGGCTTTGCCACTATCGTCGGCGAGCGCGGCATGACGCTCTCCGGTGGCCAGAAGCAGCGTACCGCTATCGCGCGCGCCATTCTCCGCGACCCACGCATTCTGATCCTTGACGATGCACTCGCCTCGGTAGACACCTATACCGAAGAACAGATTCTCACCGCAATGCGCACGGCCATGCAGGGCCGCACCACCATCCTTATCGCTCACCGCGTCTCCACGGCACGCACCGCCGACCGCGTTGCCGTGCTGGTTGAAGGCCGCATCATCGAGTACGGGACCCACGACGAGTTGCTCGCCCGAGGCGGCTATTACAGCGATCTCTTCGAGAAACAAAGCCTCGAAGAAGAGATCCTCACTGCGCAATAGCTTCTACGCACTCCATCTAGCAGACCTCGGCTCTTCCATACCGCCAACCGTCATCGCGGCAGCATTCATTAGTGCATACTTCTCTTCCCTCGTCCGCAGCTCACGCGGCAGCACGCGTCCGGCCTCCGGGTCACGCGCCACAACCATCCAGGCATCGCGCACGTTGCGAACGCACAGGATCACCTCCTGAAACTGCTCCACCGACGCAATGTGCGAAGCCTCAAGCATCATCGTGAACATCGCCGCGTAGAACTCACCCAGCGCAACAGCCGGCTTGCCGCCGATATCGGGCCGCAACCTTGCCTGCAGATACATCACAATGTCCACGGCTTTCTTCACGGCAATCCGGCGGCCTCTTATGTCGTCCTCTTCACAGCACTGCATCGCGCGATACAGATAGCGAATCATGCCGTCATATAGTGCGATCACCAACTCCACACCGGTGGCCCCGGCCAACACCTGTTCCTGGTAGTTCGTTTGGCTCATCGTTCTCTCCTAACCGTTCGTATTGGTGTTGTAGCCTGTCACGGCGCTATACATCTCGCTTACCTCGCTCAACTGGCTCGGGATGGACTGCATCACTTGGTTGGCCGTGTTCAGCTCTGTGGTCAGCGTAGTTTTCTCTGTTGCCAACAGCGTCTCCTCGTTGCTCACGTCGGTATTCAGCGTGGTCTCCTCGGCCGTATTCTGCTGCGTCGCGAGATAGATCGCACCCGTCGGATTACTCGAACTCAGGTCATCCAGCACAGATGAAAAGTTCAACCCAAAGCTCCCTGTATTCTGCAAAAATCCCACGACATCGGAGAAGCTGCTATCCAGCGTCGATTGCATAGCGCTGTCGGAGTAAGTCAACGTTCCATCCTGGTTCACGGTCACGCCAAGCTGCGTGATGCTTGAGATCGATCCACTCGCCGCGCCACCCAGCAGCGCCTCGCTAAGCTGGGTCTGCATCAGCGACACGGTTGGGTCGCCATACAGCGGCTCCGGATTGCCGTTCGAGTCGTTGCCTTCCTGCGTCCCCAGGTCTCCGACCACCTTGTTATAAGCCGTAACGAACGCATTCATCGCCGTACTGATATCCGCCGTGTCGTTGGTAATCTGTACCTGCACCGGAGCTGTCGAAGTCCCTAGCAGTTGAAACGTCACACCGGGAATCGCCGTGCTCACTGTATTCGACCCGCTCGTCATGGCAAGTCCGTCCACCGTCAGGCTCGCATCCTCGCCTTCGAGTCCGGTCTGCGTCGCTAAACTCTTCGCGGTCGTCGCATCCGTAAGGTTGCTGGTAACGGTAAGCTGCCCCGCACTTCCGCTTGTCGAGCTCACCAGCGAGAGCCGCGTTCCCGTTGTATCCGACACCAGGCTCGCCTGCACGCCGATGCCCGCTGCGTTAATCGCCGCTTCCAGCGTCGCCATTGTATTGCTGCTGCTACCCACCGTAATCGTCTGCGCCGCGCCCGAACCCACCTGGATGCTGAGACTTCCACTCAATGTATCCGACGCATTGCTCACCGCATCCGTATAAACCGACGACGTCTGCGCCAGCGAGTTCACCACAATGCTGTGGCTCCCAGCCGAAGCCGTAGCACTCGCCGAAGACAACGAAAGCACATCTGTATTCGAGCTCGCGCCTTCCTTCTCCGCCGTCACGCCTTCGAGATCCGTCAGCGATTGCAGGCTTGTCGAAAGCGTGGCAAGGTCCGTGCCGATCGTGCTGAACGCTGTGTTCTGTGCCTCCAGCGAAGTAAGCTGCGTCTTCCATGGCGTCTCGATCCCCTGCTGAATCGCAAGGATCGACGTCACCGTCGAGCTCACATCGAAGCCCGCTCCGCTGGTCGCCGAACCGAACGATAGACCTACTGTCCCCATCGAGATCTCTCCATAAGCAAACTCTCATCCACACCCGCAGTATCACCACGGCTTACCGGCAATACAGCGGAGTGCACGTCGCTTGCCATGCACTCCGCCGATTGCCTAAGAGCCCTCTCAGACTTGAAAGAATCACGCCGCCGCAAGACTCTGCGGCTGGCGCTCCGAAACTATTGCAGCAGCTTCAGCACCTCCTGCTGCACGCTATTGGCCTGCGCCAGCGCGCTGATGCCGGTCTGGCTCAGCACCTGTTCGGAAGCCATCGCGCTGGTAGCCTGGCCGTAGTCGGTGGACATAATCGCGCTCGACGCCGCAGTCAGGTTCTCCGACTCCGAGCTCGCCACGTTCGAGGCTGCCGTCAACTGGTTCACGTTCGCACCGATGATGCCGCGTTGATATGCCACATCGCCGATCGCCGCCGTCAGGCTCGTCAGCACGGTCTGTGCAGAAGCTGCCGTCAGGCTTGAGATTGAAGCCGCCGTGAAGTCCACGCCTGCTCCCGGAGTCGTGCCAGTGGTGGCCGCCGTGGTCTGCGTCAGCGATGTCCCGGTGGTTGCCAGGGTGCTCGATGCCGTCGCCGGCCCGCTGATCGTCAGCACGCCGGTGGTGCTGTTATATGCAGCCGAAACAGACTCGCCCGAGTAGGTGGAGTCGCTGTTGATCTGGGTCGCCAGCGCCGAAAGCGACGTGCCAGCAGCCACGGTGATGCTGTGTGCCGAGCCGCTGCCAACAGCAAGCGATAGAGTTCCGCCAACAGTGCTGGTGGTTGCACCCAGAGTAAGAGTTGTCGTGGAGGCCGTTCCTGCAGCCGAGGCCGTAGGAGTTGTCGCCGTCAACGCCGAAGCCGTGCCGGCAGTTGTTGCCGGAGCAGACTCACCGATCGACGCCTTGGTAAGCGCGCCGACTGTATCAGCAAACGTCGTTGTGCCCGAGCTCGTTCCGTCGGAGACAACCAGGTCTGTCGCGGTGGCTGAAAAC
>Ga0302316_10003883_pt1 | contig 9959 bp, 11 predicted proteins | sample III_Palsa_N3_2_FD_200456 | JGI IMG/M metagenome (GOLD analysis project Ga0302316, IMG submission 200456) | Peat permafrost microbial communities from Stordalen Mire near Abisko, Sweden - III_Palsa_N3_2 | ecosystem: Environmental > Terrestrial > Soil > Palsa > Peat permafrost | place: Sweden... | reverse complement strand
CGGAATTTCGGGAAAGTCGCCCTTGTGGCGATTTTTCGATTCTCACTTGTCACTAATAGGCGAATGCACTCAGGAAACCGATTTAGGCCGGGTTTCGGAACGTTCTTACTGACAAACGCGATTCTCATTACTAGCGGGCAGTGCCGATAGGCCGACTTCACGGGACTAATCCGTCTGTCAATGAGTTCCATGGCCATTTTGTATTATTGCAAGAGAGAGCCGGGCCGTGGGATCATTCCTACGTAGCCGTGAGATCACCGACCCCTATGCAGATCGCGAAGCGCATTGTCTCCGTTGGTCGCAACCGTGTGCTACTTTTGGCGGCGATACCACTCATCATGGCTGGTGGATGCAACCGTGCCGGGGATGAACCATCGGGACCGCTCACGATTCAGCTGATGAGCACCAGCATCGTGGACGGAATCCTCAACAAAGCGATCACTTGTGACGGTCAAGGCCTTTCTCCGCAGCTTTCGTGGAGCGCTCCACCGCCAAAGACCCAAGGGCTGGCCCTCGTTGTGACAGATCGCGACTCCCCCCTCGGCTTTAACTTTGTCCATTGGGTGTTGTACAACATTCCAGCCGGCGCGCGCGAACTTCCCGCTGGAATTCCGACTCAAAAAACTCTTCAGGACGGGTCCGAGCAAGGAAATAATGACAACGACAAGGCAGGATATGACCCACCTTGTCCATCAGGGAAAGCTGTCCATCATTACGATTTCATTCTCTATGCTGTTGACGTACATGTGGATTTCCCCTCCGCGTCGAAAAAACGACTGCTCCAGGTGCTCAGTGGCCATGTCCTCGCAAGAGGAGAGCTAGTCGGCCGCTACGTGCACTAGGACCGACTAGCTGGGCAATCGGCAACCTCTCCACCTCAGTTGGCTTGAATTAGTAACGATAAACGCCGTTTCCGTCAGAAGTGGATCGGTCCGAGAAGCCGATATGCCATAGGTTTTTCGAATCAACCCAGCAACCTCTGACGTAAATGCCCTTTCGCTAACTAATGCACTGCGGCCTCTATCCATATCTCAAGGCCGAATGCGAAGCTGCTTGCTGGCTTCATCTTGCCGAAGACGCCGGCCTGCTTGAGCAAGGTCATTCCATGTAGAAATGCCCACAATGCGAGAGTTGCCTCGGGAGCTCGCTTCTCATCGTAGAGACGGCTTACCTGACCCAGCACAAACTGCCAACTGCGGAGGTGAGCGGCATCCTCATCACCCTCATTTCCTGACGGCCTGAGAGTGAGGGAGAAGATTGCAGGACGCTCGTGAGCAAATCGTACATAAGCTTCAGCGATAGCGCGTATCGCCTGCGCTGGTCCCTTCCGACCCGCGGCTTTCTCCATCTGTTGCAGTAATATCCTGCGACTCTCATCAGCTAAGGCCTCTTGCAAAGCGGCAAGGCTGTCGAAGTAGTGATAAAGCGCGTTTGGAGCAAGTCCAAGCATCGCCGCGAGACTGCGAATCGCGAGTTTCTCAGCTCCCGCCGTTTCCAGCTGTTTCATCGCAGCGGCAAGGATCGCCGCACGATCCGTTTTTGTTGGGTGGCCCATGACTACCACTTTACATTGACCCGTCATCGAGCATTGCTGTACGCTGTACATGAAATTGATGTACGGCGTACAGCAAGCTTCAAGGAGAGCACAAAATGGCAGGATCAGTGGTGGTGACGGGAGCTTCAACAGGAATGGGGCGAGCGACAGTGCAACTTCTCGTAAGCAAGGGCTTCCGAGTCTTTGGAAGCGTTCGCAAAGAGAGCGACGCAAGAGACTTGCAGGCTGAGCTTGGCTCGGCCTGCACGCCTTTACTGATGGATATCACTGATGAATTGGCGGTCGCCAAGTGCGCCGTACAAGTGCGAACGGCGCTTGATGGGAACAAGCTGACAGGTCTAGTGAACAATGCCGGAATGTCTTTGGTCGGGCCAATGCTCTATCAGCCGATCGCTGACATTCGCTCTCAATTGGAAGCGAATCTCATCGGGCCAGTCATTGTGACTCAGGCGTTTTCGCCGTTATTGGGATCTGACCGTTCTCTGAAAGGTAAGCCCGGCCGTATCGTGAATATCAGCTCCGTCGGAGGCAAGTTCGGTGGCCCATTCCTCGGAGCCTATGCGGCCTCGAAGCATGGCCTGGAGGGCATGTCTGAATCCCTTCGTCGGGAGCTGTTGCTTTTCGGCATCGACGTCATCCTGATTGAACCGGGTTACGTCAACACACCGATCCTTGATAAGGCCGAGAAGGAAGACTATGCCCAGTATCGCGATACCGAATACGCGCCTATTCTGGAACGATTCCGAAAAATGTTCATCGCCGAAGGCCGCAAGGGGCTTGAACCTCTTGACATTGCAGAAGCTGTTTTCAAGGCATTAACAATCGCTCGTCCGAAGGTTAGCTACACGATTGTCAAGCAGAAGCTCAAAAATTGGACGATCCCGATGATGCTTCCAAAGCGGACTGTGGATCGCGTGATCGGGAAACAGCTCGGGTTGCTGCCTTCTCGCAGATGAAAACTTGCATCTGGTCTCATCCGATGTTGCGGATAGCACGATGAGTCCTCCGCCGTGACAGTGAAGTGTTTTCAGGTAACTCATAGAAACTAGGCGCACGGATGGCTCCTTTTAGCGCCCTGAGACACCCACTGGAACCCTCATTGTGGCCTTATTGAACCCGCGACCTCTTCCCTGTAGACCTCTGCCCATAGGTTAGCCGTATTGCTTCGCTGCCGAACTATTCGGCGATATCTTCATCATAGACGCCATCGAAAATCGGTTCCCTTTTTCCTGGGAATAGGCCCTCATGCTTCTTAATCAACTCGTGCATTACTCGAATGGTGATGCGCGCCGCATATCCGCTGCATCCAGCACAACATCGTGCGCGATGATCAGTGCATGCTCCGCATCCACTGCACTCTGCAAGTTATACGCAGGTTGAGTGTTTCGCCCCATCACCATGAAGCCCGCTTCAGGTTCAGGGTGTTGCTTCAGCTTCTCTAAGGCAGCTTGCACTCCAGCCTTATCGACCTCGGGAGACTGCTCACTATCCAGCTTCTCCATGCTGTCGAGATATTTCTGCAACTGGAAGCGCTCGCGTGCCGTGTCGATGCTGGCCACAGCGCGGAACTTGCTTCCATCGACTGCAACCCACTCGCCTCGGATCAACCCGCAGCTTTTCGCGAAGCGAACCAGTTCCACACCAGCAACTGTTACCGCGTCTCGGTGCATGCGTCGGAACTCCGCGATCGATTTGTAATCTGGATATAGACGCTCCAGCAGCCACATCACTTCAACATTGCGGCGACACTCTGTCTCTAAGCGCCTCGAAGAGCGGATCTGATTCAGATAACCATAGAGATACAGCTTCAGTAGAGAACGCGGATTGTAGCCCGGTCTACCTGTATCGGCAGGCTGCGCGCGTTCGAAGCCCAGCTTCTCCATATCGAGTTGACTAACGAAGGCTTCAATCACTCGACATATGTGATCGGCAGGAACGAGATCGTCCAAAACGACCGGAAAGAGGGTACCCTGATTGCGTCCTTCACCTTCGATATAAGCCATAAACAACGAGGTCCTCGCACTTCGAAGACATCGTCTCATCACTAGCTGTTTAAATCACACGGAATGAGGTAGCCGGAACTCCTCACGTATCGATCTGGTGACGAGAACGGCGTTTATCAGGAGTCATCACGACGATGGTCTCTCGCTGACAATGAGAGCATTAGCCTGTTTTCTTCATTGGGAACGCCTGGTCAGGCGGCCCATTCATCAAATCGGCGCATGATCTCCATGAGCTTGCATCCCAACAGGATGAGAGAGCCCCACAATATGAAGGGGACGCCATAGAGCAGGACATGCTTGCGCGAACGGACTAACTCAAACACCCGCACCTTCACGATGGCGTATACGTTCGCTGAGAGATAAGCAACGACCAAACCGCTCACTACCAAGGTATGCATCTTGTTGCTCCTCCTTTTACCGTGGGAGTTCCGCGCCAATCGTAAAGCTCGCGCCGAACACGATGTTTCCTCTTGGGCGGAGCGCGAAGTGGCGACGACCGAGCCGCCGCCACTTCGTTCGCTATTGCATGAAGTGCGCAATGGTATGCGAGTCATTGAAGACCGTTCTCGATGCCAGCTTGCCCTCCCACGCCTTAGAGTTGAGACCATCCTCCGTCTACCGGAAGCTCGATTCCCGTCGTGTAGGTTGCGTCAATCGCCAGGAATGCTACGGCTTTGGCAATTTCCTCCGGCTGGCCCATACGTTTCATCGGAACGCTTTGCGCCATCTGAATGTAGACCTGATCTGCCGCCTCCTTCGGCATTCCCACCTTCTGGAGTATGGCCGTCGCTTCAATTGGACCCGGGCTCACCGCATTCACACGTATTCCACGGGGCGACAGCTCAGCGGCAAGGCTCCGAGTAATGGAACGAAGCGCTGCTTTAGCGGCGCCGTAAGCGCTCAATGGCGCCACTGCTTTCACGTTGGCCATCGAAGTTGTAAAGACCACCGAACTTCCTTCCGGCATGAGCGGCACCAGTTTTTGGGTGATGAAATACGGTCCCTTCGCGTTCAGGTTGAGCATCTCGTCGTAGACTTCCTCCGTCACCGACTCAAATGGGATAAATTGACCGTATCCCGCGTTGACGAACAGCACATCGAGCTTGCCGAACGTCTCCTTGACCTTCGCCGCTAAGGCATCCATATCGGGAAACGAGGTCGCGTCGCTGCGGACTACGATGGCGTTATCGCCAAGCTCAGCCTGAGCCGACTTGATTGTTGCAGCGGTGCGCCCAGTCACGATCACGCGGGCACCTTCGTTGATGAATAATTTGGCAGTCGCCAAGCCGATGCCGGTGGTTCCGCCTGTGATAACTGCTGTTTTTCCTTTGAACCGATCCATGTTGTCTCCTGTGCTTATCTGTCGTGAAGCATTACATACGCTAGAGTACGATACTCACAGCGACAACGCAAGGAGTTTCGTACGCTACGGTAACTAATATTGCGAAGCGCCCGAGGAAGTCCAAAAGGTTGCATCCCCGACGAAGCAATCGACCGCGACCGGCGCTCCTTCAGGACACTGCTCTCAAGTTGCTGCAGGAGAGAAATCGACGCCAGAGACCTTGACGACGGCTTGCCACGCGGCTTCCTGGTTGGCGCGGTCGTGGAAATGCGGCTGGCGCATCGCCTCAATTGGGCCGGTGAGCTTCTTGGGTGCGGAGGCGAAGAATTGCCCCGAGACATCGGTTCCGAACGCCGATGCCTGGAGGTATCGATGGGCTGCGGTCTCAGGAGTGTGGGACATGCCGGGGATAAGCTTCACCAGCGGAACCATCAGCCACTTCAAGGCCGGGCCAGCGTTTCGCAGTCCCTTGGTGTCGGGCGTGCTGCCCGGCGAGACGGCGTATACGGCCATGCCGGGGGGTAGGCGGCGCGCCAGCGCCGCTACCCACCAAGCGACGACGATCTTCGCGTCGGCGTACGCCCGGTTGGCCTGGTACTTCACGTTCGGCCCGCTACGCAACAGAGCTTCCACCGCAGCGCTTCGGTCACCCTGGTATTTCGTGGCCGCAAGGGCCGCCACGTCGGTGTAGCTGAACAAGGGTACGTCCCCTCGGGCAGCTTCCGAGCCGGCGATAACAATCCGCGCGTTGGGGGAAAGCAGGTTGGCGCGGAGCAACCCGAGAGTCAGTTGATGATGGCCGATGAGCGGGGCCTGAGTCGCCTCGATGCCCGCCGCAGTGAGCACGCGCTTCTTACCTGGGATCAACCCTGCATTGAGCAGTAGGAAATCGACCGGCCGACCTCGCTTGACGAGCGCGGCGAGCGCGGACTGAATGCTGGACGGCGTGTCCAGATCCAGCTCCAGCGGCGTGAAGACCTGCACTTTGGTCTCATCCGCGAGCTGAGTGGCCGTTTCTTGGGCCCGAGCCAGGCTGCGCCCGGTTACGATGATCTCGCGCCAGCCCTCTCCGGCAAGAGCGCGGGCTGCCGCATAACCAAGCCCGGACGTGGCGCCGGTGACTAGAGCGATCGAATGTTCCATGGGTGTCTCCGTGGTGAATGTGGAAGGTCCTGCTGTTTTTCCTTTGGACCTATCCATGTTGTTTCCTGTGTTTATCTGTCTTGCGGCATTACATACGCGAGAGTACGATAACAACAGATGCAACGCAAGGAGTTTCGTACGCGATGGTAACTAATATTGCGAAGCGCCCCCCGGGACGTCCGAAGGGCTTTATCCTCGACGAAGCACTCGACCGTGCCGTTGAGATGTTTTGGGAGCATGGGTATGAAGGAGTTGATGTAGAGCGGATCGCACGGGCCGTGAACGTCACCAAACCCGCGCTATACCGGGCCTTCGGAGACAAGTCCACCCTGCTGCTCAAGGCGGTCGAGCGCTATGCAATAACGTCTGGAGTTCCCAGAATGGCAGCTTTTCAAGCGGAGCCGGACATCCACAAGGCTGTGACCGCCTTTTGCGAGGCTACCGTCAACACCGCGTCGGATGAGGCTTGCGGCGGCTGCATGATGGCTGCCGCGGTGCTGGGAAACTCGGAGCGAGTAGCCGAGATCCGTTCGTATGCCGCGGAGGGCCTTACCGCAACCGCTGATATTTTCGCGAAACGTTTCGAAAAGGAGATGAAGGCGGGACACCTGACTCGCACACCCTCTGCCAAGGTGCGAGGCCGTGCGCTCGTTGACTTGATGCAGGGTTTGCAGCTTCGCGCCAGGGCCGGCATTGCGCGCGAGCAATTGCTGCAAGACGCCCGAAGCTATGTACCCCTGATTCTTGGCAAGTAATTTAACGCACTTCTCGGGGGGGAATGCGTCACGACTCCGTTGCAAAGCTCACTAAGCACTCTTGGGCTTTGCGCAATTCTTGCTCACTTCCAGATGCCGGAAGATTGGATGGAAATCCAGAGACGTCTAAAAGCGCCCAAAGCATATAGAAGTGCGTCAACAGAGTCTGTATCAAAGAGAGCACGCCGTCATTTTATTTCTTGATTAGACCGCCGCATAAGCTACTTTCGGCGCCTAGACCCCCCTGGATTGCAAATTCCGCATCCGTTCTATCGACGACGTATCGCGAGATACTTGCGGCTGATATGAAGTGCGCAATTCAACGGAACACACAGAAGCGCCGATCGGACGTATGCCATCAGGGAAAAGTGAAGTCATGAAAGGCCGTCAGATGACGGCGTTCACAATCGCGCCGGCCTCATCGCGCTTTGGCGCAGCATCGCCCATAACGTATCGGGGAAATCATGAATAGATTCAAAGACAAAGTTGTCATTGTGACGGGAGCCGGCTCTGGCATTGGAGCGGGCACGGCGCGGCGCTTTCTACAGGAAGGCGCATCTGTCGTCCTCAACGGACGACGTGAAGAGAAGTTGCACGAAACCATCGCGGGCTTCGATGAGGCAAAGTCACTGATCCATCCCGGAGATGTCTCGGATGAAGACTACGTGAAGCGACTCGTGGAAGACACGATCACTAAGTTTGGCAAGCTGGACGTGTTGGTCAACAACGCGGGGATAGCCACCTTCGGTCCCTTCGCGCAGACCACGACAGAGCAATGGCGGAAGCTTATGGGCACCGATCTGGATGCAGTGTATTTTGCGACTCGTGAAGCATTGCCTCACCTCTTGAAAACCAAGGGCTCAATCATCAATCTCTCCTCCGTATCGGGCCTCGGCGGAGATTGGGGGCTGAGCGCCTACAACGCCGCGAAGGGCGCCATCACAAACTTCACACGCGCCCTGGCGCTGGAGTACGGCTCGCGTGGCGTGCGGGTCAACGCCGTTGCACCGAGCCTCACAACCACCGAGGCCACTGCCGATCTTGAGAAAAGCGAAGCCGTCATGGAGGCATTTACTGATCGCCTCCCCATCGGCAGAGCCGCTACACCGGATGAGATCGCAGGCGTGATTGCGTTTCTAGCGAGTGACGATGCGGTCTTCGTCAATGGAGTGGTTCTGCCGGTCGACGGCGGCCTCAGCGCGTCCAACGGACAACCTAACTTCCTTTCGCTTCTGGCCAAGTGAAAGGCAATCTCATTAGCAACAATTACACGGAGGAACATCATGCAAACACTTCTGGAAGATTACCGTGCGACTTCGTGGTTGGTACACCATCCATTCGGCGCGGAAGACCAAGCTGCGATGGCCGCCATGCGCGCCATCGTCGAACCTAATAAAGGCAAACTTCAGGGAGTTGCAGCTCGAGTTCCGTTCGATGCGATCATGGAGCACGTCGCTGCGCCTGCGGGCGTCGCCTATGAAGCTGGTCGCGTTGGAGGTGTTTTGGGATGGTGGTGCCGACCCGAAAACGCGCGGCCCGGCCACGCCATCATGCACCTCCATGGCGGGTGGTTCAACTTTGGCTCTGCGCAAGCGTTTCGCCATTTGGCAGGCCATATCGCTGCTGGTGTGGGGGTAGCGGCATTCGTGCCTGACTACCGGCTAGCTCCGGAGCATCCATTTCCTGCTGCCGCCGAGGACGTGCGCGCCAGCTACTTCGGTCTGCTTGAGCAAGGCATCTCGAAGATTGCCATCACGGGCGACTCCGCTGGCGGCACCTTGGCCATTGGGTTGCTCGTGCATCTTGCGGCAAACAGTGACGGCGCCAGCAAAGCTCTCGTGGGCGGAGTGGCTTTCTCACCCGTGACGGATCTTTCCCTTTCTGGCGAAAGCTGGTCTACGCGCGCTGCTGCCGACCCCTACTTTACCAAGCCGCAAGCCACCGAGTTGGTGAACTCCTATCTCCACGGTCATAACCCGACAGACCCCCTCGCGTCGCCCCTCCATGCCGACCTGGCTGGGTTAGCCCCAGTCCGCCTACATGTCGGCGACGACGAGGTGTTGCTTGATGATTCCGTCCGTTTCGTTGAGCGTGCGATCGCGTCAGGAGTCGATGCCCGCCTCGATGTGTGGGAAGGGATGGTTCATGGATTCCTTGGGAGCGTGGGACGCCTCACAGCTTCCAACGAGGCTCTTCAACTCATCGGTGAGTTTCTGAACGACCGATTCGCCGGGGCGGCTATTCAAAAATAAACGGAATCGCTTATAGAAAACGAGATGAGGAATAAGAAATGTATGACCATGTGATTTGGCCTCACCCATTTGACCCGAAGACCTCGGCGATCTACGCGCTCAACGACATTGACGTGAACGCGCCGCCTGAAGTGGTGTGGAAGCTGCTTGTCGATGCCGAGAATTGGTCGAGCTACTTTCCTGCCGAAGATCAGGTCAAGATCCTGAACGGTGAGCCGGAACTTGCGCTCGGGACCAAATACAGCCGGGTGACGGTTGGCTTTCCGATGCATCTCATCGTGACGGAGTGCGTGCCCGGCCGAAGGCTCGCGTGGTCCACACTGGTCGACGGCGACGAGACCGGTTCGAGCGCCTATCACGGCTGGGTTATCACTCCCACCGAAACTGGCTGTCATGTGCTATCCGAGGAGACGCAGCAGGGCCCCTTCTTTCTCGAAGAGCTCGGGCGAAAGAATCCCGGTGCGCTCTACCACTATCACCAGGAATGGGTTGAAAGCCTTGCGCGCGCGGCTGAGGCTCGGGTGGCCGAAGCGGTCAAAAGGAGATAAGGCAATGGCGAAAACTGACATCGAGAAAGTTTTGACGATATTTCGCGGCATCAGCGCCGGGGATGTAGACGTTGCGACGCAGCACATCGACCACAAGCGATTTGTGCAACACAATCCGGACGCGACCGACGGTGTGGAAGGGCTGACGCAATTCATCACTCAGTCGCCGCGTGACCAACTGCAACTGACCGTGGTACGGGCATTCCAGGATGGCTCCTACGTCGTTACCCAGGCTAAGGGGAAGCCATCCGGACGAAACGTCTTCTTCGACATTTTCAGGTTTGAGGACGGATTGGTTGTCGAGCACTGGGCCTTCTCCGCCAAGAATGCTCCACCCAACCCGAGCGGGCATACCCAGGTC
>Ga0302316_10003878_pt1 | contig 9973 bp, 8 predicted proteins | sample III_Palsa_N3_2_FD_200456 | JGI IMG/M metagenome (GOLD analysis project Ga0302316, IMG submission 200456) | Peat permafrost microbial communities from Stordalen Mire near Abisko, Sweden - III_Palsa_N3_2 | ecosystem: Environmental > Terrestrial > Soil > Palsa > Peat permafrost | place: Sweden... | reverse complement strand
GCGTGGTTTATGAGAACATGAGGGTATGCAGCCTCGGGCGAAAACGATCGAACTTGCACGCGCGCGCGGCGCCGCCATCACGCTCGCGGGTCTGCTGCTGATGGCAGCGGTCGATCCCGCGGTCGCGGCCGGCTGCTCCTTTGCGCCACAGGGCGAGGGTCGCGTCACTGAAATTATCGATGCGCGCAGCTTTCGGCTTGCCGACGGTCGCGACGTCATCCTTGCCGGCATCGAGCCGGTCACCAGCAGCGACAGCAAGACGAACCAGGCCGCGGCGCTCTCGGCGATCATCGCCGGCCACGACGTGACGCTCAGCGGCAATGACGACATGCCCGACCGCTACGGCCGGCAGCCGGCATTCGTGTTTCTCGACTCCTCCGAAACATCCGTGCAGGCGCAGTTGCTGGCGCAAGGTGCGGCACTGGTCGCGGCCAGCGTGACCGAGAAGGATTGCGCCGCGGCGCTGGCGGCGGCCGAGGCTGCGGCGCGCGACGCCAAACGGGGAATCTGGGCCGATCCCACCGTCATAAAAAACACTGAAAGTCCGGGCGATATTTTGGCCGGGATCGGGCGTTTTATGCTGGTCGAGGGCAAGGTGCTGTCTGTTCGGCAAGCTGGGGCAACCACTTATCTGAATTTTGGCCGGAACTGGACACGGGACTTTGCTGTGACTATTCCAAAGCGCATGATCGCCGTGTTCGAGGGTGCCGGAATCATGCTTAAGTCCCTCGAAAATAGACGGATTCGTGTCCGCGGCTGGATCGAGGCGCGCGGCGGGCCACGAATTGAGGCGCTCCGGGTGGGGCAGATTGAGCTGCTGGGCGAGAATTAGCTCGCGTCAAATCGAGAGATGACGGTGTCAGGGTGCGCGGGACGGCACGGGACCAGGATGAGCCGCCGGCTTTGGGCTGCGCCCGTTTGGCTGTGCCTGAGCGTCGCCTTGTCCGGCTGCGGCGATGTCGGCCGGTTCCAGACCACCGCCAGTTCGCCGACGGCGCCCGGTCCCTTCATCAAGCCGAAAAGTACCGTTGCCCAGACGCCCGCGGCCGAGCGCGAGCATGAACGGATCCTGTCGTCCTATGGCGGCGCCTATGACGATCCGGAGCTCGAAGCCCTGATCGGCAAGACGGTCGACCGGCTGGTCGCAGCCTCCGATCGTCCGGACCAGGCCTACAAGGTCACCATCCTCAATTCCGGCGCGGTGAACGCCTTCGCGTTGCCGACCGGCCAGCTCTATGTCACCCGTGGCCTGATCGCGCTGGCGTGCGACACCTCGGAACTGTCCTCGGTGCTGAGCCACGAGATGGCCCATGTGCTGGCCAAGCACGCCGCGATCCGTGAGGACAAGGCCCGCGAGGCCGCCGTCGTCACCAGGGTCGTCACCGACATGAGCACCGATCCCGATCTCACCGCGCTGGCGCTGGCCAAGTCCAAGCTGACGATGGCGAGCTTTTCACGCCAGCAGGAATTCGAAGCCGATAATATCGGCGTCGGCATTTCGGCGCGCGCGCATTTCGATCCCTACGGCGCCGCGCGCTTCCTGGCCTCGATGGAGCGCAACGCCGAGCTGAAAGCCGGCAAGACCATCGGCGATCCGCGCGCGCAGGACTTCCTGTCGTCGCACCCGGCGACGCCCGAGCGGGTGCAGAGCGCGCAGGCCTCAGCGCGGCAATATTCCTCGCCCGACGGCGGCGAGCGCGATCGCGAAACCTATCTCGCCGCGATCGACAACATCGTCTATGGCGAGGACCCGAGCGAAGGATTTGTCCGCGGTCATCGTTTCCTGCATCCCAAGCTCGGCTTCACCTTCACCGCGCCCGAGACCTTCACGCTGGACAATACCGCGCAGGCGGTGATCGGCGTGCGCGAGGGCGGCGCGCAGGCGATGCGCTTCGACGTGGTGCGGGTGCCGTCGGAGCAGACGCTCGGCGACTATCTCAATTCAGGCTGGATGGAAAATGTCGACAAGGCCTCGACCGAGGATTTGACCATCAACGGTTTCCCGGCGGCATCCGCCACCGCGCATGGCGATCAATGGGAATTCAAGGTCTACGCATTACGTTTTGGCAGCGACGTCTACCGCTTCATCTTCGCGGCCAAGCAGAAGACCACCGAGAGCGAACGCAACGCACGCGAGACCGTCAATTCGTTCCGCCGCCTGACGCTCGAGGAAATCCAGGCGGCGCGTCCGCTGCGCATCAAGGTGATCACCGCGCAGCCCGGCGACACCGTGGAATCGCTGTCGCACCGCATGGCCGGCGTCGACCATCCGGTGGAGCGCTTCCGCGTCCTCAACGGCCTCGACGCCCGCGGCCAGATCAAGGCCCGCGACCGCATCAAGATCGTGGTGGATTGAGCATCGCAAGAGCTCCTGGAGCATGATCCGGAAAAGTGGATACCGGTTTTCCGAAAAGATCATGCAGCGGACAGCCACGATCGAGGGCATCAGCGTCGAGGAAGCCCGTGCCCGCGCAACCCAGACCATCGCGGCGAAACGCTTCGGCCGGCCCGAGGAATTCGGCGATTGCTGCGCCTACCTCTGCAGCGCACAGGCCGGTTTCATCTCGGGTCAGAACATCCAGCTCGACGGCGGATCCTATGCCGCGCTGATGTGACGTTCGCGCGATGAGTTCATGTTGAAGCGGCACGGCACAAGTTCGCCCCGCAACAGCGGGGCGAGATGCGCGAGCCGCCTTCAGGCCGCGGCTTCGAGAAAGTCCGTGATCGCATCACGGCTCGGGGTCAGGCCTTTCAATTGCAGCACGGCGCCGGCATTGCCCCGGTGATAGGTTCCGTGCAGGCAGACATGCAGAATGATCTCGCCGCGCCGCATCCGCGCCGGCTTTCCGCTGGTGAAGATGAAATCGACCGGCTGCTCGAAATCATCCTCCGCCAGACCGCCGACATAGGACGCATACCAGTCGTCGACCTCTCTCGCACTGTCCGCCAGCGGCTGTAGTTCCGGCATTTGTTCGGACCGCGGCGCCAGAAAGGCGTGCGGCAATCCCTGCAAATGATGCTGAAAGATTCGATCGACCACATGGATATGGTCGAAGATGCGCAGCATGATCGAAGCCTCCTCGGCGGTCAGGCGGTCGAAATTCCGGCTGACCACATCGTAGAGGCCGCGATCGGCCCATCGCTTGACGTCGATGAGCTGGGCGTAAGGCTGACAAATCATACGGGGTGTCCTTTCGCGGTGGAGCCCGGCGAGCCATGACGTCTGTCCATTCGTCGCCGGCTGGACTAGAATATGAGCGATAACTCGTATTCTTCCACTCGCATTTCGAAAGCGCACGACATGGCGCGCAAACCACTTACGAAACCGAGGAAGCGCGCCTCTCAGGAGCGATCGCGCGCGACGGTCGACGCGCTGATCGAAGCAACCGCTCGCATTCTGGTCAAAGAGGGCTTCGACAAAGCCAGCACCAACCGGATCGCTCAAGTCGCGGGCGTCAGCGTCGGTTCGCTTTACCAGTATTACCCCGGCAAGGAGGCGCTCGTGGTCGCCGTCATCGAGCGTCATAATCGGGAACTGATGCAGGTCGTCCGTGGCGCGCTGGCGGAAGTCGCAGCACAGCCGATCGAGCAAGCCGTGCGCAGGCTCGTTGCCGCGGCGATCGATGCGCATCGCGTCGACCCCAGGCTGCATCGCGTCCTCGCCGAGCAGCTTCCGCGCACCGGACGCCTCGAGAATGTAGAGACCTTCAACCGCGAAGCCCGTGCGCTGTTCAAGGCCTATCTCGAGAGCCGCCGCAATGAACTGCGCATCGTCGACGTGGAACTTGCGGCATTCGTCTGCGTGACGTCGATCGAGGCGCTCACCCATACGGCGGTTTTGCACCGCTCTGACATGCTTTCGGATGAAACGGTTGGAACGCTGGTCGACGAGGCCACACGTCTTGTGGTCGGATATCTGCAAGTCGAAGCATTCCGGGCAGTTCCCCGGCGAATTCCCGATCGCAAAACACGGAGAGTTTCTGATGAGTCGTGATCTGATCCTGCGAGGCGGTCGCGTATTGTGCGCGGGCTCGACGATGCCGGAGGCTCTGGACGTCAGGATCGGCGGCAATGGACGCATCGTCGCGATCGCGCCTGACTTGCCTGATGGTGAGGCGCAAGTCCGCCTGCTCGACGGCCAATTGGTGCTGCCGGGCCTGGTCGATATCCACCAGCATCTGGACAAGTCGCGGACCCGTGCGCTCGTCTCCAACCCCTCCGGCACACTTGCCGGTGCATCCGCCGCCTATCGCGCACTGGCGCCGACGATCACACGGGATCAGATCATCGCGCGTGCGCTGCGGACCGTCGAGGCCTGCAGCGCCTTCGGTACGGTCGCTATCCGCAGTCATACCAATATCGATCCGCAATCCGGCGTTCGGGGCGTCGAGGCCATGGTCGCGTTGCGCCAGCATTGCGCGGATCGCATGCGGATCCAGATCGTTGCTCATGTCACGTCAGATGCGACGTCGATGCTGCCGGAGGCCGAGGCCTGGCTGCGGTCGGCCATCGACCTCGGCATCGATGCGATCGGAGGCGTACCCGCTTTTTCCGATCAACCGATCGCGTTCCTGAAGCTGTTGTTCGAGATGGCGCAGCAGAGCGGTCTTCCGCTCGACCTGCATATCGACGAACATCTCGACGAGACGAAGTTGCTGTTTGATGAACTTGCGCAAATGACACGCGCCTACGGCATGGGCGGTCGCGTGGTTGCCGGCCATTGTTCGGCACTGAGCGCCATGCCGCCGGATGCGGCGCGGCGCACGATCGACAATCTGCGCGAGGCCGGGGTCGGCATCGTCACGCTCCCGGCTGCCAATCTTTTCCTGCAAGGCCGCGAGGCGGATCGTCTGCCGCCGCGTGGGCTGACCCGGGTCAAGCAGCTCCTCGATGCCGGTGTTGCGGTCGCGGCCGCATCGGACAATGTGCAGGATCCATTTGTTCCCACCGGCTCCGGCGATTTGCTGGAGATTGCGCGGTGGACATTGCTCGCCGGCCAGCTTGGTCTCGGCGATCTCCAAAAAACTTTCGAGATGGTCAGTACGACGCCCGCGCTGATGATGGGCCTTGGCAAGGATTGGGGTATTCAGAAAGGTGCACGGGCGGATATTCTCATTGCACGCGCGGAGACCATCGACGATCTGGTGGCGGGCGGTGCCCTCGAGCGCACCGTGCTGTTTGGTGGAAGCGTCGTTGCCTCAACGTCCGCTTACGCCGGCGCATTCATCGGCGGGGATGGCTCGGCCTCGGCCGCGACCGAATGATCGGCCGCCAGCAGGATGTAGAACGCCGGCACCACGAACAGCGTGAACAGCGTCCCGATCGAAAGCCCTGACGCGATCACCAGCCCCATGTTGAACCGCGATGCGGCGCCGGCGCCTGAGGCTGTGATCAGCGGCACCACGCCAAGCACCATCGCGGCCGTCGTCATCAGAATCGGCCGCAGGCGGATCGATGTCGCCTCGATGACGGCGTCACGCTTGGAGCGGCCGGCGTGCTGCAATTCATTGGCGAACTCGACGATCAGAATACCATGCTTGCTGATCAGCCCCATCAAGGTGACGAGCCCCACTTCGGTGTAGATGTTGAGGCTGGCGCCCTTGACGCCGAGCATGATGAAGATCAGCGCGCCGGCAATCGACATCGGTACCGAGACCAGGATGATCAGCGGATCGCGAAAACTCTCGAACTGCGCCGACAGCGCCAGGAAGATGATGATGAGCGCAAAGCCGAACGTGGCGGCAAAGCCCGAGGCTTCCTGCACGAACTGCCGCGACTGCCCGCCATAGTCGACGGTGTAGCCGACGGGCAGCATCCGGCCGGCGATCTCCTTCATGGTCGCCAGCGCCTCACCGGTGATCACGCCGGGGGCGGCAACGCCGGAAATCGTCGCGGCATTGACCTGCTGAAAATGGTTCAGCGATTCCGGCACCGTCGTGGTGTTCAGCGACGCCACCGTCGACAGCGGCACCGCCGTGCCGTCGGAGGTCTTGATATAATAATCCAGCACCTGATCGGCGTTGAGGCGGTAACGCTGCTCGACCTGGGGGATCACCTTGTAGGAGCGGCCGTCGAGGCCGAAATAATTGACGTAGCCGCCGCCGAGCAGCGTGCCGAGCGCACCGCCGACGTCGCTGAGCTTCAAGCCGAGCTGCGCGGTCTTGTCGCGATCGATCACGACAGAGGTCTGCGGCTGGTCGATCTTCAAATCATTGTCGAGAAAGATGAACTTGCCGCTTTTCAGGGCTTCCGCGGTGAACGCCTTGGCCACGCCATCAAGCCGGTCGAACGGATCGGTGGTCTGGATCACGAATTGGATCGGCAGACCGGAGGAGCCGGGCAGCGGCGGCTGCTGAAACGCCACGATCCGGGCGCCGGACACGCCCGCCATTTCCTGCTGCACCACCGGTTGCAGCTCGGCCGCGTTCTTGGTGCGCTCGTCCCATGGCTTGAGCACCCAGCCCGCGATCGAACTGCCGATCACGTCGAGCTGAAACACGCCCGCGGTTTCCGGATGCGCGGCGAAGCGCCGGTAGACCTCGGCGGAATACAGCAGCTTTTGCTGCAAGGTCGCATTCGGCGCCAGGGTCGATTGCGTCAGGATGATACCCTGGTCTTCCTGGGGCGCCAGTTCGTTCTTGGAATTCGAATACAGCCAATAGATGCTGCTCAACACCAGTGCCGCGAACACCACCGTGACGGGGATGGTATGCAGGCTGGCTGCCAGCAGCCGCTGATAGCCATGTTTCAACCGGTCCATCCGTGCATCGATAAAGCTGACGATACGGTCATCCAGCGTCGGCTTGTCCTTGTTCGGCGGCCTGAGAATGAAGGCGCAGCACATCGGCGTCAGCGTCAGCGCGATGATCGCCGACACCGAGACCGCACCGGCGAGCGTAAAGGCGAACTCGGTGAACAAGGCGCCGGTCAGGCCGCCCTGGAAGCCGATCGGCACATAGACCGCGATCAGCACGATGGTCATGGCGATGATCGGGCCGGCCAGTTCGCGGGCTGCGGTGAGCGCGGCCTGCAACGGCTTCATACCGTCCAGAAGATGGCGGTTGACGTTCTCGACCACGATGATGGCATCGTCGACCACAAGCCCGATCGCCAGCACCATCGCCAGCAAGGTCAAAAGATTGATCGAGAAGCCGAGCGCCAGCAGAATGGTAAAGGTGCCGACCAGCGACAGCGGTATCGCGATCACCGGAATCAGCACCGAACGCCAGGAGCCGAGAAACAGGAACACCACCACCGTGACGATCGCGAGCGCTTCGGCCAGCGAACTGATCACCTCGTGGATCGAGCTGTTCACGAAACTGGTGGAGTCGTAGATGATCTCCGAATTGAGCCCGTCCGGCTGCTGCGCCTTGAGCTCGGGATATACCGCCCGCACGCCCTTGATGACGTCGAGCAAATTGGCCGCCGGCGCGACCTGGATGCCGATATAGACCGCGCGCTTGCCGTTGAAGCCTACGGAGGAATCATAATCCTCCGAGCCCAGCGTGACATTGGCGACATCGGAGAGTTTGATGTTGGACGTACCCGCCTGCTTGATGACGAGATCGCGGAACTCCTGCAGCGATTTCAGGTTGGTCGCCGCGGTCAGGTTGACCTGCACCATCTGGCCCTTGGTGGTGCCGAGCCCCGCGATGTAGTCATTGCTCGTCAGCGCCGTCGACACGTCGGTCGCGGTCAGCCCGTAGGCCGCAAGCTTGATCGGATCGAGCCAGGCGCGCAGCGCGAAAGTCTTGTTGCCGAGCAGTTCGGCGGTCTGCACGCCCGGCACGGCCTGCAGTTTCGGCTGCACCACGCGGATCAAATAATCGGTGATTTGGTTTGGCGCCAGCACGTCGCTGTTAAAGCCGAGATACATCGCGTCGATGGTCTGGCCGACCTTGACCGACAGCACCGGCTGCTGCACGCCGCTCGGCAACTGGTTCAGGACCGAGTTCACCTTGGTGCTGATCTCGGTCAGCGCCTTGCCGGAATCGTAGTTCAGCCGCAGATTGATGGTGATGGTGCTGGTGCCGGACTGGCTGGTCGAGGTCATGTAGTCGATGCCGTTGGCCTGGGCGACGGCGTTTTCGAGCGGCGTGGTGATGAAGCCCGCGACGATCGCGGGATCGGCGCCGTAATAGGTGGTCGACACGGTGACGATCGCGTTCTGGGTCCGTGGATATTGCAGGATCGGCAGCGACGTCATCGATTTGAGACCCAGCACCAGGATCATCAGGCTGACGACGATCGCGAGCACCGGGCGGCGAATGAAGATATCCGTAAAAGACATGACCTCTCCGCTTACTGATCGACTGGCGTCGGATTGGCGTCGTTCGCGACCGGGATGCTGTTGTCGACTTTCAGCAAGGTGCCGTTGCGCAGCTTGATCTGTCCCGCCGTCACCACGGTCGCGCCCTGCTCGACGCCCGACAGCACCGCGACCTGATCGCCGCGCGTCGCACCGGTCTTGATGAAGGTCTGGTGCGCCACCAGCCCGTCCTTGCCGGCGTCGCCCTTCACCGCGAGATAGACCGAATTGCCGTAGGGATTATAGACGATCGCGGTTTGCGGCAGCGTGACGTAGCGCGCGGCCTTGCCGGTCTCGATGTCGATCAGGACAAACATCCCCGGCAGCAATTTGCGCTCGGCATTGTCGAAGATCGCCCTGACCTGCACGTTGCGGCTGGTTTGATCGACCTTGGAGTTGAACGCCTGCACCACGCCCTTGAAGGTCCGGCCCGGAAAGGCGTCGAGACGGGCGTTGACGGCCTGGCCGACCGCGACCTGATCGACCACCTGCTGCGGCAGCGTGAAATCGACGTAAAGCCGGTCGAGCGCCTGCAAGGTGACGATGGTGGTGCCGGCGGTGAGATACTGGCCGACGTCGACCTGGCGAACGCCGATGCGTCCGGCAAACGGCGCTTTCAGCGTCTTCTGATCGACCAAAGCCTGCTGCTGGGCGACCAGAGCGAGCGCGTTGCGCTGATTGACGACATCGGCGTCAACCGTGGCCTGGCTCACCGCGTTGATCTTCAACTGGCCCTGGTCGCGTCGCAGCGTGATCGCAAAGCCGTCCGCGGTCGCCTGCAACGATTGCAGCTTGGCGACGTCGTCCTCCTTGTGCAGGTCGAGCAGCACCTCGCCGGCTGCGACGTCCTTGCCGGACTCGAAGTGGATGATGTCGACGATGCCGGCGAGTTGCAGCGACAGATCGGCCCCGTTCACCGCGCGAAAGCTGCCGACCGCCGTCAGTTTCGGTTGCCAATCCGAGACGGCGGCGGCGGTGGTCGACACCGTCTGCGGCGGATCGGCCAGCGAGGCGAGCACCTTGCTGATCATGCCGGCGCGGAAATTGACGAACCAGGAGAGCGCCGCGAACACGGCCGCGACGACACCCAGCATGATGATCATTCGTTTCAACATGGTCTTGAACTCCACGCCTTCAGGCGTTGCATCAGTTGGCGGGGGTTGCGGGCGGTGCCGGCAGCGCCCCGGCCGGTACGAAGAAGGCGGCGATGCCGGCCGGCTTGGCCTCGGAGGCCGGCGTCTCATCGATCCTGTTCCACCAGCCGCCGCCGAGCGACTGGAACAGCGCCACGGTGTCGGCGTAGCGCGAGGCCTGCGCCTTGACCCGGTTGGTCCGCGCATTCAACAGCGTCTGCTCGGCGTTGAGCACGTTCAAATAGGTGGTGGATCCCGCCTTGAACTGCGCCTGCGATATCTTGAGACTGTCGTCGGCGGTTTTCTCCGCATCGACCTGGGCTCTCAGCAGACTGGCGTCCGACTGGATCGCGCGCAGCGAATCCGCGACGTTCTGGAACGCGGTGATGATGGTCGAGCGATACTGCGCCGTGCTCTGCTCGAGCGCTGCGACCTTGGATTCCTTGGTATGAAACAGCGAGCCGGCATCGAAGATCGGCCCGGCGACGCTTGCCGCGGCACTCCACGCCATGGTCTGCGGCCCATAGAGCGC
>Ga0302316_10003875_pt1 | contig 9979 bp, 9 predicted proteins | sample III_Palsa_N3_2_FD_200456 | JGI IMG/M metagenome (GOLD analysis project Ga0302316, IMG submission 200456) | Peat permafrost microbial communities from Stordalen Mire near Abisko, Sweden - III_Palsa_N3_2 | ecosystem: Environmental > Terrestrial > Soil > Palsa > Peat permafrost | place: Sweden... | reverse complement strand
CTCAGGCAGGCGGCGAAGCCAAGGTTGATGCCGTGACCGGCAAGACCGAGATTTCTGTGAAGCTCGCCGGACTGAAGCAGGCAAACAGCTTTGGGCAGGAGTACCTGACCTATGTTCTGTGGGCGATCTCTGCCAACGGGCGTCCGCAGAACCTTGGCGAGTTGGAGTTAGCAGGAGACAAAGCCAGCTTGAATGTGACGACCTCGTACCAGACATTTGGTTTGATCGTGACGGCAGAGCCGTACTTTTCTGTCTCGCAGCCTAGCGATGTAGTTGTCCTTCAGAACGTGTTTACGGACAAGACGCAGGGCGTTCTGCAGCAGGTGAATATCCACTACTCGTTGCTGCCGAAGGGCTTGTATGCGCCGACAGCGGGCCAGAATGCCATCGAGCACCCCATCTCGGACCGCATGCATACACCGCTGGCGCTGTTTGAGGCCTGGAACGCTGAGCGCATTGCAAAGTCTGTTGGCGCGGAGAAGTATGCCCCTGAGATTTGGCAGAAGGCCGAGACCGAGTTGACCAACGCTAACGACATACAGAACGGCAAGAACCGCGATGTGAAGATGCTGTTTACGTATGCACGCAGTGCAACACAGAATTTTGAAGATGCTCGCGTCTCCACGCTGCGTAAGCAGGCTGCTGAACGGTCGGCACAGCAGGTAGCGGACAAGAATGCGGCGCAGGCGCAGGCAGCGGAATCTGCCCAGCAGGCGGCGCTGGCACAACAGCAGGCCGCGGATGCTGCAGCAGCAAAAGCACGCGCCGATGCAGAGCGCGAGAAGGCCGAAGCAGCGAAGGCAGCGGCGCAGGCTGAGGCGAACGAGGCCAACCAGCGTGCGGCGGAGAGCGCGGAGAGCGTAAAGGCTCTGCGCGAGAAGATTCGCGCACAGTTGAACGCCGTATTGCAAACGACCGAGACGGCGCGAGGGTTGATCGTGAACATGAACGATCTGCTCTTCGACACGGGCAAGTACACCCTGAAGACGAATGCGCAGGTTAGCCTGGCGAAGATCTCAACGATCATCGCCTTCTATCCCAGCCTGCACATCAACGTGGAAGGGTATACCGACTCAGTCGGCACACCGGAGTTCAATCAGAAGCTGAGTGAGAACCGTGCCGACGCCGTGATGAACTTCCTGGTGCAGAACGGCGTTCCGCAGGGCAACGTTACGGCGAAGGGATATGGCGAGACAAATTTCGTCGCGCCGAACGACACAGCAGCGGGACGTGCGCAGAACCGGCGCGTCGACCTGGTTGTCTACGGCAAGGCGATCGGTGTTGAGGAGACTCATCCCGACCAGACAGCTCCTGCGCAGTGAACTTAGGAGTTATCGGAAGGAAAAGGCCGCGGCTAACGTCGCGGCCTTTCTTTTTTGAGAAAATGAGAATCAGCAAGACATGGAGGCGCGGGTGGGCATTTCGTTGAAGAACAAAGTGGTATTTGTAACGGGCGCAAGCACGGGGATCGGCGCGGCGACCGCGCTGGAGTTTGCCAAACTGGGAGCCAAGGTTCTGCTGTGCGCGCGACGGCTCGAGAAACTGAAGGCCATGGAGCCGGAGTTGATACAAGCAGGCGCGGCCGCCGTCTTCAGCGTTGAGCTCGATGTGCGCGATCGCGATGGTGTGGCACGAACTTTGACTTCCCTGCCGGATGGTTGGGGCGAGATTGAAGTGCTGGTGAACAATGCTGGGTTGAGCCGCGGGTTAAAGAAGCTCTACGAAGACGACATCGAAGACTGGGAAGAGATGATCGACACCAACATGAAGGGGCTGCTGTACGTCACGCGTGCGGTGGTTCCGGGGATGGTGAAGCGCAACCGGGGGCATGTGATCAATCTCGGATCGATTGCGGGTCACATGGTTTATCCGAACGGTGCGGTGTACTGCGCGACCAAAGCGGCGGAGATGTTTCTCAGCGACGGTCTGCGGATCGACTTGAACGGCACCGACGTTCGCGTGACCTCTGTGGACCCGGGGATGGTGGAGACGGACTTCAGCAAGGTGCGCTTTCGCGGAGACGAAGAACGGGCGGCGAAGACGTATGAGAATATCGACCCGCTGATGCCGGAGGATATCGCCGATACGATCATATGGGCCGCGACGCGGCCGGCGCATGTGCAGATTCAGACCGTTGTGCTGACGTGCGTTGCACAGCGGAATCCGTATGTGATTACGAGGAAGAGCTAAAGCTTGATGGACCAGCCGAGCTGTTCGAGTTCGTACTCGATCGAAGCGAGGGCGAGTTCCAGGGCGCTGCGGCGGTGGGGGCTGGAGGTGCGCTCGGAGAGAACGCGCTCGCGGGACATCTCCAGGGCTTGAATGCGGCGCTTCCGTTCGGCATCAGCAGCCTTGGTTGCCGGATCGACCGCTGCATGGTTCAACTTGGGTGTTGATGCTTCCGCCTGCTGCTCTTCGACGCTCTTTGATTCCCAGCCTTTGGACATAGGTTTATCTTACGCCGGAGGCTCGCCGCCAGACCAGCCAAAAGGATGCGCGAGCTTCAGCGCAAACAAAAGACCCCGCCGAAGCGGGGTCTTTGAGGTTCCCGCGAAGGCTTACTGGTGGCCGAAACGGTAGATAATGCCGGCGTTGAAGCCGATATTGTTCTGGATGTTCCCGCCAAAGGTCGTTCCGAGATACTGCGGCGTAATGCGGAAGGCAAGGTTCGGATAGAGGTTGTAGTCCGCGCTGACGCCGAGCGAAAAAGCAGCGCGAGTCTGATCCGGCCAGATGCCCAGGTCTACTGGAGGAATGCTCTTCGATCCGCCACCGAAGATGCCCCACCCGATGCCGCCCTGCGCCTGCGCGCTGACGGCGAGCTTCTCCTTCGCGTAGAAGCGGTAGCTCGGGCCGGCCATGAAGTAGTACTCGTTGATCTGGGCCTTGGGGACGATCGTCTGGAAGGTATTGTCTCCGCGAAGGGTTTCCGCGTGGCCGAATGCACCCTCGGCGGAGGCGATGACGCCAAGCTTCGGATTGAAGTAATAAGTGGTGTTAGCAGCCCAGGTGATCTGGTTGTCCTTCTTCAGGTACTCGCCGGGACGAAACCGCAAGAAGCCGCCGCCGCCGAAGATCTCATACCGGTGAGCGTAGGTTTCAGCAATGGTGCGCTCAATGCGGGCCTGACGGCTGGCGTTGGTTTCGCGGCTGGTATGACGTACTTGTTTTTTCTGGGCTTTCGCCGTTGCCGGGGTCCCGGCCAGAAGACCGGCCGTCAATCCTATTGCTACTAACCGAACGACAGACTTGCGTACATCACACATCGATTTCAAACTCCCTGCAAAAGCTTTCACGAGCAGCAAACCCGCATCTTTCCATTAGAACATCAACGGGCCGCTCGGGGTGCGATCGCGCGGCAACGAAAGCCCCATCCGAACGCCCCAAGGTGCGTCGAGGATGGGGCAAATCGCTGCACTAGCGGAGGTTGTAGGTTACGCCGGTGATGAATTGGTAGGAGTTCTTGTTGTAGCCCGGCGCGGGATCGTTGAGGAAGTTATCCGTGGTGACAATCGAGGCACTCAGGCGCTTGAAGACAGGTATTGCCAGCCCAGCGGTCGCGTTTGCTGAATAAGCCGATGCGACGTTGAAGGCGGGAAGCACGTTGAGTGACTCTGTAAAGACCATCTTGCGCGGCAGAGTTCGGTGATAGCCCTCGAAGATGGTTGAGCCGATGAGGTTTGTGCTTGGGCTGGTCGGTGTAATGAAAACCCCGTTGACCGGCGTGTTGATGTACTCCTGCTTCTCGTAGTGGATATCTACCTTGAGATCGAGCTCCTGCTTTGAGTCTTTGACAGGCGTCCAACCGAAGCCGCCACCGTAGACCTGTTGGAGTTCCAGGCCCTGAGCATAGTTGTGGTCCAGGGAGAGGTCGCCGAGGGCGTAGAAGCGCGGGCTGATGTACTCATCGCGCTCGGCGTCCGCGTGAAAGATGCTGCTGAGCGTTGTGACGGATGGGGTTGGTGGAACCGTCTGCGGGATCGCACCGGGAGAGGTGTTTTTGCCGTAGCTTTCGACGATGTTGAAGGTTGTCCGATTGCGCGGCGGCAGCCAGGAGACCGTGGGGAAAGCGCGAACGAAGTTTAGAGCTGCCGTCAGCGTGGTGGCCGTGGTGGTTGCGCGGACAATAGTGGCGCCGCCCGTAACGCTGCCGTTCCAGCCTTCGGTGAAGCTGTGCTTGCCGGAGACCTGCTTGTCGAACTCGGCCTTTTCGATCAACATAGCGACCTCTTTGGCAGGCACTGAGGCGGCCGCGGAAGAGGAGTCGGCGTTGGCGGCCGGCTTGTCGGTGGCGACCAGGACGTTGCCGTCGGCGACGGAGATGATGCCTTCGGGGGCGGGGGTCTTCTTATTGACGGGCACGCCCTTGCGCACGAGCGCGAACTGGTTCGCCGTGGTGCCGGAACGCAGCTCCTTGATCTTGTCGAAGCCGATAGTGAGCTCGCCTGCCATGTCCGACTTGAAGAGGATATTGCCGCCCATGGCCTTCTCGAGGTGACCGGTGAGTTGGTCGCCGTTGCTGAAGATGAGGACATCTGGGGTGGGCTTGGCTGCATCTGGAGCTGACTGCGCTTGCAGGAGTGGACTCAAGGAAATAACGCTGGAGGCGAGCAAGATTGTGAGTCGGTTCAAGATCGGTTTCTCCTCGCCTATAGGGTAAATGGCGGGGAAAATATCGCAATAGTGGAATTGGCTTGTGTGACACCAACAGCACGGTGTAGTTTGTCGGCTAGTTAACCTTCCATCATTTGGGAGAGCCGGAGGAATCTTTGATGATTGTTCGCCTGCTTGCTTGTTTGCTGCTTGTCCCATCCGCGCTCGCTGCGCAGACCGGGACACTGGTGGTCGTAAATCAGAAGCAGCACGCGGTGGATCTGGTGGATCCGACGACGAGGAAGGTGCTGGCGGCGGTGTCCGTGGGTGTGAATGGACACGAGGTTGCGTTGGGCAAAGGTGGTCGAATGGCTTATGTGCCGATTTATAGCAATACGGGCGTGGGAAAGCCGGGCACCGATGGGCAAATGATCGATGTGATCGATCTGGCTAAAACGAAAGTGGTGAAGGAGATCGACCTGGGGCACCCGGTGCGGCCGCATAAGCCGGTGTTTGGGCCGGATGGGCTGCTGTATGTGACGGCAGAGCTGGATCAGGCGATCGACGTGGTGGATGTTGATAAGGGCGTGGTGGTGGGGCAGGTTCCTACAGGGCAGCCGCAGTCACACATTATGGGGCTCTCAGCAGATGGGAACCGCGGGTATACCGCGAATGTGGGTGCGGGGTCGGTGAGCGTGCTGGATATAAGGGAGCGCAAGCTGGTGAAGGTGATTCCGCTGACTAAGCGGGTGCAGCGGATTGCGGTCTCCAATGATGGGCAGTGGGTGTTTACGTCGGATTCGGACCAGCCGCGGGTTGCGGCGATTAGTACGCGGACGAATGCGTTGGTGCAGTGGATTGCGGTGGAGGGGATTCCGTATGTGACGCAGTCCACGCCGGACGGAAGATATCTGCTGGTGGCTGCGGCGAAGGATGAGAAGGGTGTGCTGAACGTTGTAGACCTGAAGACGATGAAGGTGGTGCGGACGATTGCGACGGCTGCGCCGGTTGTATCGTTCCTTGTGCATGACGGGCGCGTGTATGGGAGCTGCGGAGCGAATGGGGCTATTGAAGTGCTCGATGTGCGGGCTGCGGAGCCGGGAAAGTGGGCTTTGGAGACGCCGATTCAGCTGGCTCCGGGAGTCGATGCGATGGCGTGGACGATGGTGGCGAGGTAATGGAGCTTGCTCGCTTGGGCTGGAGCGGTTAGCCTGAAGAGGCTATGTATGAAGACTTCGTCGCGAACGACCGCTGGACCGGAGAGGCGCAACACTGCGTCTGGAAAGGCACCGTGGTTGCCATTGCAACGCGGCACGCCGATGCAACCGACATTCGTTTTGCCGTAAATGGGCGGGCGCTGTGGATTGCCATGCCGAATACGGCGTGGGTCGAGCAGAAGAAGCGTAATGGCAAGGTGATTACGGATTATCTGGCCGCGCAGATCGCTGGGCGTTATTTGAAACAGTCCATCGAAAGTGGCTATGACAATGGCCGCGAGATGTACACCATGACCGTTGCAGAAGTGCTGGACCATGCGGCGGCAGTGGTAAAAGAGGCTGGGCGGACGGATAATCTGCCGAGTTTGCCAGTTATTAACGAGGATGCACACCCGGCGGAGCTGGATTTCAAGCTGCCCGGCGAACCGCATACCGTTGCCAGCGAGATATAGCGACTCCCTCCCTGCCTTATCTCGGCTAAGTCTTTTGTTTACAGGCTAACAGCGGTTCTGGCAGGATTCCCGTAAACTGGCTCTCGATGAAGACTAGCTGTACTACCCGTCGCCAATTTCTGGCAGCTTCTGCTGCTTTGCCTTTTGCACTGCGTAGTTTTGCGGAGACAACTGCCCCGCGGTGGGTTTTTCTGGGGACAGACAAAGGTGCGGGGATTTATCGGGCGAGCTGGAATGCGTCGACCGGAGAACTGGGCAAGGTGGAACTGGCAGTTGCGGCGGAACGGCCGGACTTTTTTGCGATGCATCCGAAGCTGCCAGTGATGTACACGGTCAATTCGAGCTCGGGGAGCCATGCGGGGATTTCGGGGTACAAGATCGATGCGGCCAGGGCGGAACTGGCGCTGATCAATACAGTGAGCGCGCATGGGGACGGGCCTTGTGCTGTGTCCGTGGACCGGACGGGGCAGAGCGTGTTCGCGGCGAACTACCCAGGTGGGTCGGTGGCGGCGTTTGGGGTGAATTCGGATGGGTCGCTGAAGGACAATGCGAGCGATTTCGATTGCCGGAAGAATCCGGCATGCGGTGAACTGGGTCCAGTGAGTGATCGGCAGGAAGCTCCGCACATGCACTGCGTGACGATTTCGCCGAAGAATGATTTTATGCTGGTCTGCAATCTGGGCGAGGATGCAATTGAGGTGTTTCCGATTGCGCCGGGAACGGCAAAGCCGTTGGGAACGCCGACACGGATTCCCTGCCGCGTGGGGTCGGGACCGAGGCATGTGGCGTTTCATCCGAATGGACGGTGGGTTTATTGCATCCATGAACTCGATTGCACGATCGATTTGTACGACTGGAAGGTTAAGGGCATTGAGGCGCCAATGGTGCTGCGCGCAGGCAGCACGGTCTCGCTGCTAAAGCCGGATACTCCGATGACTGGCAACACCGGCTGCGAAGTGGTGGTCAGCGACAACGGACGATATGTCTATACCTGCGTACGCGGCACGAATGAGATTGTGGTGTATCGCGCGGGAACCGGGAACGGCTTGCTGGCTGAGCAGCAACGCTTGAGCTGTGGTGGATTGATTCCGCGGTATATCGCGTTCGATCCTTCACGGCGGTGGCTGGTGTGCTGCAACCAGGGTGCTCCGGGAAGCGTGACGGTGTTTGCACACGATGCTGCGACGGGGAGATTGAGCGAGACGCCGAAGACGTTTGAGGCGAATACGGCGATGTTTGTGGCCTGGGTGTAGGAGATTTCACCCCAAGGCGGGAACCGGAGATTCCAGTCCGCCGTATGATTCTCAAAAGGAGATTTATACCTATGTATCGGACTGCGCTTCGATCTGCATGTTTTCTGGCGGTTGCTGTCTTGTTTGCGCACAGCTTTGCGTTGCACGGGCAGGCTCCGATTTTGGAGGAACCCGGCTATACACCCACGCTGGTATTCGACGTGGTCTCCATGCGTCCTTCCCCGCCGCCAGACGCTCACTTTCATGTCTCGGTGACAAGCCCGCCGCACACGAGCCGGTTCGAGGCGACGAATTTTCCGATCAAGGCGCTGATCCAGATTGCCTATGGCTTCGATACGCCGATCGCGGGCGCGCCTGACTGGGTCGAGAGCACGCTGTACGACATCCAGGCGCGCTCGGATGCCGAGACAGACGCCAAGCTGGCCAAGCTGACGTACAACGAGGTACGGCTGGAGAAGCGGCATGCGGTTCAGGTGCTGCTGGCAGATCGCCTGGGTCTGGTGACGCATCTCGAGTCTCGCAACAGTGCGATCTACAATTTGTCGGTGGCCAAGGGCGGTCTCAAGATGGTGGTCGCACCTGCGCCTCCGCCGCCTGCTGCTGGAGAGGCGCCGGCACCGCCTCCGCCGGCCGATGTGCAAGCGCGCGGCAACGCGAAGGGACTCGAGTTTGTTGGGACGAACGAGCCGATGCGGGCTATCTGCGGCGTCCTGAACTCGCAGGTGAAATCGCCGGTGGTGGATAAGACTGGTCTGCTCGGCGTTTACAACTTCACGTTGCAGATTGCGGGCGACTGGTCGCTGGGCAATCCTGACAGCTATCCATCGCTCTTCACGGCGGTGCAGGAGCAGCTTGGGCTAAAGCTCGATGCTGTGCATGAGACGGTACCGAATTTGGTGGTGGACCACATTACCAAGCCTACCGAAAACTGAGCTAGGTACAAGAATGAAGGTCCCATTCTGTCGCGCGAAACCGCACGGCAGGATGGGGCTTTTCCGTCTTTGCTGCTTTGATTAGCTCTTGATGAGCGTTTTGTTATCGAGGACGAAGCGGTATTTGACGTCGCCTTTGACGACGCGGTCGTAGACCTCTTCGAGATTGTCGTAGCTGGCTAGTTCGATGTCGGAGACGATGTTATGTTCGGCGCAGTAGTCGAGCATCTCCTGGGTCTGCGTCATGCCGCCGATCATGGATCCGGCGAAGGAGCGGCGGTTGGTGATGATAGCAAAGGGTGAGATGGAGACGGGCTGATCGGGCAGGCCGACGAGGCAGAGCGTGCCATTGAGGCGGAGCAGGCCGAGCAACGCGTTGATGTCATGCGGAGCGGAGACGCAGTCGATGATGAAGTCGAAGCTGCCTGCATGCTTCGCCATGGCGGCGGCGTCTTTGCTGATGACCACCTCGTCGGCGCCGAGTTTTTTGGCGTCTTCGATCTTGTTCTCCGACGTGGTGAACTGGACGACGTGCGCGCCGAAGGAGTGCGCGAACTTGAGCGCCATGTGGCCGAGTCCTCCGAGGCCGACAACGCCGACCTTCTTGCCGGGACCGACGTTCCAGTAACGCAGCGGCGAGTAGGTGGTGATGCCCGCGCAGAGGAGCGGCGCGACGGCGGCGAGATCGAGCTTCGGCGAGATGGAGTGGGTGTAGCGCTCGGGCGCGACGATGTTGGTGGCATAGCCGCCGTAGGTGGGATTTCCAGCGTAGTCGAGTGCATTGTAGGTGCCGACCATGCCCTTGACGCAGTAGGGCTCTTCGCTGGCGAGGCAGTTTTCGCAGACGCGGCAGGAATCGACGAGGACGCCTACGCCAGCGAGATCGCCTACCTTGAACCTTGTGACGGCAGAGCCGACAGCGGTGACTTTGCCGACGATCTCGTGGCCGGGGACCATGGGGTAGAGGCTGCCGCCCCACTCGTCGCGGACCTGGTGGATGTCGGAGTGGCAGATGCCGGAGTACTCGATGGCGACAACGACGTCCTCGGGGTTGGGCTCGCGGCGTTCAAAGTCGAAGGGGGTGAGGGGCGAGGTCTTAGAGTGGGCGGCGTAGCCGTGGGATTTCATGGGGTGCTCCTGGCGATTGGATGCGGGTGTGGCTATCGAAACCATCTTTTCATGAAGAGGCTGCGATAACGCGAACGAAGAACGGGAGAATACGGAGATCCTTCCCCTCGGCTTCGCTCAGGGTCAGGATGAAGGCGGTTTTAGTGATTCGATAGAGAGCAATTACTCGTCATAGTGCAACAGGCTGAAGACATCGTACTCAGGGAACTTGGCGCGGCCTTTGAGGAAGTCGAGTTCGATGGCTACGGTGAGGCCGACGATCTCGCCGCCTAGCTGCTTGACGAGGTTGATGGTGGCGTCCATGGTGCCGCCTGTGGCGAGGAGGTCGTCGACGATGATGACGCGCTGGCCGGGCTGAATGGCATCCTTGTGCATCTCGAGGGAGTCGGAGCCGTACTCGAGGT
>Ga0302316_10003871_pt1 | contig 9997 bp, 8 predicted proteins | sample III_Palsa_N3_2_FD_200456 | JGI IMG/M metagenome (GOLD analysis project Ga0302316, IMG submission 200456) | Peat permafrost microbial communities from Stordalen Mire near Abisko, Sweden - III_Palsa_N3_2 | ecosystem: Environmental > Terrestrial > Soil > Palsa > Peat permafrost | place: Sweden... | reverse complement strand
GCAGTTTTTGCGGCAGCGATTTCAAGAGCAGATGCACTTTCTCCTTCAGCATGCCGGGCACGAGCCAGTCGCAGCGGTCGGCCGAAACCTGGTTCAGCGCAAACAGGGGCACGGTCATGGTGACGCCGTCGCGCGGCGTGCCGGGTTCGAAATGGTAGGACAAGGCCATGTCCACGCCGGCCACCGCCATCTGCTTGGGGAAGAGCTCGGTGGTGACACCTGCCGCCTCGTGACGCATCAGGTCGTCGCGGTTCAGGTGCAGCAGCTTGGGCGTTTTCTTCACCGCCTCGTCGTGCCACTTCTCGAATGCCGCGCCGTTGTGGATGTCGGCCGGGATCAGCTTGTCGTAAAAAGCGGCGATCAAACCGTCGTCGACCAGCACGTCGAGCCGGCGCGACTTGTGTTCGAGGTTCTCGATCTCGCGCACCAGCTTCTGGTTGTGCGCGAAGAACGGCGCGCGCGTGTCGAAGTCGCCGCCAACCAGCGCGTCGCGAATGAATATTTCCCGCGCTTCGAGCGGGTGAATGGCGCCGTAATGAATGCGACGTTGGCTATAGACAACGAGGCCGTACAGGGTGGCGCGCTCGTAAGCCGATACTTGCGCGGCGCGCTTTTCCCAGCGCGGGTCGCCGTAGGATTTCTTGAGCAAGTGGCCGCCGATGCGTTCCAGCCACTCGGGCTGGATCTGGGCCACGCAGCGCGCGTACAGGCGGGCAGTGTCGACCAGTTCGGCTGCCATGACCCATTTGCCGGCCTTTTTCGCCAGCGACGAGCCGGGCCAAACATAAAATTTGATGGCGCGCGCACCGGTGTAGTTGCCGTCTTCCTCGGACTTGAAGCCGATGTTGCCGAGCAAGCCGACCAGCAAGGCCGTGTGCAATTGTTCGTAGGTGGCGGCTGCATCATTCAAGCGCCAGCCCTGCTCGCGCACGATGGTGAGTAGTTGCGAATGCACGTCGCGCCACTCGCGCAGGCGCAGTTGCGACAGGAAATTGGCGCGGCAATGCTCCTGCAACTGGCGGTTCGATTTCTTGTGCTCGACGGCTTCTTCGAACCATTTCCAGATTTTCAGATAGCTCTGGAATTCCGACTTTTCATCGGCGAATTTCTTGTGCGCGGCGTCGGCTGCGGCCTGTGCTTCGAGTGGGCGGTCACGCGGGTCCTGCACCGAGAGCGCAGCGGCGATGATCAGCACTTCGGAGAGGCAGGCGTTATCGCGCCCCGCCAGAATCATGCGGCCCACGCGTGGATCGAGCGGCAGCTTGGCGAGTTGGCGGCCCAACACCGTCAAGTGATTCTCGTCGTCCACCGCGCCGAGTTCCTGCAGCAACTGGTAGCCGTCGGCAATCGCCCTGCCCTGCGGCGCTTCGATGAAGGGAAAGCTTTCGACGTCGGTCAGGCGCAACGATTTCATGCGCAGGATGACGGCAGCCAGGGAAGAGCGCAAAATTTCCGGCTCGGTAAACTTGGGCCGCAGCAGGAAGTCCTGCTCTTCGTACAGCCGGATGCACACGCCCGCCGCGACGCGGCCGCAACGGCCGGCGCGCTGGTTGGCGGCCGACTGGGCGATCGGCTCGATCTGCAACTGCTCGACCTTGTTGCGATAGCTGTAGCGCTTGACGCGCGCCGTGCCGGCATCGACCACGTAGCGGATGCCGGGCACGGTCAGCGAGGTTTCGGCCACGTTGGTGGCGAGTACGATGCGCCGCGCGTTCGAGGTCTTGAACACGCGCTCCTGCTCCTGCGCCGACAAGCGCGCAAACAGCGGCAGGATTTCGACGTGCGGCGGATGGTGTTTGCGCAGCGCCTCGGCGGCATCGCGGATTTCGCGCTCGCCGGGCAGGAACACCAGCACGTCGCCGGAACCGATGCGGCAGGCTTCGTCGACCCCATCGGTCACGGCGTCCATCAGGTCGCGCTGCCCGCGTTCGCGTTGGGCTTGCGACAGCGCCGCGCCCGGTGCGGTCTTTTCGCTCGGCTCGACCGGGCGATAACGGATTTCGACCGGATAGAGCCGCCCCGAGACTTCGATGATCGGCGCGGGTTTTTCTTCCGTGCCGAAATGGCGCGCAAAACGGTCGGCATCGATGGTGGCCGAAGTGATGATGAGTTTCAGGTCGGGCCGGCGCGGCAGCACCTGCTTGAGATAGCCGAGCAGGAAGTCGATATTGAGGCTGCGTTCGTGCGCCTCGTCGATGATGATGGTGTCGTATTGCTTCAACAGCGGATCGGTCTGCGTCTCGGCCAGCAAGATGCCGTCGGTCATGAGCTTGATCCAGGCGCCGTCTGACAAGGTATCGGTGAAGCGCACCTTGAAGCCGACGTGCAGGCCGGGCGGCGAATTCAATTCGACGGCAATGCGCTTGGCTGTGCTGGAGGCCGCAATACGGCGCGGCTGGGTGTGGCCGATCAGCCCCTTCGCGCCGCGCCCGAGTTCGAGGCAGATCTTGGGCAATTGTGTGGTCTTGCCCGAACCGGTTTCGCCGCACACGATCACGACCTGGTTGGCCTCGATGGCGGCGGCAATCTCGGTGCGCTTGCCCGAAACGGGCAATTCTTCGGGAAACGTGACGGGCGGCAAGGGGTTGCGCACCGGCTCGCGCGCCGGCCGTGCGGCGTCCCTGGGACGGCGCGCGCGCTCGTCCGAGCGCTGCGCCGGCTTGGCGGCCTGTGGTTTTCCGGGCGCGCGTTCCTGTCGGGGAGTTTGTTGCGGCTTGTTTTTTTGGGTGGGTTCAGGCGAAGACATGGCGGAGCGAATTATAATCCCCTCTTATGGAAAATTCCGAACAGTTCGTCGATTGGTTGCGCTCGGTTGCGCCCTATATCCACGCATTCCGCGGCAAGACCTTCGTCGTGGCCTTCCCGGGCGAACTGGTCGCCGCCGGGGCCCTGCCGGTGCTGGCGCAGGATTTGTCGCTGCTGCACGCGATGGGCGTCAAGGTGGTGGTGGTGTACGGCTCGCGCCCGCAGGTGGCGGAACAGCTCGGGCTGCGCAACGTCGAAGCGCGCTTCCACAACGGCTTGCGCATCACCGATGCCGCCGCGCTCGAATGCGCCAAGGAAGCAGCCGGCGAATTGCGCCTGGACATCGAAGCCGCCTTCAGCCAGGGCTTGCCCAATACGCCCATGGCGCATGCGGCGATCCGCATCATCTCGGGCAACTTCGTCACGGCGCGCCCGCTGGGCGTGATCGACGGCGTGGACCATGAGCACACCGGCATCACGCGCAAGATCGCCTTTGAAACTATCCATCCCATCATGAACGCAGGCGGGCTGGTGCTGCTTTCGCCGCTGGGCTTCTCGCCCACCGGCGAGGCGTTCAACCTGACGATGGAAGACGTGGCGACCACGGCAGCGATTGCCCTGCGTGCCGACAAGCTGATCTTCGTGACCGAAACGCCGATGATGCGCGACGCCTACAACCGCGAGGTACGCGAACTGTCGTCGGCCGAAGCCGAGGCCATGCTCAGGGCCGGCGCCCAACCCAACGACGTCGCGTTTTACCTGGAGCATGGTTTGCGCGCCTCGCGCAGCGGCGTGCCGCGCGTACACATGGTGCCGTTCGGGATGGATGGATCGGTGCTGCTGGAAGTGTTCACCCACGACGGCGTGGGCACCATGATCAGCTACGAGAACCTGGAAAGCCTGCGCGAGGCCACCATCGAGGACGTGGGCGGCATCCTGAAGCTGATCGAACCGCTGGAAGCCGATGGCACCCTGGTCAAGCGCGGCCGCGAATTGATCGAGCGCGAAATCGATTACTTCTCCGTGATCGAGCATGACGGCGTGATCTTCGGCTGCGCCGCGCTCTACCCCTTCCCCAGGGATGGCATGGCCGAAATGGCTTGCCTGACCGTCAACCCCGAGGTGCAGACCCAGGGCGACGGCGAGCGCATCCTGAAACACATGGAAAACCGCGCGCGCGCCGCCGGCGTCAAGAAACTGTTCGTGCTGACGACACGCACGGCGCACTGGTTCCTCAAACGCGGCTTCGTCAGCGCTACCGTGGACGATCTGCCAAAAGACCGGCAATCGATGTACAACTGGCAGCGCCGCTCGCTGGTGCTGATCAAGACCCTGTAAAATAGCAAGCTGTCATAGAAAGTATTGGAGATTCCCATGGCCCGCCTGGTCCATTGCATCAAGCTCGACAAGGAAGCAGAAGGCCTCGATTTCGCCCCCTACCCCGGCGAACTGGGCAAACGTATCTACGAAAGCGTATCCAAGGAAGCCTGGGCCGCCTGGCTCAAGCATCAAACGATGCTGGTCAACGAGAACCGCCTGAACCTGGCCGATGCGCGCGCGCGCAAATACCTGGCGGCGCAGATGGAAAAGCATTTCTTCGGTGAGGGTGCCGACGCGGCGCAAGGCTACGTGCCGCCGACGGCTTGAGTTTCCGGCTTCCATGCGAAAAAGGGCGCGCTCGCGCCCTTTCTGACTTCATCCCGTAGCCAGCGCTTTGTAGGTGACGTAGCCTGCGAAGCAGCACGCCAGCGAACCGAGCACGTGCACGGCCGTATGTGTCAGCGCCCAACCGTATTCCCCTGCTTGCAGCAAGCCCATCGATTCGGCCGAAAAGGACGAGAACGTGGTCAGGCCGCCCATGAAGCCGGTGATCACAAACAGGCGCCAGGCCGGGGGAAGGTTGGGATTGCTGCCGAAGAAGGCCACAGCGATGCCGATCATGAAGCCACCGCCGAGATTGGCTGCCAACGTGCCCAGCGGCAGCATGCGCAGCAGCGGGGTCAGGGTCAAACCCAAAAAGTAGCGCAACCAAGCACCCAGCGCGGCGCCGATGGCAATTGCCAACCAGTTCATTGATTTCCTTTCCATTTTTGTAAAGCGTCATCATCGCTCACGCGGGCATCGACCCAGCGCGCCCCTTCCGGCGTCTGCTCCTTCTTCCAGAACGGGGCCTCCATTTTCAGGTAATCGATGATGAATTCGCAAGCGCAAAATGCTTCGCCGCGATGCGCCGCCGCGACCGCGACGAGCACGATCTGCTCCTGCGGCATCAAGGGGCCGACACGGTGGACCACGAGCGCATCGATGATGTCCCAACGGGTTTTAGCCTGGGCGACGATGTCCGCCAAGGCCTTTTCGGTCATGCCGGGGTAGTGCTCGAGCGCCATTTCCGACACCGCCAGGCCGTCGTTCATGTCGCGCACGGTGCCCAGAAATGTCACCACGGCACCGATTTTGGGATTGGACAGGCGCAGCGCCGCGATCTCGGCACTGCAATCGAAGTCGGCGGTTTGCACGCGGACAGCCATGCTCAACCTCCCGTCACGGGCGGGAAGAAGGCGACTTCGCCCGCTTCCGCGATAGGTGTGGACTCGTCCGCCATCTGTTGCGCATAAGCCATGCGCAAGGCGCGCCTCGTATCGAGCGCCTTGGCCCAGGCGCCGCCGCGCGCAACGAGGAAGTCGCGCACGGCGCCGACTGTGGCCACGCCGCCGGGCAAATCGACGCTTTCGTGCGCGAAGCCCACCGTCTCGCGTACGCCGGCGAAATAGCGGATATCGATCTTCATGAAAGCAGTTGCGCAAACGGCAGGAAACGCACCATGTCGCCTTGCAGGATGATATTGCCGGCGGGGTTGTCGACCAGGCCGTCCGCCCAGACTGCGGAACTCATCACGGCCGAACCCTGGTTGGGGAACAGATCCAGCCCGCCCTGCCCGTTCATCCTGGCGCGCAGGAATTCGTTGCGCCTGTCGGTCTTGTCCCAGCCGAAATCGGCACGCAGCGACAAGGCTTGCGGCATGACGTCCTTCACGCCCTGAAGACGCAGGATGAATGGCCGCACGAACAGCAGAAAGGTGACGAAGCTCGACACCGGGTTGCCCGGCAGGCCGACGAAAAAGGTTTTTCCCCCTTCGCGGCGCACTTCGCCGAAGGCCAGCGGCTTGCCCGGCTTGATGGCGATTTGCCATAGGTTCAACTGTCCTTCGGCTTCCACCGCCGGCTTGACGTGGTCTTCCTCGCCGACCGAGACGCCGCCTGAAGTAATGATCAGGTCGTGTTGCCCGGCTGCTTCGCGCAATGTGGCGCGCGTGGCGTCGAGATTATCAGGCACGATGCCGAAGTCGCTGACCGTGCAGCCGAGGTCTTCCAGCAATGCGCGCAAGGTAAAGCGATTGGAGTTGTAGATTGCGCCGGGCTTCAGCGGTTCGCCCGGCATGGCGAGTTCGTCGCCGGTGAAAAATACCGCCACGCGCAGGCGGCGCAGCACGAGCAAGCTTGCCAGCCCGACCGATGCTGCCAAGCCCAGTTCCTGCGGGCGCAACCGCGTACCGGCTTCCAGCGCGAATGTCTTCGCCGGTGCGGCGCACCCATTCGCCCGGTTCGGGCTGGTGCTTCACGCGCACCATGGGGCGGCCATCGACTTCCAAAGCCTCGCATTGCTCCTGCATCACGACGGCATCGGCGCCCGGCGGAATCATGGCGCCGGTGAAAATGCGCGCCGCGCTGGCAGGCAGCAAGGCTTGGCCGACCACGCCTGCCGGGATGCGCTGGCTGACCGGCAACAAGGCGTCGCCGGAGGCAGCATCGGCGGCGCGCACGGCATAGCCATCCATCTGGGTATTGTCGGCCGAGGGGACGTTCAATGTCGATTCGACCGCGGCAGCCAACACGCGGCCGTTGGCCGACTCGGTGGGCAACGCCTCAGCCTCCTGCAGCGGCACGGCAGCGGCCAGCAGCAAGTCCAGCGCCTGAGCAGCGCTCAGCATCGGTTTTCTTTCGCTCATTCTTATTGGGTAAAAGTCATCTCTGCCGATGCTATCACGAATGAAATAATCGCCTATTCGATTGCCCCGAATAAGGATCATGGGGCGACCCGTTCGATCAAATAATTACAGTATTTGCAATTTTTTACCTGTTTTGTCGGCGCGTAGCCGGCAGCCTGATGCAGCCGTGGCAATTCTCGGATAACGACTATGCTGCGGCGATAATTTCACAAGGGCCAGCTGCCATTTCTGCTATGATCGAAACGACTTCGATAACGATTGGCAAGCCGTATGGAACGAATCTATTCGGGCATGGTCAATGTTGGGGTCGGGCAAGTCGTTTGCTTGCTGATTACTGTTCTAGAGGAATGTGCATGAAAAAGAAATTGCTGTGGACCTTGCTGACCATCGCCCTCTCCGGTGCCGCCAACGCGAACGCGCCAGACGCAACAAGCAAAACAACGCCCCCGGTACTGCAACCCCTGCCGCAGGAAACGCAAGCCGCGTATCTTTCCGCGGACGTGCTGTCGCACTACCACTATAAAATCATGCCGCTCGATAACGCGATGTCGGAAAAGATTTTCGACCGTTATCTCAAGTCGCTCGATGGCGAGAAAATCTTCTTCACCCAGGCCGACGTCGACAAGATTTCAGCCTACAAACTGAAGATGAGCGACGCCGTCAGCAAGGGTGAATTGGCGCCGCCGTTTGCCATCTACAACCTTTACGAGCAGCGCGCCGACGAGCGTTTCAATTACGCCGAAAGTCTCTTGGCCAAGGGTTTCGATTTCACGGTCAAGGAAGGGTATCAATACAACCGCACCAAGGCGAACTGGGCCAAGTCCGACGATGAAGTGCGCGACTTGTGGCGCAAGCGCGTCAAGAACGACTACCTGCGCCTGAAGATGGCCGGCAAGGATGACAAGAGCATCGTCGCGACGCTGACCAAGCGCTACGACAACTACATCTCGCGCATCAACAAGTCCAAGCCCGAAGACGTGTTCCAGATCTTCATGGATTCGTATGCCATGTCGATCGATCCGCATACCAATTACCTGGGGCCCCGAGCCACGGAAGATTTCGACATTTCGATGAAGCTCTCGCTGATCGGCATCGGCGCCGTGCTGCAGGAGCGCGACGACTACACCGTGATCCGCGAACTGGTTCCGGGCAGCCCGGCGTCCCTGTCGGGCAAGCTCAAGGTGGGCGACCGCATCGTCGGCGTCTCGCAAGGCGACAAGAACCAGATGACCGACGTGATGGGCTGGCGTCTGGACGATACCGTGGCGCTGATCCGCGGTGCGGCCGACTCCACCGTGCTGCTGGACGTGATCCCGGTCGATGCCGGCCCCGACGGCAAGCATGCCATGGTTCCGCTGGTGCGCAAGAAGATCAAGCTCGAAGAGCGCGAAGCCAAGGATAGCGTGATCGAGGTCAAGGAAGGCAATACCGTGCGCCGCGTCGGCGTGATCACCCTGCCTGCCTTCTACCAGGACATGGATGCGCGCCAGCAAGGCGAGCAAAACTTCACCAGCGCCACGCGCGACGTGGCGCGCCTGATCACCAAGCTGAAGAAGGACAAGGTCGACAGCCTCTTGATCGACTTGCGCAATAACGGCGGCGGTTCCTTGAACGAGGCGGTCGAGTTGACGGGCCTGTTCGTTGCCAAGGGCCCGGTGGTCCAGCAGCGCGATGCCGACGGCAAGGTTTCCGTGGAAGACGACACCAGCGACACCGCATTGTGGGATGGTCCGCTGGGGGTCTTGATCAACCGCGGTTCGGCTTCGGCGTCGGAAATCTTCGCCGCCGCAATCCAGGATTATGGCCGCGGCGTGATCATCGGCGAATCGAGCTTCGGCAAGGGCACGGTGCAAACCCTGGCGCGTTTGAATCAGAGAACGCATAGCGAGAAGCCCGACCTCGGCGAATTGAAATTTACCCGCGCGCAGTTCTTCCGCATCAATGGCGGCACGACGCAATTGCGTGGCGTGGTGCCGGATATCTCCTTCCCCAGTTTCAGCGATACCGAGGACTTCGGCGAAGCCAGCTATGACAACGCCCTGCCGTGGTCGCAAATCAAGCCGGCAGAATACAAGGCCGAAGGCGATTTGAGCGACCTGATCCCGGCGCTGCAAACCAAGCACGCGGCACGCGTCAAGACCGACCGCGACTTCCAGAATCTCGAGGAAGACGTGGCCGAGGCACAGGCCTTGCGCAAGAAAAACCTGCTGTCGCTGAACGAAGCCGAGCGCCGCAAGGAACGCGAAGCCGAAGAAGCCAAGATCAAGGCGCGTGAAAAGGTCGCCGAATCGGGCAAGACTGCGGCGGAAAAGCAGGCGATCGTGGAAAAGAACAACGCGATGAAGGACGATGGCTTGCAAGCCAACGAGCGCAACCTGACGGCTGAATTGGCGGCGGAAAAGGCGGCCAAGGAAGCCAAGGACGTGTTGCTGATCGAAGCGGCCCACGTCATGGGCGACGAGGTCGATCTGCTCAAGAGCGACACGCGCATGGCATCGCGCCTGGCGCCCGGCACAGTGGCGATTACCACCAGCACCAAGTAAGCTGCTGCTCAAATAAAAACGCCGTTCCCGTTTTCGCGGGGGCGGCGTTTTTTATTGGGGCGGCTATCGGCGTAATTGCCGCGTTGCACGCATCTAACCCGTCATCCCGTGAAAACGGGTATCCACACCAAGGCCGCAAGTCGCAGCATTGTGGGTCCCCCTTGCAGGGCGCGCCTCCCCAAACATGGGAAGATCGTTCGCAGGCGCGCGGCATGCCGTACAAGACCCCTGCTACACCTTTCGCGGGGAAGACGGCGGTAGTAAGGGCTACAGCCCCGTGTGTGCCGCAATGAACTGCTTCACCTTGACTACATCGGCCGCCATCACCTCGTAACGCTGCGGCAGGCTTTCGATGTTTTCAAAGCCCGCAGGACGCTCGGCATCGTGGCCCAACGCCTCGCGTATGGTTTCGTTGAATTTCGCCGGCAAGGCGGTTTCGAGCACGATCATGGGCACGTTGGGCTGCAAATGTTCACGCGCCACCTTGATGCCGTCGGCGGTATGGGTGTCGATGGTCACGCCGTGGCGCGACTGCACGTCGCGGATCGTGGCGATGCGGTCGGCATGGACCGACTTGCCCGAGACGAAGCCGTATTGCGCAATGTGCGCAAATTCGTCGCCATCGCTGCCCGGCTTGCCCGAGAGGTCGAACCCGCCCGACGTTTCCACTTTCTTGAACAGCGCCCGCAACCGTTCGGCATCG
>Ga0302316_10003870_pt1 | contig 9998 bp, 5 predicted proteins | sample III_Palsa_N3_2_FD_200456 | JGI IMG/M metagenome (GOLD analysis project Ga0302316, IMG submission 200456) | Peat permafrost microbial communities from Stordalen Mire near Abisko, Sweden - III_Palsa_N3_2 | ecosystem: Environmental > Terrestrial > Soil > Palsa > Peat permafrost | place: Sweden... | reverse complement strand
GGCCTACCTTGTGTGGCGTATTTCGCCGCCATCAGCAACTTCCCCCACGCCAATCTGCGGCACTATGCGTTCCTTAACCAGGGCCTTCCCGATATCGAAGAAGACTGTGCCGAGCGCGGCGTCGGCTTCGTCATGCGCCGGGCCCCGCACGAGGACCATGAGCGCTTCTTCGCGGACGTGAAAGCCGCGATGGTGCTCGGTGACGAAAATCCCATGCGCGTCCCTGAGCAGTGGCGCGTGCGGTTGGCAGAGACTCTACGTGTCCCCTTCTGGACGATAGATGCGGACGTCATCGTGCCCTCGAAGCTGCTGGAGAAAGCGCAGTTCAGCGCCGGCGTGGCGCGGCCTCGTCTCTACCGCGCTCTGCCGGAGTTCCTGCAGCCCTACACAAACCCTCACGCCCAAGTCGCATGGAAGCACCCTCGCGGCCTACTAGCCGACGATGTCCACGCCGACATCACCCTCGGCTGGCAGGACTTCGATCGCACCGTAAAACCTGTGGAAGCATGGCACGGAGGCCGTCATGCGGCGATGAAACGCCTACAGAAGTTCTGCGACGAGATGCTCCGGACCTACGACCACGACCGCAACCACCCCGAGATCGACGGCTCCAGCAAGATGAGCCCTTACCTCCACTTCGGCCACATCGGGCCGCAGACTATTGCCCTCGCCGTCGATGCAGCCGCAAAGAAAAATCCAGCACTCCAGCCCGCGCGCGACAGCTACTTCAACGAGCTGATTGCATGGCGCGAACTCGCCGTGAACTTCGTGCGCTACCAACCCGGCTACGACTCACCCGCCTGCGCCGACAACTGGGCGCGGCAGACTATCGAAGAGCACGACCGCGACCAGCGCGAGGTGCTCTACAAGCTGCCCGTGCTGGAAAACGCCGAGACCCACGACGAGCTGTGGAACGCAGCGCAATTGCAGATGCTGCACTATGGCTGGATGCACAACTACCTGCGCATGTATTGGGCCAAGAAGATCCTCGAGTGGACACCCAACGTGCGCATCGCCATGAAGGTCGCCATCTACTTGAACGACAAATACTTCCTCGACGGCCGCGACCCAAACGGCTACGCCGGCATCGCCTGGGCCATGCTCGGCAAGTTCGACCGCGCCTGGTTCGACCGCCCCATCTTCGGCAAGCGCCGCTACATGTCCGGCGGGAGTACAGGGAAGAAGTTCAACTCGAAACGGTACATCGAACAAATGAAAGCGCTGCGGCAGAGCGCGGATTAGGGTTAGGCTGAAGGTATGCGGAGACTCGGCGTTGCAGCGGTGTTGATCTTGTCGGTAGCGGGCATCGCAGCCAAGGCTGCCGGCGTAAAGCAGCAGCCCATCAATCACGTCGGCCTGGCGACAAGAGTCTTCCACCCTACCGCCCCACGAAACTGGCGCGGCGCGCAGGAGAAAGACCTTCGCTGCACCATCTGGTACCCCGCCGTCGATACCGCGGTGGAGGTAAAGCAGACCATCGGCCCACCGGACGCACCGCTCTTCGAAGCCGGCATGGCTTCGCCACACGCGGCCATTGCACCCTCGCTTAGTCCGGATCCATTGGTGCTACTCTCGCACGGCACAGGCGGCTCGTCGGAACAGATGGCATGGCTTGGAACCGCACTGGCAAAGGCCGGATACATCGCCGTCGCCGTCGATCATCCCGGCAACAACTCGCATGAGCCGTACACCCCCGAGGGCTTCGCGCTCTGGTGGGAGCGCACTACCGATCTCAGCGAGGTGCTCGACGGCATGCTGGCCGACAAAGAGTTCGCCCCGCACATCGATGACTCACGCATCGCCGCCGCCGGCTTCGCGATCGGGGGCTTCACCGTGCTCGAGTTGGCGGGAGCGCAGACCGACATCAGCGAGTTCTATGATCTGTGCGACGCGAAGAGTGACGCCCCGCGCCCGGACGTAGACACCACCATCTGCCATGTTCCGGAGATGCGCTCGATGGGCAGCATCGACGATCTCTTGAAGGCCGTCCGCAAGACCAGCGGGGAATCGCTCGCACGCTCCGGCGAGTCCTACCGCGACACCCGCATAAAGGCAGTCTTCGCCATCGCTCCGGCCCTCGGCTTCACTTTCACCGAGGACAGCCTGCACGAGATCAAGCTCCCGGTTGAGATGGCCGTCGGTTCCGCGGACAGAATCGCCCCTCCGCGCGAGAACGCCGACTACATTCGCGCGTATATCCACGGCGCGCGCGACACCGTGCTGCCCAAGGTCACGCACTACACGTTCCTCGATACCTGCACCGCAGAGGGCAAGCAAAAGCTTGGGGTCTATTGCGAGGACGAAGTAGACCGCGACACGATCCACGCGCAGGTAGCGGCACAGGCCATCAAGTTCTTCAACCGTGCATTACACATGTAACAACCGGCAGCCTCAATCCATCCGGCAGATCAGGCACTTCAGATACCGCGTCTCGGCCAGCGTCAGCATCTCAGGATGGTCCGGCGCAGCAGCCCTCGTCTCCAGCAGTTGTACTCGCCTGCCTGCATCTGCCGCAGCCGCAGCTACTATCTCCGTAAAGTCCGCCAGCGAAACATGGTGCGAGCAGGAGTTCGTAATCAGCGTCCCACCCGCGTTCAACATCCGCATCGCGCGCAGGTTCAGCTCCTTGTAACCGCGCAGCGCACCCTCCGCCGCGCGCTTGCTCTTGGCAAACGCCGGCGGATCGAGCACGATAGCATCGAACCTCTCGCCCTGCGTATCGTAGGCCCGCATCAACTCAAACGCATCGGCCTCAATCCAGTCCGTAGCCGCGAGTAGCTCCGGATTCAGCGTCAGATTATAGTCCGCCGTCTCCAGCGCGGCGCGGCTAGCGTCCACTCCCGTAACAGCCTCGCAAACCTGCGCCAGATGCAGCGCAAACCCACCTTGATATGTGCAAACATCCAGCGCACGCTTCGTCCGTCCTGAAGCTCGTACCTGCGCTGCCGCCGCAGCATAGTTCAGACGCTGATCGAGAAACGCACCCGTCTTCTGCCCCGCACTCGCGTCATAACTGAAGCGCAGCCCATTCAGCGCAAAAGTAGTTGTCGCAGGCGCCAGCAGCCGTTGCGAAGCCGACTCATCCGCCGCGCTGCGAAACGAAAGCCCGTCCGGCGCAACCGAATCGTGCGTCGTAAACAGCGGCCCTGGCGCGGGCGCTGCAAGCTGTTCCAGCTCCCGAATCCGCGGATCAGGCCGCTCCCAGATCGTCAGCGGCTCGTTGTTCGCCGCCAGCCCATCGCGCAACGCCTCCACCACAACCTGTCGCACATCATCCTGCGCCGTGCCTTGCGTCAGCAGTTGCAACAACACCAGGTCGTTGTACCGGTCCGCAAGAATCCCCGGCAGGTTATCGGCCTCTGAAAAAATCAGTCGGTGCGCGTTGTTGTCCGCATCAACGGGCGCGAGCTCTCGACGCAGTTGCAGCGACGCACCAATCCGCGCGCGAACATCCTCAAGATACTGTTCGCGGCTCAGCTCCGGCGTGCGAGAGACCACCCGCGCAGCAATCTGCGAGGCACTCGAATATATCGCCGAACCCAACGGCCCACGGCCGTCGGTCAGCGTAACCAGCGAACCTGCCTCAGCCTGCACGTCGCCCTCAACATCGCTGCGATACACCCACAGATGTCCAGCACGAATTCGATCCGCAGCACGGCGGTTCACCCGAAGAATCGTCATAGCTCAGTCCAACTCCGGCACGGCACAGCCGAGCAACTCCGCAATCGCGCCAACAACCAGCGCGTGATCCGCCCGCTGCGGCAGCCCGGAGACAATCGCGCTGCCAATCATCCCAACGCCGTTCACCAAGATCGGAAACCCTCCCCCATGCGCCGCATAGTCGGCGAGCGTCAACCCATGCCTGGCCTCCATCGTCTCGCCATCGCGCTCCAGTATCCGCCCCACCGCATAAGAGCTCCGCGCAAATCGCCGCACCGTATTACGCTTCCTCCGAATCCAGTCGGCCTGCCCCGGCGTCGCACCCACAGTCGCACAGGCAAACAATACCTGCCCCGCGACTTCGATCTCAATCGTCCCACCAGCTCCGGCGTCGATCAGCCTCTGCCGCATCAAGCCGCCAAGCTGCCACGCGGTCACGGCGTCAAAGCCCGTAAACCGAAGCAACTTCTCCTGCTCGTCGATAATCTTCAAATCTTCTGCTGCGCCCATTGCGTATGCTCCATCCACTATCATCGGGCAAGCAGCCGGGGTTTGCACGTCCCGTCTGCATTTCGGAGACCGGCCAACCATGTCCACACCCCTCAACTACGCCGAACGCCACGCCCTCGGCGTCCGCGCCCGCAAACAGGTTGCCCGCAGCGCCAACGGCGAATTCCACCACAAAGCCTGCCCGCAAGACCCGCTCCGCCTGCTCAAGGAAGCCGAGCGCGGCCGCCTGCCGCGCCTCATCAAAATCAAGCACGAGCGCATGGCCGCATCTCCCTTCGGGTTCTTCCGTGGCGCCGTGCCCATCATGGCCGCCGACCTCGCCTGCCATCCCAACACCGGCATCACCACGCAGCTCTGCGGTGACGCACACGTCCTCAATCTCGGCGCCTACGCCGCTCTCGACGGCCGCCTCGTCTTCGACATCAACGACTTCGACGAGACCATCCAGGGCCCCTTCGAGTGGGACGTCAAACGCCTCGCCACCAGCCTCCTCCTTGCCGGCCGCGCCGCCGGCATCAAGCGCAGCGTCCGCCACCAGGCCATCGAAACCTTCACCGCCCGCTATCGCCGCTCCATGCGCGAGTTCGCGGTCATGCCCGTCCTCGATCTAGCCCACTACCAGATCCATCGCCTCACCACGATCAATCCCGTGGCCTCGATCCTTCGCACAGCAGAGCGGTCGACGCCGCCAAAGTCTCTCGCCAAACTCACCGAGCCCGTCGATGGCGGCAAGACCCGCCGCTTCCGCTCGCAACCGCCGCTGCTGGAGCCCGTCCCCAAAAAAGAAGCCGAAGCCGTTATCGCATCCCTCGGCCCATACGCCCGCACGCTACAACCGGAGCGCCGCCACTTCCTCGCGCAATACCGTCCCGTCGACGTAGCGTTCAAGGTAGTCGGTACCGGCTCCGTCGGCCTTCGCGACTATTGCGTCTACTTCGAAGGCGTGGCCCGCGCGGAGTCCACTGACCCTCTCTTCCTCCAGGTCAAGGAAGAAACCCTCTCCGCCTACGCCTCCTACCTTCCCGAAGGCGCCGCCGGTCACACCCACCAGGGACATCGCGCCGTCGACGGCCAGCGAGCCATGCAGCTAACCTCCGACCCCTTCCTCGGCTACACCACCCTCGAAGGGCGCGACTACCTCGTCCGCCAGCTAAACGACCACAAGGCCTCGCTCGACATCGCGACCCTCACCCCACAAGGCCTCCTGGGCTACGCAGACCTCTGCGGCGAACTCTTCGCCCGTGGCCATGCCCGCGCCGGAGACCCCGTAGAGATCTCCGCCTACCTCGGCAACTCCGTGCGCTTCGACCGCGCCATCCTCGCCTTCGCCCGCACCTACGCCGACAAAACCGAGCACGATTGGAACCTGCTCAAGTCTTCGCTCAAGACCCAGTAGCAGCGATGCTCTTCAATCACCCAGCCAACACCCGCGCTTATATACTCAGGCCCATGGTCAAGGTTGTATGCGTAGCGTTGTTGGTTTTCATCCAGCCTCTTTCGGCCTCTTCGCAAAAAATTCAAAAGCCCAAAGAGAACGGTTGGCCCGACTACGGCGGAACCCTCTCCGGCCAGCGCTATTCAACCGCTCGCCAGATCGATACGCATAACGTAAGCCGATTGAAAGTCGCCTGGGTCTTTCACACCCACGTCTTCGACAAGTCTTCCCCCGCATCCAACTGGCGAGCCTCGTTTGAGGCAACACCCATCCTCTGGAACGGGACCCTCTACTTCGATACGCCGTTCAACGCCATCTTTGCTATAGACGCAGCGACCGGCAAGCTGCTCTGGACGTTCGACCCACACATAGACCGTGAAGCGCCCATCTACATCGTCACCTCTCGTGGCGTTGCGCTGTGGCATGCAAAAAATCCTGCCCCGGGAGCATGCGGCAGCGATGCCGTATTGATGGCCACTCTTGATCGCCGGTTGATCGCCCGCGACGCAACTACCGGAGAAGCCTGCCCTCGATTCGGCAACCGCGGCACAGTCGATCTCTCGCAGGGCGTGAAGGTATCGAACAAAGATCTCTACAGCTTCACGTCGCCACCAACCATCGTGGGCGATACCGTAATCCTCGGCTCATCCATCGGTGACAATCAGCAGGCCTTTGCAGCCTCAGGCGCCGTCCGCGGCTTCGACGCCATAACCGGAGCCCAAAAGTGGAGCTGGGACCCCGTCCGCTGGAACAAGCCGGGACAGCCACCAACGACCGGCAGCGGCAACGCCTGGTCAGCGATCTCGGCCGACCCCGAGCACAACCTCGTCTTCGTTCCTACCGGCAGTCCCTCAAACGACTACTACGGCGGAACCCGCATAGGCGACAATCGCGACGCCGATTCCATCGTCGCCCTCGAAGCCACAACCGGCCGCCGCGTCTGGGCATTTCAGTTCGTGCATCACGATCTCTGGGACTACGACACACCCTCCGAACCCCTCCTCTTCACCTTTCGCGGAACAATCCCCGCCGTAGCGGTCGTAACCAAGACCAACATGGTCTTCGTCTTCAACCGCCTCACCGGCGAGCCGCTCTACCCCATCGAAGAACGCAAGGTCGCACCCTCAACCCTGCCAGACGAGCAGGCCTGGCCGACCCAGCCGTTTTCAACCCTGCCCTCGCTCGCACCGCTAAGTTTTACAGCCGCCGATCTCCACCTGCACAACGCCGCCGACCAACAGTATTGCGCCAGCGTTATCACGTCGCTGGACAACAAAAGTCTCTTCACCCCGCCATCGCGTAAAGGCAGCCTGCAATACCCCGGCCCAATGGGCGGGGCGAACTGGGGTTCAGCAGCCTTCGATCCAGTCACAGGCGTGCTCTATACCCGCGTCAGCAGCGTGCCCGAACTCATACGAGAGCTCCCCGCCATTCGCGGCGACTCAATCATGGCCGATGCAAAACGCACGATGCGCGACTGGTTGCCCGAGCGCCTCGGCGGCGATCCCGCGCCGCTGCCAAACGACATCAAGGTACCGGATATGGGTGGCATAGAGTCAACCGAGGATAGTCCGCAACGCGGCACACCCTACAAGCTCATGCGCCAGGGCATTGAGACCGCCGACGGAACTCCCTGCGCGCCCACGCCCTTCGGCTCCATCGTCGCCGTCAATCTGCAAACCGGAAAGAAGCTGTGGGCAGTCCCCCACGGCGAGATGGCAAGCGGCGAAGCCGGTTCCATCGGCGTAGCGGGCGTCATCGTCACCGCAGGCGGCCTGGTCTTCGGTGCATCGACCAACGACGCCTATCTCCGCGCCTATGAGTCGTCCACAGGCAAAGAGCTATGGCGCGGCACGCTCCCGGCTCCCGCCAATGCAACTCCGATGACCTACGAAGCCGACGGCCATCAGTATGTAGTCATCGCCGCCGGTGGCCATGGATTTGTCGGCAAAGGGAAAAGCGACGAGGTAGTAGCCTTCGCACTGCCCTCGGAAAGCATAGAGCCTCATTGAGACAGGCAACGAAGTTGGACGGAATCACACCGGCCGCAGGCCTTCCTCATAAAAATTTGAGCACCGTCTCCTTATAGCGCGAGTAGAGAAACGAGACGAGCAGCAACGCAGCGCCCATCACAATCAGCGTGATGTAACGGTCGCTCGGCGAAGCATGCCAGATGTCGATAAGAATGATCTTCGCTACACCCAGCATCAACAGCCCAAGCCCAGCCAGCCGGTAACTACGCTCACCGACCGTCAACGCAAAGAGAAACGCCAGCACGCCAAGCCCACTCCATCCAATCGTAATCATTCCAGCACGCAGCTCCACTGCCAGCAGCACCGTAATCAGCAACAGGGGCACAAAGAAGAAAGGCTGCTCCGGCCGATACATCGTAAAGAGCATCCACGCCGGCTTATCCCTTGGCGGCACAGAGTATTGGCGGCGCACCGCAAATGCGACAGGCAGCGCCAGCAGCAAAATCGCACTCGCAAGGCTCACCGTGAAGACACGCGAACTGTAGAAGGAATGGCTGTTGCTGAAAGTCCCATCCGCAAAGCAGACGAAGATCGCTTGCTGCGCAACGAGAATAACGGCGACAAGAGCTTGTTCGAGGAAGATCGTCCGCTTGAGTATCCAGCCCATAAAGAGCAACACCCAGGCCATGCAGGCCAGCGAAAGAATGAACCACTCCGGTCGCATCTCAAAGTAAAGCAACATGCCGGCAGCGAACGTGCCGAGCCACGCGGTGAGCGCAGCGATGAAGCGGTCGACCTTCGATGCATCCTGCTCGCGATGCAGCCTCTCATACACCCAGAAGTACGCCGCGATCAGCGGCAGCACCGTATAGACAAGCGTGTTGAACACATGAGTGGCAGTTCCCGCCGTAGTCACGTTCACAAAGACCAGCCGAATGAAGCTAACGACAAACAGCACGTAAGCCTGTTGCCGCAGATAGTCCTTGCGAAACATGCGGCCAAGCTCAAACAACACCACCGCCAGATAAGCCCACGCAACAGCAATACCAATCGGCTTGACTTCGTACCAGAGCAACACCGCCAGCAGCGTCGATGCGGGCCAGGAGTAGGCCGTAGCGATCCACTCGGTCTCCAAAACACGCGACGCCGCGCTCCTGCGCATCCCCACGTAGAGCATCGCCACTACCAGCGCGACCGTAACGCTGCGAAGCGTCAACGCACCAAGGTGATCTTCAACAAAGAAGTTGATGCCCGCAGTTCGCACGATCGCCGCAAGCGCCAGCAGGTCAGCCTGCATCGCAAGATCGAGCGACTGGATGCGACCCGCAATCCACCCCACCAGCAGCGCCAGCAACATCCACGCCACAACCGTCCACGCACCGGGTATGCAGACCCAAAGACCAAACCCGGCGACAACAGGCGCAAAGTAAGACGTTACCACCAACGCAGCGCGATCAAAATCTGTGTCGTTCAGGAACACCCATCGCCTTGGAGCAAACTCCGAATTCAACCAGAACAGCACCGCCGCCGAAAGCAACGTGATAGCAAGGCTCACATGCCGCGAAGGATCAAGCTCTTGCTGGCGAAGCAAAACAACAGGAGCAACGCCGGTGACGAATAACTGCGCCGTAACAGCAAAGCCCGCCAACATACCAAGCCGGCGGAACACAGACTCACGCAGTCGCAACCCGGCCAGCAACAGCACCTCCGCTTCAAGCAGCCACAGCAGCGACCAGTTAGCCCCGCTGAAGCGGAAGGGAATCGCCGCCAGCAACAACACCGACCCAATGCTTGAAAGCACAACAAAAGCCGTCTGGCACCGCCTCCGCGCAACGAACGCAAACACCAGCTCCGCCGCACCCAGCACCAGCAGCGACCAAAACGCCCACTCCGGATGCGACGATTGAAACTTCAGCAACGACATCAACCCAACGGAGTTGAGAATCGCAGTCAGCGAAGCCACCACCTCCTGGCGATGATTCTTCGGCACACGCAGCACATAAAAGAGCCGGAAGATCAGCCAGTACAACAGCAGCAATCCCGCACTCGGCAAAAACTCCGGAAACGCATGCCCCGGCTGTCCACCCTCCGGAAGCACCCGATAGAGCCACAGAAAATGGTTGAGATAAGCGCCCACCAACCCAGCAAGCCCAAGCTCGAACCAATACTCCCGCGCCGCGACCAGCACCAGTGCCGCCGCCAGCAACGCACCCGCAACCAGCGAAAACAACGTAACGTCGCTAATGCCCACCGTCACAAACGCCAGCAGAAACGCTAGGCTCGTAACCACCTGTGACTTGTACCGCAGCGAATGCCACACCATCGCCGCTGCAATCGCCAGCATCAGCACAAGGTCAACTGCCTGCGAGTCCAGCACCTTCATCGCCTGTACGTGATACAGCGCAAACGTGACAAAGAAA
>Ga0302316_10003866_pt1 | contig 10011 bp, 8 predicted proteins | sample III_Palsa_N3_2_FD_200456 | JGI IMG/M metagenome (GOLD analysis project Ga0302316, IMG submission 200456) | Peat permafrost microbial communities from Stordalen Mire near Abisko, Sweden - III_Palsa_N3_2 | ecosystem: Environmental > Terrestrial > Soil > Palsa > Peat permafrost | place: Sweden... | reverse complement strand
TCCTTAATACGATCCGACAGCGCCTGCGCCCCAAACCCACCGAACACCACCAGGTGCACCGCCCCAATCCGCGCACACGCCAGCAACGCGATCGCCAGCTCCGGGCACATCCCCATATAAACAGCGACGCGGTCCCCCTTCTTCACGCCCAGCGACTTCAGCACATTCGCGAATGCCTGCACCTGCGCATGCAACCCGCCATAGGTCACCCGCCGCACCTCTGCTTTACCGTCCTCCCCACAAGGCTCGCCTTCCCACACCAGTGCCACCTTGTCTTTCCGCGAGCCCTTCGCATGCCGATCCACGCAGTTGTGCGACAGGTTCAGTTTCCCGCCCGTAAACCACTGCGCATGCGGCCCGCTCTCATCCAGCACCCGGTCCCACGGCGCAAACCACTCCAGCTCCCCCGCCGCCTCTCCCCAGAACCCCTCAGGATCCTCCACACTGCGCGCATACATCCGTTCATACTCTTCCAGGCTCCCCAACCGCGACTTCGCCGAAAATTCGGCCAGCGGCGGAAACACCCGCGACTCATGCATGTGCGTTTCGAACAGATCTGTATTTAAAGTTAGGGCTTCCTGCGGCATCGTCTCATTCCTTCCGGAGTCCGAATCGCGGGCAGGATCGCGATACGGGTCACAGCAACCGACATCATTTAAATTACCCCAGAAAAGCCCCTCCTACTCCCCCGCGCCTTACTTAACCCGCAGCTGCTAGCACGAACCAGCCCACCCCTGCAGAGCACAAGGCATACCATGGCATCATCGTGGACTTCCTCTCCAGCGCGCTCATCGGTGTCTTCCTCGGCTTCGTCTTCGGCGTCGGCTGCGCCCTGGCCGTCATGTACTCCATCTTCATGGGAGGCTACCGCGCCGCCATCAAAGACGCACTCCTCCCCTCGCCTCCCCAACGCCTCCTCGACGCCCGCGCCAAGTATTCCATCTCAGTCCCACCCACCCACTAGCCCCGCGCCGCGACCTCCCGCCGCAGCGCCTTCACCTCCGTCGTCAACTCCGCCAGCGCTTGGATCATCTCCCGCCGCTGCAAGTCATCGCTCTGCAGCTTCTTCCCCTCCACATAGAAAGTCCCATTCGGCTCCAGTATGCACGTCTGCACATCCGTTGGATCGTTGAACCCATTCTTGTTCAACACCGACACCAAATCCTCGTGCGTCAACGATTGCCTCTTTAGTTCCGCCTCATCCACCACCCCGTCCCGCACCAGTCTCGCCGGATGCCCCGACAGCAATCCCGTAAACTTCGGAGCACGATATAACACCCACGCCAGCACCCAGTTGATCGCCAGCAGCGAGAATGCCCCCACCAATCCGCCCGAAAGCGAGTTGTCGTCCCCGATCATCGCATTCTGTACCGTGTTGGATAAACTCAGCAACACCACCAGATCGAACGGGTTCAACTGCGCCAGCTCACGCTTCCCGAAGATCCTTAGGAACACCACCAAGAACAGGTAAACAAGCACCGGGCGAAGGATCTTCTCCGCCAATGGAAGTGGCATCGAAAACATGTCGTGGGACAGTGTATGCAATAAGTCGTGCATCGAGAGTATCTCCAATGGCTACAGGCCTGTTTCCAGTCCGCCCCGGCTTAATGCACCGGTACCTTTGTGCTATCCTAACCGCGACGGGGTTCGAGCCTGTGCATCATTCCGGCCGCCGTTCGACTTGCTCCATTTTCTTCTCCCGTACGCGCTAGCCCAGTAAAGTCTCCGACCACGGAGCACCTATAGCCTGCTCATTCACGCAACACTTCTGGTGTATGCAATGAGTTACTTTTGGATCGGCTGCGTCTATGCTAGTAGCTAACTTGCCAATGAGAAGAAAGATGCACAGTGCCCACATACACCACAACTTCAATCTTCGCAGTGATTGTTAGCGAAATTCTTCTGCTATGCTCTGGATACTCTTTTCCATGAGTGCTACCCCTGCACCCCTATTTGTGCAAGTTTGAGGACCGAATTCTAAAATGGCCAAGCCACTTCATAGCGACGATCCCAATCCACCTAGCGTCCAGTTCCGGGACTTCGGTGTTCTTAACGACGGCCAGCGCAGCAAGAGCGCTACCGTCGCCTCCATTGTGATCAATGTTACCCTTGCGGCCCTGGTGGTCATCTTGGGCATTGTCATTAAGGAAAGCCCCGCGGTTGCCAAGGAAGTCGCCGTCCTCACTCTTCCCCCTCCGCCGCCGCCCGAAAAGCCGGTACCCAAGCCACCACCTATCAAGATCAAGCCTGTTCCCCCCATGCCGGTGCCCCCGCCTAAGGTCAAACTGCCGCCGCCGCCGCCCATGCCGGTTCCCCCGGACATGAAGCCGCTGCCCACGCCGCAGCCCAAGCCAGTTCTCGCGCCACCCACGCCTCCCAAGGCGGTCACTCCCCCGCCAGCTCCCGTCAAGGTCAACCTCGGCGTGGCCACAGCGGCCTCTGTTCCTAACCACGACCTGCACCCCAGCGCCGTCCGTCTCGGCGTTGCCACCAACCCGCTTAAGACTCTCGACGGCCCGGCCGTATCCAATGTCAACCTTGGCAATGCAGGCATGCCCGGCATGAACAAGGGCAACACCGGCAACGGCCCGAATGCCACTGCGGTTAACCTCGGTTCCGGCTCACCCAACGGCAAGATGGGCGGCCGCGATAACGCTGCCCAGCCCGTCCGCGGAGTCGCGCTCGGCTACGGCACCGGCCCGGTCGGCGCCAAGAATTACGCCGCGGTCAAGCCCGTCGGTCTTGGCACGCCTCCGGCTGCTGCCCCCGAACGGGGCCCCATGTCTGCTTCTTCGATCTCGGCCGCAACCCCGCCCAAGATTACCTTCAAACCGGAGCCCGTCTATACCGAGGACGCCAAGGAGCACCACATCGAGGGTGATGCCGTCGTCAAAGTCGTCTTCCGCGCCAATGGCAGCATCGAGGTCATTGGCCTGGTTCGTGGCCTCGGCCATGGACTCGACGATCCCGCCCTCCAGGTCGCTCGCGGTATTCGATTCCACCCGGCCCTTAACGCGGCCGCAGAACCCGTCGACTTCCCCACCAACGTCATTATTCACTTTGTGATTAATAACTAACCGGTATGCCGACTGCACTATTTTGTACCAGGCTTTTAAAACTTCAGGATATTCTAAAGTCGTATCAGCATTAAAGCCCGACAGGCGTACCTAACCAAACGTCGTCTTTTCCAGAATTTAGAAAGGGTCACCCACTGTGGTGACCGCACTAGCCAAGGAGCCCTCGAATCCTATGAACCTCCCGTCTAAACTGACCGCCGCCGTGGCTCTCACCGTCCTGGTCGCATCGGCCCTGCCCGCTGCAGCCTTCAAACCTAAGAAGGCAGACGCGGACTCCCCCTTTGCGCGCAAGCTCACGCCAGCCCAGGATGCGCTCGTCAATAAGGCCGTCGCCCGCGAAGCCGTCATCATTAAGACCCTCCGTGAGCGCAGCCCCATCGTCGAGACCTACATCCAGAACATGCGTCCTGACCCGGTCATGGGTCAGACCGTCGATAGCGATGCCCACTTCCTGGCACGCGTCGATTTTGGCAAGGTCATCGGCGAAAACGGCTTCCTCACGGGCAACGAGGCCAAGCAGGGCCGCTTCAAGCACTCCCTCGGCTACATTACCGGCCTCTCCAAATCGCTGCGCCTCAGCTTCAACGAAGCCGGCTTCGTCCGCATGATCGTCATCGATAGCACAGGCTTCGATCGCCAGCACTATCAGTTCGCCTTCCTGCGCAACGACTTCCTCGGCACCGTCCCCACCGTCGTCTTCGACGTCCAACCCATCAAGAAGGTTCCCGGCCGCTTCTTCGGTCGCATCTGGGTTGAGCGCAACGGCGGCAACATCGTCCGTTACGACGGTGACCTGGCCGGAGGCGAGAAGGACAATATCAACGAGTACTTCCACTTCAACTCCATCCGCACCAATGTTCAGGATGGTCTCTGGCTCCCCACGGCCTCCTATATTGAAGAAACCGACCCCAAGAGCGCCTCTCACAGCCTTAAGTTCAAGGCTATCAACCAGATCTGGGGTTACTCTCTGAAGGTTCCCGCCAAGGAGCAGGACCAGGCCGACATCGAAGTGGAGGGCGCAACCGACGAGAGCTCGCAGAACGGCAACCTGAGCCCCCTCGGCGCCCAGCGCCAATGGATCCAGCAGGCTGAGGATAACGTCATCGACCGCCTCTTCTCTGCCGGCCTGATCGACGCCCCCAGCGACTTCGACAAGGTTCTTGCCCTCCTGGCCAACAACATCCTGGCCTATAACCAGATCCCCATCGACCGCCCCATCCGTGTTCGCACCCTGCTCACCGCGCCTCTTGAGTCGGTAGCTGTCGGCAACACGATCCTGATCTCCAAGGGTCTGGTCGATACCACCGCCGTTGTCACCGCAGACGGTGCCCAGCAGATGGGTAACCTCAATGCCCTGTTGGCCTTCCAGACGGCTCACATCGTCCTCGGCCATCACATTGACACCAAGTTCGCCTTCAGCGATCGCCTCCTCTTCCCACCCGAGTCGGCTTTCGCCAGGCTTCCCCTCCAGCACACCGATGCCGATGATCTCGAGGCCGCCAAGAAGACCCTCGAGCTTCTCAACGCCAAGGATCTCGCCGACGGCCAACAGTACTTCGGTCTCTACCTGCAACAGCTGCAGGCTCGCCAGAAGGGCCTCAAGGCCCTCACCACTCCCCAGCTCGGAGATAGCCTGGTCAAGACCGACGGAACCTTCTGGCTGCAGGCCATCGTCTCCAAGGCTCCCAAGCTCAACAACACCGACCTCAAGCAGCAGGCTGCTGAGCCTCTCAACGCCTTCCTCCGCAACGATCCCTGGACCGACCAGGTCATCAAGCTGAATGCAGCCGTTGAACCCCTCCTCAGCGCCCGCGATAAGCTCCCCTTCGAGATCACCCCTGTCTCGGTCAACCTTGCCTACTGGAAGCCAGCAGCAGATCCTGATGCGACCTCCGGTGGCGCTGCCCCCTCAGCGGCTCCTGCCGCTCAGACCCAGCCCTGACCCCCGATACCTCCACGGGCCCAGGTAACCAATCAGTCACTCCACCAACGGCACTCACTCTTCCAGTGAGTGCCGTTTTCCGATAGGATCACCACAACCCTCTTCGCACGAGGAGCGTCTTAGCTCCTGAGAGTAGCCTTATTCAAGCTCATTCTGACTCAGCTCAGGTTCGCCCAAACTACTGGAACCATGAGGATATCCTCAAATAATGCTGGTATTTCCAGCGCAACTTCAACTACACTGAAGTCGAACCGATCCCATACCCCGGCCAATGGAGGCCATCCATTGAAACGAATTGTCCTCATCCTGGCTATGACGGCTGCTATCTCTTCTTTTGCTTACGGACAGGCTATACCCGGTGCAACCCGCCGACTCGATATTCAGGCGGGCGGGCTGTTTACCTACGCAGTCCCCGACTACACTCCCCAGAACGCCATCGGTTATGGCGTATTCGGCGATGTCGACTTTACCCCCCATTGGGGAGCCGAGTTGGCCTTTAATTCGATCTCGATCCTCCAGCACTCCCCCGCCAAAGAGTGGACTTTTGAATATGGGGTCCGTTACCACAGAGACTACGGTCGCTGGAGCCCTTATCTCAAGGCCTCAGCAGGCTACGGTACGTTCGATTTTGCCCCCCAGTTTTACCAGTTGGGTGCGTCCATCGGCTATAACCTCATATCCTTCGGTGGCGGCACGGACTTCGCCATCACCAATCGCCTCGGCGTCCGCGCCGGATTGGAGTACCAGAACTGGTTCACCGGCGGCGCCAAGGGTCCTCCGAACATCGGTGGCCCCGGTTACGACCAATACCTGCCCCACGGCCTTACCCCGGCGCTCTTCCAGGTCGGCGTAACCTACCACTTCACGGGCAGCGAGAAGATCCAGTAGCTGCACCCCCACCCATCTGCCTGGATAGCCGGGACGTCTGATTTGCAAGGGATTACCCGCGCAAATCACTCACCTCCCGCTCTCCAGGCATTTTTGTTTTCAGCTCAGAATGCGGGCAGCCAAGAGCCCGATGCTGCAATCCCAGGAATGGCGATCCCTTCACCTGGGAATGCGCTGCACCGTTCCCCACAGCGCTACAAAGGCCTTCCAGCCCCTGAAGGGTGCCCTGGCCTATGGAAAAGGCTCGTCGCAAAACCCCAGGACGCGGCCGCCAGAGCATCGTCCCGGTTACGGTACCGACCCGAGACCAGCGCAGGGCTCATACATCAGTTCCCGGATAGCAACGCCGCGCCCACAGCCCTGGCCTCGGCTTCTCCGAACTAGCATCACGATCCGATTTCGCGCGCATCCCTCCTCACCAAACAAAGCGGCCCAGCCATAAGGCTGGGCCGTTCACGTCCGTCCAAACAGACTAGAAGTGGTAGGCAACACCAATCGACGGTGTCATCAGGATGTAGTAACGGTTGGTGGTAAACAAACCATCCGTCGCACCAAACGTCGGTGTCTTCATCATGAAGCCGCGATACTCCGTCCGAATGTCCCAGCTGGGGCTAAGTTCATACGCCACTCCACCACCAAACAGGCCGCCAATCTGCAGATCCTGCTTCAACCCCTTCTGCGTCGTCCCGTTGTCCAGGATGGGCGTAAAGATTTCCACGCCAACGCCGCCTTCCAGGAACGGGTTCCACCGCTTGTAGGTCCGCTGGTACACGTACGCGGCGGTAAGCTCTTGGCCGCGCGAATGCACCCGGCTGTTAGGCTGCGAAATCGGGTTGTACTTCATCGAGTTCTGATAAAAGCTGTAGTTGAGCTCAACAGCGCTGCGAGGTGTCAGCAAGTAACGGTAGCTCGCTAGGAAGCCACCCGTGTGCGTCGTCACCATTGGATGAATATTCAGTCCATAAACGTCTGGTGCTAAAACCCCGAAGAAGCTTACGCTGGCATCCTGCCGGCTCTCTTGTGCGTTTCCCACGGCGGCGATGCACAACGTCATCAGTGCACCGAGCAAAATTCTTTTCTTCATGCTTGCTGAAATCCCTTCGCATGCTCACCACGGCCCAAAAACTCCACACGTCTCTCGTTGTGGTCGTTCAGCCGGTAACCGCGGCGCGCTATTGTCCTTATTGTACCTGCACGCGACGCCCTAACGCGCATCACGCTTCAATCTGGCCCGCATCCTTGCTCGTTTGTTCCGTGGATTCTTTCGTTCGGTGGTCTCTCTATAGACGAAACAAGCCCCGTTCCGGTATCCGGAACGGGGCCTCTTCGCTTGCTTTCTCTTCTGACTTACTGCTGCGGGCTTCCTGACGGTGGAGGAGGCACAGGCGCGCCCTGCCCCCCTTCCTCCGCCCGACGCTCCCGCATCTTCGCCTGCATCGCGTCAAACTTCGCCTGCTGATCCGGCGTCAACACTGCCCGAATCCTCGCCTGCTCGCCCTGGTGCAGCGACATCATCTGCGCCCGCCGATCTTCCGGCGCCAGCGACGCATTTGACCGTATCGATTCCATCTGCCCATGCGACTCCGAGAAAATCTGCCGCACCTGCGCCGTCTGGCTGTCATTCAGATTCAAGTGCCGCTGCATCTGCTCTACCCGCCGCTCCGGATCCATGTGCCGAGGTCCCTGCATCTGCCCGTTCGGCGGCGGTCCCTGCTGCTGCTGATCCGGCGGCGGAGGAGGCGCCGTCTCCTGTTGCGCTACCGCCGCGCCCAAACTTAGCCCGGCACCACACAGCACCACAACTGCTGTACGAAACATCCTGCTCGTTGCCAACTTCTTCATCGCCTATACCCTGCTCTCTCGAAGCATCGCCGCATCCTTTTGCTGCGCTGCCGTCACTGGTACAAACGCCGATTTCCGCAAAATGTTTTGCCCCCTCTTCGAGATTCTTTCGCTGAAACTTTCCCGAAACACCCGCGTCTTAAGCCGCCCCCTCCATCTCGCTCCTGCACTTGCTCCTCTGGCGATCATTCCGCAGGGTTCTGCTTCTGCGGTTGCACTTGCCTTTCTTTCTGTCATTCCCCTGGGAATCTGCTTCTGTACTTGTTTTTCTGTCTGTCATTCCGACCCTGAGCGCAGCCGAAGAGGAAGGAACCTGCTTCTCGCTCGCACCGGGAGCGTCCGTTCTTGCCTTCGCTAGAAGCTAAAAGCTAAACCCGCCGCTACCCCTTCTCCACCACAAAACAAAACGGATCCCCATGCTCCACCGCATGCGCCTGCACCACGCGCAAAAACTCCCGCGCCGCATGGCTAAGCGCTGCCCCTCGCCGATGCACCAGCCGCAGCTTCCGCTCCATCTGCAGCTCTGGAACCTCCACCGCCACCAGCGTCCCACTCTCCAGCTCTCCCTCCACCGTCAGCCGAGGCACCAGCGCCACCCCATTCCCCCTCTGCACAAACCGCTTAATCGCCTCCAGCGAAGGCAGCTCCACCTCCATCTGCAGCGGAATCTTCCGCCGCGCAAACGTCTCAATCACCTTCTGCCGCAGTGGAGACGGAACGTTATGCGCCACAAACGTCTCCTTCCCCAGCCTCGCCACCGTCACCTTCCCCGCCCTCGCCAGCGCATGCCCCGGACTCATCACGCACACCAGCTCGTCCGTATACACCAGCGTCGACACCACCTGCGGGTCCGCCGGCCGAAAACTCACCACCCCAATCTCCACCGAATGCGACTGCACCTCATCCGCAATCCGGCTAGCCAGCGTCCGCTGCACCGCCACCTTGATCCGCGGATGCTCCCGCCGAAACGCATCCAGCACCGGCAACAAATAAAGACACGTGTACTCATTCGCGGCCAAATCCAGCCTTCCCCGATGCAGACTCCTGAGATCCACCAGCGCCGCCCCAGCATCCTTCCGCAGATTTAGCATCTTGTGCGCATACTCCAGCAGCACCTTGCCCGCGTCCGTAGGCAACCCCGCTCCCCGCTCCAGCAGCACCTCCCCGACCTCCGCCTCCAGCTTGGCAATCACCTGGCTAACCGCCGGCTGGGTACGGTGCAAACGTGCCGCCGCTCGTGAGAAACTTCTCTCCTCAGCGACGGCCACAAATGTCTCGAGCTGAAATAAATCCACGCACCCACCCTCAGATTCCGTGCTTCGATCTCGCCTATAGGATCATTAGAATGCACAATACATCTGGTTCTGAGCATAAGGGTACGTTATGATCCTGTCTAGACGGAAAGGTCTTCAATCTATGGCTACCGACACTCAGCTCGTCATCTTCGACACCACCCTCCGCGACGGCGAACAGTCTCCCGGCTGCACCATGCACCACGCAGAGAAGCTACGCTTCGCCCACCAGCTCGCCTCTCTCGGCGTCGACATCATCGAAGCCGGCTTCGCCATCGCCTCCCACGGCGACTTCAACTCCGTCCAGACCATCGCCCGCGAAGTTCACGGCCCCCGCATCGCCTCCCTCGCCCGCTGCAAGCGCGAGGACATCGAAGCCGCCGCCCGCGCCGTCGAGCCCGCCGCCAAGAGCCGCATCCACGTCTTCCTCGCCAGCTCCGACCTCCACCTCGAAGCCAAGCTCAAAATCACCCGCGCCCAGGCCCTCGACAACGTAGCCACGGCCGTCGCGCTCGCCCGCACCTTCGCCGACGACGTAGAGTTCTCCACCGAAGACGGCACCCGCTCCGACCTAAACTTCCTCGTCGAAATGATCAACATCGCGGTGCAGGCCGGCGCCACCACCATCAACATCCCCGACACCGTCGGCTACACCACCCCCGCCGAATACAAGCAGCTCTTCGAGACCGTCCGCCTCCGCGTTCCCGGCAGCGAAAAAATCATCTTCTCCACCCACTGCCACGACGACCTCGGCATGGCCGTAGCCAACTCCCTCGCAGGAGTAGAAGGCGGAGCCCGCCAGATCGAGTGCACCATCAACGGCATCGGCGAGCGTGCCGGCAACGCCGCCCTCGAAGAGATCGCCGCGGCCATCGCCACTCGCCACGACCGCTACCCCTACGCAACCAATCTCGTCATGACCGAGCTCTACCCCACCTCCCACATGCTCGGCGAAATCATCAGCTTCACC
>Ga0302316_10003861_pt1 | contig 10019 bp, 9 predicted proteins | sample III_Palsa_N3_2_FD_200456 | JGI IMG/M metagenome (GOLD analysis project Ga0302316, IMG submission 200456) | Peat permafrost microbial communities from Stordalen Mire near Abisko, Sweden - III_Palsa_N3_2 | ecosystem: Environmental > Terrestrial > Soil > Palsa > Peat permafrost | place: Sweden... | reverse complement strand
CGGCGCTCTTTGAGATCGTTGTAAACAACATCGGCAAGAAGACGGTTTCGGGTTATCTCAGCACGCCGAAGAGTTCGCCTGAGCCGATGCCTGCTCCCAGCGCCGGTCGGTAGATCACTTCACAGAACGCATTTGTTTTACGGGGCTGCACAGACAATGTGCAGCCCCGATGTTTGATCGCTAAGGAAGAGCAACCTCGATCGGCGCGGCGTCATGTGCCAGGCGCACGGTCAGGGTTGCCGACTTTTTGGCGTGCCATTCCTTCTCCGTTGTCTGCGGAAACAGCAGGACGACGGTGCCGACGCGGGTGGTTCCTGGTGCGATCGCATCCTGAAACTGAAGCGGTGGGGGTGCAGGCGCGCTGACCAGCGGAGCGATCTGCGGGAAGGTCTGCTCCAGCCGCGCAAGATCCAGTGGGGAGATCACCGTCGCTTCGAGCGTCGTGCCATCGTCCTTGGTTATCGTGGCGGAGGTGGTGGTGAGGAAGATCGGCAGACGCAGCTTGTCCTGAATGCTAAGCGTGGCGACCACATACACATCGTCCTCGGATTCCGCGGCCGCACCGATGATGTGACTACTGCTCGGGGTTTCCTTGAACTCGGTGTGGGGCGCGAAGATCTCGGTCTTCTGCACGGTAATCTCCGCAGTCTTGCGGGGATTCAGCATGTAGACCGCTGCACCGATTACGGTCATCACGATGCCGGCAATGATGAGCGTGGGGATCAGGCGATGGCTGTCGGGCGGGGGTGCGAGTTTGAGGTCAGGTTCAAGCATCTCCTGACAGGATAGCGCGCCCATGCCTGTTTAACTATGAGCAGGGATCGTGATCACTGGCGGGCTCGCCGTCTCGTTCTACTTTGCGGGTGCGGCCTTGGTGGCTTCGTTTGCGTACACGCTGGTCCAGCCATCACCCGGGTTGTACTCCGACAACGCGGCGGCCAGGTCGGTTGTCTTCTCGCCCAGATCTTTTTGATAAAGAACGCCGTCCTTGCCGACGATGAACGTCATGATTCCAGAGTTCCTATACTGCGCGGGATAAGCGAGAACAGCGAAACCGCCTGTCATTTTGCCGTCCGTGATGTAGTCCCTCGCACCTCCCGGCGCCTTATCCCCTTGCTTTGTCAGGATCCGGAAGTAGTAGCCACTGAAGGGTTGCGGCTTCTCGCCAGCATTCGTGTACCCAGCCGCTTTTGCAAATTCGACGACAGGGCCGAGAGGGCTTGGAGGCTGCCCCTCTGCAACCTTCCAATACAGTCCATCCTGCTTGCCCTCGTCACTCACGAACTTCTGAGCATATTGCTTGATGCCGCCGTCGTGGGGTTGACTTTGATATTGCTGCTCAGCGGTGGCCGTCGCGGCGGTGGCAGCAATTGCCGTCAATTCGCCCTTACCGATTCGGCGTGCGAGAATCTCATCTCTGCCGGCAGCCGTGTCAAAGGACCACTGGCCGGAAGAATTTTTTGCCAGGGGAATCGGGAACGGGTAGTTATCGGCGCCGATAAACAGGATCTCGCCACCCGGCTTGATCTCGCTCCAGCGGTTCATCTGACCGTACGCGGCGACAAAGTCCTGCAGCGCGTCCTTGTCCTGCACCGCATCTCCGGTGAACAGGACATCCTTGCTGTCAGGACCGAAGATTGCGAGAAGGGCGGCCTGGTCGCCGGACTTCGCGGCTTGAAGAAACGCGGCCCCGGCCTCTGCAGGTGACGCGAAGGTTCGTTGCGCGGGCGCGGGAACCTCGGGCTTCTTACAGGACCCCAGAGACATGATCACCGCGGCCACCATCATGCACGCGACGAGACGTACGCCTTGACTCTTCTGTGTCCAACTCATACGAGACATACTCGCTCCTTCAACCATGCTGCATCTGTTTCCGTTTCTCCCGATACAACTTTCGGCGAGTTTCATTAGCGCCTAAAACCGCCGCCGCCAAATCCACCGCCTCGGGCGCCGCCGCCACCCCCACCGCCGAATCGGCCACCGCTGAAGCCGCTGGAACCCATGCTCCCCCAGCCACGGCCGCTGTCTGCTCGCGACGACCAGCCGCCGGAGCTGCCGACTCCGCCCGAACGTCCGCTCAAACCGCTAAAGGCAGTCGAGCTTCCGCCGGCGGAACCGTGCTGCGCCCAGGAGTTCGCGCCTGAAGAGCGATCGGAGTTGAAGTTTTGCGCACTCTGGTGATTTATGTTGGCCGCATTGTTGTTGTACGTATTGCCGCCGTGGAAGTTGTTGTACGTGTTCCCCGAGTGATTGTAGGCATTGTTATAGCCGTAGCTATTGTGGTAACCGCCGTTGTAATAGCCGCCATGCCAGGCTGAGTTTCCGTAGTATCCTCCGCCGTGATAAACAACGGCCGTGCCGTGCCAGCCGCAGTTCCAACTGCTGTAACCCCATCCGCAACAGCCGCCGCTCATCATTGCGCCCACCGCGATTCCCGCGCCGAACGAGAGCATGCTGGCTGCAACCATATCGCCAGTGGAGTATGCGGGCGCGACGTAGGCGGGAACCACGTAGGGATAGCCGTAAATCACCGCAGGGTTATATTCCGGAACGTAGACAACCTGCGGATTGGCCGATTGAATGACGATCGTTTGCGGCGATTGCTGCACGACAGTGATCTGTGGGGTCGACTTGAGATTACCCTTTGCCTGGGCCTGCGCGCGAAGAGTCTGGATGGCCGTCATCACATCCGCCGACTGGTTGTGATAAGCCTCGCCAAGCGACGAGGTCCAGCTGAGATTCGTTGCAAGGTTATCGAGCACGGAAGGGAACTGGGTGAGCGCCTTCACACTCGGGTCCCAGGTCTGCTTGTCAACGGCCTGCATCAGAGCGCTGCCGGTTAAGCTCTTGTTCTGCTGAATCCAATAATTGGCAATCGCAACCTGATCAGGAAACGTCGAGGCCGTGAGGATTTGGGCCACCAGGGCATCTGGATACAACGCGATCGGAGCCACCAACGCCTGCAACGCGCTCGCGCTCATGGGAGCAGTTTCCATCGAACTCCCCACCCCGCTCGAAGCATCTGGACCCGAAGCCTGATAGCCGTAGGCGCACTGTGGTGGCACCACAATGAGAAGGAAACCAAGTACGGCCGAAAGCATCTTCTTTGCTAATTCTGCGTTCATGGGTCAACTCCAGGTTGGTATGATTCGCTCGCTGTTGCCGTTCGATCCAACACCACACTCGTTAATCCGGCACGCGCTCCGCCTTCAACTTCTAGGGCGTTATTGAGAGGATGCGTTGCGAAGTCCCAATCGCGGCAACGCGCGGGTTCCAGAATGCGGCGGTCGACCAGGCACTGGGTCTTCTCAGACGCGATGCCTGATCGGCACACTTATTTCTTGTCGACGACGACGATCACGGCGTTTCCGGTGCCGCACATGCCGTAGATCTCACCCGGATGGCACGCGCTCACGGAGTACTTGAAGCATCCCAGCCTCTTTGCGACGACTGTGACCGAGCGTGCAGAACCGCCGGTGATCGATCCGCTCGGATCGAACGGGGAGGACGGTCCCATGTCGACGATAAAACCAATGCCCTTCTGGGTGCTCTTCCAAACGACGGTTGTGCCGGGATTCACACAGAACAGGGAATTACCCTTTGCGTTTGGAATGCCGGGAGTCGCGGACGCGGCATCGTCGGTCCGCTTCACATCCACGGTACATGGACTAGAAGGCGAACCGCAGGTTTGGGCGAAGGTGCACGTCTGGGCCGAAACCGGCTCTGTGCAAGCATATTTGTTGTCTTGTGCGTGAGCCGCAAGGTTACCCGACAACAACGAGAAGGCAAGTAACGGCGCAGAGAAACTAAGTGCAGTACCTCGTTGGATCTTCATAATGCCTCGCAATTCGACGCGCAAGGTCCATTGCTGCAGGGCGAATAGTTCGATGGCGTCAGTCAGGGTTTATGGAAAACATCTCGTTGAACGCGAAGAGTGTCCTAGTTGACGCCGGCAGTTCCAGCCCAGTCGAGTACGTCGATCAGTTTCCAGGGGTTTTGTGTGAGGTCCCATTGCAGTTGGCCCTGGCTATCGAGCACGAGCTGGGCAGCGGGGTATAGCACTCCTGTGCTCTTGCTCTTGTCCTGATCGTTGATTTCGATAACGCCGGCGGTCAGATTGAACGACTGTGATTGCGTGTCAAAGAAGGCTTCTCCGAACCGAATCTGGCGATTGGTCACGAAGACAATCTTCCGGCCCGTGGGCGTTGGAAACATCCGGATGTAAGAGCAGTCATATCCAAGAGTTCCGGTAACCGAAACATGGCCTACAGCCTTCATCCTTTGAAGTGCATTCGACAATCCCTGGCCCTGCGCCTTCTGGTACGCCTCGACGAGGATCTGCTTGTCCGCCGGGGTAGAGAACTGATAGATGTCCAGGGTTACTCCGATATTTTGACCCAGCTGAGTTCCCGTTCCCATCGCCGTAGCTTCGATCGTTTCATTCTTGGTTCCCGCTAATACAGGCATGGTGGAAGCGATGAATAATCCAGTTAGAAGCCCAACAGCCATGACGACCTTTGCGATTCTTATATTTCCGCGCATTTTTTCTCCAATCCGTAGCTCTATGTAGCGTCGCTGATTCAAGTTACAAACAGGTGCGTTGGGACGACTGAGACTATTCCTGTCGATCTGATCCCATCATTGTTTCTCGACGGTGTTGCGCCGCCTTCTCCGGAAATAGCAGTCAGCCGCCGTGCGTTCAATCCGAAGGCTTCGGCACTCTCACATCGGGCCGGTCCCAAGCACGCGTGTCAGATGTGTTGGGACGAACTTACACGGGAAGTATCCTAGATAGCTAAATTGCTGTGAACTGTCAGATGTAACAGCGTGGTCAAAGATTTCGCGGCAGCAAGACTCTGGCCGATCTCATCCCCTCACACTGCATCGGGCCCAGCCCCCTCAGACTGTCCGTCGACTGTTATTTCTGACAGCTGTGAAGGCGTTTCGAAGTCTGTAGAGTGTGCTGCAGTAACACCCTGTTTTTCGGTTCGTCGACACCCTTCTGATTTCGAAGATATGGCGACCGGTCCGGGAAAACTGGGGCAATCTTCCATTTCCGTGAACCAACCAGGGCCGCCTCAAAGGAGATTGCAGAGGGAACGCTACTCTCAAAGCAGTTCCGATTGGTCTTCGCAGGATTCACGGCGACTGGCGCTCATCTCGCGCGATGAGAGAGCCGGCTGAACGGCGGGATTGTTCCTAAGCGCAGAACTTGATGTACCCCGAGGATAAGATTATGTCGAAGGCAAGACCAACAGTAGGAATCGACGGACGTCCACTGCCAATTCTTCCGCCCGAGCGAGACGCCCGCGTTTGGGCCAAGCTCGTCCGCGTCATGTTCTACACCCCTGGCTTTCTAGCCATGCTGCTCCTCAAGGCAGGGGAACCCGAGAGTTTCGGCGTAACCGTCGAGTTGCTGATGCTGTCAAGCGCAGCGGCAATCGTAGGCGGACTGTTCATCGGTACACAACAGTCCGGCGAGGGCGCCGACGCCACCTCAAAGATCGGTACATGGAGCGGGTCGCTGGTGCTGGAGCTGCTCGCCGTGGTGCCTTTGCTGTGTGCAATCCCGGCGCTATTCCATCAACTCGCTCATAGCCGGCTGCTGCATGCGCTAGCCCCCAACACCGTTGACCCGAGCCTGGGCGCATCGGAACTGCTGCCGATGGTCGCAATCCTGCCCTTCATGCTCTACCAGCTCGGTGGTTTCGGAACCTTGGATTACGTCGTGTCGAAACCGGTGAACTGGCTCATCAACCTCGGGATTTTCGTGTTGATCGTCTCAGGCTATGTAGAGAACCGCGAAGGATCCTACGCAATGGAGAGGCACATCTATGGCTGTCTGGTTCTGGCGATGGCGGTCACTGTGTTCTACGGCGTGCTGAAACTGCGTCAGATGCAGATAGCCTTCGACGCGCAATGCCCGACGAAGCCTCCAAAGGACTAAGCCAGGAAGGGCTCCGGCATGCATGGTGCTGAGTCGCGATCGCCGATGGCGGGCGTGTGTGCTAATCGATGGTGTCGCCGAATAAAAGGCGCTGCGGAAGACTCTTAATTCCGTCCTTATCAATACTGATGATGCGGTCGTAAAGTTCCTCTGGCCAAGGCTCGTAAGGCGGCTCGTGTCCCAGTGCACGGATCAGTTTGGGTATCATGCCATGATGCCAGCACATCAAAACTATCTTGCCATCGAACTCTTTTTTACGTAAGTCTTTCGCCAGCTTCTTGATGTCTCGGTCGGCGTAGTCGGTTCGGACATCAATGGCGAGCTTATCGGCCGTAGGGCGGATGGTCTGGTAGGGTCGGGCGGAATGTTTTGTCGACGTGGAGGCAAAGATGAAATGGGGTTTCACGATTTGCGGGAGCAACTTCGAGAGGCCAACGGCACGCATTCTTCCGCGCAACGCCAAATGGGGAAGCCGGGAGGCTGGCTTCTCCGCGTGCCTGACAATCACGATTCTCGCCGGTCCTTTGCTCATTACAACTTGCCACCTTTGAAAATGATGCGAACCGTGCGGCGACTGTCGCGGTCACGCAGTTTGGCCTTGAAGGCGCCTGCTCACAGTATTTATCAGTTCATGGCTGATTGAAACTGGTATTTCTGACAGGTGCCGTTGAGAATCTTCAAACATAGGATCCAAGCGATGCGAGATCATTCTGCGAGGTCGATTAGGAGGAACTGGAAGCGGGCGGTTCCATGCATCCTTGTGTTGGTGTTGTGCTCCGCTTTGCACGCTCAGGAAATATGTTCGGTCGAGATGAAACTCCTGCTTTCACCTGCGACAACTAAATCTGTGATTGCGTCCCTAGGCTTCGAAAAGCAGACCGATAGCCAGATCTATTTCTTCGACACAGACAATCGCAGCCTTCTCGCCCAGGGAGTGATTGTGCGAGTCAGGCAGGGCGCCAAAAATGATCTCACGGTAAAGGTGCGCCTGCCGGAAGGCAGCAGTCAGATGGAAAGCTCAAAGCTCGGTGAGGAGTTTGGGTGCGAGATCGATCGGACCGAAACGGGAGCGAACGTCTCTTCCTCGGTCGGTCAAAAGTATAAGCACCGCCAGGTACCTGAATCCGGCGATGATCTCTTCAGCGCTCTCAGTTCTCAGCAACGGGAACTCTTGAGAGCTGCGCATGCTTCGATTAACTGGTCCCAGGTGAGAAGAGTTTCTGGAATCCGTTCAACCACGTGGGAGAGTTCAGTCGAGCCTCCATTTAGCAAACTCACACTGGAGTATTGGGTTTTTCCTGCAGGCAGCCTTCTCGAATTGTCTGCAAGGAGCACGGCGCAGGAGTGGGAATCGAAGTATGCGGATTTGCGCCGGATGGTGAAATTGAAAGGGCTGTCGTTAAGCGCCAATCAAGAGACGAAAACGACCACGGTGCTTCGGGAGTTGAAGCATGAGACGTCGCCGCCCAAATGACTTCTGTTTAGCCGCGGTAAGAGGGCGCGGACCCATGGCCTGGAGAAAAGAACTCCCTGGATTTCAGGTTTGTCCGACAGCCCCACCGATAACGTCTCTCCCCAAATCATGAGGACAATCACGGCAGGCACATTCCTGGCCCTGCTGCCTGCTTGTAAGACACCGTGTGCTGCGGGTTGAAGCTCTGCGATGTGAAGGTTGGGTTGATGGCCTATCCAGCCAACCCTTCCATTAAAAAGGAACCGGAACAGGCCTGCAAAGGCCTGTTCCGGCAGTTGTTCGGTTAGTGCTTCCGCGTGGCCTTGTGGACCGGCTTCTGAAGATCGAGAAGGGTCGAGGAATCGGCAGCATTGAATGGATAATGCCGCGTCGACTTGTCTTCCGATCCGTTCAGCCTGATGTCAACGCGGCGGTTCTGAGCCAGAACAATCACGTTGATGTTACGCAGTATCTTGGTCCTCTGTTCGTCGGTCAGGTCGGGGTTATTCTGGATCATATCCTTGACCTCGTCCTTGCTGAGCTGCTTCTCCTCGCCTTCGGCTTTCACGTCGATGTTCGCCTCGGGAACACCGTGTTCGACGAGGTAAGCCGCGACGCGAGCAACACGACGTTCGGAGAGCTTCAGGTTATATTGCGGAGTACCGCGTGGATCGGCGTGGCCGGTCAACGTGAGGCGAGCGTCCGATTTCATTTGCAGGAACGCAGTGAAGTCGGCTGCGAGTTTCGCGAGAATTTCCTTCTGGCTATCTACCAGTCCGCCGTCAGGATGCTGCACGGTGGGCTGAGCTGTCGGGAAGTACACGCTATGCAACCTCAGCCGGACCACAACCTCAGGTTCTGGCGGCGGAGGCGGCGCTTGAACGTTGACCGTCGCACTGGAGCTTGCAGTTTGGCCCTTGTCATCCACGACGCCGCAAGTGATCTGCACTGGCCCCGTGGCTGCACCCACTGAAGAATAGGTGGCCGTGTTTCCAGTCCCGCGAATGCTTCCGCTGGAAGCGGAGTAGTTGTAAGTCAACGGACGGTTCTGCGGGCTCATACCCTGCGCTGTAATGTTGGACGAAGCGCCTGGCTGGAGATCCGTTGGATCAGCCGAGCAGCTCAGGGTTGGTGGCTCAAATTGCTTGACCACGAACGTAGTCGAGCAGTTGGCAACCTGCCAGGGCTTCTCGCCTTCCTTGCCAAGCTTGCCTTCCTTCAAGGTACCCTGCACCGTGTAGGTCCCTGGATTCAACGTAGCCGTGTTGATGGTTGAGGTGGGTCCGTTGGCGACAACGTCGCTGCCGCTCCACGTATAGATAACGTTGAACTTCGGATCCACATTGCCAGGAGCCCCTGTCACTGTGATCGTTTCGCCGGGGTAGACCTGCATGGGCGATGCCGAGCAGGAGAGGGTCGGTGGAATGGGTGGCTTGCCGCCAAGGTTGAAGTTCAGACCGGCAATCACGCCGCTCGTGGTTGGGGCGTAGATGACCCCATTGGAGGGTTTGTTGTAGTCCTCATACAGATAACGCCAGCCAAGAGCCATGCCGAACTTGGGGTTGAAGTTCACGTTCAGCAAACCCAGGAGTTGATAGTCCAGCTGCGATGAGCCTGCGCCAGCGTCGCCGGCAATCGTGATGGCCGCTTTTTCTCCGGCCGGCAGGATGATTCGGCCGCCGCCGATGCCATCAATAATGTTGAAGGATCGCCCATAGCTCAGGTCCGCCGGGTACACCGTGTTGTTGAGGCTCACATACCAATAGCGGAGCCCGCCAAGCAGGTCGAACTTGAAATGATCCGCATCAACGAGCCTGTACCCAAACTTCGGCGTGAAGATCGACTCGGTGAAGTGAGTGCTGATATAACTCTGCTCATAATCGTTCAGGGGAAGCGCGTTGTTGACATTGAACTTCATCCACAAGAAATCGATCGGCATCACAAACCGGCCCTTATCAGCCTCGACTGCGATCGGAATTTCAAACACCAGGGCATGAAAGAGATCTGAGAAAGGGACATGGATGCCCGCATTATGCCCCGCCACGCCAACGGTTCCATGCAATCCCGCGAACCAGCCATAGAGCGAGATTCCAACCCGCCAGCTATCGCTCGCGTTGTTGCCCGTGGAGTACTGCCGCACCGGAGGCATCTGGTCCTGCATCGGCAGAGGCGCGTCCGGAAGCGCGGCCGAACTCGAACTGAAGTTCACCTTCGAGACCGGGGCAAACGACATGTCCGGGCTAACGATCGCCGCCACATTCGCGCTAACCGGCACCATCGCATCCGACCGCGCATCGGTCTGATCCTGCGTTTGATCGTGTCCCTCAATCTTCACTTGAGCCTGGAGCGCCACCGATCCAGCCGCGAAAAGTATCAGACCCACCGTTACAGCGACTCTCGACCCGACGTTCTTCCAACGCTTATTCATAATCCCTCCTGATGTACCTACGGCGACCCGTCTAGAGCCGTCATGTTGCGCCCATCCTGTTGCGTACGATGAGACAAGGCTTCCCCCTAGCTTCCCCTCGGAAACACTTTCGCGCTACTGTCAAATGTGACAGATCGAGACTCTGTTTTTAGCGGAGCGGGAGCGCGGCATCTTTTTTTATGGGACAAACA
>Ga0302316_10003859_pt1 | contig 10019 bp, 8 predicted proteins | sample III_Palsa_N3_2_FD_200456 | JGI IMG/M metagenome (GOLD analysis project Ga0302316, IMG submission 200456) | Peat permafrost microbial communities from Stordalen Mire near Abisko, Sweden - III_Palsa_N3_2 | ecosystem: Environmental > Terrestrial > Soil > Palsa > Peat permafrost | place: Sweden... | reverse complement strand
CCCGGCAGCCAGCCGCCCGGCGACGACTGGCAAAGGCGCGAGTATCCCGGCCGCCTGATCCTGCCGGGCTTCATCGACACCCACGTCCACAGCCCGCAGCTGGACGTCATCGCCAGCTACGGCACCGAGCTGCTCGACTGGCTGGACACGCACACCTTCCCGGCCGAGATGCGCTACGCCGACGAGGCGGTCGCGCACGAAGGTGCCGCCCGCTTCCTGGATGCGTTGCTGGCCCACGGCACGACGAGCGCCGTCGTGTTCCCGACGGTGCACAAGGTCAGCGTCGACTGCCTGTTCGAGGCCGCGGCCGCGCGCGGCATGCGCATCGTCGCCGGCAAGATCCTGATGGATCGGCACGCGCCGCCCGGCCTGTGCGACGACGTCGAGCAGGCCGAGCGCGAGTGCACCGAACTGATAGCGCGCTGGCACGGCCACGACCGGCTCGCCTATGCCGTCACCGTGCGCTTCGCGCCCACCAGCACGCCGGAGCAACTGGCGATGGCCGGGCGCCTGTGCGCCAAGCATCCCGGCGTCTACATGCAGACCCACCTGGCCGAGAACCGCGCCGAGGTCGAATGGGTGCGCACGCTGTTCCCCGAGGCGCGCAGCTACCTGGACGTGTACGCCCGCAACGGGCTGCTGAGCGAGCGCAGCGTGTTCGCGCACGGCATCTGGCTGGACGCGGACGATCGCGCCGCGCTGGCCGGCGCCGGCGCGCAGATCGCGCACAGCCCGTCGTCCAACCTGTTCCTGGGCAGCGGCCTGTTCGACTGGCGCGCCAACCTGGACGCCGGCGTGGCGGTGAGCCTGGCGTCGGACGTCGGCGGCGGCACCAGCCTGGCCATGCTGCGCACGATGGCCGACGCGTACAAGGTGCAGGCGATGCGCGGCGAACGTCTCACGGCCTGGGTGGCGCTGCACGCCGCCACGCGCGGCGCCGCGCGCGCGCTGCACCTGGACGGCGAGATCGGCAGCCTGGAAGCGGGCGCCGCGGCCGACGTCTGCGTGTGGGACGTCGCGGTCGGACCGGTGGCCCTCCAGCGCGACGGTTTGGCACGCAGCTTGCATGCAAGATTGTTCGCGTGGATGACCCTCGCCGACGATCGCAACCTGGTCGACGCGTGGGTCGCCGGCATCCGCCGGACGCCCGCCTAACCACCCAGCCCGATGCTTCGCCTCGAACTCATCGACATCAGCAAGCAGTACCCCGCCGTCAAGGCCAACGACCGCATCCGCCTGCGTGTCGAGCCGGGCGAGATCCATGCCGTGCTGGGCGAGAACGGGGCTGGCAAGTCCACGCTCATGAAGATCATCTACGGCGCGGTGCGGCCCGACGCGGGCGAGATCGTGTGGGACGGCCGCGAGGTGGAGATCCGCAATCCGCAGGAGGCGCGTGCGCTGGGCATCGCGATGGTGTTCCAGCACTTCAGCCTGTTCGACACGCTCACCGCCGCCGAGAACGTCTGGCTGGGCCTGGACAAGTCGTGGACGCTGGCCGACGTCACGAAGCGCATCGTCGAAGTGGCCGGCGTCTACGGCCTGGACGTCGACCCGCTGCGCCCGGTGCACACGCTGTCGGTGGGCGAGCGCCAGCGCGTCGAGATCGTGCGCGCGCTGCTCACCAAGCCGCGTCTGCTGATTCTGGACGAGCCCACCTCGGTGCTCACGCCGCAGGCCGTGCAGGCGTTGTTCGTCACGCTGCGCAAGCTCGCCGACGAGGGCTGCAGCATCCTGTACATCAGCCACAAGCTCGACGAGATCCGCGCGCTGTGCCACAAGTGCACGGTGATGCGCGGCGGCCGCGTGACGGGCGAGGTCGATCCGCGCCAGGAGACCAACGCGAGCCTGTCGCGCCTGATGATCGGCGCCGAGCCGCCGCAACTGGATCACGCGACGGCCGTGCCGGGCGCGCAGGTGCTGGCCGTGCGCTCGCTGTCGCTGGCGCGCCTGGGCGCGTTCGGTGCCGACCTGGACCAGATCACGTTCGACGTCTGCAAGGGCGAGATCCTGGGCGTGGCCGGGGTCTCGGGCAACGGCCAGCAGGAGCTGATGGCGGCGCTGTCCGGCGAGGACGAGCGCGCGCCGGATGACGCGATCCGCCTGTTCGGCAAGCCGATCGGCCACCATTCGCCGCGCCGGCGGCGTCACGAGGGGCTGCACTTCGTCCCCGAGGAGCGGCTCGGCCGCGGCGCGGTGCCGTCGATCTCGCTGTCGCAGAACACCTTGCTGACGCGTACCGAGGCGGTGACGCCGTTCGGCTGGATCAGCATCGGACGCACGCAGGCGCTCGCGCGGCACCTGATCGAGCGCTACAACGTCAAGGCCGGCGGCGCGGACGCCACCGCCAGGAGCCTGTCGGGCGGCAACCTGCAGAAGTTCATCGTCGGCCGCGAGATCGATGCCGGCCCGAAGCTGCTGATCGTGTCGCAGCCTACCTGGGGCGTGGACGTCGGCGCCGCGGCGCAGATCCGCGGCGCGTTGCTCGCGCTGCGCGACGCGGGCTGCGCGGTGCTGGTGGTCAGCGAAGACCTGGACGAGCTGTTCGAGATCTCCGACCGCCTGGTGGTGATCGCGCGCGGCAAGGTGTCGCCTTCGATCCCGGCCGCGGTCGCCACGCGCGAGCAGATCGGCCAATGGATGAGCGGACTGTGGAACGACAACGCGGGCGCGTCGGTGCCGGAGGCCTTGCATGCTGCAGCTTGAGGCCCGCGCAGCGCCGAGCAGGTTGATGTCGCTGGTATCGCCGGTGATCGCGCTGGCCGTCACCGTGCTGGCCGGCGTCGCGCTGTTCGCGTTGCTGGGCAAGGATCCAATGCGCGGGCTGTCCATGTTCTTCGTCGAGCCGTTTCGCGGCGGCTACGCGCTGTCGGAGCTGTGCGTGAAGGCCACGCCGCTGCTGTTGATCGGCCTCGGCCTGGCCGTGTGCTACCGCGCCAACGTGTGGAACATCGGTGCCGAAGGGCAGTTCGTGCTGGGCGCGATCGCCGCGTCCGGCGTGGCGATGCACGCTTCGCCCGATTCGAGCCACTGGATCGTCGTGCCGATCCTGCTGGCCGGCGTGCTGGGCGGCATGGCCTGGGCGGGCATCGTCGCCTTCCTGCGCGACCGCGCGAACGCGAGCGAGATCCTGGTCAGCCTGATGCTGGTCTACGTGGCCAACCAGCTGCTCAACTACCTGGTCTACGGCGACTGGAAGGATCCGGCCGGCTACAACTTCCCGCAGACGATCACTTTCCTCGACGCCACCAAGATCCCGCGCCTGTTCGCCGGCCTGCGCGTGAACCTCGGCTTCGTCGTGGCGCTGCTGTCGGTGGGCACGTTCTGGCTGTTCCTGTTCCGCATCTATGGCGGCTTCCAGATGCAGGTCGGCGGCCTGGCCGCGGCGGCCGCGCGCTACGCCGGCTTCTCGTCGCGGCGCGCGCTGTGGGTGGCGCTGCTGATCTCGGGCGGCATGGCCGGCCTGGCCGGCGCGTTCGAGGTCGCCGGCCCGATCGGGCAGCTGACGCCTTACGTGCCGGCGGGCTACGGCTTCGCGGCGATCATCGTCGCCTACGTCGGCCGCCTCAACCCGGTGGGCATCCTGTTCTCGTCGTTGCTGATGAGCCTGTTCTACATCGGCGGCGAGCTGGCGCAGTCGCGCATGGGCCTGCCCAAGTCGCTCACTGGCGTGTTCCAGGGCGTGCTGCTGTTCTCGTTGCTGGCCAGCGACACCTTGATCACCTACCGCGTGCGCTGGCACGCCGCTCACCCGGCCCATCCCGCCAAGAGCCCCGCCGCCTGATGGACACCTACGCACTCCTCCTGGCGGCCACGCTCAATGCCGGCACCGTGCTCGCGATCGCGGGGCTGGGCCTGCTCGTGAACGAGCGCTCGGGCATCGTCAACCTCGGCGCCGAAGGGATGATGCTCGTGGCCGCGATCGCCGGCTTCGCCACCGCCGTCCAGACCGGCAGCGACTGGCTGGCGTTCGGCGCCGGCGCGCTGTCCGGCGCGATCATGGCCGGTGCGTTCGGGGTGCTGGTGATCTGGCTCAACACCAACCAGTACGCCACCGGCCTGGCGCTGAGCCTGTTCGGCAGCGGCTTCTCGGCCTTCGTCGGCATCCACTACACGCAGGAGCGGCTGCAGTCGCGGCCGCACTTCGCGATTCCCGTGCTCAGCGACATCCCGTTCTTCGGGCCGGCGCTGTTCCGCCAGCATCCGATGGTGTACCTGACCATCCTGTTCACCATCGTCCTGACCTGGTTCCTCTATCGCTCGCGCGCCGGCCTCGTGCTGCGTGCCGTGGGCGAGTCGCCCGAGTCGGCGCATGCGCTGGGCTACCCGGTGCGGCGCATCCGCCTGCTCGCGGTGATGGGGGGCGGCGCGCTGTGCGGCGTGGCCGGGGCGTACCTCTCGGTCGTCTACACGCCGCTGTGGGTGGAGGGCATGGTGGCCGGCAAGGGCTGGATCGCGCTGGCACTCACCACGTTCGCCACCTGGCGTCCGTCGCGCATCCTGCTGGGAGCCTACCTGTTCGGCGGCGTCACGATGCTGCAGTTCCATCTTCAAGGCGAGGGCGTGCAGATCTCCAGCCAGTTGCTGACGATGCTGCCCTATCTCGCGACCATCGTCGTGCTGGTGCTGATCTCGCGCAATCCCGTCTGGATTCGCGCGAACATGCCCGCGTCTCTGGGCAAACCCTTTTTCCCCGGTAGCTGATTTCATTCGCCGTTCCCCAGATCCATCAAAGAGGAGAGACTCCATGACGACATCCACCCGGCGCACCGTGCTCCGCGCCACCGCCTGGAGCAGCCTGGCGGTCGCCGCCGCGCTCGCAGGCTGCAGCAAGAAGGACGACACGGCCCCGGCCGCCGCCTCGGCGCCTGCCGCCGAAGCGGCCGCTGCGCCGGCGTCTGCCGCCTCGGCCCCGTTGAAGATCGCGTTCGCCTACCTCGGCCCGGTGGGCGATGGCGGCTGGACGTTCGCGCACGACAACGGCCGCAAGGCGCTCGAGAAGGAACTCGGCAGCCAGATCTCGACGACCTTCGTCGAAAGCGTGCCCGAATCCGCCGACGCCGAACGTGTCTTCCGCGACATGGTGGCGCAAGGCAACACGTTGATCTTCGGCACCAGCTTCGGCTACATGGAACCGATGCTGAAGGTGGCGGCCGACAACAAGGGCGTGAAGTTCGAGCACGCCACCGGCTACAAGACGGCCGACAACATGAGCGTGTACGACAACCGGACCTACGAGGGCGCCTACATGGCCGGCGTGATCGCCGGCGGCATGACCAGGACGAACACCATCGGCGTGGTCGGCTCGATCCCGATTCCCGAGGTCATCCGCAACATCGACAGCTACACGCTGGGCGCGCAGAGCGTCAACCCGAAGGTCAAGGTCAAGGTCGTCTGGGTCAACGAGTGGTTCAACCCGCCCAAGGAAACCGAGGGCGCGCAATCGCTGATCGACGGCGGCGCCGACGTGCTGCTGCAGAACACCGACTCCAGCGCGGTGCTGCAGACGGCCGAGAAGAACGGCAAGTACGCGTTCGGCTGGGACTCCGACATGACGGCCTACGGCCCGAAAGCCCACCTGGCCTCGGCGGTCAACATCTGGGGCCCGTACTACATCAAGACCGCCAGGGACGTCATCGCCGGCACCTGGAAGCCGGGCCATACGTGGTGGGGCGTCAAGGAAGGCGCCATCGACCTGGTGTCGATCTCCGACAAGGTGCCGGCGGACCTGAAGGCCAAGGTCGACAAGGTGAAGGCCGGCCTGAAGGACGGCACGTTCGCGATCTGGAAGGGCCCGATCGCCAGCAACGACGGCAAGGTGCAGGTCAAGGACGGCACGACGGCCGACGACGCGTTCCTCGGCGGCATCAAGTTCTTCGTCAAGGGGGTCGAAGGCCAGGTGCCGGGCGCCAAGTAAGGAGAGCCGGATTCGTTTCGGCGCTACGCGTTGCGCGTTGCGCCGAACCGGTCGGCCAACCGGATCTCCGCGATCCGGTGCACGTTGCGCAGGCATTCCTCGAACTCGGCTTCGGGCTCGTCGAGCACGCGGTGTGCGAAGGCCTCGATGATCTTGGCGCGAGTCAGCCCCAGGCCCGTCGGGCCGCGCACCGCCAGGATGAACGGCCAGCCGAAGCGCTGGTCGTAGGCGTCGTTGAGCGCGTGCAGGCGTTCGAATTCTTCCGGCGAGCACTGCGTCAGGCCCGAGCGGGCCTGTTCGTCGGTGGACTCCGCGGTGAGCGTACCCGCGACCATCGCCTTGCCTGCCAGGCGCGGATGCGCGCGCAGCAGCGCGAGCTGCGCGTCACGCCCGCCCGCGCGCGTCGCGTCCACGAGCGCGCGCGCCAGGTGCGCCAGGTCCGCGAACGGGCGTTGCGCCAGCGCCGCCTCGGCGATCCACGGCGAGTGCTCGTAGATGCCATCGAGCAGCGCGACGCCTTCGGCCGACGTCGCCGCGTTCAGCCGGGCAATCGTTATCGTCATGGCGCGCCGCCCGTGGCGGGCGCCGGAAAGTGCTGGCGCCAATGGCGCGCGATGTCGATGCGGCGGCACACCCACACGCGATCGTGCTTCGCGACGTGATCGAGGAAGCGTTGCAGCGCGCCGATGCGGCCGGGGCGACCGAGCAGGCGGCAATGCATGCCCACGCTCATCATGCGCGGCGTGTCGGCGCCTTCGGCCCACAGCGCGTCGAAGGTGTCGCGCAGGTAGACGAAGAAATCCTCGCCGGTGGCAAAGCCTTGCGGCAACGCGAAGCGCATGTCGTTGCAGTCGAGCGTGTAGGGCACGATCAGGTGCGGCACCGATACGCCATCCGTGCGCTGCACCCGGGTCCAGAACGGCAGGTCGTCGCCGTAGTAGTCGCTGTCGTACTCGAAGCCGCCGACGTCGGCCAGCAGCCGACGAGTGGCCGGGCTGTCGCGCCCCGTGTACCAGCCGAGCGGCGTCTGGCCGGTGAGCTGGTGGATCGCGGCGATGCCCGCGAGCATGTGCGTGCGCTCGGTGGCCTCATCCACCTGCTGGTAGCTGATCCAGCGCCAGCCGTGGCAGGCGATCTCGTGGCCGAGATCGACGAAGGCTTGCGTGGCTTCGGGATGGCGTTGCAGCGCCATGCCCACGCCGAACACGGTGAGTGGCAGGCCGCGGCGTTCGAACTCGCGCAGGATGCGCCACACGCCCACGCGCGAGCCGTACTCGTAGATCGACTCCATGCTGAGGTGTCGATCCGGGTAGCTGGGCGGGCTCGCCATCTCGGAGAGGAATTGCTCGCTGCCGGCGTCGCCGTGCAGCACGCAGTTCTCGCCCCCCTCTTCGTAGTTGAGCACGAACTGCAGCGCCACGCGGGCAGCGCCGGGCCAGTGCGCGTGCGGCGGTTTCGGGCCGTAGCCCACCAGGTCACGCGGGTAGGGCGTCGTCGTTGAAGTCATGCGCAGGCGGGCTTGGATGGCGTCATTCGGAACCCGGATCGTTGCATGTTTCAGGCCCGTTCGCACAGCATGTTGCGATGGCGTCTTGCATGCCAGATTGCCGACAATCTGGCACATATTGTGCTGCAAACGTGGAGCCACCCAACCAAAGAGGAGCGCCATGAAACGTCATTCCCCATTCGCGAGCAGGACAGGCCTTGGTGCCATCGCGATCAGTGCATTCACCGGTCTCTCGTTCACCCCGATGGTGCAGGCAGCCGACTGGAGCGACACGGCGTTGAGCGCGCGCTACGGCACGGACTTCGCCGAGCCGTACGACAACGACGCCGACGGCAAGCGCAAGAACATCGCGAAGGAGATCCTGGCCCTCACCAACGTCACCGGCTACAAGTACGGCGGCACGTTCATCAACATCGACTTCCTGATGTCCGACCACAACGACCCGGGCGGCGGCATCGCTGGCAACCCGGGCGCGCAGGAGGTGTACGGCGTGTTCCGCAACACCTTCGACATCGGCAAGGTCACAGGCATGAAGCTCAACATGGGCCCGATTCGCGGATACGGCCTGACCGCCGGCCTCGACGTCAACACCAAGAACGACGCCTACGCCTCCAAGAAGCGCATGTGGGTCGTCGGCCCGACGGTGATGCTCGAAGTGCCCGGCTTCCTGAACCTGTCCGCGCTGCTGTTCGACGAGAGCAACGCGCCCGCCGCGATCGATCGCCGCTACCACTACAAGAACCACGCCGCGTTCGAGGCGGACTGGGGCATCGGCATCCTGGACCTGCCGTTGTCGTTCAACGGCTACGCGCAGTTCATCACCGCCAAGGGCCTGGACGAGTTCGGCGCGCAGACCGCGCCCGAGAGCCATGTCGACATGGACCTGATGCTGGACGCCGGATCGCTGGTGGGCATCTCCAAGAAGACGGCGCTGGTCGGCTTCGAGTACGAGTACTGGCACAACAAGTTCGGCAACAACGCCAAGGGGCCGGCCGGCGAAGGCGCGACGGCCAGCACGCCGATGGTGCGCTTCGAATACCACTTCTGATCGTTGCAAGATTGCGCGGGTCTCGGGCGCGCGTGACGAACAGGCGTGAGGCCGGGCACCGGCCTCCGTGCTGCCACTACAACCGCAGCGCCTCGGCCAGATCCTCGATGCCCGGCTGCAGGGTGATGTGGCCGCGGATCACGAGGCGCCAGTGTGTGTCCACCAGCCGGCGCAGCTTCGCTGCCGAACCGCTTTCCAGCAAACCGATCAACTCGGCGTGGTGATCCTCGAGCTCGCAGTAATCGAGTTCGGTCTTGAAGACGGCGGTGACCACGCGGTAGCGCAGCAGCAGCTTGCGCTGCGCGTCGATCAGCAGCGGGTTGTGCGTGAGCGCCAGCAGCTCGTGGTGGAAGTCGATCGCGAGCTGTTCGGACAGGCGCATGTTGTCCTTCGCGTGCGCCTTGACCTGCTTCTTGTGCACGCCGCGCAGGCCGTCGAGCAAGGGCGGCCTGGGCGCGGCGAGGATGATGTCGATGGCCGAACGCTCGACCGCGGCGATGGCCTCGAACAGGAAGTGCGCCTCGCTGAGCGTGGGCTTGGCCACGAAGGCGCCGCGATTGGCCTCGAAGGTCACCAGGCCGTCATGGTACAAGCCCACCAGCGCGAACCGGATCATCGAGCGGCTGACGCCGAGCAGCCGCGACAGCTCCAGCTCGTTGAGCCGGCGCCCCGGAGCGAGCCTGCGATCCAGGATCGCAGCAGCGATGGTTTGGCCGATTTCCTCTGGCTGCATGACGATGGCGCGCTGCGTTCCGGCCCGTGTGAAGGTGTCCATCATTCTAAAGGTGCAGGGTATCCAGCGTGCACCCGGTGGGAGTGCACGCAAGGATCGTGCGACCCGGCGCCAGGCCGCGCCGAAATGAAAAAGGCCCGGCGCAACACGGTCGCGCCGGGCCTCCTCAGGCAGGCCGGATCACTTCGCCGCGGGCGTCCCGCCGGTCAGCGCGTCCAGTTCGTCGGTCAGTCGCGCCATGCGGGCCACCAGCGCGCGGTAAGGCGCCGGCGTGGCCATGTCGAGGCCGGCCTTCTTCACGACCAGGTACGGGTCGTTGGAGCCGCCGGACTTGAGCATGTCGAGGTAGCGCGTGCGCAGGTCGGTGTCGCCCTTCTCGATGCCTTCGGCGAAGAAGGCGGCGGCGCTGATCGACGTGGCGTACTGGTACACGTAGTAGTCGGTGTAGAAGTGCGGGATGTAGGCCCACTCGCTGCCGTACAGGTCCTCGATCTTCATCACGCCTTGCGCGTCGCCGTGATAGCGGCGCAGCAGGTCCAGATAGATCCTGCTCAGGTCTTCGCCGGTCAGCGGCTGGTCCTTTTCGACGGCCTCGTGCGACCGCAGCTCGAACTCGGCGAACAGGGCCTGGCGGAAGAACACGGTGCGCATGCCTTCGAGCTGCATGGCGAGCGCGTAGATCTTCTCTTCCTTCGTCCTGGCGTTCTTGGCGACATAGTCGGCCAGCAGCATCTCGTTGGTGGTCGACGGGATCTCGGCGACGAAGATGCCGTAGTCGGCGGTCTGGTACGGCTGCGTGGCATTGGCGAGCACCGAA
>Ga0302316_10003857_pt1 | contig 10019 bp, 9 predicted proteins | sample III_Palsa_N3_2_FD_200456 | JGI IMG/M metagenome (GOLD analysis project Ga0302316, IMG submission 200456) | Peat permafrost microbial communities from Stordalen Mire near Abisko, Sweden - III_Palsa_N3_2 | ecosystem: Environmental > Terrestrial > Soil > Palsa > Peat permafrost | place: Sweden... | reverse complement strand
ATCATGCGGTTGGGCCCTACCGCCGGTCGCCGGATACCGAAGCGTGTGAGGTCCCCGACTGCCAGACGCAGCGTGCACAGTGCGATGGCATCGCGCAGCCCCAGCGGCAGGTGCGAGAGCAGGATAGTGGTGTGCTGGATGGGGCGTCCGAACATCTCGCGTGGCACCACATGCACCGGACCGCGCACCACCAGGGCGACATCGACCCCCTGCTCGGCCAGATCGAGCGCGATCTCTGCGCCGGAATTGCCGCAGCCCACCACCAGCGTACGCAGGCCCTGATAGGGCGCGGCGTTCTTGTACTCACCGGCGTGAATGGCCGAGCCCCTGAAGCCATCCAGTCCCGGAATTGAAGGTCGCCTGGGCACCCGGTTGTACCCTGTGGCCATGACGACGACGCGCGGTGTCAGCACGCCGGCGCTGGTCTCCACATTGAAGTGCCCGCCCCCGGGTCGCACGGCGTGCACCGCAACGCCAAGGTGAGGGACGACGCGGTGCTCTGCCGCGTATGCCTGCAGGTACTGCACCATCTGCTCCCGCGACGGGTAGCGCGGTGCGCTCTTGGGCCACGGCATCATCGGCAGGCCGGAATAGGTCTTGGTGGTGTGCAGATGCAGCCGCTCGTAGTGTCGATGCCAGGCATCGGCGATCCGCGCTTCGCGCTCCAGGACGACGTGGTCCAATCCCTCCCGGCGCAGGCACGCCGAGGTCGCAAGACCGGCGGGGCCCGCTCCAACCACCAGGATATTTTCAGACTCCATCGCGGGGTCGAGTTTACCCATCCCGCGCCACTGACCGCGGCGTGTCTACCTCAGTAGATTGGCCTTGGCCAAATCAACGAGCTGCGTCGCACGTCCGTCCAGCACCGCTTTCATCATGAACAGGCCGAAGTGCTTGGCCTGATCAACGGTGGTGGTCGGCGGCATCACCAGCTCCTGACGCGGGGTCATGACCTCCAGCAGGGCCGGTCCCGGATGATTCAGGATCTCCGTCGCAGCCTTGCGAAGGTCCTTTGGATCCGCTGCCCGGAGGGCCTTGATGCCGATGGATTCGGCAAGTGCTGCAAAATTCGGATTGGTGAGATCACAGCCGAAATCGAGGAATCCGCTGGCCTTCATTTCCAGTTCCACAAAGCCCAACGTACCGTTGTTGAGTAGCACGATCTTCACCGGCAGCTTCAGCTGGACGATGCTCAGAAGCTCTCCCATCATCATTGAAAAGCCACCGTCGCCGGAGAATGAAATGACCTGGCGATCAGGACAGGTTGCCTGCGCGCCGATGGCGTGCATCATGGCATTGGCCATTGAGCCATGATTAAAGGAGCCGATCAGACGCCGGCGACCATTCAGCTTCAGGTAGCGGGCCGCCCAGGCGATCGGGGTGCCGACATCACAGGTGAAAATGGCATCATCGGCTGCCACTTCGCTCACGATGCGGCTGACGGCCTGGGGATGGATATGGTTGGTGGAGGGCCCTATCTCTGCCAATGAATCAAGGTCGCGACGGGCACGCGCGTAGTCGGCCAGGCAAGCTTCGAGATGTGTGCCGTCCTCCTTGTCGATCACCTGCGGCAGCAAAGCCTCCAGGGTTGGTTTGATCTCCCCGATGAGGCCCAGGTGCAAGGGACAACGATTGCCAAGCGCCTCGGGTCGGGCATCCACCTGCACAATCTTGGCGTCGTCCGGAAAGAACTGCCGATACGGAAAATCGGCACCCAGGATGAGCAACGATTCACAATTCTTCATCGCCTTGTAGCCGGAGGCGAAGCCCACGAGGCCGGTCATTCCGACATCGTTTGGGTTGTCGTATTCAATGTATTCCTTGCCCCGCAGCGTGTGGACGATCGGCGCCCGCAGTTTTCTCGCCAGCTGGACCACGTCATCGTGGGCCCCGGCGCATCCGGCCCCGCAAAACAGCGTCACTCGCTGTGACCCGTTCAGGAATTGCGCCAGAGTCGTGATGTGCTCATCACTCGGACGCATGAGCGGCCGCTCCGGTACGACCCAGGAGGGCGTGGGCACGTCCAGCGGCTTGAGCGCCACATCGCCCGGAATGACCACGACCGCAACACCCCGGCGGCCGACCGCCGCGCGGATGGCTCGAGTGAGGATTTGCGGCAGCTGATTGACGTTTGAGACGAGTTCCACGTAGTGACTGCACTCGCGGAACACCACCTCAGGATGCGTCGCCTGGAAGTAATCGATTCCGATCTCCGTGCTGGGGATATGGGCCGCAATGGCCAGCACCGGCACGCCGCTGCGGTGACAGTCGAACAACCCATTGATGAGGTGTAGATTTCCGGGTCCGCAGCTACCCGCACACACGGCCAGCCGGCCCGTCAGATGGGCCTCGGCACCGGCTGCGAAGGCGGCGGCCTCCTCGTGTCGCATGTGCATCCAGTCGATTTCGCCGCCTCGCCGAAGGCTGTCGGTAAAGCCGTTGAGTGAATCTCCGACGACTCCATAGATTCGGCGTACCCCGGCCTCGCGCAACGTGCTGGCTATGAAATCTGCACCGGTTTGGCTCATGGTTCATTCCTCCGAACGGTTGGGAATCAATGAATGGAGATAACGCAGGCCGCAATTGTGACCGATCCCCCATTAAGGGGTTGAGCTACCTCATCCCCCGCTTGGGGGGTATGGGTAAACGCCCAAGGGCCCAAGAATCCAAATCAGAAATTGAGTGAGGCGTACATCAGGAGATACGAAGATGCTCAAGGGCTTCGCTGTTCCCCTCTCTCCGCAAGGCAAGTCGTCGCTCGCCACGCTGCCTCCCTGGCACTATTCGAGCGATTGCATCTGCATTGAATATTGGGCAGACCCGACCGCTGTTGCGGCGCTGCTGCCGGCGGGGGTCAAGGCGGACCCTGATTCCAATGGCCGGGCCTTCCTGTGGTTCCTCGACTGGCAATTCACCGCCGAAAACGATGAAGTAACCGATCCGGCCAGGTACCAGTACCGCGAAGCGTTCGTGCTGCTCGAGGCCGTCTTCGATGGCACCCCGGTAAATTACTGCCCCTATATTTTCGTGGACAATGATGCCGCCATGGCCCGCGGGTGGGCACAGGGATTCCCGAAGAAACTGGCGAGTGTGTATCAGACTCGAAGCTTCGCCGCCCCGAGCCCGGCTGCGGCACCGCTCGCCAAGGGCAGCCGTTTCGGTGCCAGCGTCACGGCACACGGTGAACGCATCGCGACGGCACGGATCCAGCTCGAGGAGCCGGTGAAGGATCCTCGGACAGTCTTTAACCGCCCTACGATCATGCGCCGCTATTTCCCGCAATTGGCCGCGGCCGGTCAGAAGAAGCCCCCGGTCGATGAACTCACGATGTCACTCACTGACAATCTGGCGATCGTGGATGTGTGGGCGGGCTCGGCGGAACTGCGCATTCCGGAAGTCGCAGGTGAGGAGGTCAGTCTGATTGCCCCGGTGCGCGTCGGGCGTGGCTATCGACTCGGCATGGCTTACTCAGTCACTGATCTGCGCATCCTGCGGTCCTATACCGCCTAGCTCAGCCTACGTACTCGCAACATAAAGGTGCACGCCGTGCGCGAAGGGAGGTCACACGTCGTATAGTGGCTGGTGGATGTTCAACCCGAGTGTTACAGCGTCGATGATTTGCTCGTCGATGTAGGACGTCGGCGGGTCAGCCGTGACGGGCGCGAGATTCGCCTGGGTCAGTTGGCATTCAAGTTGCTGGTCACCTTGGTCCAGGCCGCCCCGGGGGTGGTGTCGGTCGCTGCGCTCATGAAGGCGGTCTGGCCGGATTCCGTCGTGGGCCCGGAGCTCGTCAGTCAGCGTGTCAAATCGCTGCGCGTTGCGCTGCACGATGATCCGAAGGCGGCGCGCTACGTCGCCGTGGTCCGTGGCAGCGGGTATCGGGTCGTCGCGGCCGTCGGGCCGTGTGTCAGAGAAGAGCTCGTAACAGCCCCGGCCAGGCTTCGGGCGGCCCTACGCTGGAGGTGAAGTGCAGGAATGCGCTGGCATGAATCGCCGGCAAACTGACGGCGCCGAGCAACGATCGTCGGGTTATGGTTTACCTGCCATGGCAAATCTCAACTACTTCGACCTCAACGAGCAATCCGCCGTTCACCATGCCACCCGGTATCTGGAGATTGGTGATCCACAGCGAGCGCTTACGCTATTGCGGGAAGTGCGCCTGAACCCGCCCGAGCCGATCCGACACGCGCCGGATGATCATCGGGAGATTCAGCGGCTGCGTACGTACATAGAACAAGCCATCGACGAAATCGAAACCGAATACCCGGGTCACGCGCTTCGCACGCTGCGGGTGGCCATCGGCCGCGAGCCGCTGGGTTAGATGGCGCGGGTTAAGAAGACCCAATCCAAGCTGTCAGATGTTGGAACAGGCGCCAGCCCGCCGACGTTCATCGCGCCTCAACTTGCAACGCTCGTGGCGGCTCCGCCCAATGAGAAAAGTTGGGTGCACGAGATCAAGTTCGATGGTTATCGCCTTGTGGCGGTGGTGGAACATTCCGGCGCTCGGATGTTCACTCGCGCCGGCAACGATTGGAGTGACCGCTTCGCGCCCCTCTGCCTTGCCTTCACGAAGCTCAAGATTGCGAGCGCAGTCATCGATGGCGAGGCAATCATTGCGACCCCCGAAGGCGCCTCTTCCTTTCACGCTCTGCAAGATGCGCTATCGCGCGGCAAGCTCGATCACCTGCGATATTACGCATTTGATCTGCTGCACCTAAATGGCGTGGACCTTCGCTCAAGGCCATTGACCGAGCGCAAAGCCCTGCTGCAGGACGTGCTGCGCGGCGCGCCGGAACTCCTCGCCTATAGCCAGCATTTCACGGAGTCCGGAGACAAGATGCTGGCGCACGCTTGCTCCCTGGGACTCGAGGGGATCATTTCCAAGCAGGCAAGCGCGCCTTATCGGTCGGGGCGTGCAGGCTCGTGGCTTAAGTCGAAGTGTGTCAAGGAGCAGGAGTTCGTCATCGGTGGCTATACCGAACAGCCGAAGCATCCCGGAACTCTCGGCGCGCTGCTCATCGGATATTACGATCAGAAACTCCTGCAGTTCGCGGGCAAGGTGGGGACGGGCTTTTCAGTCAAGGAAGGGGCTGCCCTGCTCACTAAGCTCAAGGCGCGCGATGCCAAGAGCTCCCCGTTCGTCACCGTGCCGACTGACGCGCGTCGCGGTGCACACTTTGTGGATCCGGAGCTTGTTGCCCACGTCAAGTTTGGCGAGTGGACGCCGGATGGCAGGCTCCGGCATCCCAGCTTTCAGGGCCTGAGAGAAGATAAACCTGCGCGTGAGGTGGTGCGAGAGGCGGAGAAGGCTCTGGCCACCGTGAGTGCCGTTGCTGCAAAGGCGGAATCCAACGTTTAATGGCAGGGAAAGCCGAGCAAGTGACGCGCGTCATGGACAAACTCATGCACGCTCATGCCATTGAAAATTGATGTGGCACCTTGTTCGGCCCCCACAAAGTAATAGGCGAGTCCGGCCATGACGACTCCGAAGATGGCCCAGGGCACTATCTTTGCGAGCGGGATGGCAATCTGAAGCGGTAGCTCCAGCGCCGCGGTCACAGAGACCACAGTTCTGCTCTCGTCCCGTTTGACCATGCGATGCTCCTGATGTGCGTCAGAGACGGACACGTCGATATTCTGTGCGTAGGCATACTTATCTAAAAACCCAGACTTGGATATACGTATGATCCCCGCCTCGCTCCAATGCGATTCCGCGTAGCCTGCAGACAGGGCGATCATAAGAGGCTGGACCCGTATGTCTGAGAATTTGAAGCTGCACTCATCGGCGATCCTGGGTGCGCGCCAACGCAGCTGCGCCCGGTGGTCGACAGTAGCTACCGCAGCCGTCGGTTTACTCGCCGCCAGCCACAGTTGGACTGCTGGTACAAACGCTTCCCCAACATCCGACAACAGCTACCCCGCGGTCCAGGAAGGCCCGCCCCCGCAGACTCACATGTCCGCATTGCCCTACGACTCGGAGTATCCGGTGATCGGGTATTCGGGCACGGCGGTGCACAACCCGATCGCACGCTTGCAGGCGCGGCTCCTTAGCGGCGAGGTAAAACTCGAGTTCAAAGCACCGCGGGGATACTTGGATTCGGTGCTGAAGAATCTCGGGATAGACCCGAGTTCGCAGATGTTGGTCTATTCAAAATCGAGTCTGCAGGTGGAACGGGTGAACGCGACGACGCCACGGGCGATCTACTTCAACGATGACACGTATGTGGCCTGGGTGCAGGCAGTGGGGTTGCTCGAATTCGTGACAATGGACAGTGAGCTCGGTCCCGTTTTCTACACGATGACGAACCAGCAGGATTCGACGTCCGGCTTCGGCAGGGAGATTCTGCGCTGCCTCGATTGCCACGACAAATTTGCCCTGCAGGGCGGCGGGGTACCGATGTTTCGGGCGACATCCAATTACGTGGACGTCAACGGCCTGACGCTGAAGCCCATTGCAGCGAGCGAGGTGACCGACCGGACGCCGCTGGCGCTTCGCTGGGGCGGCTGGTACGTCAGCGGACATGAAGGTGGCCAAGTGAACTTGGGCAACATTCAGGTTCACACGGCGCGCGAAATGGAGAATTTGGATCTGCGCCGTCGCGGGAATCTCGAGTCGGTTGCCGCCTTGCTCGATACGCGGCCCTATGTGACCGACAAGAGCGACATCGTGGCGTTGCTCGTGTTCGAGCACCAATCCACGGTGTACAACTTGATCACGCGCATCAATTTCAAGGCGCGATCAAGAATTGCGCGCGAGTTCAATGCGACTCCGGCCGTTGGGGCCTCGCGCGGGAGATTGAATCCGAAGACGGAAGCGTGGCTGCAGCAGCTGACTGAACCGCTGGTTCAGGCAATGCTCCTTACGAACGCGGCACCTCTGACCGGCACCATCGCAAGCACCTCCGGTTTCGACGCTTGGTTTCAGGCGCAGGGGCCGCGGGACAAGGCCGGGCGGTCGTTGCGGGAATTGGATCTGAGGACGCGGTTGTTCAAGTATCCACTAAGCTATCTCGTGTATTCCTCGGCGTTTGACGGGCTACCCGACTATGTCAGGTCTTATGTCTACGGACGGTTCGTGGACATCCTGAGCAGACGGCACGTACAGGGCACTGTCTCGAAGTTCTCCGCGGCCGATCGACAGGCTGTCCTGGAAATCCTAGCGGCCACCAAGCCAGAGTTTGCCCGCTCAATAGCGACGCGGCAGCTGGCCTCTCTGAAGCTGCCTGCAGTGCCATAAGTGCCCTGGCCATCGGCTCCATACAGTAGTCACTACGAGCGCTTGCTGTACGAGGGGTGCGCTGGTGTAAGTTGTGGGTTTAAACCAGGCCCACGGAGTGCTCCCGTGACAGTCCCCAATATCGTCGCCGATGACAGCGAACTGAATCACGCGGAAAGGGCCTTCCTGGACGCCGTGTTGGTCTGTCACGGGGTTCATGAGCAACCCACGGAGTCCGACTTCAGTCGGGCGATGAAAGTAATGATCGCCTACGCGCAACAGGTCCAGGACAATCCGCCGGAAGGCGCTCCGAGTCTGATCATCAGACGTTGGCTGTCCCCGCTGTCCGACCAGGATCGGATCAAGATCGCCGCGGCGGCATTTGTGAAGTTTGGTGCGACCAAACCAAGCATTTTTCAGGTCCGAGCCGCTCATCGCGAGGTCTTCGGCACGGACCTGATCAGCGGTCTATGAGCTGACGGATTCTGGCGCCAAGGGTCGTCATGACGAAGGGCTTGGTGATCACTTCCATGCCGGGTTCCAACACCCCATTGCCTAGCACTGCGTTCTCCGCGTAGCCGGTGATGAAGAGAACTTTGAGATCAGGGCGAGCGACGCGCGCGGCGTCTGCAACGCAGCCATGAGCGCGGATCGCCAGGAACTCGCCCTTGATTTTCTGGCATTTGAACCAGTCGATTTGCCGTCGCCGGCAGTACGAACTCAGCAACTTCCCCCGCTTTATTATTTGCATAATTTCCGGCTGGCGCTGGCGACCCTCAAGGAGCGCTATGTCGGCTTGCTGAGCGCCGATGAGGCTGGTTTCATCGAACGATTCGACCGCCTGTCGCAGGCAGCCCAGTGTCTGCTGACGCGGCTCGTGATGCGCAAGGGACCTCTCTTCCGGCGTGCAACGTTGCACTATGCCGAAGTCCCGGACCTGGAGAGCACGCTTCAAGAGCTTGTGGCACTGGGCTGGCTTGATCCGGATCCGCTGCTTTCGGCTGACGAGTTATCTCGTGTGCTCAGTTCGGAAGAGCTGCGCCTTGCAGTGGGAATCCGACGGCGCCAACGATCGCGCGTGGAGCGACCGGCTTCCCAGGTAACACAGCTGTCATTGCGGCTACAGGATCAGCCGACGATCCGTCGTGCGCTATCGGAATGGAACGCCTCGCTGACCTGCAGCGTCGTTCATTTGGGCGTGGAACCGCTGATAAAACGTCTGCAGCTGTTGTTCTTCGGTAACCATCACCAGTCGTGGGCTGAGTTCGTACTCGCGGATCTGGGAATTAAACGTTACGAAAGCGTCGTCATCGACGCCACGGCAAGAGCATTTCAGAGCCGGGAGGAGCTTGATCACTTCTATCGCCTGAATGAGTGCCGGGCGCGGCTGGATGCGGGCGAAGCAGCAAGCGTCGTTCGGGAGTCCGCCGTTGTGCCCCGGTCCGTCAGCAGTTGGCTCCACTCACGATTTCTGCAGCTGCAGATGCGCATTGGCGAGCTGCTCGAGGACGAAGGCCATGCGCAGCTGGCGCTCCAAAGTTACCGCGGCTGCAACACCGTGGAAGGGCTGGTGCGGGCGGTGCGCCTGCAGGTGCGGTTGGGACTGCATGATGAGGCACAGCGTGATGCGCTTCTCGCACAACTGTTGCCCAGCAGCGAAGCCCAGCAGGAAGCCATCGAGCGTGCCTTGGAGCGCATGCAACGGCGTCGTGACGGGACGCCGTTGAGGCGCAAGAGTCACGCCAGGACAGAGGTAATCGAACTGCTGCTGCCGAAGCTTGAGGAGCGGCAGCGGATTGAGCTTGCCGTCATCGAGCGACTCAGTGAACCCGGCTGCCAGTTGTTCTACGTCGAGAATTCCTTACTGACGTCGCTGTTTGGCCTGCTGTGCTGGGAAGCGCTCTTCGCTCCGGTCCAGGGCGCATTTTTCCACCCTTTCCAGGCTGCCCCTGCGGATCTGAATTCCGCAGAGTTTCGCGCCCGGCGCGCGCTGCACTTTCGAACGTTGCTGGGATTGCTGGATACCGGGGAGCACGAGGCGCTGATCTGGCGGCTGTATCGCGCGAAGGCAGGCATATTCACCAACTTCGTGCGCTGGGGGAGGCTCAGGCCGCGGCTACTCACGCTCGCTCTGCAGTGCATTCCGGCCTCGCACCTCAGGGTGTGTTTCGAACGAATGCTCGATGACCTCAAAGAGAACACGACCGGGATGCCGGACCTGATCCAGTTCTGGCCGGCGGAACGACGCTATCGCTTGATTGAGGTCAAAGGCCCCGGCGATCGACTGCAGGACAATCAACGACGATGGTTGGCATTCTTCGATCGGCATGGGATACCCGCCGCGGTGTGCCAGGCACGCTGTGAATCGCCATAAAATTATTTTATAATCAATAACTTACGTTGCATACTTCTTGTCGTGTGAATGCAAGCTTGTGGGTGTTGAGCGGATATCGTCCTACTCCCGTTCGAGACTGTGAGCGATAAATTGGCATTGTCCAGCTGAGGTACAGTCCCTGCGACATCGCGAGATTTTCGCGCATCGAATGGCTGGGGGACGGCGCTATGGGTAGACGAATTGCAGTGATCGCGACCGTGCCACTGGCCGCCCTGCTCTCCTTGAGCGCAGGGGCGCAGACCCCTACGCCCAGTGGTGGCGGTGGCATCGGCGGACCCAATGCCGCAGCCCCATCAGGCGCGGCTATTACTCACACGCCGGGCACCCCTGGAGCCTCGGATACGCCCGGCGCCTTGCAGGCAGGCCACGCCAGCGATTCCGCCCCGTCAGGTTTGAGCCCGGCTGATA
>Ga0302316_10003856_pt1 | contig 10020 bp, 5 predicted proteins | sample III_Palsa_N3_2_FD_200456 | JGI IMG/M metagenome (GOLD analysis project Ga0302316, IMG submission 200456) | Peat permafrost microbial communities from Stordalen Mire near Abisko, Sweden - III_Palsa_N3_2 | ecosystem: Environmental > Terrestrial > Soil > Palsa > Peat permafrost | place: Sweden... | reverse complement strand
AGAACACCGTCAACACGATGGTCGATCAGTTGCGCTCGTTCGCCGCGGAAGTGACGCGCGTGGCGCGCGAGGTGGGCACCGAAGGCAAGCTGGGCGGCCAGGCCGACGTGCAGGGCGTGGCCGGCACCTGGAAGGACCTGACCGAGTCGGTGAACTTCATGGCCGGCAACCTGACGTCCCAGGTACGCAACATCGCCGAGGTGACGACGGCCGTGGCCGCCGGTGACCTGTCCAAGAAGATCACGGTGGACGTCAAGGGCGAGATCTCCGAGCTGAAGAACACCATCAACACCATGGTGGATCAGCTGCGCTCCTTCGCCGCCGAGGTCACGCGCGTCGCGCGCGAGGTGGGCACCGAAGGGCGGCTGGGTGGCCAGGCCGACGTGCAGGGCGTGTCGGGCACGTGGAAGGACCTGACGGACTCGGTCAACTCGATGGCCGGCAACCTGACCAGCCAGGTGCGCAACATCGCCGACGTGACCAAGGCCGTGGCGGCGGGCGACCTGTCCAAGAAGATCACCGTGGACGTCAAGGGCGAGATCCTGGAGCTGAAAGCCACGATCAACACCATGGTCGACCAGCTTCGATCCTTCGCTGCGGAAGTCACGCGCGTGGCGCGCGAGGTGGGCACCGAAGGCAAGCTGGGCGGGCAGGCCGACGTGCAGGGCGTGGCGGGCACCTGGAAGGACTTGACCGAGTCGGTGAACTTCATGGCCGGCAACCTGACGTCCCAGGTGCGCAACATCGCCGAGGTGACGACGGCCGTGGCGGCGGGCGACCTGTCCAAGAAGATCACCGTCGACGTCAAGGGCGAGATCTCCGAGCTGAAGAACACGATCAACACCATGGTCGACCAGCTGTCGTCGTTCGCCGCCGAAGTCACGCGTGTCGCGCGCGAGGTGGGCACCGAAGGCAAGCTGGGCGGCCAGGCCGACGTGCAGGGCGTGTCGGGCACGTGGAAGGATCTGACGGACTCGGTGAACTCGATGGCCGGCAATCTCACTTCGCAGGTGCGCAACATCGCCGAGGTGACGAAGGCGGTGGCGCAGGGCGACCTGTCCAAGAAGATCACGGTGGACGTCAAGGGCGAGATCCTGGAGCTGAAGAACACCGTCAACACGATGGTGGACCAGCTGCGCTCGTTCGCCGCCGAGGTCACGCGCGTGGCACGCGAGGTGGGCACCGAAGGGCGATTGGGCGGCCAGGCGCAGGTGCAGGGCGTGTCGGGCACCTGGAAGGACCTGACCGACAACGTGAACTTCATGGCCGGCAACCTCACGTCGCAGGTGCGCGGCATCGCCAAGGTGGTGACCGCGGTGGCCGACGGCGACCTGAAGTTGAAGCTCACCGTCGAGGCCAAGGGCGAGATCGCCGCGCTGGCCGACACCATCAACGCGATGACCAGCACGCTGGCCACCTTCGCCGACCAGGTGACGACGGTGGCGCGCGAGGTGGGCGTCGAAGGCAAGCTGGGCGGCCAGGCCAAGGTGCCGGGCGCGTCGGGCACGTGGAAGGCGCTGACCGAGAACGTGAACGAGCTCGCCGCCAACCTGACGACGCAGGTGCGCGCGATCGCCGAGGTGGCCACCGCGGTGACGCAGGGCGACCTGACGCGGTCGATCACGGTCGAGACCCAGGGCGAGGTCGCGTCGCTGAAGGACACGATCAACGAGATGATCCGCAACCTCAAGGACACGACACAGAAGAACACCGAGCAGGACTGGCTCAAGACCAACCTGGCCAAGTTCAGCCGCATGCTGCAGGGCCAGAAGGACCTGGTCACCGTGGGCCACCTGATCCTGTCCGAGCTGGCCCCGGTGGTGGGCGCGCAGCAGGCCGAGTTCTATGTGCTCAACGCGTCCGCCGAGGCGCCGCGCCTGCGCCTGTTCGCCAGCTACGCGTCCGGCGGCCAGAACACGCACGGCAAGGAAGTGCACCTGGGCGAGGGCCTGGTCGGCCAGTGCGCGGTGGACAAGCGCAAGGTGCTGCTGACCAACGTGCCGTCGAGCGCGTTCCGCATCGCGTCGGGCCTCAGCGAGAACACCGCGATGGACGTGCTGGTGCTGCCGGTCGTCTTCGAGGGCCAGTTGCGCGGCGTGGTCGAGCTGGCCTCGCTGGAGCGCTTCAACCCCGTGCACGAGGCCTTTCTCGACCAGCTGACCGAGTCGATCGGCATCGTGATCAACACCATCGAGGCGAACTCGCGCACCGAGGATCTGCTCAAGCAGTCGCAGTCGCTGGCCGAGGAACTGGGCTCGCGCCAGGAGGAGTTGCAGCAGACCAACCAGGAGCTGCAGGACAAGGCCCGGCTGCTGGCGCACCAGAACCAGGAAGTGGAGCGCAAGAACCAGGAAGTGGAGCAGGCGCGCCAGGCGCTGGAGGAAAAGGCGGAGCAGCTCGCGTTGACGTCCAAGTACAAGTCCGAGTTCCTCGCCAACATGTCGCACGAGCTGCGCACGCCGCTCAACAGCCTGCTCATCCTGTCCGACCAGCTGTGCAAGAACCCCGACGGCAACCTGTCGGGCAAGCAGGTGGAGTTCTCCAAGACGATCCACTCGTCGGGCAACGACCTGCTGATGCTGATCAACGACATCCTGGACCTGTCCAAGATCGAGTCCGGCACCGTGGCCGTGGACGCCAGCGAGCTGCGCGTGGACGACCTGCACCGCTCGGTGGAGCGCAGCTTCCGCCACTTCGCCGAATCCAAGCACGTGGACTTCGTCGTCGAGCTGAAGCAGCCGCTGCCCAAGACGATGGTCACCGACGTCAAGCGCCTGCAGCAGATCATCAAGAACCTGTTGTCCAACGCGTTCAAGTTCACGCACGAAGGCCAGGTGACGTTCAGCATCGCCACCGCCACCAGCGGCTGGTCGGTGGACAACGACGAGCTGCACCGCGCCGGCAGCGTGCTGGCCTTTTCGGTGCGCGACACCGGCATCGGCATCTCGCCCGACAAGCAGCAGATCATCTTCGAGGCGTTCCAGCAGGCCGACGGCTCCACCTCGCGCAAGTACGGCGGCACCGGCCTGGGCCTGGCGATCAGCCGCGAGCTGTCGCGCCTGCTCGGTGGCGAGATCCGCCTGGCCAGCACACCGGGCACGGGCAGCGAGTTCACGCTGTACTTGCCGCAGAGCTACAACCCGTCGCGCGCCGGGCGTCACGCGCGCGTGGGCGCGTCACCGGTCGTCACGAACGCGGCCGACACGGCCATCGCCAATCGCGCCCGCAACAACCAGGCCACCTTGCTGGCCGAGAACGTGCGCGACTGGCGCTACGAGGAGACCGACACGAAGGCCAGCGACGCCGTCGTCTTCGCCAACGCGGCCGACGACGACCGCGCCCACATCGCCACCGGCGACCGCGTGCTGCTGATCGTCGAGAACGACCTGGCCTTCGCGCGCGTCCTGCTCAACGGCGCGCGCCGCGCCGGCTTCAAGGGCCTGGTCACCAGCACCGGCGCCAGCGCGCTGACGATGGCGCGCGAGTTCCATCCGTCGGTGATCACGCTGGACATCCACCTGCCCGACATGCCCGGCTGGCGCATCCTCGACCGCCTCAAGGCAGACCTGGTGACGCGTCACATTCCGATCTGCGTCGTCTCCACCGACGACGCGCGCGACCGTGCGCTGCAATCGGGCGCGCTGGGCTTCCTCGCCAAGCCCTTGCAGTCTGCCGACGAAGCCGACGCCGTCGTCGCCCAGCTGCACACCTACGCCGAGCGCGGCACCAAGCGTCTCGCCGTGGTGATGCCGCCGTCCGCGCGGCGCAGCGCCTTCATCGCCACCCTGGACACCGACGTCGACGTGGTGCTTGCCGAAGACCGCGAATCGGCCCGCCACGCGCTGGCCGGCGCCGACGCGCTGGTCATCGAGGACACGCTGGCCGACTTCGGGCCGGAGGACGTGCTGGATACGCTGGCCGAACGCGCGGGCATCTGCCAGCTGCCGGTGGTGCTGTACCGCGGCGGCGCGGCCGAGACGGGCAACTGGAACCAGCGCCGTGCCGGCCTCACGATCGTCGAGGCAGGCTCGCTGTCGGAGCTGCGCATGCAGACGGCGCTGTGGCTGCACCGCAGTCCGGCGGCGATCTCCAACGATGACCGCGATGCCATCGAGGGCCAGATGGCGCAGCGCGACGCCCTGGTGGGCCGCAAGGCGCTGATCGTCGACGACGACATGCGCAACATCTTCGCGCTGGCCACGGTGCTGGACGAGGAGGGCATGATCATCGTCTCGGCCGACAACGGCCGCGAGGCGATCCGCCTGGTGCAGGAGGATCCGACGATCGACATCGTGCTGATGGACATCATGATGCCGGAGATGGACGGCATCGCGACGATGCAGGAGATCCGCAAGCTGCCGCGCGGCCGCGAGCTGCCGATGGTGGCGGTGACCGCGAAGGCGATGAAGGGCGACCGCCAGAAATGCATCGAGGCCGGCGCCTGGGACTACATCTCAAAACCGGTGGATCCACGCCATCTGATGTCGGTGCTGAGGGGGTGGCTGTGCCGCTGACCGCTGTTTCCGCCGCTGCCTTTCCTGCCGTGCTGGCGCCGCCGTCCAGCGGCTTCGGCGCGCTCGACGAGTCGGGTGAACGCGCCGACATCCTGATCGTCGACGACCTGCCCGAGAAGCTGCTCGTGTTCGAGACCGTGCTCGGCGACCTGAACCAGAACCTCGTCTTCGCGCGCTCGGGCGCGGACGCACTGCGCCAGATCCTGCGGCGCGACTTCGCGGTGATCCTGCTGGACGTCAACATGCCGGACATGGACGGCTTCGAGACGGCCACGCTGATCCGCCGCTACAAGCGCGCAGCGCACACGCCCATCATCTTCATCACGTCGTACGCCGACGAGATGCAGACGGCGCGCGGCTACTCGCTGGGGGCCGTGGACTACATCCCGTCGCCGGTAGTGCCCGAGGTGCTGCGCTCCAAGGTGCGCGTGTTCGTGGAGTTGCATATCCTGCAGCGCCGCATCGCGCGCCAGGCCGAGGAGCGCGTCACGCTCGCGGCGTCGGAGGCCGCGCTGAAGCTGGCCGAGGAATCGACGCGGCGCTCGAGCCTGCTGGCCGGGCTCAGCCATTCGCTCAGCGGCGTGCTGGACCGCGCCGAAGGCGTGCATGCGCTGCTCGAGCACGTGGTGCCGGCGCTCGCCACCAACGCCACCGTGGCGCTGGTGGACGAGCGCGGCGTGGTCACCCATGCCGCCACGCGTTCCAGCCTGTTCGAGGACGATGCGGCCAGCATCGACCTGGCGCCGTCGGCCTTGCCCAGCGCGCACTTCGCGTTGCTGCGCGAGGCGCTGTCCGTGCCCGCGGACGCCCGAACGCGCGGGCCGGCGCTCATCGACGGCGCGCTGCAGATGCTGCCGCTGATCCACGGCAAGCGGTTCCTCGGCGGCCTGTGGATCGACGGCGAGCTGACGCCGCTGTGCGCCGCGCTGCTCGACGAGGTGGCCGCCCGCGCGGCGATCGCGTTCGCCACCGCCAGCCTGTATGGCGCGTTGCAGGCGGAGATCGCCGAACGCCGCCAGGCGGAGGCGCGCCTGGAAGAGGCCAGCCGGCGCAAGGACGAGTTCCTGGCGATGCTGGCGCACGAGTTGCGCAACCCGTTGGCGCCGATTCGCAATGCGGTGGAACTGATCCGCCTGGCCGCGCCGACCGACACCAAGGTGAAATGGGCGGCCGACGTCACCGACCGGCAGGTGCGCCAGCTCACGCGGCTGGTCGACGAATTGCTGGACGTGGCGCGCATCAGCCAGGGCAAGGTCGTGCTGCAGTTGCAGTGCCTCGACCTGGTGACGCTCGTGTCGCAGTGCGTCGACTCGCATCGCGACTTGCTGGCTGCGCGCCGCCAGTCGCTGGCGCTGGCGCTGCCGGACTTCCCGCTGAACCTCAACGGCGACGCCACCCGGCTGGCCCAGGTGGTCAACAACCTGCTGTCCAATGCCATCAAGTACACGCCGGAGGGCGGCGCAATCTCGGTGCGTGTCGCGCACGCCGACGCGCACACGGGCGCGGAGGAAGGCGAGTTCGCGCTGCTGGATGTCAGCGACAACGGCATCGGCATCGACGCCGATCTGTTGCCGCACGTATTCGAGCTGTTCGAGCAAGGCAAGCGCGCCCTCGATCGCACGCAAGGCGGCCTGGGCGTCGGCCTGACGCTGGTGCAGCGGCTGGTGCAGCTGCATGGCGGCGATGTCGTGGCCAGCAGCGCCGGCGCCGGGCAGGGCTCGCAGTTCCACGTGCGCCTGCCCTGCCTGGGCGAGGTCGAAGACGCGATGGTGGTGAAGGAGCGCGTCGGCCACCTGCCAGCCGCCGCGGTGGGCCGTCGCATCCTGGTCGTCGATGACAACGTCGATGTGGTCGAGACCACCACGATGCTGCTGTCGCTGTCGGGCCACCAGGTGCACAGCGCCAAGGACGGCCTGCAGGCGTTGCACGCCGCCATCGAATTCCGGCCCGAGGTCGTGCTGCTGGACATCGGCCTGCCGCTGATGGACGGCTACGAGGTGGCGCGGCGCCTGCGCCAGATGCCGCAGATGGCCGGCGCGTTGTTGATCGCGCTGACGGGCTACGGGCAGCAGGGCGATCGCGAGCGCGGCAAGGATGCGGGCTTCGACGGCCACATGCTCAAGCCGGTCGATCCGCACGCACTGGCGAAGATGATCGAACGCTGAGGGGCGTCACGCCTGCGTCCCGTTCAGGTCGCGAACGTCGTCCGCGTGAACGGGAAGGGCGTGCGCCGTTCGGCCCCCGTCGGGGGCGGCCCGCGTGGCGCCTTCGGCGCAATGACGCGATCCAGGCGTGTCAACAAGGTCGGCACGCGCAGTGGCTTGTGCCACACGTCGCAAAAGCTGGTGCCGGCCGGCATGAACTCCGCCTCGGCGGTGACGGCGATGGCCGGGATGTCTTCCCACCCCGCCACCTTGCGCAAGCGCTCCAGCAACTCGGTGCCGTGGCAGTCGGGCAGGCGCAGGTCCAACAGCAGCAGCGATGGTTGCAGGTTCGCACTGGCAGCCATTGCGGACATGCCGTCGACGGCGACAACCAGATCGAGTTCTGGCCGCAACTCGAACACCGTCTGCATCAGCAGCACGTTGACCGGGTGATCCTCGACGTACAGCACCACTTCACGCATGTCGTTCCCCTGACGTTGCCTGCCGATTCTTCTCGGACTAAGGAACGTTTTAGCAATCGACATGCCCGAAAAATGCCCGCATTTCACGCGCCGACCGGCCTGTTGACGGAACGGGCGTCGGCAACTCTTGCGGGCCATCGCTGCCGCGGTACGTCGCTTGCTGTGAAAGCGTATCGGGCATACCTGCCCACGTACTCTCAAAGGACACACCATGATCTCGATTCGAATCCCTGCCCTGATCGCCGGCCTCGCCGTCGCCGCTTCCCTGGGCGCCTGCGCCGACATGACGCCGCGCGAGCACAGCACCGCGGTCGGCGCGGGCATCGGCGCCGCCGCTGGCGCCGTGCTGACCGGCACGCCCGGCGGTGCGGCTGCAGGTGCAGCCGTTGGCGGCGTGGTGGGCAACCAGGTCAAGCGCTGATCCATGCGCTCGCGGCAAAGCGGCACCCGAGGGTGCCGCTTTTTCGCCTTGACCGCTTTTACTCTGGCGCCACGTCGACCTTGTCGGCCGCGTATTCCTTGAGCCGGTTGTAGAGCGTCTTCAGGCTGACGCCCAGCGCAGCGGCAGTGCGCTCCTTCTGCTGGTTGAAGTGCTCCAGCGTGGCCACGATCAACTGGCGCTCGGCATCGGCCATCGAGGTGCCGATGGGGATCGTGATGGAGGGGCCGCTGCTGGCTGCCGCAACGGGAGCCGGCGTCGATGCGGGTGCGGCCGGGCTGCCCTTGGGCGAGAACATCGACGAGGCATAGGCGGTGTTGGGACCGTGCGGGTCGCCGGGCAGCCATTCCTCGTTGATGCTGTTGCCCGAGGCCATGACATAGGCGCGCTGGACGACGTTGCGCAATTCGCGCACGTTGCCCGGCCAACGATAGGCCGTCAGGCGCTGCGTGGCGGCCGGCGTCAGATTCTTGGAGGTGCCTTCGCGCTCGCAGATGGCCGTCAGGAAGTGCTGCGCCAGCAGCGGCACGTCCTCGGAGCGGTCGCGCAGCGGCGGCAGTTCGATCGGGAACACATTCAGGCGGTACAGCAGATCCTCGCGCAGCCTGCCGGACGACACCGCGAGCTCGGGCGGGCGATTGGTGGCGGCGATGACGCGAACGTCGGTCTCCTGGGCTACGGTGGAACCCACGCGCATGAACATGCCCGTCTCGAGCACGCGCAGCAGCTTGACCTGCAGTTCCAGCGGCATCTCGGTGATTTCGTCCAGGAACAGCGTGCCGCCGTGGGCGCGCTCGAAGAAGCCCTGGTGCTGGCGATCGGCACCGGTGAAGCTGCCTTTCTCGTGGCCGAATATCTCGCTCTCGATCAGGTTGGGCGAGATCGCCCCGCAGTTGACCGCCAGGAACGGATGCTTGCGGCGGCGGCTGAGGTCATGCACGGTCTGCGCCACCACTTCCTTGCCGGTACCGCTCTCGCCGGTGATGAATACCGAGACCGCCGTGACGGCAACGCGCGAGATCTGTTCGTAAATACGCCGCATCGGCTGCGAACGGCCCCAAAGATGGCCGAAATGGCCTGAGGTTTCCCATTCTGCGGTAAGCGACGCCAGCTCGGCCTGGATCGCCGACGGCCGCATGACGCGCGACAGGATGCCCTGCAACTGCTTCATGTTGATGGGCTTGACCAGGTAGTCGGCCGCCCCCATGCGCAGCGCCTGGATCGAGCTCTCGAGGCTCGCGTGGCCGGTGATGAGCACGATCTCGGAGTTGGCGACGAGCTGCGCGTCCTGGAACAGGTCCATGCCGCTGCCGTCAGGCAATTGCAAGTCCAGCAAGACCAGGTCGGGCAACTGCAGCACGATCTGGCGGCGGGCATCCCGCATCGTCCGCGCGATGGCGACGGTGAAGCCCTGAGCGGAGATCAGGGCCGCCATCGTCTCGGCGGAGTCGGCGTCGTCTTCGACGATCAGCGCATGGGTCATGGTAGTGAGGTGTCTTGCAGGCAGTCGGTCGGCTCGCCGGGCGAGGGCAGGGGCAGTGCAACGGACGGTGCCCGCGAACCGCGGAGGCAACGTCCATCGTCGACAGCATTTCCAGTCAAAGGATACGCCGAGTCAGGATAGATTCTGCCCACGGTCGAGCGGGTTTCTTGTCAGACGATAGCTCGACCGCTGGGGGATCGCCACCTACGATCGTGGGGCCCCGCCCATGGTCGGGAATGGGGATTGCCGTCGAGCTGACGCGGTGTAAAGCTGACGTCAGCCCCCGCCTCGCCGTCCACGCCCGGAGAAACAACGAACCATGTTCCATATCGCCATCTGGCTCGCCGTCGGCGCCCTCATCGGCCTGGTCGCCGGCCTGCTGATGCGCAACAGCGACGACCAGAGCGTGTTCGTCAACGTGCTGGTGGGCATCCTGGGCGCGCTGATCGCCGGCTGGTTCGTGGCGCCGTTCTTCGGCCTGCATGCCGGCGACCCGAAGGTGCTGGACTTCAGCGCGCTGTCGGTCGCGCTGGTCGGCGCAGTGATCGCGCTGGCGCTGTTGAGCGTCGTCCGCGGCCAGCGAAAATCGTAGGTGGCATATCGGTTGCCGCAACCGGGGGTAGCAACCGCATCCACTGGAGACACGCCATGCCCGCACCTTCCGTCCGACCCGCCGCAGACCCGCTTGACGACATCGACCGCGAATCCAGCGGCGTCGACACCATCATGGAGCGCCAGGACCGGGCCGACCTGCCTGGCGAACGCTCCGATCAACCGAACGCCGGCAATGACAAGGGCGACATCTACATCGAGGCGGCGCGCGAGGTGTCGCGCGAGTCGCTGAGCCCGAGCCAGGACGCACTGGATGCAGAGCGAGACGTCGAGCGCGTCGTCGACGGCGACCCCGACATCGACCTGGCCCGTGACAGCCTGGCGCCGGCCGAGCGCGGCATGGGTG
>Ga0302316_10003842_pt1 | contig 10047 bp, 9 predicted proteins | sample III_Palsa_N3_2_FD_200456 | JGI IMG/M metagenome (GOLD analysis project Ga0302316, IMG submission 200456) | Peat permafrost microbial communities from Stordalen Mire near Abisko, Sweden - III_Palsa_N3_2 | ecosystem: Environmental > Terrestrial > Soil > Palsa > Peat permafrost | place: Sweden... | reverse complement strand
TGAACTGCCAGCTGCGGGCAAAGATGGCGCGGCGCTCGGCGTCCCACTGGGCCGGGTCGTTGCGGTAGAGCGCGGCGGGCAGGGTGGTCGGAGCGGAAGCGGTCATGAAGCAGATCTCGCGCGAACCCATTGGCGCCAGCGGGCGGCGCCATAGAGGGCGACGCCGGAGAATATCAGAACCGCCGAGGCGAAGACCAGCTTCAGCATCTCGCCAAGCTGGTCCTTGGCGTCGGGGCTGGGGACCAGGGTGCAGGCCACCGCGACCACGGTGGCGATCATGCCCACGGCGCCGATGGCCAGCGCCGCGCGCCGTCCGCCCGGCGGCGCCCAGGCGTCCGCCGGCGCGGGCCTGAACTGGACCGCAAGATAGACCGCGAACAGGAACAGGAAGGGCAGGGTGTAGGAGAGCACGCTCATCGCCACCAGGAAGTCATAGGCGCCCTTCAAGGTGTCGCCGGCCTGGGAGATGACCACGATGGCCGCCACGATCACCGTCTGCACCGCGATGGAGACCACCGGCGCGCCGGACTTCGGATCGCGGCGACCGAAATAGGCGGGCAGCACGGCGTCGATCCCCGCCGCGAAGGGCAGGCGCGCGGCGACGCCGAACCAGGCGCTGTAGGAGCCCAGCAGGCACAGAAAGGCGCCGAGCAGAATGGCCGGCGCGAAGCCGCCCACGCCCAGCTGTTTGAGGCCAAGGATCAGCGCGTCTGGCAGGCCTGACAGGCGGGTCGCTCCCGCGGGGGTGAGGATGGCCAGCATGGCGCCGGTGCCGCTGACGTAGAAGACCACCTGCACCAGGGCGACCACGGCCAGGACGCCGAGGATGATCTTCATGCCGCCGCGCACGTCGTTGCGCAGGAAGGCCAGCGCCTCGGTTCCGCCGACCCCGAACACCATTGTGGCCCACAGGATGGCGCCATTGGCGTTCAGCGGCGGAGCATAGCTGGAATGGACGAAGTCGGTGGCGGGGCCATGCTTGACGGCCACCAGGACGCCGACGACGACCAGGCAGCCGATCAGAGCGAACCCTGAAAGGCCGCCGATGTTCGACAGCCACTTGCCGGTTCCCAGCCCGTAGTAGTGGGCGGCGCCCACGGCCACGGACAGCAGCACCGCCGCAGCGACGAACAGGGGTGGATGCCCCAACAGGTATTGCCCCGGCGCGCCGCTGGCGAGGGCGGCGATGTTGAGCATGAACACAAGGACGCCGGAAAAGAACGGCAGGTTGCAGACCCAGTAGAGCCAGCCGCAGAGGAATCCCCAGAAGGGTCCGAAGGTCTGGGCGGTCCAGTCGTAGACTCCGCCCTCCGCATCGAACCGGGTGGTCAGGGCCGCGGTGGCGACGATCAGCGGTCCGGAGAAGACCACCACCGCAAGGACCCAAATCCACAGCGACGAGGGTCCGGCCGCGGCGGCGACGCTGATCCAACGGATCGAGAGCGCCATCGAGGCGGCGTAGAGGAAAAGATCGGCGAATCCGAGCGTTCGGGTCGTCATGGCTCAGCTTTCATCCCACGGGTAACGGGGCGTGACCAGGGTGGGCGTACAAGCTTTGCTTACGAAGGCGGGACCGCGTCAGCCGGCGCGGAAGGTCTCGTGCTTAAGGGCTTCTTCGACCTGCCGCAGGTTGAAGGGCTTCTGCAGTAGCGGTACGCCCTTGAAGCGGTCGTCGTTAGGGTTCGGCGGATAGCCGCTGGCGAACATGAAGGGCAGGCCGCGCTGGCGCAGCGCATCGGCGATCGGCATCGAGGATTGGCCGTTCAGGCTGATGTCGAGGATGGCGCAGTCGAAGCCGCCGGCGTTGGCCAGGGCGAGGCCCTCTTCCAGGTCATGCGCCGGACCCACGACCTGATGGCCAAGGTCTTCCAGCATGTCGGTGATCAGCATGGCGACGAGCACCTCGTCGTCGACCACCAGGACTCGTCGCCCAGGCGAGCTACTCAAATCGCCCCACTCCCCCTCGTTGACGCGTTCCGGCGTCGCCCATTCAGTTTAGAACCCACGTGGGCGGATTTGGTTCCGCCGGATCGTAAATAAGTTTCGCGCACGCGCATAACGTCCGACCAGTGTTCCCGCGTTCGCCAGCGTGCGCCGGGGTATGTTAGGTCGCGATCATGGACCTGGACTTCTTCAAATCCCAGCCAGGTTATTGGCGCGAGGCCGCGCTTTGCGCGCCGGCGCTGCCGGTGCTGCTGCTGGTCGGGTTGCTGACGGGGCATGTCGCCTATGGCGCAGTGGCGGCGGGCGCTGCGTTCAGCGTCGGCTTCGGCGCGGCGCGCGACCTGCGCGGCCGCCGTTGGGGGGCCATGCTGGCCGCCGTGGCCGGGACGACCGCCGCGGCCTTCATCGGATGCGTGGCCGGGCAGTGGGAGATTGTCCTGCTGATCGTGACCTGCGTGGCTGCCGCGGCCTGCGCCGTGCTGGCGCTCTATGACGAGGATCTGTGGTGGGTGTCGCTGCAGATTGTGATCGCCCTGCTGGTCGCCGGCCACTATTCGGGACCCGTCCTCACCGCCGCGACCCGGGCGGCCGCAGTGTTCGCCGGCGGCGCGGCCCAGGTGCTGATCGTCATGGCGCTGGCCCGGATCGCGCCCAAGGCGGCGAACCGGTTGCCGCCCGGGGCGCCGAAGGTTCAGCCGGAGCGTCGGCTCGTGATCTCCCATGCCCTTCGCGCGGCGATCTGTGTGGGGCTCGCCCTGGCGGTCGCCTGGCGGCTCGGACTGGCCAACAGCTATTGGGCGCCGATGACCGCGATGTTGATCCTCAAGCCCGGCCTCAGTGACACCCACACCCGCGGGATCGCGAGGTTCACCGGCACGGTGGTCGGATGTGTGCTGGCGAGCCTCTACGCCCTGGCGGTCGCCTACTATGCCCCCTTGCTGCTCGTCGGCATCGGCCTGACCGCCTTCGCCGCCTACGCGTTGCAGAAGGCCCACTACGCCATCCTGACCAGCGCGGTGACGGCGACGGTGGTGTTGCTGCTCAGCCTGGCGCAGGGCGGCCATGCCCTGACCAACGCCGAGCACCGGCTGATCGCCACCCTGCTGGGCGGTGTCGTCGCTTTGGTGATCGCCCGTATCGCCCCGCACCGGCCGGTGGACCAGAACGCGCCGGTCGATCGCGTCGGCGCGGCGGCCTGAGGCCGTCCCTGTCTCAGAACAAATCGGCGTTCGCCGCGTTCGATTAGGGTTCAGGAAGGACCGTTGGTGCGACGACAACCGAAACCCGCCAGACAGGATCGCGGCGCCTGGCTTGCCGCCGCATCGCTCGCGATGATGGTGGCCGGATTTGCGACCGAGGTGCTGCGCGGTGTCCGCGCACCGGCGGCGAGTCCGCAACCCTGGCGCTGGTCCGATGGCGCGATCATCGCCATCCCGGCCAGGGGCTGGTTCAGCCTGCTCAAGGCCGCGGTCGGCGAGTTCAATCGCGACCGCATCCCCGCGGTCGCCGCGGGCGTGGCCTATTATGGCGTGCTGGCGCTGTTTCCGGGCCTGGCCGCCTTCGTCGCCTTCTATGGCCTGTTCGGAAACATCGACGATGCGCGCAAGGTGCTGGTGCTGCTGACCGGGATCGCGCCGCCGGAAACCCTGCAATTCATCGGCGACGAGATGGTCCGCATCGCCGCCATCCACCACGCCCAGCTCAGCGTCACCTTTGCCGTCGGCGTCATCATCTCGATCTGGAGCGCCAATGCCGCGGTGAGCGCCCTGCTGGCCGGCCTGAACGTTTCCTATGAGCAGATCGAACAACGCGGCCTGGTGCTCTTCACCCTGGAGTCGCTCGGCTTCACCATAGCCGCCGTCGTGCTGGCGCTGGCGGCGTCGACGATTTTCCTGCTGGCGCCGCGCGCGGTCTATCTGTTCGGCCCCAACGCCTTGACCGAGCTCTCACCCCTCAGGTGGCCGGTGATGCTGCTGCTGGTCATGGGCGTGTTGGCGCTGCTCTACCGGTTTGGGCCGAGCCGGCCGCGCGCGCATTGGCGATGGGTCACGCCCGGCAGCTTTCTGGCGGCGACCGTCTGGCTGGGCGCCTCGCTGCTGTTTTCGAACTATGTCGGCGCCTTCGGCCACTACGATCGCACCTACGGACCCTTGGCCGCCGTCGTCGGCTTTATGATCTGGCTGTGGCTCAGCGTGATGATCATCCTGTTCGGCGCCGAGTTGAACAATGAAGTCGAGCGACCCCGCACCTCGCCGGCGCCGCGGGGAGTCGATGTCATGTCCCGCCAGCAGAAGCGGAACCGCCTGGGTTAAGGCCTCGCGGATAGGCTATTAGACGCGGCAGAACGGCTCGCGGTTGGGCGAGCCGCGGGCCAGGACTTGCGCCGCGATGACGGATTGGACCGGACTGTCGACGCCGAGGCGCTACTGGTCGGTGCTGGCGATCTGGCTGGCGATCACCATGGCGGTGCTCGACGCCTCCATCGCCAATGTGGCGCTGCCGGCCATCGCCCGCGACCTGCATGCGGCGGCGGCGGAATCGATCTGGGTGGTCAACGCCTATCAGCTGGCCATCGTCGTGGCGCTGCTGCCCCTGGCCGCGCTGGGCGAGATCCTGGAGTATCGGCGCATCTTCCAGGCGGGCCTTATCCTGTTCGTGCTGGCCTCCATCGGTTGCTGCTTCGCCCATACCCTGCCCGAGCTGACCCTCGCCCGCGCGGCGCAGGGGTTCGGCGCGGCGGGGGTGATGAGCGTCAACGGCGCCCTGGTCCGCTTCACCTATCCGCATGACCAGCTCGGCCGGGGCATTGGCCTGAACGCCCTGGTGGTTTCGGTCGCTTCGGTGCTGGGGCCGAGCATAGCGTCCGCTATCCTGGCGGTGGGGCCGTGGCAGTGGCTGTTCGCGGTCAACGTCCCGATCGGCGCGGCGGCCTGGATTCTCGGACGCGTGGCGCTCCCGGAGAGTCCGCGCCAGGACCGCAAGCTCGACTGGATCGCGGCCGGACTGAACGTGGCGACCTTCGGCCTGATTGTCGCCGGCGTGGATGTGTTCACGCGCGGCGGGTCCTGGATCGGACTGGTGATCGCCGCGGTGGGGATAGGATGCGGCGTGGCGCTGGTCCGCCGGTCGCTGTCGCAGCCCAGGCCGCTCGCCCCGGTCGACCTGATGCGCAGCTGGCGGTTCAGCCTGACGGTGCTGACCTCGGTCGCCTCCTTCGCCGCCCAGATGCTCGCCTTTGTGGCGCTGCCCTTCTATTTCCAGACCGCGCTGCATCGGACGCAGGTCGAGACCGGCCTGCTCATCACGCCCTGGCCCCTGGGCGTCGGCGTCGCGGCCCCGATCGCCGGCTGGCTCGCGGACCGGTTACCCGCCGCCATCCTGGCCGGAATCGGGCTGGCGGTCCTGGCGCTCGGCCTTGGCCTGATGGCGGTCTTACCGGCGGATGTCTCCAGCTTCGGCATCGGTTGGCGGATGGCCCTGTGCGGTCTGGGATTCGGCTTCTTCCAGGCGCCCAACAACCGCACCATGATGTCGTCCGCGCCCCTGGAACGCAGTGGCGCGGCGGGAGGCATGCTGGCGACGGCGAGACTGACAGGCCAGACCATTGGCGCGACCCTGACCGCCATCCTGTTCCGCATGAGCGGCCATGGCGCGGTCAGCGCCCTGGCGCTCGGCGCGGCTTTCGCCGCCGTCGCATCCGTGGTCAGCTTCTCGCGGCTGGCCGGGCGGCGGTCGTAAGCAGTTAGGGGAGCGGGCGCATGGGGCGAGAATGGATCGTGGCGTTGGCCGTATTGCTCTGCGCCGGCAGGGCGGCGGCCGCGGTGGAGCGGGTGGAGATCGACCAGCGCACGCCGTTCGCCGGCAGCCTGAACTTCGGTGACGCCGGCTCGTATGAGAAGATCCGCGGCGTCGCCTATTTCGCCCTGGACCCGAACGCCGGCATCGTCGACCTGAAGACCGCGCCGCGCGACGCCCGCGGCCTGGTCACCTTCAAGAGCGAATTCCTGATGCTGCGCCCGATGAAGGCGCAAGGCTCGACGCTGATCTATGACGTCAACAACAGAGGCGGCATCGCCATTCTCGGCCAGGTGGACGGCAAGTCGCCCGCCGACAACGACCCTACTGACGCGAGGGACGCCGGCGACGGCTTCCTGATGCGCCACGGCTTTACCCTGTTGTTCTCCGCCTGGACCTGGGATGTCGCGCCGCAAGCGCCGGGGGCGAGGCCGCTGGTGTTCGCGCCGCCCATCGCCAAGGGACCGGGTGGAGGGCCAATCACCGGCAAGGTCGAGAACGAGTTCACCGTCACCGCGCCGGCGGCGATCGCCACCTACGCCGGCATGCGCGGCCTGACCTATGAGCCGGCGGTGGCCGACGACCCCGATGTGATCCTGACCGAGCGGGCGCGCCCGAATGATCCGCGCAAGCCCATCGCGCGCACGGCGTGGCGGTTCCTGCCGTCCGAGCAGCCCGGGGGGCCGGGACGCGTGTCGCTGGAGGGCCGGTTCAAGCCGGGCGTGATCTATGAGCTGACCTATGTCGCCAAGGCCCCCTACGTCACGGCCGCGGGCCTGGCGGGCATCCGCGATCTGCTGGCCTATGTCCGCGATCATGGGATCGATGGCGGTCCGCCGCCGGCGCGAACGCTGATTTTCGGCATCAGCCAGTCCGGCCGCGTGATCGGAAGAATGCTGCATGACGGCCTGGACGTGGACGAGACCGGCAAGCTGGCCTTCGACGGCGCCTTTCTCGAGGTGCCCGGCGCCGGCGGCGGCGCGGGTTTCAACAGCCGGTTCGCCCAGCCGACCCGGCATCCGTCGATGCTGGAGGAACACGACTATCCCTCCGACGCCTTCCCCTTCACCACCACGACCACCCGCGATCCGGTGACCGGCAGGACGGGGTCCTATCTCGACCACGCCGCGGACGCGCAAGGCAAGCTGCCGAAGATCATCTTCGCCAACACCTCCACCGAATTCTGGAACCGCGACGCCTCGCTGATCGCCACCACGCCCGATGGCGCCAAGGATGTGGCGCCGGCGGCCAACGTAAGGCTCTACGCCTTCATGGGCGCCCAGCACTATGTCGGCCGCTCGGACACGCGGGCGCCTTTCGTGAACTGCGTCTCCACCACTGACCACTATCTGCCGATGCGGGCGCTGATCCTGTCGCTGGATCGCTGGACCGGCGGCGGCGCGGCCCCGCCGCCCAGCGCCTATCCGCACATCGCCGACGGGACGCTGGTGAGCGTCGCGAGCTATCGCGCGGCCTTTCCCAAGGGACTGGCGATCGCCCCGCCGATGCAGAACCTGGCCGAGCCGCGGCTGGACTTCGGGCCGCGTTTCGATGGTCAAGGCATCGCCGACAAGGTCCCGCCGGTCCATGGCGCGCCTTACGGTACCCGCGTGCCGGCGCCCGACGCCGACGGCAACGATCGCGGCGGCGTGCGGATGGTGGAGCTGATGGCTCCACTGGGAACGCATACAGGCTGGAACGAGCGGGCGGAGGACACTGGGTTCGCCTGGGCCACGGCCAGGTTTGATGGCAGCTTCCTTCCCTTCGCCCGAACGGAGTCGGAGCGGATCGCGGCGCACGATCCCCGTCCGAGCCTCGCCGCACGCTATCCCAGCCGCGACGTCTATGTCGCCAAGGTGAATGACGCCGCGCGGCGCCAAGTCGCCGCTGGGTTCCTGTTGCCGGAGGACGTGGAGCGGGCGGTGAAGGAGAATGTCGGCCTGTACGACCGCATCCTGGCCCACGACCCAAAGGACCTGAGCTGCCGGTATCTATTCTCGACGACGCCCTGATCAGCCCTTTCACGCCTTGGCGTTTCAAGACGAAAGCCGGCCCGGATCGCTCCGGGCCGGCGCTTCGATGCGATGTCGCCCGATGGGGTCAGAGCGCCCGTCGCCGGAAGAGGGCGTGATAGATGACCAGCACAACCACCGCGCCGATCGCGGCCACGAAGATGCTGTAGAGGTTGATCCCCGACACGCCGCCGTAGCCCAGCATATTGAAGACGAAGCCGCCGACGAAGGCGCCGACAACGCCCAGGACGATGTCCATCAATGGGCCTTCGCCCCCGCGATTGACGATCATGCTGCCGAGCCAGCCAGCGACCAGCCCGACGACAAGCCAAGCGATAATGCCCATTTTGTATCCTCCAGGTTCATGCGCCCATTGAGGGCGCTTTACCTGACAATAGCTGGAGGGGCCTGCGAGTTCCCGATCGCCTCAGGCGCCGTGCTCAAGAATGGGGAACTGCCGGGCTGGATCGTCCTGGGCGACGCGTGTTCCGTCCCTCAAGGTGGCGATGGAGCCGTCGACGGAATACTGCAGGATGTAGGCCTTTCTTACCGAGCCCATCTTCAGGTTCGGGCCGGTCCGGTGCGGCGACAGGGACGAAAAGATGATGGCGTCGCCGGCCTTGGCCGGCACGGCGACGGCGTCGTCGGCCCGCTCCAGGCATTTGAAGCCGATCGGCGTGATCCAGTGGTCCAGGGTGCCGGCCCGGTGCAGGCGGGGCGCGATCCAGGGGCAGCCGTTGTCCTCGTCCACGCCCACCAGCGGCAGCCAGAAGGTCAAATACTGCTGTGGCTCGATGAAGGTGTAGCCGTTGTCCTGGTGCCAGGGAAATTCCTGCGCCTTTCCGGTCTTCTTGTAGACGGACTGGTCCCAGTACAGGCGCACGTCGTCGGCCAGAAGGTCGTGGCAGACGTCCTTGAAGAAGGGGTGAGCAGCGAAGGCTTTCAGCACCGGCGACCGCTTCACCAGATGGGTGGTGAAGGTGATCACGTCGGCGGCCGAGATGGAGACCACGCCGCCGGCCTCGCGCACCTTCTGCTCGTCCGCCGCCTCGAACGGGTCGATGGCCGTAGTGACCTCCGCGACCTCCTCGGGGGTGAACACCCCCTCGACCTTGACGAAACCCAGCCGGTTGAAGGCGTCGCGCTGCCCGGGAGTCAGTCGGCGCAGAGGGGCGGTGCGGTCCACCCAGCGGAAGTCGCCGTTGAGCGGATGCGGACGAGGCTGGCGCTCTGACACCCCTGCCTACTCCGCCGCCACCAGCTTGCGGGCCTTCACCGGCGCGTCGGCCGTGCCCAGGTGGCGGACGAAGAACCGCTCCCAGCTGGCGCCTTCGAAATTGGGGATGTCCATGTGGCCGCCCGGGTTGATGTGCATGGTCTTTTCCGCCGAGCCGAAGGCGTTGAACAGGGCGACGCCATGCTCGCGCGGCGCGACGGCGTCCTCCCACTGGAACACGAACTCCACCGGGATCTTGATGGCGTTGGCGGCGGCCTCGAACTCCGGCGCGTTGGGTCGAAGGCCGGCCAGGCCGAACACGGCGGCGGTGATGCGCGGCTGCTGCGCCACGAACGGCACGCCGATGGCCGTGCCCATGGAGACGCCCCAGTAGCCGATGGGGCCGCCCGAGCCGACGAAGTCGAAGCCCAGGGTTTCATCGAGCGCCGCGTTCCACTCCGGCACGGCGGCCAGGCTGCGCTGGGCCATCATCTTCAGGCGCTCGGGCGTCCAGCCGGTGGCGACCTGGCCGGTGACCCGGGCGCCGACCTCGCGGGCGTTGGCCTCGGCCTCCTCGCGGGTGATGCGGTCGCCGTGGCCCGGCGCGTCGATGGCCAGGGTCGCATAGCCGAACTTCTGCGCGAAGTGGCGGGCGCGGGCGGTGATGCCCGGCGTCTTCTTATGCTGCGAGCCGCCATGGCCCATCAGCACCAGCGGGCGCGGCCCCTTGGCGCCCTCCGGCGCCCAGATCACCGCCGGGATGGCCTCGCCGCCTGAGGAGACGGTGAAGGACCGGCGCGTGACGCCATCCTCGGTGCGTTCGTCGGTGAAGGTCATGGCTTCCTCCCTGGAGCGGTTTGTAATCAGGGGTGCCCAGGGGAGGGCGGCTGTCAAGCGCGGTGGCGCCCACACTCACTCAAACATCTCATCCATCACCCGCCGCTTCCGCTTCCTGGGCCGCTCCCACATCACGCCGGGGTAGCCCTTAAGCGGCGCCAGCGGCTCGCCGCGGTATTCCCAGTCGGCGGCCTGGTCCAGGGAGGTGTGGTAGCGCGGCTCGCGGCCGGTGCGGGTTTCGAA
>Ga0302316_10003838_pt1 | contig 10060 bp, 6 predicted proteins | sample III_Palsa_N3_2_FD_200456 | JGI IMG/M metagenome (GOLD analysis project Ga0302316, IMG submission 200456) | Peat permafrost microbial communities from Stordalen Mire near Abisko, Sweden - III_Palsa_N3_2 | ecosystem: Environmental > Terrestrial > Soil > Palsa > Peat permafrost | place: Sweden... | reverse complement strand
AGCGCAAGCAGTTCGGAAAACCGATCGGGACCTTCCAGCTGATGCAGGGCAAGGTCGCCGACATGTATGTGGCGCTGAACTCGGCGCGGGCCTACGTTTACGCGGTGGCCAGGGCCTGCGACGCGGGCCGGACCACGCGTTTCGATGCGGCGGGCGCGATCCTGTTGGCGTCGGAAAATGCGGTCCGCGTCACCCTGGAGGCGATCCAGGCTCTCGGCGGCGCGGGCTATACCAAGGATTATCCGGTGGAGCGCCTGCTGCGCGACGCCAAACTCTATGACATCGGCGCCGGGACCAATGAAATCAGGCGCTATCTGATCGGTCGGGAGTTGGTGGGGGAATAGACGCGCGAGGCGCGGATTCCGCACAGGCGTTGTCTATCGCACGGCGCCCGATTCATCTGCTAGACTATGACCTCGGGTGGATGAATCACGGGCTGACGACTGTGCTGACACTGAACAGACGCGTCTTGCCGATCGTGGGATTGGCCGCCTTGATGCTGGCGGGATGCGCGCGCCAGCCTGGGGAACTTGCGTCCAACTGCTCGACGTCTTCACAGAAGCCGACCGCGGAACTGTTGTTCGGTCGGGTCGCCCAGGGCGCGCCCAGCGTGAGCGAATCGGAATTCAGACGGTTCCTAACTCGCGAAGTCAGCCCCCGGTTTCCGGATGGGTTGACCGTGGTGAACGCCAGGGGTCGCTGGACGCCGCCGGCCGGTTCGGCCATTGGCGAGCAGCCCAAACTGGTGATGATCGTCCTGCACGGCGGGGCGGACGATCTGGCGAAGCTGGATGCGATCCGCGCCGCCTATCAGGCGCAGTATCACCAGCAGTCGGTGCTGTTGCCCACCGGACCGGGATGTGTCTCGCTTTAGCGGGCTTGCCTAACCCTGCTGACCCCAGGTGGCGAACATGCCGATGGCGGCGGCCAGCATGACCAGGGTCGCGATCCAGCCGACGATTTTCAATCCCGGACCTATGGTGAAAGGTCCCATCACCGATTTGCGGCTGGCGAGGATCATCATCATCACCATCACCGGCACGGCGACGACGCCATTGATCACCGCGCTCCAGAACAGCGCCTTGATCGGATCGATGTGGACGAAATTGAGCAGCACGCCGACCCCGAAAGCCGCGGCGATGAGGGCGTAGAACCTTGGCGCGCGGCCCACCTTGCGGGCCAGGCCCACGTGCCAGCCGGCCGCCTCGCCGACGGCGTAGGCCGCCGATCCGGCCAGAACTGGTACAGCCAGAAGGCCGGTGCCGACTATCCCTAAGGCGAACACCACGAACACGAACGGACCGGCGATGGGTTTGAGCGCCAGCGCGGCCTGGGACGATGTCTGCACATCGGTGACCCCGTGAGCGTTCAGGGTCGCGGCGGTGGTGATGACGATGAAGATCGCCACCGCATTGGAGAAGAACATACCCAGGTAGGTGTCGATCCGGATGCGCTTGAACTCCTTCTTGGCGCTGGCGTGGTCGCGCTCGAGCGGTTTGGCGTCGGTGCGTTCGTGGGTCTCGTCGGCCTCTTCCTCGGCTTGCCAGAAGAACAGGTACGGGCTGATGGTGGTGCCCAGGATGGCGACCACCGTCGTCAGATAGTCCGCCTTGAAGGAGATATTCGGCACGATCAGGTGATAGCCGACGCTGGCCCACGGCAATTGCACGACGAAGGCGACGCCGACATAGGCGAACAGCGACAGGGTCAGCCACTTCAGCCAGATCACATATTGGCTGTAGCGGGCGAAGACCTCCAGCAGCATCGAAACCAGCCCGAATGCCCCGATGTATATCCAGACCTGGCCGCCGACGACAAGTTGCAGCGCCGCGCCCATGGCGCCCAGGTCGGCGCCGAGGTTGATCACGTTGGCGACGATCAACAGCAGCACCAGGACGTAGAGCACCGGCGCCGGAAAATGCCGGCGGATGACCCCGGCGACGCCGCGCCCGGTAACGCGGCCGATGCGCGCGCTGATTTCCTGGATGGCGCACATCAGCGGCCAGCTGAAGAGCAGCGTCCAACCGAGGCCATAGCCGAACTGGGCGCCGGCCTGGGAATAGGTGGCGATACCGCTGGGATCGTCGTCCGAGGCGCCGGTGATCAGGCCGGGGCCGAGGATCTGCAGAAACTTGCCCGGCGCGGCCAGCACCTCGCCAAACGACGGCCATTTTGGACCGGGCGAACGTATCTCATCAGCCATGCAGGGCTCCCAGCGCCACCAATTCTAGCGCAACGCTGGGCCGGCCGATTTGATCCGGCTCAAGGTTTCGCCTGCGCCTGGCGCTGCTCGGCCGCGTCGAGTTCCGGCTTGCGCAGGTTGGTTCGAACGGCGTCTCCCCCAACCCCGAACTCCATCAGCTGGTCGGCGTCCGAGGAATAGGTCGGCCATTTGGGTCCGGCAGCGCAGGCCGGGGCGCCGGTCTTGGCGAAGGCGACCCAGCAGGAGTGCATCAGTTTGGCCTCGGCCTCGTCTTCGGCCGACGGCGATCCGAAAAATGAGAACCAGTCGTAGACGAACGGAATCTCGGACGCATGAGGCGCCCCCGGCGCATTCGCCCGGCTGGCGGTGCGAACATAGGAGAAGAAGTAGAGCCAGGCCGGCGAGCCCTTGGCGTTGAACTTGCCCGCGATCCAGCGCGCCGGCGCCCCGGCAAGTCCGTTGACGAAATCGGTCTCCTGCTGCGCCGTCACCCCCGGCGCGCCGGCGATCAGCGAGGCCTCGAAGCTGTTGGTGCCGATGATGATCGGGACATCGCCGCCGTGGCCGGCCGCGAAGGCGTCATAGGCGGACTGGGTGATCATCCGTCCGTCAATCGTCGTGCCGGCGAGCCCACGAATGGCGCCGGCGGCGAGCAGCTTTTCGGCGGGGACGGCGCGGAGCTGATCCACCGTTGCGGCCGCGCCCGGCAGGCCAAGGTTGGTCGCGATGGTCGCGCCGTTGGCCTCCTGCTTGGTCAGCGGCATGGCGCCGCCCCAGCCGATGTTGCTTTCCATGATCGCGCGGTTGAACAGGCCTTCGGAGGCCGGCGTTCCCAGCAGGGCGACGATGTCGATGGCCCCGGCGCTTTCGCCAAACACGGTGACGTTGCCCGGGTCGCCCCCGAAGGCCTTGGCGTTGCGCTTGACCCACTTCAGCGCGGCGATCTGGTCCATCAGCGCATAGTTGGCCAGCGGCTGCTGCGCCGACGCCTCCTTGGTCAGCGACGGGTGGGCGAAGAAGCCGAACGGCCCCATGCGGTAGTTGATCGCCACATAGACGATCCCGTCCTTGGCGAAGGCGGAGCCGTCGTAGATCGACCCGGCGCCGACCGTATTGGCGCCGCCGTGGATCCAGACCATCACCGGCGCGTGCACGGCGCCCTTTGGCGCGAACACGTTCAAGGTAAGGCAGTCCTCGCTGACCGGCCCGCTGGCGCCGCCGCCATTGGGTCGGCCGCCAGCGTTCATCACCTGCATGCAGGACGGGCCATTGGCGCCGGCGTCGCGCGCGCCGGTCCAGGGCAGGGGCCGCCGAGGCGGCTTCCAACGCAAGGCGCCGACGGGCGGGGCGGCATAGGGGACGTCACGATAGACCGCCACGTCGCCGGAGGCCTGGCCGGCCAGGACGCCGCTCTCGACCTTGGCGGCGACCGCGTCCGCGCGCGCCGCGCCGGCGCAGGCCAGCGCCACCAGGGCCGCAAGCAGCCGCAACATCGTCTTCATCTGTGTTTCCCCTGTTTGAGATTGTTTAGCCGAGGATGCCGCCACCGTCCCCATGGCGCAACGCCTTGCGAGACTTTTGTGGTCGACGCAGACCCGTATGCGACCCGCGTTATCTTTGGCTTAGGCCTTACGCGATAAGGGTTTGCTGGATTGCAAAGGAACAGACGGCAGGCGCGGCGCGGCGTGTTTCACAACCTACGGACCAAACTGACTGTCTTGTACGGCGCCTTGTTCGCCGTCGGACTGAGCGTGATCGCGATCGCCGTTTATGCGGCGACCACCCGCAACGTTGAACACATGGTCACCAGCGACCTGGTCGCCAGCGGCGTGGTGTTCGACAATCTGTCCGACGTCCGCTATCGCAAGATGGCCGACGAGGCCGATATCCTGGCCCACGACTTCGGCTTTCGCGCCGCGGTCGGCACCCATGACACCGCCACGGCCCGCTCGGCGCTGGGCAATCTGGCGTCGCGGTTCGGGATCAGCCTGGCCTTCGTGGTCACACCCGATGGACGCGTTATGGCCGCCGACCCCGGCCAGGACGGCGACTTGCCGGCGGCCGTTGTGGCGACGGTGCAGTCCGGCGACTCCGCGTCAGGCGTCTTCGTCCGAAACGGCGTGGTCTATGAGGCCGCCAGCGCGCCGGTCCTGACCCCGACGCCGGCCGGTTGGGTGGTGTTCGCCACCCCGCTCGGCCCCGACGCCATGAGCGGGCTGACCAAGCTCTCCGGCCTGCCGCTGACCGCCGATATCCTGCAACAGGCGCCCGATGGCGCCTGGGTCAGCCTGATGGACAGACGCCACCCCAAGACCACCGCAACGCTCGCCGCGTTGGTCTCGCAGTCGCTGAAGACGACCGATGTCAAGGCCGCGAAGATTTCCGGCCCAGATGGCGGCGCGATCGGCCTGGTGCGCCGGCTGCCACTGCTTGATGGCGGCCAGCATCTCGTCCTTCTGCTTCGGTGCCCGCTCAAGGCCGCGCTGGCGCCATACGGGTCGCTGGTCGTGAACATCCTGACGATCGGCGTCGTTGGCCTGCTCATGCTGATCGCGGCCAGTTGGCTGCTCGCCCGCACGCTCACACGGCCGATCTCGGCCCTGGCGGAGGCGGCGCGCGGCCTTCAGCGCGGAGAGACCGCGCGCGTGACGGCGAGCGGCGACGACGAAATCGCCCGGCTGGGTCTGGTGTTCAACGCCATGGCCGGCGAGATCGTCGAACGGGAAGCCAGCCTGCGGCAGGCCCGCGACGTGGCCGAGGCCGCCAACCGGGCCAAGTCCACCTTCCTCGCCAACATGAACCACGAGGTGCGCACGCCGCTGAACGGCGTGCTCGGCGTCGCCGGTCTGCTGAAGACCACGCCGCTGGATGGGCGTCAGCAACAGATGGTTGGCCTGATCGAGACCTCGGGCGCGACGCTGCAGCATATTCTCAACGACGTGCTGGACATGGTGGAGCTGGGCGCGGGCAAAATCGCCATCGCCGCCGAGCCGTTCAGCCTGGCCGCGAGCGTTCGCGCGCTGTGCGCCGGAGTGGCTGCGGAAGCGAAGGCCAAGGGCCTGGCGTTCCACCTCGAAGCCGATGAGGGCGCGCTGGGCTGGGTGTCCGGCGACAGCCGCCGGATCGGCCAGATCCTGGACAACCTGTTGTCCAACGCCGTCAAGTTTACGGCCAAGGGCGAGGTGTCGCTCAGCGTTGGGCTCACGCCCGATGGCGGCGCGCACCGGTTCAAGGTTTGTGACACCGGCGTCGGATTTGATCCCGCCGGCCTCGCCAAAATGTTTGAGCCCTTCAGCCAGGTCGATGGTTCCATGACCCGCCAGTTCGGCGGCACCGGCCTTGGCCTCTGCCTCGCCCGCGACATGGCTCGGGCCATGGGCGGAGAGGTCTCGGCCGAGGGCGCGCCGGGGCAGGGCGCGACCTTCACGCTCATCGTGCCGCTACCGGCGGCGGAACCGCGGGCCGAAGTTGCGGAACCGGAGGTCGCGCCCGCGACGTCCGCCGGCCAGATCACCGAGGAAGTCGCGGCTGCGCCCGCGCCAGCTGACGCCGAACCGGCGGAAGGCGCGTTGCGCGTGCTGGTGGTCGATGACCATCCGGGCAATCGACAGGTGATCGAGCTGATCCTGGGTTCGGTGGGCGCCGATCTGGTCAGCGTCGAGAACGGCGCCCTCGCCGTGGACGCCTATAAGGCCGAACCGTTCGACGCGGTGCTGATGGACCTGCAGATGCCGGTGATGGACGGCTTCACCGCCATTTCGCTGATCCGCGAACATGAGAAGCAGACCGGCGCGCCCCGCACCCCCATCATCGTCGTCAGCGCCAACGTACAGGGCGAACACCTGACGGCGTCCGCCGAAGCGGGCGCCGACGGCCACCTGGCCAAGCCAATCATGGCCCCCACGTTGCTGGCGGCGCTGGAGGCGGCTCTGACGACCGCCGAGACGGAGCTTGGCGCCGATCGCCAAGCCGTCTGAACGGGCCTCAGTCCAGGTCGGCGGCTGGTGGAGTTTATCCGATTTGACGAGGCGGGATTTCGAGCGCCGACGGTGCAACCACGTCCCAAGAGGCTGAGATTTCTAGGGCCTCGCGAACGCCGGCGATCAGCGCTTCGGCGGTGACCGGTTTGGCGACGTGCAGGTCGGCGCCGGCGGCCATGGCGTCCGCGCGATGCTGCGACATCGCGTTGGCGCTCAGCATGACAATCGGGATACGCGTCCGGTCGGCGTGGCGTAACTCGTCTTGCCGAATGGCCCGGGTGGCGGCAAGGCCGTCCATGACCGGCATCTGCATGTCCATCAGCACCAGGTCGAACGTCGCCGTCCGTAGGGTCTCAACCGCCAGGGCGCCGTTCTCTACGATGGTGATCTCAACTCCATAGGGGGCGAGGATCAGTTCTACGACCTTCTGATTTGTGGGGTGGTCCTCGGCCAGCAGGATGCGCAGGGGATCGTCGCGGCCGGACAGGGGGCGGCCGCCCCCCGAATCCGCCTCCTGTCCCGGCCCGATCGAGTCCGCGTCATAGGCTTTCAGGGACCCGTGGCGCGCCAGCGGGATCACGACCCGGAACGAGCTTCCGCGCCCGGGCGCTGATTGCGCGGTGATCTCGCCGCCCATCATCTCGACCAGGGATCTGCAGATCGACAAGCCGAGACCTGTGCCGCCAAAGCGACGGGTGATGGTCGTGTCGGCCTGGCTGAACCGCTGGAAGAGGCTGGCGCCGGTCTCGGCGTCGAACCCCAGCCCGGTGTCGGCGACCTCGAAGGTCATTCGGCACGGTTGGCCGGGCACGTCCGGTTCCGTCACATCGATCGCCAGGCGGACCTCGCCCGCGGTCGTGAACTTCAAGGCGTTGGAGAGCAGGTTGCCCAGCACCTGCTTGATGCGGGTGCTGTCGCCGTGGAACTCTCCGCGCGCCTGCTCCCCGTAGCTCGCCCTGAATGACAGGTTCTTTTCCTGCGCGCGAAGCTGGTGCAGGTCGATCAGGCTGTCGAGCTCGCGGCGCAGGTCGAACACCCGCTGCTCGATCTCCAGTCGCCCGGCTTCGATCTTCGAGAGATCCAGAATGTCCGACACCAGCCGCTCGAGGGTCACGCCCGAGGTGTCGATCAGGGCCACCATCTCGCGCTGGGCGGGCGTCAGGTCGGTCTGGCTAAGCGCGCCGACGACCCCGATCACGCCGTTCAGGGGGGTGCGGATCTCATGGCTCATATTGGCCAGGAAATCGGTCTTCGCCTGGTTGGCCGCCTCGGCCGCCTGCCGGGCGGCGCTCATCTCGGCTTCGAGGGCCAGCCGCTCGGTGACGTCGCGGGCGACGCCGAACACCATGTCGCCGACCCGCCGCGCCCGCCACTCCAGATGTCTGTAGTGTCCGTCCCGATGCCGGTAGCGATTGACGAAACCCATCACCTCGTCTTCCACAAACAGGCGCTGCATGTGTCCGTGTGAGGCGGCGACGTCGTCTGGATGGATCAGCGGCAGCATCGGCGCGCCTTCCAGGTCGGCGATCGAATAGCCGAGGGCGTTCTCCCAGGCCCGGTTCACCTTGACGAACCGCAGGTCCATGTCGCGGATGCAGAGCATGTCCAGCGAGACCTCGAAGAAGGTGGTCAGGTTGCTCGCGGTGTCCCGTTCGATCTGGAACGCCTGAAGGGCGCGGGCCTCACTCCGCGCCAGCTCATCCTGTTCTCGTTGACGCAGGATGGCGATGGCCGCCAGTTCGGCCGCGGACTCGATGAAGACGATATCCTCCGCGACGGGCGCTTGGACCCGACGATGGTAGATGGCGAAGGCGCCCAGGACATCGCCGCCGGCGTCGCGGATCGGTTGCGACCAGCAAGCCCGCAGGCCGGCCTCGGCGGCCAGGTCCTTGAAGTCCACCCATAGGGGATTGGTCTGGATATCCTCGACGATCACGCGCTGATTGAGGAAGGCGGCCGTGCCGCAGGACCCGACGTCCGGCCCGATCTCAACGCCTTCGATCGCCGCATTGTAGTCGTCGGGCAGGCTGGGACCGGCGCCGAGGGTCAGGCGCCGTCCGGTCTCGTCCAGCAACAGAATGCTGCACATGGTGTTCTGGGCCTCAGCCTCCACTGAGAGGGCGATGGCCTCCAACACGACGGCGAGCTGATTGCCGGCCGCCATCAGGGTCATGGTGCGGTGGAACGCCGAATGGGTGGACGTTCGGCTCATGAACCCCTGAACTCCAGACTAACAATTTGGCCGCCAGCTAGATCAGAGGAAGCTGGCGATAGCATTAATGCGCCACTCGATTCTCGCGTCAGCGCCCGCCAGATTGACCCTGCATCATTGCATGCGGGCATGTGTGCGCGGCCAAGTGTCCACATTGCGCCACCGGTCGTGTAAGTGCATGAAGCCTCAGCCGAACCCGCCCCATCTCCCACGGCGTCAATTCTGATGAATTGTTCTAAATAAAATCAATATGTTATCCGTTGCGCCTATGATGGATTGGACCGACCGGCATTGCCGGGTGTTTCACCGTGGGCTGACGCGGCGGGCGTTGCTCTACACCGAGATGGTGACCACCGGGGCGGTGCTGCATGGCGATCGCGAGCGGCTGCTGGGGTTTGATCCGGCGGAGCATCCGGTGGCGCTGCAGCTCGGCGGGTCGGAACCGGGCGATCTGGCGCAGGCGGCGCGGATCGGCGAGGCGCTGGGCTATGACGAGATCAACCTGAATGTCGGCTGCCCGTCGGATCGGGTGCAAAGCGGCCGGTTCGGCGCCTGCCTGATGCGGGAGCCTGCGCTGGTGGCCGACGGCATGGCGGCGATGCTGGCGGCGGTCAGGGTTCCGGTTACGCTCAAGTGCCGCATCGGCGTTGATGACCAGGATCCCGAGGAGAGTCTGTTCGACCTGGTCGATTGTTGCGCCGACGTTGGCGTCCGCACGGTAATCGTCCACGCCCGCAAGGCCTGGCTCAGCGGGCTCAGTCCAAAGGAAAACCGGGACATCCCGCCGCTGGACTATCCGCTGGTCTACCGGCTGAAGGCGGAGCGGCCGGCGTTGACCATCGTCATCAATGGCGGCGTCGCCTCGCTGGAGCAGGCGGAGCAACATCTGGCGCATGTGGACGGGGTGATGCTGGGCCGCACCGCCTATCACGAGCCTGGCCTGTTGGGCGAGGTGGATCGCCGGCTGTTTGGCGAGGCGGCGCCCGACGTCTCGGCGGTTGAGGCCGTCGCGCGTTATCGGCCCTATGTGATCGCCCGGCTCGAGCGCGGCGTGAGCCTCGCGCCGTTGATCAAACCGATGCTGGGCCTGTTCCATGGCCAGCCGGGCGCGCGCAGTTGGCGGCGGATTCTGACGGTGGAAAGCGTGCGGCCTGGCGCGGGGGTCGATGTAATCGATCGGGCGCTATCGGCGCTTGGCGAGGCCGCGGCGCGCCGTCAGGCGGCTTAAGGCCTGAGGATCAGCGCCGTGGGCGTGGCTTCGAACCGGGACAAACGGCCCAGATAGGTCATGCCGAGCAGCGATGTCTGCAGGCCCCGGTCGATCACCAGGGCGTCGACATTCTCGACTTCCGCGCCGGCGACGGACACGCTGGCAAGCCTGATCCGCGCCGCGCGGGCTGGGCCGCCCGCGGTGGCGACGCGGTAATTGTAGTCGAGCCCCTTGGGGTCGAAGCCCAGCCGCCGGGCGTCGTCCGCGGTGAGGGCGACGGCGGTGGCGCCGGTGTCGACCAGCAGGCGCACGGCCCTGCCGTTGACGGCGGCTTCGGCCCAGTAATGGCCGTCGGGACCCTTGATGACCTGGGCTGGCGAGCCGTTCGCGGGGCTGCTCGCGGCGTCATCGGCGACCACCTGCGCCGGACGCAGGTCGGTGGCGACGTCGGCGTG
>Ga0302316_10003835_pt1 | contig 10064 bp, 9 predicted proteins | sample III_Palsa_N3_2_FD_200456 | JGI IMG/M metagenome (GOLD analysis project Ga0302316, IMG submission 200456) | Peat permafrost microbial communities from Stordalen Mire near Abisko, Sweden - III_Palsa_N3_2 | ecosystem: Environmental > Terrestrial > Soil > Palsa > Peat permafrost | place: Sweden... | reverse complement strand
CAACGCAGCGGACGAGAATTTCTCTTCGATGGACGACATCATCTCCGGCTACAGCACCTATCACGACGCGGCTACTGGCAACGACTACAAGCTGAGCAACACCAACCCCTACAAGTGGGCGGACAACAGTACGGGACGCATCGTTTCGACGCCGACCAACATTCCGCCAACCTGGGGGAACTACAGCCCGATGCCGCGAATTTCCTAGCTGAATCGACGGGTGTTCCTTCATGAACTCCAGCGCAAGGTCCAGCCGTATACAATCTGTTGCTGATGAAAAAACGCGTATCCAAACCCGCTCCCAAAGCAAAGACCTCACCCATCACCCTATCGGTAGACATTGGCGGCACCGGCATCAAGATGATGGTGCTGGATGTCAACGGTAAGCCGCTGTCGGATCGCTTTCGCGCACTCACTCCGGAAGACCCAACGCCCGACCGGGTCTTAGCCGTTCTGGACGATTTGCGTTCGCAAATTGGAGCCTTTGACCGCGTTTCCGTCGGATTTCCCGGTGTAGTGAAAGACGGTGTGACCTTGGCCGCACACAACCTCTCTCCCAAATGGGCCGGATTCCCTCTCCAGGAAACACTGCAGGAGCACTGGAAGAAGATCGTGCGGGTCGCCAACGACGCCTCGGTGCAGGGCTACGGAGCCATCTACGGCAAAGGCGTCGAGCTTTGCCTCACACTGGGCACCGGACTGGGCTCTTCGCTCTTTACCGCAGGTCACCTGTCTCCGGGGCTTGAGCTAGCCCATCACCCATGGCGCAAGGGCAAGACCTACGAAGATTTCCTAGGCCTGCGCGGCCTGGAGAAGCACGGCAAGAAGAAGTGGAACGAACTGGTCCAGAGAGCCATCGATCAGACCAATCAGCTCTTCAACTGGGACTACCTGCACCTGGGCGGCGGCAACGCCAAGCACATCAACTTTGAACTGGCAAAGAACGTCCGCATCGTTCCCAATCAAGAGGGCCTCCTGGGCGGCGTGGCGTTGTGGCGCAATGATCCGAAATGCTAACGCAATCTGTGTAGCAGGTCCCGCAAAAAGAGTATGCTGGGGCGTTCCCCGAGTTGAGCTCCGATAGCCGGCTTGGGCGGGAATATGAGGGCTCTGTCTACGAGTGCTGCAACGATAAACCGTATCGCCGCACTCCTTCTGCTGGCGGAAATGGCCCAACCCGCTCTGGCGGCCAAACGCATCACGGTCAAACAGCTCGATCAAGCGCTTGCTAACGCCAACGAAAAACCCGACCAAGTGGTGGCGCGATGGCTTGCCGGCCTCGAATTGATCGAGCGGATGAGCACTCAGGATCTCCTGTACTGGAAAGAGGCTATGCCCGGCATCGCGTCATCGCGGGCGCTGACCGCCTTGGCTGATTCTTCGGCGTTCCTTAACCCTCCTGTCGAAAAGATGCCAAAGACCGTTCCACCCGACCACGATGCCCAACAAAAGCTGCTGGCGCTGGCTTCAGCCTACGTCGACGACACGCTCTCAAAGTTGCCGAATTTCTTCGCGACGCAAGGCATTACGACTTTTGAAGACACTCCGTCAGATCGCGAAGGCCAGCAAGTAATCGCATACCAACCTCTTCACTACGCCGATTTCAAGACCGCGAACGTTCTTTATCGCGGCGGCAAGGAAGTGATGGAAACCCGCTCCGGAGAGTTAACTGAAAAGGATGAGACAATCTCGCCAACCTCCGGCCTGTTATCTTCCGGCGAATTTGGCCCTGTCCTCAAGACTGTGCTCGCAGATGCTCAAAAGGGCAAGTTGGCATGGAGTCACTGGGAAAGCGGAATCGACGCGCCAATCGCGGTTTTTCGTTATTCCGTGCCGCGCAAGAATTCGCAATACAAGGTAAAAGTCCTGCTGCCGGGACACAGCTACCCCGCTCAATCGCGGCCGGCCTATCATGGCGAAATCGCTGTCGATTCATTGAGCGGCACCATCCTTCGCATCACGCTGCTCGCCGACCTGATCGATGACGATCCTATGAGCAAAGCCGATCTGATGGTGGAATACGGCCCGGTGGAGATCGGAAAGAGGTCCTATATCTGTCCGATTCGTTCGACTGCCATCGTGATCGCTTACCGCGAAAGCCGGACTGTCGGAGTGGACTCCAGGCGTTTCGATGAAGGCCGGAAAGGCCCCCAACAGACGCTTCTCAACGACGTCACATTTGGACATTACCAGGTGCTTCGTTCCGAAGCGCGAGTCCTCACCGGGGCCGACACGGACGATGATGGAAAGCAGCCTTAAGGCTCTCAACCACTCTCCCTTGCGCTGTAACAGGAAAATCATCTTCATGGAGGTCGCAGGCCGGGGTGCGTCTGCTATCTTCGCTCACAACACAACCCCTTGGCCCCGCGGGCCGGGAGTGAGGTGATCTATGCCATGCAATCCAGACGAGTTACGACACGTTCCCCTATTCGAGCTTCTAGACGATGACGAAGCACAAATTCTGGCGGCTCGCGTTGAGGTGCGGCGATTTGCGGCTCGCCAGCGCATCTACAAAGCCGGCGAGTGCGCGGATCACGGATATGTGGTGATGTCCGGCGCCGTGCGGCTCACCACCACCGACGAAGACCAGCAGGAAGTTGTGGTGGACGAGCCGGTGCATGGAGACTTCTTTGGCTTCGCGTCCATGCTGCAGCAGACGGAACATCACACCACTGCGATGGCAATGGAAGAGGCCGTTTGCCTGGAAGTAGGGCGCGACGACATCTCCGAGTTGCTGATGCGCAAGCCAATGGCGGGTATGGATATGCTGACCGTGCAGGCACGGCAGTTCCACGCATCGCAGAAGCTGGTGCGGAGCAGGGCCATGCGCAACCCCAACGAGGTGATCGAAGAGCAGTCAACCTTCGGCCAGCGCATTGCAGATTCAGTGGCTCGCTTCGGAGGCTCGTGGTCGTTCATTATCCTTTTCGCGGTTGTGCTGGTCGTGTATTCGGCCATCAACGTGGCGCTGCAGAATCGCGCCTGGGATCCTTACCCGTTCATCCTGCTGAATCTATTCCTGTCCATGCTGGCCGCGATTCAAGCTCCAGTGATCATGATGAGCCAGAACCGGCAAGACACCAAGGACCGCGTGCGCAGCGAGTTGGATTATCAGGTGAACCGGCGCGCCGAAGCCGAGATTCAGGCGCTGTCAAACCGCATGAGCCTGCTCTTGGACAAGATGGATGACGTGGCGAGGCAGACAGCTGGCCCAGCCTTGAGCAGTGTGCCTCATGACCCGGAGAAGCCTTGACGATTCGAGCGAAAGTCCAACCTGGTCCTGACAGGCCAAGCCCGGCCCAGACTGCGCCATTCTGCGTCCGATCTACTTCCGGACGGGCGGTTCCAATCCCAGCTCACGCATGGCGATCTGCAGATCGGCCCAGGCGTGCTTTTTCTGATTCGGATCACGCAACAGGAACGCCGGATGGTAGGTAACAATCAGCTTCGTTCCGCGCAGTGGATGGACGGTGCCCCGCCACGCTGATAGCGAGCGCTTTTCGCCGGTGAGGTAGGTCACAGCCGTCTGGCCCAGCGCAACGATCACCTGCGGGCGCACCACATCGATCTGTTTGAAAAGAAATGGCGAGCAGGTGTGCGCCTCATCCGGCTCGGGTGTTCGGTTCTGCGGCGGACGGCACTTGACCACGTTGGCAATGTAGACCTGCTCGCGCTTGAGCCCCATCGCCCCGATCATGTTGTTGAGCAACTGGCCGCCGCGACCCACAAAGGGCAGCCCGGAAGCATCTTCATCCGCGCCCGGACCCTCGCCGACAAACATCAGCTTCGCATTGGGGTCGCCGTCGCCGAAGACCAGCTTGTTGCGGCCCTTGGCGAGCGCACACCGGGTGCAGTCGCCGATCTCTTCGCGGATCAACTTCAGCGCCGCGAAGTGCTGCTCGGGCGGAACTGGCGGAGTCTGCACGGGTGCGGCGGGAAATGGCTTGCGGGGTGCGATTGCGGTCTCCTGATCTTGCAATGTGCTTGGTTGTGGGATTTGTGGCGCGGCGGCCAGAGGAATTTGCGCAGCCAGCGCAGACTCAGACCGGCTGGTTGGAATTGGCTCAACTTCCGGCTGCGCCCACACCGCCGGATCGACTTCGCGCCGATAGAACTCGCCGATACCGAGATCGCGATAGAAACGCAGCCGCGCGTGGAGCGCATCGCGGGAGGCTGCGTCCAATTGTGTCAACTGGCTCTGACGAGCTTGAGGATCGGGTGGCGGGGGCATTCGAGATTCCTACTCGATCATAATCGGACGGCGGTTGGCGACGGTGGCTTCGCGATCCAACCCTGACTCTTCAGGCTCGACCCCTTCTTCCAACACTGAGGCAGATTCGAGCTCGGACTCCATGCCGGAAAGTTCGACCAGCAGCGACTGCGGACGGCGCAATGCCACCACTTCGTCCAGAATGCGGTCGGCCAGCTTGCGCTTGGACATCTCCGGCAGATCCTGCGCCGTGGTTGCGGTGAGGAAGGTGGCGCCATTCAGATCCGAATCGAAACCCACGCCTTCGCGCGAGACGTCGTTCACCACGATCGCGTCCACACCCTTGCGCAGCAACTTGGCGCGGCCATTTTCAAGCTGATTCTCGGTTTCGGCGGCGAAACCCACGATCAGTTGACCCGGACGGCGCTGGCGGACGACTTCGGCCAGTATATCCTCTGTAGGCAGAAATTCGATGGTCATCGGCCCGGTCCGCTTGAGCTTCTGATCGGCAACCATGCTGGGGCGGTAGTCGGCGACGGCTGCGGACTTGATGACCAGGGTAGCTTCCGGCATTCTGCTCAGGACAGCTGCGCGCATCTCGTCTGCCGTCGTCACCTTCACCAGTTCGCAATGCGCCGGCGGATAAAGCGCCGAGGGCGCGGATACGAGAATGACCCTGGCGCCGCGGCTTTGCGCCGCTTCTGCCAGCGCGTAGCCCATCTTTCCGCTGGAGCGATTGCCGAGGAACCGAACCGGATCGAGCGCCTCACGCGTTCCTCCGGCGGTAATGAGAACTACTTCGCCGGCCAGATCATGGCTGCGGCCAAGTGCATTCAAAACCGCACTGGCGATGAATTCCGGTTCCGCAAGACGGCCGGGACCAACCATTCCGCATGCCAACTGGCCCGAGCTCGGCTCAATGACCTTGACGCCGCGCTGACGCAGGATTTCCATGTTGGCCTGGGTCGCCGCGTGCTCCCACATGTTCACGTTCATCGCGGGCGCGACCAGCACGGGAGCAGTCGTGGCAAGGTACATCGTAGTCAAGAAATCGTCAGCAAAACCGTGTGCGAACTTCGCCAGGATACCCGCCGTTGCCGGAGCGACCACCAGCGCGTCAGCCCATTGCGCCTCGGCGATGTGCTCGATACTGGCGTCGAAATTGGCATCCGCAAATCCGTTGTCGTCCTCGGCCCGGCTGGAAGGCTGCGGCCAGAGGCTGGTGATCACTTTGTGGCCGGTGAGAGCGGCGAAGGTCAACGGCTGAATGAAGCGCTGCGCGCCCTCGGTCATGACCACGCGCACTTCCAGGGCCTGTCTCTGCAAGGCGCGGACCACTTCAGCGGCCTTGTAGGCTGCAATTCCACCGGAAACCCCGACCATCACCTTCATGAGTCGATTGTAACGCGAATGCAACTTGCGATGCCGCGCTTCCGGCAAAGCAAGCGCGCCGCCTGGAGATCAGTCCAGACGGCGCGTTTGGTTGTCGACCGCCGGTTTTTCAGGCGCGCTTCCGGTTGCGGCCCTTACTTCTGCTCTCCCCAGCCTTTGCAGGCTTTGTCATAAGCAAACGAGGTCAGTGCCAGATTCTTGGACGTAAGCGAGCCGCTGTAGCAGTAGCCGTCCGAGTTGGTGGTGACGTAGTTCTGCGAGCTGTTGCCGGCGTGTCCTGTATAGTTGCCGCTGGCGTCGTAGTAGAGATCGTCCGCGGAGATGACTTCGTTGGAAGTCTGCTCGACGAACGGAATTGGCCAGCCGTAGCCGTGGTTTGGATCCACGCCTGCCTTAACGACCAAGTCCTTTTGATCGGATTTGTTCACCACCGTAATGGTGCCGTTGGAGGCCACGATCTCGTCATAGAGAAAGGTGAATGGGTAGGAGAGATTCTTCTCATCCACCGTTGTTTTGCCATCCCGGGTGGTGGTAGTCAGGATCGTGCCGTCTGTCGATTGCACCAGGCTTTGCTTGTACTCCGTCGCATCGAGGATAAAGGTCTGAGTATTGGCAAAATTGAGTTTTCCCTCTACCTCGGTCAAGACATCACCCTGCGAAGTATGAAGCTTGCCGGCGATCGAATACTTGCGCGCCGAAGTCACCTCGACCGAACCAGTGATATTGCCGCTGGCGTCCGTCTTCAGATTCTCAGTCACGTCGGGTGTGGGCGCGGCGGCCAGGGTGTTCGAGAGGATCTCGCCGGTAACCTGCTTGGCTCCCTTATCGGTATAAGCCAGCAGCGTCGCCGTCGCCAGGAAGTAGCTGTCGGCGTTGTAGACACTGAGCGCCACCGTATGCGGTTTGCCATTGGAAAGCAGGCCGGCGAACGGCGTAAGGTTCACGCGGAAAGGCTTGAAATCCAGCGTCTGCACCCCCGGAATCGGCTCCCATAGATACGGGTCGATGCCGCCGGTATAGATCCACGGATAAACGGGAGCAACACCTGCGGGGATGCCGTCGATGCTGATCTCGGTTTCGCGGAAGCCGGTGTTGCCGCAGCTTTCAAGCTCCGTGGCCACATCGTTTGGCACGCACAAGTACCAGAACTCATCGTCCGACTGGCTCTGCGCAATGACATCCAGATAGGCCGACTCGACGTTGGTCGGCAGAGTAACCGACTGCGTCAGTTGGCTGGCGGTTGTGTTCAAAGTCGCCGCGCCGTTGTTGCCGGGCAGCCCGATAACCACATCCGGAACCAGGGCCGGCGGTGCGCTTCGTCCTACGGGATAGAAGAGCAGATGCGCATTCGCATAGATGATCCCAGTGTAGTCTTGGCCACCGGACTCGCCGACAAGGTTGCCCAGAATAGCAGTCCCGGGCTGCGAAGTCTTCAGCAACGCGCTGAGGTCTGTGACGTCATTTTCTACATGCCAATCAGGGCTCAAGCTGGACCGCGGCTGAGCCGTTGTGCCGTACAGCAGATTGGCGCCGCCCAGGTAGAACTGTTCGGTGCGGTCGTATTGCAAGCCCGCCGTCACTGTGAAATCGGCCGTGAAGACAACCTTGGCCCATGGGCCGGGACAATCGGCAGGCGGGGTGTACGTGTAGTTCTTGGTGTTGTAGTCTGCAAATTCCAGATTGGTGAAAAGGTCCACGGTGCAAGGCTTCGTATCTGGCCGCGGAACAGGCGGATCGGCGCTGATGGTGTTGCTGCTGCCGATCACCGGCGTCGCGGGAGCGAGCACAACTTGAGCGCGGGCGGGAAGAACGGCCGCGCATGTTGCGGCGGCCAAAGCGAACGTGAGGACAAACCTGTCACGGAACGGAGCGGAATTCATTTCTTGGACTCCTCTGATTGCTTGAATTTGCACGGGAAGGTTTTCTCCTGAGGGTCGGGCAGACGTAGGACGATGTGCCATGCAAAAATCATCCAGTGAGCCAGGGGGAGGTTCAGGAGGAGGCTCGGCCGGTAGGGGATACCGGCCGTATTTCAGGCAGTCTTGCGGGGGCAAGACAATAAGTTAGACAGCCAGGATCGGAATCCCTGGATCTTCGAGGGTGGGTTTTTCCAGAGGGGGGCCGGTGTGGACGTAGGCGATCTTGCCCGCCTGGATCTCTTCCTGGGCTAGCCGGCAGGCCTTGTTCGACTGGCTGCGAACCAGCGGACTGGCTCCGCTCTGAATCTGACGGGCGCGACGTGCCGCCACCATGACTTTGCGATAGTTGGAGTCGAACTTGGTCTCAATCGGTAGATCCGGTGTCATCAGTGTCCTCCACGAATTTGTACTGTTGTGAGTCACAAAAGCGGATATTGATGTGGTCCTTCCCCAGGGTCAATGCCGAAGGATTCCAGTACAGGCCGCAACCGTTCCCGCGAATTGACTTCACGGCAACCCTCGGCAATCTCGAGCTCCCGCTTCGTACGCTTATCCAGCGGTCTGCCGTCTTGCTTCATCCTTTCCACCTGGACAATTGCTTCCAGTTGCGCGACGGCGCGCTCCAGTACATCGTTAACCAGAATATAACGATACTGGCGATAATTCTCAATTTCCTTCTTGGCCTGATCCAGGCGGAGCTCCAGTTCGTCCTCATCGACAGAACCCTCGGCACGCATTCGATTACGAAGTCTGGTGCGCAAGACCTTTGGATTGGGAGGCATGACGAAGATGCTGACGGCCTCGGGAAGCTTCTGCCGTACCTGCTTCGCACCCTGGACATCGATGTCCAGCAGCAGGTCGCGGCCAGCCGCCGTGGCCTCGTCGAGAGAGCGGCGCGCGGTGCCGTAGAGGTTCTTGCCGAAGAGCTGGGCAAACTCCAGGAATTCGTCAGCCGCGATCATCCGTTCAAATTCTTCGCGGGTGGTGAAGTAGTACTCACGTCCGTTCTGCTCTGAGCCGCGCGGTTGGCGCGTGGTCCAGGAAATCGAAAAATCCAGCCCGCCGAGTTGAGAACGCAACGCGTTCACCAGTGTGCTCTTGCCTGAACCCGAAGGCGCCGAAATGATAAAAAGAATTCCTGCCACAGTCTCCTGATCTTTCTGTTTTCTGATGATAGGCGATCTAAAGCGAAACCAGAGTCGATGTATACCGAAGCCACAATTCTCAACTCGACGCGACCAACAGGGAGCGGCGAATCGTGGCAACCGATTGCAAGAACACAGGAACTCTGGTTTCGCTCTAAAGTCGCACCTTTGGGACGTAGAATCCGATCATTCCAGATTCATAATTTGCTCGCGAGCCTTCTCGATTTCGGCCTTCATGGCCAGGCCCAGTTCGGTAATCACGGTTCCCTTGCCTGCCACTCCGGCGGTCTTTGAAAGCAGGGTGTTGGCCTCGCGGTTCATTTCCTGCAAGAGAAAATCGAGCTTCTTGCCCGTCTCTCCACCCGCGTCAAGCACATCGCGGAAGTGCTGAATGTGGGTCTCCATGCGGGCAATTTCTTCGGAAATATCGCTGCGCTCGACCAGCAACGCGACTTCCTCGAGCATTCGCTGCCGATTCACACCCACGCCGCTGCCATCCGGCCCAACCGCCGCCTCAAGCCGCTCGGTCAGCCGCTCCTGGTACCGCAGTTCCACTTCCGGCCGCAGTTCGGTAACCTGCTTCACGCCTTCCGCGAGCCGGTCCAGCGTAGCATGCAGAACTCCTGCCAGCGCTGCGCCCTCGCGCGAGCGCATTGTCTTCAGCGAGTCAATCAGAGGAATGATCTGCTCGAGCACGCTCCCAGTGAGCGCAGAGTTGTCGTCGTCATTGGAGCGCGATTCCACCTGCAAGACACCCGGCACGCGCAGAATGACGTTTAGATCAGGCTGGCCCTGCAACTCGAACTCCTGGGCCGCCGATAGGAAGGCTTCAACATAAGCAGCAACGAGATCGCGATTGTATCCGGCCTGCTGTTGGGTGCTGCGATCGACCACCAGGGTCAACTCGACGTGCCCGCGCAGTAACTGCTCCTTCAGGACCCTTCGCAAGTCCATCTCCAGTGCATCCAGGCCTGACGGCAAGCGCAGATGCAGATCGAGGAAGCGATGGTTGACGCTCTTGAGCGTGAGTGCATAGCTAAGTTGGGCATTGACCTGGACGGCAACACGGGCAAAGCCGGTCATCGATGAAACAGACGAAGTTACGGAAGAATTCTTTGGGGGAGTGGACATAAAAGTGGCTATCGGCCTGCCTCCACGGGAACAATACTATCGGGCAAAAATCCTTCGCTGCCGCCCGTGAATTGCAGCTCATAAAGGCGCTGGTAGGTGGGCGAAGTCTTAAGCAATTCGTCATGCGAGCCGATCGCGGTGATGCGGCCATCTTCAAGCACCACGGTGCGCGTGGCGCGGCGGACCGTCGAAAGTCGATGCGCGATGACCAGCGAAGTTCGTCCCTGCATCAGGTTGCTGAGCGCGGCCTGCACCAGAGACTCACTC
>Ga0302316_10003834_pt1 | contig 10066 bp, 10 predicted proteins | sample III_Palsa_N3_2_FD_200456 | JGI IMG/M metagenome (GOLD analysis project Ga0302316, IMG submission 200456) | Peat permafrost microbial communities from Stordalen Mire near Abisko, Sweden - III_Palsa_N3_2 | ecosystem: Environmental > Terrestrial > Soil > Palsa > Peat permafrost | place: Sweden... | reverse complement strand
TCCGCGCAAGCGGGTCGAATTTCATGCAGAGTGGTTGAGGGACGAGCCCTTTGACGCCACGACAACCGGACAGCTACTGAGTACCGGTGTCAACTCTCTCCTGGAGACAGGGAACATGAGGTTCGGTTGGTGCCATAGCTGCATGTTAAGCCTGTGGTCCACGATTCTCAGTACCCACCCCCCAGATAATTGAGAGAGAGCGTCACGCGGCAGGACCCCTTCGCCATGGAGTTGAGTGATGGCATCTACCGTGTACGAGCTGCGCTGTGGTGAGTGTGGCAAGAGTTTTGGCAACAGGCCGCTTTCGGCCTGTGATGAGTGTCTGGCGCCGCTTGAGGTTCAGTACGACCTGGAGTCGGTGCGGGGACGGTTTACCCGCGAGACGGTGGCTGCGGGGCCGATGAACATCTGGCGGTACAAGGAATTGCTGCCGATTCCTGAGGGCTTTCTGCCCGACCTGCCAGTGGGCTTTACGCCGCTGTTGAAGGCGAAGAATCTGGGTAAGAAGATTGGCGCGGACCATCTTTATATAAAGAACGATGCGGTTTGCTTTCCTACGCTGAGCTTTAAAGATCGCGTGGTGAGTGTGGCGTTGGCGAATGCGCAGGCGTTCGGGTTCAAGACGGTGGGTTGCTCGTCTACGGGGAATCTGGCGAATAGTGTGGCGGCGCAATCGGCGCGGTTGGGGTTGCGGGCTTGCATCCTGGTGCCTAGCGATCTTGAGGCGGCGAAGATTTTGAATACGCTGGTGTACGGCGCGCGGCTGGTGCGGATCGATGGCAACTATGACCACGTGAACCGGCTCTGCACGCTGATTGCGGATGAGTACAACTGGGGCTTTGTGAATGTGAACCTGCGGCCTTATTACGCGGAGGGTTCGAAGACGATTGGGTACGAGATTGCAGAGCAGCTTGGTTGGAAGCTGCCGGACAATGTGGTGGTGCCGATGGCGGGCGGGTCGATGATTCGGAAGATTCGCAAGGCGTTCCGCGAGCTGGTTGCGCTGGGGCTGGTGGAGCATAAGGATGTGCGGTTCTTTGGTGCGCAGGCTACGGGATGCTCGCCGATCTCGCACTCGGTGAAGCAGGGTTGGGATTACATTGAGCCGCAGAGGCCGAATACGATTGCGCGATCGCTGGCGATTGGGAATCCGGCGGATGGGCCGCTGGCTTCGAAGATGATCCAGGAGACGGGCGGCTGGGCTGAGGATGTTTCCGATGTCGAGATTGTGTCGGGTATTCAGGAGCTGGCTGAGACCGAGGGCGTGTTTACGGAGACGGCTGGTGGCGTGACCACGGCGGTGACGGCGCGGCTGTACTCGCAGGGACGGATTTCGCGGGACCAGGTTACGGTCTCGATTATCTCGGGCAATGGGTTGAAGACGCTGGATGCGCTTGAAGGGCAGTATCCGGCGGAGCGTGCGGTGAAGCCGAAGCTGGCCGCGTTTGATGAATATATTCGTGAGGTCGATGCATCTCTTGTTGAAGAGCTGGAATTGGCAGGAGGAGTGCAGTGAGCGTAAAGATTGTGTTGCCGACGGCGTTGGCGCGGCATACGGATGGGCAGAAGGCGTTCGATTCGGATGCGAAGGATTTGCCGAGTTTGATTGCGGAGTTTGATACGAAGTTTCCGGCGCTTTCGCAGAATGTGAAGGATGAGAACGGCAAGCTGCGGCGGTTTATCAACGTGTATGTGAATGACGAGGATATTCGGTTTCTCGGCGGGGATGCGCACCAGTTTGAGGATGGCGATGAGGTGATGCTGATTCCGAGCATTGCCGGTGGGTCCTGCGCGGACGGCGAGTAGCGCTTCGCGCAAAAGCAAAGGGGGCAGCGAGATTTTCTCGCCGCCCTTTTTGTTTGCCTTGGGCATGTTGCTGGTTTGTTGGAGTATGGGAACGCAAAGGGGATTGTTAAAGCTTGTAGGCGTCGAGGCGGCGGCAGGCTTCTTCGAGTTCGGCGTCTTTTTTGGCGTAGCAGAAGCGGAGGAGGTTTTCTCCGCGGCCGGGGCTGAAGAAGGCGGAGCCTGCTACGGAGGCGATGCCGGTGTCGGCTAACAGCCGACGGGCTTTTTCTTTGGCGGTGGCGCCGGGGATCGCTGTGGCGTCGGCGAGGATGTAGTAGGCTCCGTTGGGGACTGAGGGTGTTAGGCCGGCGCGGGTTAGGGCGGCGCAGACGAGGTCGCGCTTGGCCTGGTACTCGAGGGCCATGTCGGCATAGAAGCTGGCGGGGAGTTGCAGGAGACCGGCGGCTGCTCCGTGCTGGAGTGGCGCGGGGGCGCAGATGTAGGTGAGGTCGTGGAAGTTACCGATGGCGGGGAGCCACTTGGTGCTTCCGGTGAGATAGCCAAGGCGCCAGCCGGTGACGGAGAAGGTCTTGGAGAAGCCGGAGATGGTGATAGTGCGTTCGGCCATGCCGGGGAGGGCGGCGATGCTGAGATGCTTTGCGCCTTCGTAGAGGAAGTACTCGTACATCTCGTCGGTGAAGACGAAGAGGTCGTGCTCGATGGCGAAGGCAGCGAGGAGTTCGAGCTCGGGGAGGGTGAAAACTTTGCCGGAGGGGTTCGCGGGGGTGTTGAGGATGATGGCGCGGGTGCGCGGGGTGACGGCGGCACGGAGGCGGTCGAGGTCGAGGGTCCAGTCCGGGGCATCGAGCGGGACGGTGACGGGGGTGATGCGCTGCGAGCGGAGGGTGAGGAGGTGGTAGCCGTAGAAGGGCTCGAAGATGAGGCACTCGTCGCCGGGGTTGAGGAGGGCCTGGAGGGTGCAGTACATCGCGCCGGTGGCGCCGGAGGTGACGAGAATCTCGCCTTCCGGGTTGGCGGTGATGTTGTTGAAGCTGGCGAGCTTTTGTGCGATGGCTTCGCGGAGGGGGGTGATGCCGTCGAGGCGGGTGTAGATGTTCTGGCCGTCGCGGATGGCGTTGATGGCGGACTCGACGACGGGGTGTGGCGGGTCGGTGTCGCAGACGCCCTGGGCCATGTTGATGCCGTTGATGGCGGCGCAGGCGACGTTCATGGCGCGGATCTCCGATTGGACGAAGGTCGGCGCGAGCTCGCTTAGATGGAGGTCGGAGGTGGTCGTTTCGGCAACTGGCATAGGAAAGGCGTGCCCCTCGCTGAAGCACGCCTTTATGTTAACCGATGGCCCGAGCTAAACGACGTGCAGGAGCCAGAGAATCACGACGATGATCAGGATTGTGCCGAGCACGCCGCTGCCGCGATAGCCCCAGTCGCGTGAGTATGGGAAGACGGGGAAAGATCCAAAGAGCAGAAGAACGAGGATGATGACAATGATGAGTTCCATGGCGTGCCTCCGAGAAATTACGTTTCAGGCGGATAGATGCGAAGATTGCGCGGGGTGTTATCTGGCGTTACGATTTGAGAATTATTTTGAGAGTAAGCAACGCTGAGCGACGGTTCTGGCTCTCATGGGACGTAACTCGCGCATTTGGCGCAACTTCAAGTACGAGGCGAACGCATGTTTCTTCTATTGGCGATAGTTCTTTTGATTCTTTGGGTGGGTGGTTTTTTTGTGATGCACATCAGCAGCTTTTTGATTCACCTGCTGATTATCTTCGCGGTTATTTCGCTGGTGATGCATCTGATCACCGGACGCAGGGCCTGAAGTTTTCTGCCGCGGAATGCTGTGGCGAAGCACGAGAAATGCAGATTCCTGCGGAATGACAAACAAGAAATGCAAAGCCGGACTCGTTTGAGTCCGGCTTTGTTGTGTTTGTGGGTGATTTACTGGTGGGCTACGGGATGCGAAGCAGCATCCGGTGGTGGGACGGGCATGGAGGCTGCGAGTGCTTCGGGGGTTTCTTCGGCGAGGCGGGGAAGCTTGGCTGCCAGAGCGATTTCCAGCACTTCGTCCATCTGCTCGACCCAGTGGAGCTTCATCGTGGTCTTGATGAGCTCGGGTAGATCGGCGAGATCCTTCTTGTTTTCGGCGGGAAGGACGGCTTCAAAGATGCCCGCGCGGTGGGCTGCGAGGAGTTTTTCCTTGAGACCGCCGATGGGCAGCACCTTGCCACGGAGGGTGATTTCTCCAGTCATGGCGATATCGCGGCGAACTTCGATCTTGGTGAGTGCCGAAGCCAGGGCCGTGGCGAGCGCGATGCCGGCGGAGGGACCGTCCTTGGGGATGGCGCCTTCGGGGACGTGGATGTGGATGTCGATGTTGCGGTAGAAGTCCTTGGCGAGCCCGAGGTGATGCGACCGCGAACGGATGTAGGTGAGTGCGGCCTGGGTGGACTCCTGCATGACGTCGCCGAGCTGGCCGGTGGCGGTCATCTTGCCCTTGCCGTCGAGGACCTGGACTTCGACCTGGAGAATGGACCCGCCCATCTCCGACCAGGCGAGGCCGGTGACGAGGCCGACTTCGGATTTTTCCTGCACCTGCGAGTCGCGGTATCTGGCTACGCCGAGAAGATCGCCGAGGGTTTCGGGGGTGATCGCTTCGGTGTGCTTGGAGTTGCCGACGACCTTGCGCGCGACCTTGCGGCAGAGGTTGCCGATCTCGCGTTCGAGGTTACGGACGCCGGCCTCGCGGGTGTAGCCGCGGATGATCTCGCGCAGGGCGTCGTCGGTGAAGCTGATCTGTTCGCCGGTGAGGCCGGTGGCTTCGAGTTGCTTTTTGACGAGGTACTGCTTGGCGATTTCGAGCTTTTCGACCTCGGTGTAGCCGGTGAGGCGGAGGATCTCCATGCGGTCCTGCAGCGGGCCGGGGATGGTGTGGAGGACGTTTGCAGTGGCGACGAAGAGGACCTGCGAGAGATCGTATTCGACGTCGAGGTAGTGATCCTGGAAGGTGTTGTTCTGCTCGGGGTCGAGGACTTCGAGCAGGGCGCTGGCGGGGTCGCCGCGGAAATCGTTGGCCATCTTGTCGATTTCGTCGAGCATGATGACGGGGTTCTTGGTGCCGGCCTTTTTCATCGACTGGATGATCTGGCCGGGGAGCGCGCCGATGTAGGTGCGGCGATGGCCGCGGATCTCGGCTTCATCGCGCACACCGCCCAGCGACATGCGGACGAACTTGCGACCGGTGGCCTTGGCGATGGACATGCCGAGCGAGGTTTTGCCGACGCCCGGAGGCCCGACGAAGCAGAGGATGGAGCCCTTGGGGTTTTTGACGAGCTGGCGGACGGCGAGAAACTCGAGGATGCGGTCTTTGATTTTTTCGAGGCCGTAGTGGTCTTCGTTGAGGACCTGCTCGGCGCTCTCGATGCTGCGGATTTCCTTGCTGCGCTTCTTCCATGGGACGGCGAGGAGCCAGTCGAGGTAGTTGCGGCTGACGGTGGATTCAGCGGACATCGGCGGCATGGCTTCGAGCTTCTTGAGCTCGAGGAGTGCCTTTTCCTTGACCTCGGCGGTCATGCCGGCTTCTTCGATTTTTTTCTTGAGTTCGTCGAACTCGGATTTTTCGCCGCGGCCGAGTTCCTTCTGGATGGCCTTGATCTTCTCGTTGAGGTAGTACTCTTTTTGCGCGCGTTCCATTTGGCGCTTGACGCGCGACTGGATGGTGCGGTCCATGTTGAGCTTTTCGATGGCGATGTCGAGCGTGTCGGCGATGCGGGAGAGGCGAATTTCGGGGTCGAAGACTTCGAGGATCTGCTGCTTTTCTTCGATGGAGAGTGCGAGATTGGCGGCGATGACGTCGGCGAGCTTTGCGGGTTCGTCGGTGCGGAGGGCGGAGGCAGTCTCGTGGTTGAGCGACTGCTGGAGCTTGTTGTACTGCTCGAAGAGCTGATGCACGCGGGTGACGAGCTGCTCAGTTGCTGGTGTGGGAGCGAGTTCGGCCTTGGAGGTGCGGACGGTGGCTACGAAGAAGCCGTCGTCGTCGTTGACTTCACTGGCGCGAGCGCGTTCAATGCCTTCGACGAGGACCTTGATGTTGCCATCGGGCATGCGGACGGACTGCACGATGTTGCCGATGACGCCGACGGTGTAGATGTCGTCGGCGGTGGGTTCGTCGACGGAGGCGTCATGCTGCGTAGCCAGGAAGATGCGGCGGTCGCCGGTGAGGGCTTCTTCGAGTGCGCGGACGGAGGACTCGCGGCCGACGACGAAGGGCGCCATCATGTGCGGGAAGATAACCATCTCGCGGATGGGCATCATGGGAAGCTTGCGCTGAGCGCCGGTAAGGGGGTCGCGTTCGGTATTTTTCATAGGCCTCCCGATTAGACGCGGCACTTGAAGGAACGATGCGCTGCCGCGGCATGGAGGAAATTGTACTCGGAATTTGAGGCGAGGATTTTTAAGCGGTGTTACTAAAGGTTTGTGATGAGGAGAAAGCGTTGAAGGCAAATGGCGAAGCAAAGGGTACCGTTGGACGTTCGCTATACTGCTAGAAACGTCCTCACAGGAGTCCCACGCTAATGGAAGTGCATCCTCCCGAACATGCTATCCATACGTGGCGCGATTTTTTCGTCCACATGGGAACTATTTGTCTTGGACTGTTGATTGCGATCGGCCTGGAGCAGAGCGTTGAATCGCTGCACCGACATAACGAGCGGCGAGCGTTGCAGCGGGAGCTTTTTGAAGAGGCTGAGGGCAACGATCACCGGCTGGCAGGCACGCTGGAATATGGAGAGGCAATGTATCGATGGTTCGCCGCCGCGATCAAGGCGATTGGGGCGGCATCACCCCAAAACGGCCAAATTGTTCTTACGCTTCCGCAGATCGAAAAACCAACCACCGCCCAGGATCCCATCGCCCCGTCGCAGGCTGTGTGGGATGGAGCGAAGGCATCCGGTATGTTGAGTTTACTGTCGGGCGCAGAGTCGCAAATCTACGCCCGGATCAACTATGAAGCTGAAATGTCTCAGCGATTTGACTTCAAGACCGGCGAAGCTTCAGACCACCTGGACCTGATCTTGACTCGTTACAACATCCGGTTCGAGCCAGGACAGGAAATTAGCTTCCCGGCGGCTCATCGGGATGAGGTGCTGGGCGCACTCCATGAGTTTCAGATCGCACTCAATAGGACGATCGAGTGGACGGCAACCTATAAAGGCGCCAGTCAGGCCGTGCTCCATCATGTGTCGTCCGTGGATGCGATGTATCCCTTCGTTACAAAAGAAGGAGAACGCGCCAACCATGCAATAGAGACGAAGTAGGCTAGCCGGCTTTTTCGAGGAACACCGGCAGCGTGATATCGCGGGATTTGACCATGTCTTCGGTGATGGTAAGTTCCTTGATTTTTTTGTTGCCGGGGATGTGATACATGAGGTCAAGCATGAGCTCTTCGAGGATCATGCGGAGGCCGCGAGCGCCGACCTTGCGGCTGAGGGCTTCGCGGGCGATCTCGCGGGATGCGCCTTCCGTCCAGGTGACTTTTACGCCTTCGTAGTCGAATAGCTTGGCGTATTGCTTGAGGATGGCGTTGCGGGGCTTGGTGAGGATCTCGATGAGAGCGGACTCGTCCAGCTCGTCGAGCACGCCCATGACCGGCAGGCGGCCGACGAACTCGGGGATGAGGCCGTACTTGAGGAGATCCTGCGGCTCGGCCTGGCGGAGCAGCTCGGCGTCGCGTTGTGCGCGGATTGGCGTTACGTCATCCGAGAGGGGAGTGCCTTGCGTCTTGAAGCCGAGGGCTTTCTTGCCGATGCGGCGACCGATAACTTTTTCAAGGCCCACGAAGGCGCCGCCACAGATGAACAGGATGTTCGTCGTATCGACGATGGTGAACTCCTGGTGCGGGTGCTTGCGGCCACCCTGGGGCGGGACGTTGGCGATGGTGCCTTCGAGGAGCTTGAGGAGGGCTTGCTGCACGCCTTCGCCGGAGACGTCGCGGGTGATGGACGGGTTCTCGTCCTTGCGGCCGATCTTATCGATCTCGTCGATGTAAATGATGCCGCGCTGGGCGCGGGCGACATCGCCGTCGGCGGCCTGGAGGAGCTTGAGGATGATGTTTTCTACGTCTTCGCCGACGTAGCCGGCCTCGGTGAGAGTGGTGGCATCAACAATGGCAAAGGGGACGTCGAGCATCTTGGCGAGCGTCTGTGCGAGCAGGGTCTTGCCGGAGCCGGTGGGGCCTACGAGCAGAATGTTGGACTTCGCGAGCTCGACATCGTTGCCGCGGGTGGCGTTCATCTGAACGCGCTTGTAGTGGTTGTAGACGGCGACGGCGAGCTTCTTTTTGGTGATGTCCTGGCCGATTACGTAGTCGTCGAGGAAGGTCTTGACCTCGGCGGGCCTGGGCAGATGCGCGGGCTGGGTGGTGCCGGACTGGGAGTCACCTTTGTCGTCTTCGAGTATGGAGTTGCAGACGGCGACGCACTCGTCGCAGATATAGGCGCGGGGATAGTCGGAGGGTGAAGAGATCAGCTTGGCAACGGCGTCCTGAGACTTGTGGCAGAACGAACAGCGGAGGGATTCTTCCGAGCCCCGGGAGGTTTTCATAGAGGGGTACAGCTCCTTTGAGCCGGGCTCCTTGGAGAGCGGTTCACGGCACGACGCAAGGTAAAGTTTACACCTTCGTCAACAGTTCGGTGTCCCACGAAAGGGCAAGGATGCCGATTGGATACCGGTGACGAAGGTGGTACGCCTGCGCGAGAACCCCATCCACGGCGATGTGGCCATCGTGGGTGGGGCTCTCGGGAGTTGAGGTTATTTGAGGAAGGCTTCGAGGACGGCTGGCTTGTGCTGTTCGATGAAGGCTTCCTGCGTGATCTGGCCTTGCATGATGGCGCTACCGCCGCCGGCGATGTGGATGGTGTGGTCCTTGAGGCCGATGAAGTTGAGGATGAAGGTCATGTAGGGTGTGAAGTGGTTCATGCCTTCGGCGTGGCTGCCGGGTTCGTAGGTTCCGGCGGCGGCGACCAGGACGAAGGCTTTTTTGCCGGTGACGAGGCCTTCGTAATTCATGCTGAAGGTGCGACCGGCGCGGACGATGTGGTCGACATAGCCCTTGAGGGCGGCGGGAAGCGAGAAGTTATACATGGGCGTGGCGATGAGGATTTCGTCGGCGGTGAATAGCTCGTCGACGAGGTCGTTCGAGACCTTGATCGCGGTTGCCATTTCGGGGGAGTGCTGCTCGGCGGGGGTGTAAGCGCCCATAATCCAGGGAAGGTCGACGAAGGGAAGTGGGCCACCCTGCGAGAGGTCGCGGGTGGTAACAGTGCCGCCGGGGTTTTTCTCGAGCCAGGCGGTGGTGGCGGCGTCGGCGAGGGTCTTGGAGACGGAGTAGGCGCCACGAGGGCTGACGTCGATACGAAGAAGGGTGGGCATGGTGTGGCTCCTGGGGACTCGCTTAGCGGTGTCCTGAGATATTGATGTTATGACAGCGAATGGGATGCATGGAATTTTCGTTTTGATGTGGAAAGGAACGCAATGGCGTTGGGTAATCGGGGTTAAAGGGCGACGCCCCATCCTGATGGATGGGGCGTCGAGGGTTGATTTCGTTATGTGGTGCGTGGACGGTCGATGATGTCGTCGATGATGCCGTATTCCTTGGCCTGGGGTGCGGTCATGATGAAGTCGCGTTCGACGTCACGCTCGATACGGTCGAGCGGCTGGCCGGTGGACTGGCTCATGAGCTTGTTGGTGAGTTCACGAATGCGAAGGATCTCGCGGGCGTGAATGTCGATGTCCGTTGCCTGTCCGCCGAGGCCGCCCATGGACGGCTGGTGGATCAGTATGCGCGAGTTGGGAAGCGTGAAGCGCTTGCCCTTCTTGCCGGCCATCAGCAGGAAGGCACCCATGGAGGCGGCCTGTCCGATGCAGAAGGTTACGACGTCATTCTTGATGTACTGCATGGTGTCGTAGATGGCGAGGCCCGCGGAGATGCTGCCGCCGGGGGAGTTGATGTAAAGCTGGATGTCCTTCTCTGGGTCTTCACCGGAGAGGAAGAGCATCTGGGCGATGATGAGGTTGGCGATGTTGTCGTCGATCGGCGTACCGAGGAAGATGATGTTGTCGCGCAGCAGACGGCTGTAGATGTCGTAGGAGCGTTCGCCCCGGCTCGTCTGCTCGAGCACCATTGGTATGAGTCCCATAGCTCTCTCTTTCTTCGTGCCTGCTCAGGATACAGGCGGGTGTAGGTTGGGTGGGCTGTGGAAGACTG
>Ga0302316_10003829_pt1 | contig 10072 bp, 10 predicted proteins | sample III_Palsa_N3_2_FD_200456 | JGI IMG/M metagenome (GOLD analysis project Ga0302316, IMG submission 200456) | Peat permafrost microbial communities from Stordalen Mire near Abisko, Sweden - III_Palsa_N3_2 | ecosystem: Environmental > Terrestrial > Soil > Palsa > Peat permafrost | place: Sweden... | reverse complement strand
TTACTCAGGGCCCGGCACTGCCTGGCAAGCTGGCCGATTGCACCGCTACCGACCTGACGCGCACCGAACTGTTTCTGGTCGAGGGCGACTCCGCCGGCGGCAGTGCGAAGCAGGCGCGCGACAAGGAATTCCAGGCAATCCTGCCGTTGCGCGGCAAGATCCTGAATACGTGGGAAGTCGAGTCCGGCTCGGTGCTCGCATCCGAAGAAGTGCATAACCTGGCCATCGCGATCGGCTGCGATCCAGGCAAGGACGATTTGTCCGGCTTGCGCTACGGCAAGGTCATCATCTTGGCCGATGCCGATTCGGACGGTCTGCACATCGCCACCCTGCTGGCGGCATTATTCCTGCGACATTTTCCGACGCTGGTCAGCGAAGGCCATGTGTTTGTAGCCATGCCGCCGTTGTTCCGCGTCGATGTCGGCAAGCAGGTTTTTTATTGCCTCGACGAAAGCGAGAAAGAGGCGATGCTGCAGCGGATCGAACGCGAAAAGATGAAAGGCGCCGTGAATACCACCCGCTTCAAGGGCCTGGGCGAAATGAACCCGCCGCAGCTACGCGAATCGACCATTCATCCGGATACGCGTCGCCTGGTGCAGCTGACGATTGGCGAGGACGACGGCACCGCCAAGTTGATGGACATGCTGCTGGCGAAGAAGCGCGCCAGCGATCGCAAGGCGTGGCTGGAAGAGAAAGGCGACCTTGCGACGTTGGAGGTTTGAGACGCCGCGCCCCCAGCCCGTCATTCCTGCGCAGGCAGGAACCCGGCAACTTCACGTTTTCGGCAAGCAAGAGCACTGGGTTGACCAGCTTCGCTGTTGAAAGGCGCATCTGCCAGCGCAGGAATGACGGGCTGGATAGGGCACTCTTTCGTAACCCTTGCATCCAACGCCGCTTCCGCGCCGTATCTTCAAACGCTTCCAATCCGCGAAGTGGAAAACTCTGGAGAACCCGATGAATATCAATCAGCGCATGCGTACCCTGGCAATAGGCCTGTCACTGGCACTGGCTGCGGTAGCCGTCGTGCCGACGGTCATGGCCGATTCAATGGGCATGGACAAGACGGTCATGGTCGGCGGTGCCGCGATGTATCCGTCGAAGAACATCATCCAGAACGCGGTCAACTCAAAGGATCACACCACCCTGGTTGCTGCGGTGAAGGCCGCGGGCTTGGTCGATACCCTGTCTGGCACGGGCCCGTTCACCGTGTTCGCACCGACCAATGAGGCGTTCGCCGCCCTGCCCGCTGGCACGGTCGACAACCTCCTGAAGCCGGAAAACAAGGCCGCACTGACCAAGATCCTCACCTACCACGTCGTTCCGGGTCGCATGACCTCCGACGATCTGGCCAAGGCGGTGGCGGCGGGCGGCGGTACGGCCTCGCTGAAGACGGTCGAAGGTGATTCGATCACCGTCGCCAAAGACGGCAACCGTTGGGCGATCACCGATGACAAGGGCAACGTTGCGCACATCACGATCGCGAACGTGTTGCAGTCCAACGGCGTGATCTTCGTGATCGACAAGGTGCTGATGCCGTAACTGCGCGTCACCACTTGAACCACCGTCGCCCCGGTTCCCTCGCCGGGGCGACTTTTTTTGTGGCAACAGCAGCGTTATGGTGTCCGGACTCTTTCATGGATAACCTCGCATGGCCCTGCTCCCGCCACTCGATCTGCAACGCTGGATCGACGAACATCGCCACTTGCTGAAGCCGCCAGTCGGCAACAAATGCATCGTCGATGGCGACTTCATCATCATGATCGTCGGCGGGCCCAACGCTCGCACCGACTACCACCATGACGAAGGCCCGGAGTTTTTCTACCAACTCGAAGGCGAGATGGTGCTGAAGGTGCAGGACGATGGCCAGGCACGCGACATCCCAATCCGCGCCGGCGAAATGTTCTACCTACCGCCGAGAGTGCCCCACTCGCCGCAACGCATGCCGGCGTCGATCGGACTGGTGATCGAACGTCGCCGCGTCAATGCAGAGAAGGACGGCTTGCTATGGTTCTGCGAGCGCTGCAATCACAAACTGTACGAAGAGTATTTCGTGCTCGACAGCATCGAAAATGATTTCCCTCCGGTGTTCGATCGTTTCTATGGCTCGCGTGAGGCCCGCACATGCAGCGAATGTGGCCATCTGAATCCGGCGCCAGCGAAATACGCGTGAGTAAGGGAGTGCACTGCTAGCGGATGGCCAGCCATTTGTTCGCCATTCGCCGCAGCGAGGCGTCGAGGGTGATATCAGCCACGACGTCCGTCACCGGTCGCCACGCCAACGCGTGGGATTCCTCGTTGATCGTGTAACGATCGTCCGAACCGGCTCGCACCACATAGCGCACGTCATAGTGCCAATGCTCCGGTTCGTTGCCGCGAGCCGCGATGCGGTGCCGATCGAGGTCAAAGATGCCATCTTCAACACGCAAATTTGCCACCCCGGTTTCCTCCTGCGCTTCGCGCAACGCCACCCGGGCCAGATCCGTATCGCCATCGGCATGGCCACCGGGCTGCAGCCACATCCCCAGTTTGCGGTGATGCATCAGCAGCACGCGGTCACCTTCGGCACTGACCAGCCAGGCTGAGCCGGTGAAATGCCCCAGCGGAAACCGACGCTCGAAAACCGCCGGATCGGAGCGCAGGAACTCGCGAAAAGTCAGGGCAGATGCGGCTTCGTCCGGCCAGAGCGACGCGTAGGCATCCAAGTGGGTAAGCAGCTGCGAAAAATCTGAGGGCATGGGTGAAGCACACGGCACCGCTGGGGGCGGTCATGATAGCTGCGTCGCAGCTTGTCCCCCTTGTCCCGCTCCGTTATGGTTACCCGTCACGTCAGCTCGACATGCCACGTTCATGTGGCTCAGATCGGGCGCCGTATTTGCTTTCACGGGGAGTCATTGCATGCTTTTCAAGCGCGTCAAGCCGATTGAACAAATCCTGGCAACAGCGGAAAAAAAAGGCCTTAAACGCCAACTCGGCGCGTTTCAGCTGACTCTTCTCGGTATCGGTGCCGTGATCGGTACCGGCATTTTCGTACTGACGGCCGAAGCTGGTCAGAAAGCCGGCCCCGGCATGATGATCGCCTTCGTCATCGCAGCCACTGTCTGTGGGTTGGCCGCACTCGCCTATGCTGAACTGGCGGCGATGGTACCGGTGTCTGGCTCGGCTTACACCTACACCTATGGCGTGCTTGGTGAGTTCGTTGCCTGGATCGTCGGATGGGCACTGGGCCTTGAATACGGCATAGGCGCGGCCGTGGTCTGCGTTGGCTGGTCCGGATACATGAACGGCTTGCTGGCGCAGAGCAATTTCCTGGGTGGCGCGTTTGCGTTGCCGGAGTACCTGCGCACAGGACTCTATGCGGGTGGATCGTTCAATCTGCTGGCTTTCATCATCGCCCTGCTCGTCACGGTATTGCTGGTGATCGGCACCTCGAAAAGTGCGCGCGTCAATGCTGTGCTGGTCAGCATCAAGATCATCGCGTTGACGGCTTTCGTGCTGATTGCCGTGCCCGCGGCGAAGACCGCGAACTTCCACCCGTTCCTGCCAGGTGGCTGGGGTAGCCCGCTCGGCGGTGTCGGCGTACTTGGCGCTGCGGCATCCATCTTTTTCGCTTATGTCGGGTTCGACGCGGTGTCTACCGCCGCCGAGGAAACCAAGAACCCTAACCGCAACATTCCGATAGCACTGATCGGATCGCTGACGATCTGCACGATCTTCTATCTGCTGGTGGGATACGGGGCAGCCGGCTCGGTCGGCGCACAGCCGATCCTTGGCTCGAACGGCATGCCGCTCGACCCGGGCGGCCCGGAGATGGCCGCCGCATGCGCACATTCCCAGGCGCTGGTCTGCAGCAAAGAGCCGCTAGCGCATGTGCTGCGGGTACTTGGCTGGTCGAGAATGGGTGACTGGATCGGCATCGCTGCCATCCTTGCATTGCCGTCGGTCATCCTGATGATGATGTTTGGACAGACGCGCATCTTCTTCACCATGTCGCGCGACGGACTCCTGCCAGGAGTGCTCTCGACCGTGCACAAGCGCTTCCACACGCCACACATCATTACGATAGCCACTGGCCTTGTCGTCGCTATCTGTTCGGCGCTGTTCCCGGTCGGCAAACTCGCCGATACATCCAATTCGGGCACGTTGCTGGCGTTTGCGATGGTGTCGCTGGGCGTGCTCATCCTGCGCAAGCAGCAGCCGAATCGCCCGCGCCCGTTCCGCACACCGATGGCCTGGGTGGTTTGCCCGCTGGCGGTGCTTGGCTGCCTGTTGCTGTTCGTCAACCTCAGTGTGACGGCGAAGCTGGTTTTCGTTATCTGGGCCGCCATCGGCCTGGTCTTCTATTTCCTTTACGGTTACCGCAAGAGCCATCTGGCCAACGGTACCGAACCCAGCTGAACTCGCTATTTATTGAGTGATCCATCAACCGGCACGGTGATACCGTGCCGGTGTCATATCCGGAATGCCCATGCTCAAGCAGTTACTCGCACGCAAGACCGATTTTTCGAATGCCGAGGACCATGACGGTCCAGCCCTGAAACGGACGCTCGGCCCGTGGGGCCTTACCGCGCTGGGCATCGGCGCTGTGATCGGCGGGGGCATCTTCGTGATCACTGGTCAGGCTGCTGCCGAACACGCCGGCCCGGCGATCATTCTAGCTTTCGTCATCGCGGCCATCTGCTGCAGTTTTACTGCGCTGTGCTACGCCGAATTCGCCACGCTCATCCCGATGTCGGGCAGTTCATATTCCTACGCTTATGCCACTCTGGGCGAACTGGTGGCTTGGTTCATCGGCTGGAACATGGTGCTGGAATACGGCGTGTCAGCGTCGGCTGTTGCGGTCAGCTGGACCGGTTATTTTGTCAGCCTGCTGGATCACATCGGCATCCATCTGCCTACCGTACTTACGAACGCGCCCCTCGCCTACATGAACGGCCACCTTGTGACGACCGGTGCACTGTTCAACTTGCCGGCAGTCGCGATCGTGCTGGCACTCACCTGGCTGTGCTACGTCGGCATCAGGGAATCCAGTGGCGCGAATCTGGCGATGGTGATCCTCAAGGTCAGCCTGATCGTGATCGTGATCGTCGCTGGCTGGCACTATGTAAATCCCACTTACTGGCACCCCTTCATTCCTGCCAATCAGGGCCCGGAAAAGTACGGCTGGTCCGGCATCATGCGCGCAGCGACCCTGGTGTTCTTCGCGTATATCGGCTTCGAGGCCACCTCGACCGCCGCGCAGGAAGCGAAGAATCCGCAGCGTGATCTACCGATCGCCACGTTGGCGTCGCTGGCGATCTGTACCGTTCTCTACATTGGCATCGCCGCAGTAATCACCGGCCTGCTGCCGTTCGGCCAGCTGGGCACGGACGAGCCGGTTGTGACCGCTGTCAGGGCTCATCCGGAACTCGGCTGGTTGCGCTGGGTGGTCGAAGTCGGCGCGCTGATCGGCTTGTCGTCAGTGATCCTGGTGATGATCATCGCGCAACCGCGCATCTTCATGATCATGAGTCGCGACGGCATGCTGCCGAAAGTGTTCTCCAGGATCCACCCGCGCTATCGCACACCGCATATCAATACCGTCATCACCGGTATCGGCATCGCGGCGCTTGCCGCTGTGTTTCCGCTCGATGTGCTCGGCGATCTTGTTTCGATGGGCACATTGATCGCGTTCGTCGCAGTGTGTGCAGGCGTGCTGATCCTGCGTCGCACCCAACCCGATCTGCCACGCACCTTTCGCGTGCCGTGGGCACCCGTTACATGCGTGCTCGGCGTGCTGAGCTGCCTTGGTTTGCTGTACTGGGAAAACTGGTACCAGTGGCTGATGCTGGGCATCTGGACCGTAATCGGTATGGGGATCTATTTCGGCTATGGCCGGCGCCATAGCCTGCTTAGGAACTCATCTCCCTAGAAATGGCCCGAAAAGTCGCCATTTGCGCTAAATGGCGTTTAAAGGTTTCAAAATGTGCAGATCTTCGCTGATCAAGCAGCAATTACATAAAATCTCCAAATCGTGTAATTTTACCGAGAATTCCTAATTAACTTACTGTTTTTAAAAGATTTAACGAGATTTTTTCGATAGAAATTTCGCAGCTAATCGCCCATTCTTCCGCGGCGGGAGTATCATCCTCAGTCCGCGGGTTGATCACTTGGCAGTGGGCCCCGGATCGCCGCTCGGCGCGTCAGGCCAAGGTCAGCTCCTCACCCTGGCGCGTCGGGCAGCACTTTTAACGAAGCGCTTCGCGCATTCGCTATGCCACTCTCTTTTCTTCAGCCATTGATCACGCGCATTGCGCGCGGCACGAGTGCGTGTGACTGAAAAATGGAAGGCCGACGATAGGTCGGCCTTCGATCAATCGAATGCGAGTCGCTTCGTGGATGCGATCAGGCTTTCTTCGGCGTATGCGATACACACCATCCGTTCGAACTCACCGACTTGCCCGGGAACAACTGGCATGGCCCGCGACCGATGGCCCCACCGGAATAGAATTGGCAATTCGAGCACATGTCGCCGGCTTTATGCTTCGGGTCGGTCGCCTTGCTGGCGTCATCCACATAGCCCAGTGCCTTGGCAGTCGGGTCGGCGTCGGTCACCGGCGGCAGATCGGCAGCTCGCGCGAAGCGCGGCAGACCACCCATGACAGCAGCAACCACCGTAGTACCGGCGGCCACCTTGAGGAAGCGACGTCGCGACTCGATATCTTTCTCATTCGACATGGGCAAATCTCCTTGGGGGATCATGGGTTCAAGCCAGCGCAGCGAGGCTGGATTCGCGCGATGCTACGCCAGCCAGCGTAATCGTTCCTGACTTGCGAGAATGGCTCTCATTCCGGCCAGCTGTCATCCAGCCGCATGGTATAGTTGAAACCCATTTGGACGTCCAAACCTCATGAGCCAAAGCTTTCCCGCCACGGTTTCTGCCAGCCTGTTCGAGTCGTCCGCCGACGCCATCGCGGACACGGCGCGCGAACTCGCTGCACTTGGCTGGACGCCTGCCACCAGCAGTAACTTCTCGATGCGTATCGATGCGGAGCATGCCGCGATCACCATCTCCGGCCGCGACAAGGGGCAGCTCGATCGCGACGACATTATGCTGATCGACATGCATGGCCATGCCGTCGGCACCGAGGCGCGGCCCAGCGCCGAGACCGCGCTGCACACGCAGATCTATCGGCGTTGGCCAGACATAGGAGCGGTACTGCATACCCATTCGCGCACCCAGAGCGTGGCATCCCGGCTGTTTGCCGGCGATGGCGTCATCCGCTTGCAGGGATGGGAGCTGCAAAAAGCGATCGCCGGTTACACGACTCACGACAGCGTGCTGGAGATCCCGGTATTTCCGAACACCCAACACATGCCCGAGTTGGTCGACCAGGTCGACGCCTGGCTCGATTCGGGCAAGCCGTTGCACGCGTACCTGATCGACGGCCATGGCATCTATACGTGGGGCCGCGACATGGCTGAAACCCATCGTCATCTGGAAGCGCTCGAGTTTCTGCTCGGCTGCGAGCTGGATCTGAAAAAATTGAGGGCATCATGAGCCGCCTGCGCATCTTCGAAGAAGCACAATCACAGACGCCACTGGCCATGCATGAAGAGCATGCCGCCATCGCGCGCGAGTTGGCCAAGGTCGGCGTGCGTTTCGAACAGTGGGAGGCCAGCCAGCCGATCGCGCCAGGCGCCAGTCAGGAAGAAGTTATCGCTGCCTATCGCAGTGACATCGACCGTCTGAAGAACGAGCAAGGCTATCAGGCCGTCGACGTGATCAGTCTTGCACCCGACCATCCCGAGCGAGCGACGCTGCGACAGAAATTCCTCAGCGAACATACTCACAGTGAGGACGAAGTCCGTTTCTTCGTCGCCGGATCCGGCCAGTTCACCCTGCACATTGCTGGCAAGGTGTACGACATATTGTGCGAACAGGGCGACCTGATCGGTGTGCCCGACGGCACGCGCCATTGGTTCGATATGAGCGAGTCGCCTTACTTCGTGGCGATCCGGCTGTTCACGAACAAGGAAGGTTGGGTAGCCCAGTTCACCGGCGACGAGATCGCCCAGCGCTTTCCGCGGATGCTGCCGCACCAGCCTGCGTAGAGCCGGTACAAAGGGCGGAATGGCCTGAAGACTGATTGCCGCAGTTGCCATGCCGTTGACGCAGCGGAACGCGGCATTCCTTTATGCTGGGCGCCCCTCTCCGTAACCTGCCGTCATGACCGAAATCCGCGCCATCGTCACCGATATCGAGGGCACCACCAGCTCGATCAGCTTCGTCCGGGACGTGCTTTTCCCCTACGCACGCAAACGGCTGCCGGCCTTTATCGAAACCCATGGCGACCTGCCCGAGGTACAGCACTGGCTGCATGAAGCTGCCCGTGAAGCCGGTTTGGTCGAAGCCAGCCGTCAGGACATCATCGAACTGCTGATCCAGTGGATCGACGAAGACCGCAAATCCACAGCGTTGAAGGCCTTGCAGGGAATGATCTGGAAGGACGGCTACGAGGCTGGCGACTACCGCGCCCACATTTACCCCGAAGTCGCTGCAAAGTTGCGCGGCTGGCGTGCTGATGGGCTGCACCTTTACGTTTATTCTTCGGGTTCGGTGCCGGCACAGCAGCTGTTTTTTCAATACAACGAGGCGGGTGACCTGACGCCCCTGTTTGCCGGCTACTTCGATACCGAGACGGGTCCGAAACGCGAAGCCGAATCCTATCGAAGCATTGCCGAGGCCATCGGTGAGCAACCCGCGCATATCCTGTTCCTCTCCGATATCGAACAGGAACTCGACGCGGCGCAGGCAGCCGGCCTGCATACCGGCTGGCTGATTCGACAGCCGGCCGACACGCCAGTTACGCCGCGCCATGTCGTGTATCACGATTTTGACGCGATCAAACCTTGAAGCTGCCCCGCGAGCCTCACCATGCGTAGTGTCCTGACCATCCTGCTCGCTTTCGCCGCCGGTGTGCTGCTTATGGTGTGGTTGCCGCGCCATGCGGCCGCGCCAGTTGCGACCGCTTACCCTGCCCCTGCGACCTCTGCGCCAGTGAACATCGGCGCGCCTGCCGACGCGTCGTCCAGCGATGCCGACACAGACGATTGGCCCAAGGCAGGACCGTCGCCCGAACAGGTGCTGTACGCGCAACCACGGATGGTCCGCGAGGCACTCGCCAGGCTGACACCGCGTGTGGCCGGCAAACCGAATCTGTATCTGGTGACGTTTGCTGGCGACGGTGGAGAGGACGTGTTCCGCAACGAGGCCGAATATGCCGCCCAATTGTTTGCAGGCCGCTTCGGCGCCACTGCGCATAGCGTGGTACTGGAAAATAATCCGGACACGCTGGCCACGCATCCATTGGCCAGCTGGAGCAATCTTGAAGACACGCTCGATGGCGTGGCCAAGGTGATGCAGCCCGAGCAGGACATTTTCATGCTCTACATCACCAGTCACGGCGACCAGGATCACAACCTGCTGGTCGACATGGATCCCTTGCCGCTCGATCAAATTGGCGCTACGGATCTAGCCGGCATCCTGGCCAAGCGTCCGTTCAAATGGAAAGTAGTGGTCGTCAACGCCTGCTACTCGGGCGGCTTCGTACCGGCACTGCATGGTCCCGGCACCCTGGTGCTGACCGCAGCTCGCACCGACCGTAGCTCGTTCGGCTGCGGTAGCGATTCGGACATCACTTATTTCGGCCGAGCCTGGCTGGTCGATGCGCTCAATCGCACGCCCGATTTCATCGTGGCGTTCAAGCAGGCGAGTGGTGAAATCAAGCAATGGGAAGTGCAGGACAAGCTCACCGCGTCCGAACCGCAGATAGATACCGGCGCCGGCATTGCAGAAGAACTCGCGTTGTGGCGCAAGGGCTTCACGACCGGCCCATCGGTACCCTTCAAGCCAGCCCCTCCAGTGCCCGCCTCGGCAAGCACGGCGGCCGCGAGGTAGTTCGCAGGAGCTCTCTGCTCCTAGCTCTCTGCTCCTAGCTCTCTGCTCCTAGCTCTCTGCTCCTAGCTCTCTGCTCCTAGCTCTCTGCTCCTAGCTCTCTGCTCCTAGCTCTCTGCTCCTAGCTCTCTGCTCCTA
>Ga0302316_10003827_pt1 | contig 10074 bp, 9 predicted proteins | sample III_Palsa_N3_2_FD_200456 | JGI IMG/M metagenome (GOLD analysis project Ga0302316, IMG submission 200456) | Peat permafrost microbial communities from Stordalen Mire near Abisko, Sweden - III_Palsa_N3_2 | ecosystem: Environmental > Terrestrial > Soil > Palsa > Peat permafrost | place: Sweden... | reverse complement strand
CGGCAACGTCACCGCGCGCCTGCCGCCCGAGATCGAAGGCGAACTCGACGCCAGCGTCGAAGGCCGCATCGGCGACACGCCCTACGCGATCTGGGTCTCGCAATGGCGCTTGTGGCCGTTGTGGGGCCTGGCGCTGGCGCTCATCTGTGCCGGCTTGCTGGTGCCGCGCCGCCCCTGAACCCGGTTCTGGCATGCTTGCCGCATGCCACGTTCACCGATGATCGCTTTCAACATGCTGTCGGCCCTGGCGTTCGCCGTGCTGCTGGCCGGTTGCGCGTTCGGCCGCTACTCGCCGAGCGGCGTGCCGGCCGGCGCCGCGCGCGAGGACGTGCTGCGCATCATGGGCCCGCCCACGGCCACGTACACGATGCCCGACGGCCATGTGCGTCTCGAGTACAACCACATGCCTGCGGGCAAGCAGACGTTCATGGTCGACCTCGACGCCAGCGGCCACATGGTGCACTGGGAGAATGTGCTCGACGAGAACCATTTCGCGGCGATCGTCGCCGGCATGGATCGCGACGACGTGCTGCGCCTGATCGGGCCGCCCACCTACACCTGGCACTACTTCCGGCCGACGCCGGCCAACACCTGGCTGTACCGCTTCGAGACGATCCAGCGCTGCATCCTGTTCGAGATCTCGTTCGACGCCGCCACCGGGCGCGTGATCGACGGCGACTACCCGCCCGACCCGGGTTGCGCCGACAACGCGGCGCGCTGAAGCGCCCTCGGCGCCGCGCCACGTAAAATCATCCGTTCGACCGCGCGCGAGCCCTTTGCGCGCGGCCCCGTCTCCGGCCCTTGCGGCCCCACTGACCGAGCCATGCTGACCTTCCAGCAAATCATTCTTCGCCTGCAGGACTACTGGGACAAGCAGGGCTGCGCGCTGCTGCAGCCCTACGACATGGAAGTGGGCGCCGGCACCAGCCACACCGCCACGTTCCTGCGCGCCCTCGGCCCCGAGCCGTGGAAAGCCGCCTACGTGCAGCCCAGCCGCCGTCCCAAGGACGGCCGCTACGGCGAGAACCCGAACCGCCTGCAGCACTACTACCAGTACCAGGTGGTGCTGAAGCCGGCACCGGCCAACATCCTCGAGCTGTACCTGGGCTCGCTGGAAGCGCTGGGCCTCGACCTGAAGAAGAACGACGTCCGCTTCGTGGAGGACGACTGGGAGAACCCGACGCTCGGCTGCTGGGGCCTGGGCTGGGAGGTGTGGCTCAACGGCATGGAAGTGACGCAGTTCACCTATTTCCAGCAAGTGGGCGGCATCGACTGCAAGCCGATCACCGGCGAGATCACCTACGGCCTCGAGCGCCTGGCGATGTACATCCAGGGCAAGGAAAGCCTGTTCGACCTCGAGTGGACGCCGGGCGTGTCGTACCGCGATGTGTTCCACCAGAACGAGGTGGAGCAGAGCACGTACAACTTCGAGCACTCGGACGTGACGTTCCTGCTGTCCGCGTTCGGCGAGTACGAGAAGATGTCCAAGCACCTGATGGCGCACCAGCTCGCGCTGCCCGCGTACGAGCAACTGCTCAAGGCCGGCCACACGTTCAACCTGCTCGACGCCCGCGGCGCGATCAGCGTCACCGAACGCGCCGCCTACATTGGCCGCATCCGCAACCTGGCGCGTGCCGTCGCACAAAGCTACCTCGAGAGCCGTGCGCGCCTCGGCTTCCCGATGGCGCCGCGTGAATGGGCCGACGAAGTGATCGCCCAGATCGACAAGAAGAAGGCCGCCTGACATGACGACCGCAACGAACGACATCCGCAACCTGCTCGTGGAGCTGGTGTGCGAAGAACTGCCGCCGAAGGCGCTGAAGAAGCTGGGCGAATCCTTCGCGACCACGCTGGTCGCGTCGCTGAAGGCCGCCGGCCTGGCCGGTGACGCCGCGGTCGCCACCGGCTTCGCGTCGCCGCGTCGCCTCGGCGTGCACGTGACCGGCGTCGCCGCCAAGGCCGCCGACCGCGCGCTGCTGCAAAAGTTGATGCCCGCCTCCGTAGCCTTCGACAAGGAGGGCGCACCGACGCCCGCGCTGCTCAAGAAGCTGCAATCGCTCGGCTTCGGCGCCGATGCCGTGCCGGGCCTGAAGCGCCAGCCCGACGGCAAGGCCGAGAGCCTGTTCGTCGACCAGATGGTGGCTGGTGCGACGCTCACCGAAGGCTTGCAGAAGGCGATCGACGAGACGCTGGCCAAGCTGCCCATTCCCAAGGTCATGAGCTACCAGCTGGCCGACGGCTGGACCGACGTGAAGTTCGTGCGCCCCGCGCATCGCCTGCTGGCGTTGCATGGCGCCGACGTGGTGCCCGTCGCCGCGCTGGGGCTGTCCGCCGACCGCGTCACGCAAGGCCATCGCTTCGAGGCGAAGAGCGCCACGATCACGATTCGGGAAGCCGATAGCCACGCCGCGCAACTGGCCGACGAGGGCTCGGTGATCGCCGGCTTCGCCGAGCGCCGCGCCGAGATCGTGCGCCAGCTGACCGACGCGGCCGCGAAGCAAGGCCTCGCGCCGATCCAGGACGACGCGCTGCTGGACGAGGTCTGCGGCCTGGTGGAGCGCCCCAACGTGCTCACCTGCCAGTTCGAGGCCGAGTTCCTGGCCGTGCCGCAGGAAGTCCTCATCCTGACGATGAAGGCAAACCAGAAGTACTTTCCGCTGCTGGACGCCGCGGGCAAGTTGACGAACAAGTTCCTCGTCGTCAGCAACATCCGCCCGCAAGACCCGAGCGCGGTGATCCAGGGCAACGAGCGCGTGGTGCGCCCGCGCCTGGCCGACGCCAAGTTCTTCTTCGACCAGGATCGCAAGAAGTCGCTGGCCGAGCGCGTGGCCGGGCTCGACAAGGTGGTCTATCACGGCAAGCTGGGCAGCCAGGGCGCGCGCGTGGAACGCGTGCGCCAGATCGCGCGCGCGATCGCGGGCGAGCTCGGCGACCGCGGGCTGGTCGACCAGGCCGACACCGCCGCGCGCCTGGCCAAGGCCGACCTCGTCACCGACATGGTGGGCGAGTTCCCCGAGCTGCAAGGCATCATGGGCGGCTACTACGCGCGCCACGACGGCCTGGGCGGCACCGTCGCCGACGCGATCGAGGATCACTACAAGCCGCGCTTCGCCGGCGATGCGCTGCCGCGCAATCGCGCCGGCCTGGTGGTGGCGCTGGCCGACAAGCTCGAGACGCTGGTGGGCCTGTTCGGCATCGGCCAGGTGCCCACCGGCGACAAGGATCCGTTCGCGCTGCGCCGCCACGCGCTGGGCGTGATCCGCATGCTGGTCGAGGCGGCGTTGCCGCTGGACCTGGACACGCTGCTGGCGCTCGCCGTGCCGGCGTTCGGGGCGTTGATCACCGATCCGCGCGCCGCGGTGTCGGCGTTCATCGTCGATCGCCTCGCCGGCAGCCTGCGCGAGCAGGGCTATTCGGCGCACGAGGTCGATGCGGTGCTCGCGCTCGGCGTGCAACGCCTGGCCGACATTCCGCGCCGTCTCGAGGCCGTGCGCGCGTTCGCCGCGCTGCCAGAGGCCGCGGCGCTGGCGGCCGCCAACAAGCGGATCTCCAACATCCTCAAGAAGAGCGCCGAGCCGGTTCAAGCCAGGGTCGATGCGGCGCTGTTCGCCGAGACCGCCGAAGGCGCGCTGTGGGCGGCGTTGAACGACGTCCGGCCCAACGCCGATGCGCTGTTCGAGCGCGGCGAGTACACCGCCAGCCTGCGGGCGCTCGCGTCGCTGCGCGCGCCGGTGGACGCGTTCTTCGACGGCGTGATGGTCAACGCCGACGACCTCGCCGTGCGCGCCAACCGGCTGGGCCTGTTGGCCACGCTGCACGCGGTGATGAATCGCGTGGCCGATCTGTCTCGACTCAGTGCCTGAACCGTTGCCGCCGACAGCAGCCAGAACCGAGGAAGCCCCATGCAAACTCCGAAACTCGTGATCACCGGCCGCGACGGCATCCTCAACGTCTTCCGCAACGACCACGTGAAGGCGCCGGAGGAGTGGCAGCCGATCGCGGGCGCGCTGGAGGCGGTGGCGCGCCTGAACCATGCGGGCTGGCATGTGGTGGTGGCCACCAACCAGTCGGGCATCGGGCGCGGCATGATCGACATGACGTCGGTCAACGCGGTGCACCAGCACATGATGAAGCTGCTGGCGGAAAAGGGCGGCCGGCTCGACGCCGTGTTCTTCTGCCCGCATGCGGCCACCGAGCAATGCGAATGCCGCAAGCCGGCGCCCGGCCTGATGATCGACATCGGCGAGCGCTATGGCGTCGACCTGGCCAACGTGCCGATGGTGTGCGACACCTTGCGCGACCTCGAGGCCGCACACGCCGCGGGCTGCAAGCCGCACCTGGTGCTCACCGGGCGTGCGGCCGTGGCCGACGAGGCCACCATCGAGCAATGGCTGCAGGCCGTGCCGGGCACCACGGTGCACGCGGACATGGCGGCGTTCGCCGTGCACCTCGTCGGCAAAGCGAACTGATTCAAGACGTCTCATCCGACACCTACAAGAAAAATCAAGGCATGACCAAGGCTCTCTCCGTTGTCCGCTCGATCCTGTTCTTCCTGTACATGGCGCTGACCGTGATTCCGTGGGGGCTCACGGTCTGCATCTGCGCGCCGTTCCTCAGCGCGGACTCGATCTACCGCTGGTGCATCAACTGGGTGGCGCTCGCCCACTACGGCTCGTCCTGGATCTGCGGCGTGAAGAAGCGCGTGATCGGCCTGGAGAACATCCCGACGGCACAGGATTCGAAGGCGGCCGTGATCCTGGCGTCCAAGCACCAGTCCACCTGGGAGACGTTCGCGTATCCGGTCGTCATGCCTCACCCGCTGGCTTACGTGTTCAAGCGCGAGCTGATCTACGTGCCGTTCTTCGGCTGGGCGATGGCGCGCATGGACATGATCCACATCGATCGCAGCAAGCGCAACGAGGCCTGGAACAAGGTGGCCGCGCAGGGCAAGCGGCTGAGCGCGCTCGGCAAGTGGGTGATCATGTTTCCCGAGGGCACGCGCAGCGCGCGTGGCTCGAAGGGCACGTACAAGTCGGGCGCCACGCGCCTGGCGATCGCCAATGGCGTGCCGGTGGTGCCGATCGCGGTGGACTCGGCGCGCTGCTGGCCGCGCAAGAGCTTCTGGCTGAAGCCGGGGGTCGTGACGATCTCGATCGGCAAGCCGATCTCGCCGGAGGGCCGCGAGCCGGAAGAGATGATGCGCGAGGTCGAGGCGTGGATCGAGGCCGAGATGCGCCGGCTCGACCCCGAGGCCTACGCACCGGCGGCCTGAACGCCAGCCGCCGCGCGCACTGTCCGATCAGTGGCCGGCGCGCACCTGGCCGGCCAGGTACTCCACCACGGACAAGGTCTTTTCCTCGCCCTTGGCCAACGACGGCGACGTGAGGAATCGGCCCTGCACCGCGAGCGTGGGCACCGAGTCGACGCCGTAGGCGTCCATCAGCTGGTTGGCCTCCTGCACCTTCGTGCGAATGCCGAACGAGTTGAAGATGGACATGAAGCGCTTGGCGTCCACGCCGTTCTTCGTCATGAACGCCGCAATCGCCTCGGGCGTGTCGAGGCGCTGGTGCTCCAGGTGCACGGCGTTGAACACCTTCTGCTGCATGGTGTCGACCAGATCCATGGCCTCCAGCGCGAAGTACATCGGCTGGAAGTTCACGGCGTTCTGGAGAAAGCGCACGGGCGCGCGGTGGAAGTGGATGCCCGCGGGCTTGCGCCTGAGCCAGGTCTCCAGCGCGGGCTCGAACTCGAAGCAGTGCGGGCACGCGAAGCTGAAGAATTCGACCACGTCGACGGTGCCGGCCGACACGGCGACGGGCTGGGGCGTGGCGATGCGTTGATAGTCCTGCCCGGCGACGGGGGCGCCGCCCTGGGCGCCTGCGGTGCGGGCGATGCCCATGCCCAGCGATGCGGCGGCGAGTGCGGAGAAGTGGCGGCGTTGCAAAGCGAATCCTTTGAGTCGGCGGTCGAGGTGGGTCGCGGCATTTTGCGCGCACCGGTCGGTGGCAATTGTCGCCGGTTCGCGACCGGAGGCGGGTTGGACAGCGCCGGGTCGACTTTGTTCCCAGGCGCGTTGCCGGGACGATCTGCCCGCCGGATAGAATTGGCGTCCATGCCCCGACCCGGCCCGGCCGACGACGCCCTTTCCCAGCTCTCGCTCTTCGACGCTCCGCCGTCGATAGAGGCAGCGTCGCCGCTTCCGCCCGCCATGCCGCGTTCCGCCGCGCCGCGCGCGCCGGTGGCGAAATCCAGGCCTGCCGTGCCTGCCACCCCCGAATTCGACGCCATGCCGCCGCCGCCCGCACGTCGCAGCGAACTGGCGCCGCTGCATTTCAGGCATCCGCAAGCCGAGCGCGAGGTGAAACTCGGTGAGCACCGGGTGGGGTATGCATTGCGGCGCGCGCGCCGCAGCAGCATCGGCTTCGTCGTCAGTGCCGAAGGGTTGCAGGTGAACGCGCCGCGCTGGGTCTCGCTGCAGAACATCGATTCGGCCGTGCAGGCAAAGTCGGGCTGGATCCTGCGCAAGCTGCAGGAACAGCAGGAGCGCGCGCGCCGCGTCGAATCCTCGCGCATCGAATGGCGTGACGGCACCAGCCTGCCGTTTCTCGGCGAGACGGTGATCCTGGTGCTCGATCCACGCGTGGCCGGCGCCGTCCTGAACACCGACGCGCAGGCGCTGCCCGGCGTGCCGCGCCTGGTGCTGCATGTCGGCCTGCCACAGACGGCCGAGCCCGAACAGATCCGCGACATCGTGCAGAGCTGGCTGCAGCGCCAGGCGTTGCGCATCTTCACCGACCGCTGCAGTCACTTCGCCGCGACGCTGGGCGTGACGATGCGCCGGCTGTCGCTCAGCGCGGCGCAGACGCGGTGGGGGTCGGCGTCCGCCGATGGCTCGATTCGCCTGAACTGGCGCCTCGTGCACTTCGGGCTGCAGGTGATCGACTACGTCGTGGCGCACGAACTGGCGCATCTGCGTGAAATGAATCACAGCGCGGCATTCTGGGACGTCGTGCGCTCGGTCGTGCCCGACTACGAGAAGCTGCGCAGCACGCTGAAGGACGTACCCGTCCCCGTATTGGGCTGAACACTCGAAAAGTATTAGCCGCTTACTACGCTGCGTGCGACATTGTTGACAATCGCACACCCCCAAAAGAGGGATGCCGATCCGCAAGTCCACAGGCAAAGTAGCACCTGCATGCTGTCATCACCCGTCAGGGCCAGGGAGCATTCAGGGAGCGAAAGCCGGAGATTACCGGCAGCAGAGCCGGTCGTGTCACAGCGATCGGCTTTGTTTTTTTCCGAACGACTTCTTGATGTGCTGATGGTGTGCGCGCCCTACGCGATCTCGGTGACCGAGAACCGCCGGATGCCATCCGCGCCGAGATGGCCGCGCAGCTTGCCGGCGCCAGCCAACGCATGCAGATGGGCGACGGCCTCGCCCATCGCGAACGTCGTCTGGTGGAGGTCCAGCTTGCGACGGAACAGCACCGGCAGCAGGTCGGTGGCGCTGCACGGGGCCTCGCGGCACGCGGCGATCACTTCGACGAAATGCCGGTCGTGGTGCTGTTGCAGCTGGCGCACGCGCTCGTGCAAGCCGCGGAACGGCTTGCCGTGCGACGGCAGCACCAGCGTGTCTTCGGGCAGCTCGCGCAGGCGCGCGATCGACGCCAGGAACAGCGGCAGCGGATCGGCCTCGGGTTCGAGATCGACCACGCTGATGTTGGTGGAGATGCGCGGCAGCACCATGTCGCCCGAGATCAGCAGGCCCAGCGCGGCGCAGTACAGCGAGATGTGTTCCGGCGCATGGCCGTAGCCCACGTAGCAGCGCCAGTCGTTCGCGCCGATGCGCAGCGTCTGCCCATCGAGCAGGCGGCGGTATTGGCGCGGCACCGCAGGCACCATGGACGCGTAATAGCCGCTGCGTCCGCGCACCTTGGCGATGGCGTCCGGGTCCACCAGCCCGTGTTCGCCGAAGAAGGCCGCCGCATCGTCGCCGCCGAAGCCGGTGGTGGACTGGCTGGCGATGCGCGCCGCATGCCAGTCGGTGGCGCTGATCCACAGGCGGCAGCCCCAGCGCTCGGTGAGCCAGTGGGCGTTGCCGATGTGGTCGGGGTGCATGTGCGTGACGATCACGCGCAGCACGGGCAGGCCGTCGAGGTGATGGGCGAACACCTGTTCCCAGGCCGCGCGGGTGGCGTCGTTGGCGACGCCGCAGTCGACGATGGCCCAGCCTTCGCGCCCGTCCTCGCCGCGATCGCGCAGCAGCCACAGGTTGATGTGGTCGAGCGCGAACGGTAGCGGCATGCGCAGCCAGCGCACGCCCGGTGCCAGCTCGATCACGTCGCCGGTGGCGGGCAGGGTGTCGCCGAGCGGGTAGTCGAGTTTCAGTTCGTCGGCGTTGGCCATGGGGGCTCCGGTGGACTAGACTTCCGTTTACGTCAACGTCAAGTCTACCCATGAGTTCTTCTCCCAGTACGGCAAGCAGGAACAAGGCGGCGAAGGCGCAGGCGATGAAAGCTGCGGCCAAGAGCTTCACGATCACCGAGCTCGCGGCCGAGTTCGACGTCACGCCGCGCGCCATCCGCTTCTACGAGGACGTGGGCCTGCTCGAGCCCGAACGCTCGGGCCGCAACCGCGTCTATTCGCAACGCGAACGCACGCGCCTGAAGCTGACGCTGCGCGGCAAACGCCTGGGCTTGAGCCTGCAGGAGATCAAGCAGCTGGTCGACATGTACGACTCCCCGTCGGATACGGCGCCGCAGTTGCAGGCCTTCCTCGTGGTTCTGCGCAACCACCGCACGCAGATCGAGCTGCAGCTGGAAGACATCCGCGTGACGCTGGAAGAGATCGCCCAGCACGAGGCGCGCTGCGAGCGCCTGCTCGAGGCGGCCACGGGGCACGCCGTTGCGCCCGCGCCGGCGTCCAGGCGCGCCGCACGCGCCTGAAAACTGCGTCGCAGAGACCCGATTGGTTTACGTTTACGTAAACGTCAACTAAAATCGGTTTTTCCGTTCACCCGACCCGGGCCTGCAAGGCCCAGAATCCGTCGGTGAGGTTCGCCCTGCGCGAGCCTCGGCGATGTCGGCGATGATTTCCTTCCCACTGTTCCATGGCGCCGCCCAAGCAGCGCGCCAGCCCAGGAGACGAGAGATGAGCAACCTGCCCGGCCTGAATTTCATGCTCGGTGAAGACATCGACGCGCTGCGCGATGCCGTCCACGCGTTCGCCCAGGCCGAGATCGCGCCGCGCGCGGCCGAGATCGATCGCAGCGACCAGTTCCCGATGGACCTGTGGGAGAAGATGGGCGAGCTGGGCGTCCTCGGCATCACGGTGCCCGAGGAATACGGCGGCGCGCAGATGGGCTACCTCGCGCACATGATCGCGATGGAGGAGATCAGCCGCGCCAGCGCCTCGGTGGGCCTGAGCTACGGCGCGCACTCCAACCTGTGCGTGAACCAGTTGAAGCGCAACGGCACCGAGGCGCAGAAGCGCAAGTACCTGCCCAAGCTGATCGACGGCTCGCACGTGGGCGCGCTGGCGATGAGCGAGCCCAACGCCGGCTCCGACGTCATCAGCATGAAGTTGAAGGCCGAGGACAAGGGCGGCTACTACCTGCTCAACGGCAGCAAGATGTGGATCACCAACGGCCCCGACGCCGACACGCTGGTCGTGTACGCGAAGAGCGAGCCGGAGCTGGGCGCGCGCGGCGTCACGGCCTTCATCGTCGAGAAGGGCATGAAGGGCTTCTCCGTCGCCCAGAAACTCGACAAGCTGGGCATGCGGGGCAGCCACACCGGCGAGCTCGTCTTCAACAACGTCGAGGTGCCGGCCGGCAACATCCTGGGCCACCTCAATGGCGGCGCCAAGGTGTTGATGAGCGGCCTCGACTACGAGCGCGCCGTGCTCGCCGCCGGCCCGATCGGCATCATGCAGTCGGTGATGGACAACGTCGTGCCCTACATCCATGACCGCAAGCAGTTCGGCCAGTCGATCGGCGAATTCCAGCTGATCCAGGGCAAGGTGGCCGACATGTACACGGTGCTGCAGGCCGGCCGCGCGTTCTGCTACACGGTG
>Ga0302316_10003822_pt1 | contig 10087 bp, 9 predicted proteins | sample III_Palsa_N3_2_FD_200456 | JGI IMG/M metagenome (GOLD analysis project Ga0302316, IMG submission 200456) | Peat permafrost microbial communities from Stordalen Mire near Abisko, Sweden - III_Palsa_N3_2 | ecosystem: Environmental > Terrestrial > Soil > Palsa > Peat permafrost | place: Sweden... | reverse complement strand
CTTGCCCGTGAACTGGAAGAGGAGCTGGGGATCTCCGCAGTGATTGGCCGGCGGGTGGCGCGGGTCAGACACAAGTACCGGAACGGCGGCGCGATCGACCTCCAGTTTTTTGTGGTTCGGGAGTTCAACGGTGCACTGGAGAATCGTATTTTCAATGACATGCGCTGGGCTCCGCTGGGAGCTTTGCCGGAGTACGATTTTCTGGCGGCGGACCTGGGGCTGATTCGCGACCTCTCCGAAGGCAAGCTGCTTTAGCGCGGCTAGCCGTGGATTTTGTTCCAGACCAGAGCAAGTGACAGCGTGATGACGATGATCGCTGTAATCCATGCGATGGCGTCGAACCAGCGGGAGTTCGTGTATTTGCCCATGAGGTCGTGCTTGTTGATGAGCTTGAGCATGAAGATCATCACCACGGGCAGAAGAATGCCGTTCAGTACCTGCGAGAGAATGGTGAACTGCACCAGCGGGAAGTTGGGAATCAGGACGACGGCCGCGCCCGCAGCGATGAGCAGGCTGTAGAACCAGTAGAAGAACTTCGCTTCGCGGAAGGTTTTGTCGAGGCCGCTCTCGAAGCCAAGCCCCTCGCAGACGGTGTATGCCGTCGAGAGAGGCAGGATAGAAGCGGCGAAGATAGACGCATTGAAGAGGCCGGCGGCGAAGAGGATGAAGGCGTAGTCCCCTGCCAGGGGTTTCATCGCCTGGGCAGCGTCGGAGGGGTCGCCGATGTTGCGCATGCCGTGGGTGTAGAGCGTGGCGGCGCAGGCAACCACGATGAACCAGGCAACGACATCGGTGAAGATGGAGCCGACGATGACGTCGAGGCGCGAGGCCTTGTACTGCCGGACGTTGACTCCCTTATCGACGATGGAGGACTGCAGATAGAACTGCATCCACGGGGTAATGGTGGTGCCGATGACCGCGACGGTCATGTAGACGTAGCTCTTGTCGCGCCAGACGTCGCGGGGCGGGAGTTTGACGGTCTCGACCAGAGCCAGGTGCCAGTCGGGCCGGCTGAGCACACCGGCGATGATGTAGGCGATGTAGAAGACGCTGGCGATGAGGAAGATCTTCTCGACGCTCTTGTAGTCGCCCTTGACCACGAGAATCCAGACGATGAAGGCGCAGATGGGAACGCTCAGATACTTGCTGACGTGGAAGAGCTGCATGCTGCCGGCGATGCCGGAGAACTCGGCGATGACGTTGGCGAAGTTGACGACGACCAGCAGGATCATCATGACGAAGGTGATGCGGAAGCCGAATTCTTCGCGAATGAGGTCGCTGAGTCCTTTGCCGGTGACCACCCCCATACGGGCGCACATCTCCTGCACCACGATCAGGGCAAGGGTGATGGGGAGCATGGTCCAGAGGAGGGTGTAGCCGTACTGGGCGCCGGCCTGAGAGTAGGTGAGAATGCCACCGGCGTCGTTGTCGACGTTGGCCGTGATGAAGCCAGGGCCGAGAACGGCAAAGAACAGGATCAGGCGAGTTCTCCAGTTGCGCCAGGAGGTCATTTCTTCTTCCTTTTTGTTCTGGTCCGGAGAACATATCAGCTCGCCATGACAAGGCTAACCCATCTCTGCTGCAGTACCCTCCCCCCACTGGGCAAAAGTACCTAAAGTGTTCATAAATATGGACTTAGATTCGTACTTTCTGTGCAAAGTACTCATTCCAGATACTTTACAGGTAAAGTATTCATTCTAAACACGTAAGCAATGCGTTTTCGGGCAGGACTTTTTATTCCCTGTATCCAGTATAAAGGCCCGGATGGAACTACTACGCCACACGATTCTGCCTGTCTGGCGCGGAGATTGTCGAGGTGGGGGCTTGACAGGCCGGAACGACGGCGAAGACAGAGGCCGGAGGAGGTGTCGGTAGAGGAGCAGATTTCTCCCCCTGCGCAACTTCGGAAAACGGCGAGTTGCTTCGGTTGAAACGAGGGCGTTTGACCAGCGAGGCTACTGGGGCAGGAGCAGGCTGTCGTGCTCGGTCTGGACCAGATTGTAGAGTTGCCGGGCAGGAGCGTCGAGGGTTGCGTCGCCCGCAACTTTGACGTTTGCCTGGATGTGCTGCGGCTTCTTCGAGGAGAAGAGGATGACGGAGGACGGGTTCATGACGAGCGAGGCCTTCAGCATGAGGTGGGCTAAGTCGTCGGCGTTGCTGAGGTCAGCCTTTGCCGCAGCGGACCAGCGCTGGCAGATCTCTTTGTTCTGGACGAGAGCGGTGTGGAGGGAGTGGAAGTTGCCGGTGAGGGCGCGGTGATGGATGCGGAAGTGCCCGGCGGAGGGGATGAGGGTGTCGAGCACGGACCACTCGTACTGGAGGGTGCGGCAGTAGGCGGGACGCTGGGCGACGAGAGCGCCGACCTTGTCGCCGCTGCTGCCGATGCCGAAGGTTCCGACGGTTCCCTGGCTGACCTGGTCTTCGAGAAAGCGGAGGAGTTCGTCGTCGCGGAGATCCTGTGCTTCGACCTCGTGGAGGAGCCAGACGTCGATACGGTCGGTGCGGAGCTCGGAGAGACTGCGTTCCAGAGAGGCTTTGGCCTGTGCCGAGGTGAAAGTCGCTTTTTCGTCGGTGCGGATGGCGGCGTTGGCGACGCTGGCGAGCTTTTGCTTAATGCCAGGGAGAGCTTTGACGATGGGCCCGACGACCCTGCGAGCGAGGCCGATGAGGGGAGAGTTTTTGCCGGGCGGGATGCCGTATTTGGTGGTGACGGTGACGTCGGCGCGGTGACGCTGGAGAAACTCGCCGAGGCAGGATTCGGCTTCGCCGTAGCCGTACATGGGGGCGACGTCGAAGTGGCGGATGCCGGCGTCGAAGGCGCTTTCGAGGAGGCTCAGAGATTCGCGTCGGCCGGTTGCGCCCATCAGGCTCGAACAGCCGAAGCCGAGGCGGGTGGTGTGACGGCCGGAGGTTCCTAGTGCGACTTGTTCCATTATTTTCTCCGAGGACGTTTTTGCTGCTCAGCTAACCGTTTTTGCAGCTCAGCTAACTAAGATGCTCGCTGAGCCGGACTGCTAACGCCAATAGAGTATGGGTTGGATTCGAGAAGCCGGAGGTGGGAAAGACAGCGCCGCTGCAGATGTACGTGTTGGTGAGGCCGTAGAGGCGGAGGTTGGGGTCGACGATGCCGGTGTCTGCTGAGGTGGACATGCGCATGCCGCCCATGTGGTGGTTGCTGTCGTCGCATCGGGCGAGGAAGTTCGGGTTGCCGGACATAAGGTCTTCGTCGGGATGGATACGGGCGATGCCGGCGAGGGATTGTTTGGCGATGAGGACGTACTGGCGGATGGTGGCCAGTTCCCTTTCGGAGATCTGCCAGTCGAGGCGGGTGCGCAGAAGGCCGAGCGAGTCGCGTGCGTCGGAGAGGGTGATGCTGCTACGGGAGGTTGGCTCCTGCTCGCAGTGGACGCGGAGGAGGATGCGGGCGTCGGGCGGGTTGTAGGCGCGATGGCGCAGGCTGTAGCGCGTTACCTGACGGGCGAGCAAAGGGAGGTTGCGGGTTGCGAAGGTGAGGTCGGAGGCACCTACCTGGTTGATGCGTCCGCGCAGGAGATTCTTTGCGGTGGTCTTGAGTCGGGCGAGGGCTTCATCGGCATCGCTGACGAAGGTCATGGTGGCTGCGACGTTGAGCGTGCCGTGCGCGGTCTGTACCGATGGCGCGAGGCGCAGCTTGGGGTGGTACTTGAAGCTGCGGCTGAAGATGTTGTCGAAGGCCCGATGGAAGGGTTTGGCGGCGATGGGTTCGACGAGGGCGACGTTGCAGTCGATGTGGTCCTGAAAGTGTTTGCCGAGAAGACCGGAGCGGTTCCAGGGCAGACCGGAGGACCGGGGCTGCAGGAAGAAGCGCGAGCTTTCGATGCTGCCCATGCAGAAGACGAATTGATTGGCGCGGAAGATGGTCTCTGCGCCGGTGAGGGTGCGGCAGCGAAGGCCGCGGATGGCGTCGCCTTCGAGGATGGGCTCGACGGCGTTGGCGTGCAGCCAGAGGGTGATGCCGGGGTGCTCTTCGAGGGTCTGGCGATGGAGGCTGGCGAAGTTGGGTTCGGGACACCAGCGCGAGAAGTAGGGTTCGAGATCGGCGAACTGCGGCGGCGCAAGGCCGATCTCGTGCCAGACGGCTTCGTCCTGACGAGTGACCCTGGCGAGACCTTCGAGTTCGAGGGCGCGTTCGTAGTGGCGCGTGAGCTCGGTTTTGGCGAAGGGCCAGCCGCTGGCTTCGATGCCGGGGCGCACCGCGAAGTCGAGGGGGTCGAGCTCGAGAATCTGGCCGCCCCATCGCGTGGTGGTGCCGCCTTTGGCGCGGAAGCGTCCGGTGTGGATGCCGCGATGAGGAAGGCCGGTGAGTTCGCTGGCGTAGGGCTCCTGCGACGGCTCTTCGATCTCGGGACCGCCGCCTTCGAGGAGAAGAACGCTTTTGTTGCGGCAGGCGAGTTCGACGGCGAGGACGATGCCGGCGGCACCGGCTCCGACGATGCAGATGTCGGCGACGGCGCTGGGTTCAGGCTGGGAGTGCAGGAGGTCCCGAATCATCTGGCGGCCACCGCCGTAGTTCGCTGCTGAATGATCTGGGCGGCTCGTTCGACGATGAGGGCGACCTGGCGGTCGTTGTGGTAGCCGTCGCGAACGGCGCGGGCGTGACCGGCAGCGGCGATGCGGGTGCGGGCGGCTTCGTCGGGGAGATAGCGGCGGATCTTTTCGACGCACTCCTCGATGGTGGAGAAGAAAACAGCTTCTTCGTCTTCGCGGAAGCGTTGTTTGTGGCCCTCGGAGCGCTCGGCGAGAAGGAAGCCGCCGCAGCCGGCGATCTCGAAGCTCTTGTGAACGAACTCGTCGCAGTTGGAGTGGGTGATGAAGCTGAGGTTGATCTTCGATCGCCAGATGCCCTCGCGGTACTCGTCGCGATAGAGTTCGCCGTTGCCGCGGTAGATGGCGGCGGTGGCTTCGGAGCCGAGGGCGGGCTTCCAGACGAGGCCGCCGGAGACGGTGACGGGAAGGTTGAATTCTTTCCAGAGGCGGGTGAGGAATTGGGCGCGATTGTCGTAGGGTGTGCCGATGAAGGAGACGCCACGGTCGCGGTCGGCGTCGGACCAGCCTTCGGGCGGGGGAAAGTGGATGGTGGGCTCGTAGGCGGTCTGGATCTTGATGACGTCGCGAGCGCCGCGCGAGGTGTAGTCGAGGATGTTCCTGTCGCGCTGGACGACGTGGAGGTCGTAGTGGGGAATGTCCTTCATGTAGAGACGCCAGCCGGGGTCCTGACGCGGGCCGAAGGGGTTGTCGATCATGTAACTGACGGTGGCGATGCCGAGGGCGCGCAGGCGGTCGAGGGTTTGAGGGCGCATGTAGAGGAGCTTGTCGGCCCAGAGGATGTCGGGCTTTTCGCGCTCGGCGATGTGGAGAATATCGCGGTTAAGACGGGCGACGCCAGGGCCGGTGACGAGACGCTGGGCGATTTTGCGCATGACCATGTTGCGGGGCACGTAGTCGAAGGCGTTGAAGGGGATGACCTGATGTCCGAGGCGCTCGAGTGCCCAGAGGCGATAGAGAGAGGAGTCGTTGGGGCTCATGCCGGCGGCGTAGAGAATCTTCATGGAAGACGGCGGTCCTTGCAGTGTGATGCGGATTCGAGGATGGGTTGCATTGGCGCGTGAGTCCGGCTTAGTGGTTTTCCCGCAGCAGGGCGATCACCTGTTCGGCATGGATGACGCCGACCAGTCGCTTTTCGTGGTCGAGCACGGGGAGAGAACGCAGGTTGTATTTGTCAAAGAGCTCGGCGACCCTGCGGCCGTTGGCATCGACGTCGCAGATGAGGAGATGGCCGTGGGGCAGGTCGGCAAGGGAGGTTTCGGGGGTAGCGAGAAGGAGTTGCACGACAGGAATGAGAGCGGAGATTCGTTCTTCCTCGTCGAGGAGATAGATGTCGGTGATGGTATCGATATCGCCTTCGAAGCTGCGTAAAGCCTCGATGGCCTGGCTGACCGGGGCGGCGATGGGCAGGGCGATGTATTCGGTCGTCATGCGGCCTGCGGCGGAGTCGCCGGAGAACTCGAGCAGGTCCTGGACCTCCTGGCGCTCCTCGGGGTCCATCTCGTCGAGTATGGCCTCGGAGCGTTCGTCGGAGAGCTCGGAGAGGAGGTCGGCGGCAGCGCCAGGGTCCATCTCTTCGACGATGCCGGCGATCTGCTCGGAGTCGAGCGACTCGATGAGGGACTGCTGCATCTTCGGCGCGACCTCTTCGAGGGCCTCGGCGGCGACCTCTTCGTCGAGGGAGAGGAAGAGGGCGTGGCGCTCGGCGGGGGCGAGGTCTTCGAGGATGTCGGCGATGTCGGAGGGATGCATCTGCGAGAGACGGTCCTGCTCGATCTTGAGGCGCACGCGGCGGGCGGGATCGCGGTCGATGAGGTCGACGAAATCCCACGGAATGACGCTGGTGCTGAAGCGGTCGGCGAACTTACTGACCGACTTTGCGGGCAATCCTTTGAAGAGGCGGCGGACGGCGCCGCGCAGGCCTACCTCTACCTCGCAGATGCGCAGCCTGAAGTCGGGGCTTTCTTCGTGCGATGGCTCCCAGACCAACTCCACGTCGTTGACACGGACGACCTTGTGGCCGTGGATGTCGATGATCTGCTGGTCGAGGAGGTCACGCTCGAGGAGCAGGTAGGTCTCGTCGTCGGAGAGGATGGCGGGGGCTGCGGTGTCGCGAAGCTGCATCTGACCGTCGGCGGTGAACTGGAGTTCGGTGACGGGCACGAGCGAGGGACGGTCGCCACGTTTGGCCGAAGCGAGTCTGAGGACCATGCCGAAGACGTGGGAGGCGTCGATGGAAGGGGCCACGGCGACCTCGCGCACGCGCCCGTATGCGCCACCCTGCGCATCGATCACGGCTGCGCCCATGAGGGCCGAGACGCTCGTCTTTTGATTGGCATGCTTCGTCATAGGGCTATATTGCTGTCTATCAAACTTTACCTGACTGCGTTTGAACTACGATGCCAGGGCGAACAACGGGACCACGGAGGGAAGGCTCGCAGAGGTGCGGATGAAAATAATCCTCGTACCCGCATGTTAGCCCACCCTGTTGCCGATAAGGTGGAGGGTAGCGGAGTTACGGCCAGCGGAATGGCCGGCGAAGAAGCGGGGCCGGGGCGAAGATCGCCCTGGTGTCCTTGACATTCAAGAAATCCACAAGCACACTGCCATCATCGCGGTTGTCTGCCGTTGACGACTGGCATACAGGTAATTCAAGGACTGCTTTGGCCGACTCAACGACTATGCGCGTCAGCTACACACTTGACTCGTCGCTCGACAGCGTGAACAAGATAGAGCAGGTAGCCGAGCAGTGCGCGCAGCGAGCGGGTTTTGATGAAGATACCGTTCCTCACATCGCGATGGCGGTGCGCGAAGCGGCGGTAAACGCGGTGCTGCACGGCAATGCGTACGACACCGCAAAGCACGTTACGGCATCATTCGAGACGACGACGGACTCGCTGATTATCCGCATCGCGGATCAGGGGCCGGGGCTGGATGAGGATAAGATTCCCGATCCTCTGGCGCCGGAAAATATTCTTCGCGGCTCGGGACGCGGCATCTTTCTGATCCGGGCGTTCATGGATGAGGTAAACTTTCGGCAGCTTCATCCCGGCACAGAAATGACACTTATCAAGCACAGAACACCGGCGCAGCCGGGGACATAAGGAGAATACGACTCATGAGCATGAAGGTAAAAACCCGCCAGGTGGACGGTATCACCATTCTGGATCTCAGCGGACGGATCACTCTCGGCGAAGGCAGCGTCACCATCCGCGATGCGGTGCGGGATGTGCTGGCAAAGGGCTCCAACAAAATTCTGCTTAACCTCGCTGATATCAACTACATCGACAGCTCCGGCATAGGCGAACTGGTCAGCGCGTTTACGACGGTGAAGAACAGCGGCGGCGAGCTGAAGCTGCTGAACCTGACCAAAAAGGTTCACGATCTGCTCCAGATCACGAAGCTTTACACGGTTTTCGACGTGAAGGACGACGAGGCTACCGCCATCTCCTCCTTTACGAAGTAAAAAAACGCAGAAAAAAATACTGCAGCGTAAAAATGGCCTCCGCTTCGTCGCGGAGGCCATTTTTGCTGGTGTTTTTGCGAGGGGTTGCGGCTCGCGCGTGGTTTTTTGCGTGGTTATTTGTGGTGAATTCGTGGTGAAATGCTGCATTTCGCTGGTTGCTAAATGCACACATTTCGACCACGAAAAATACGCCACTTTTCCCAACTATTTTTTCGGGGCCGCTTCCCTTACTTCGAGAAGTCGACCTTCGGGGCTTCGGCGTTGGCCGGGTTGCCCTTGAAGTACTCGTCGCGGTAGTGGAAGCCGGCCATGTTGGCCCAGATGCTGTTGGGGAACTGGCGGACGTAGACGTTGTAGTCTTCGAGGACCTTGTTGTAGCGCTGGCGCTCGACGGCGATGCGATTTTCGGTTCCGGCGAGCTCATCGTTGAGACGCATGAACTGCTCGTTGCTCTTGAGGTTGGGGTACTGCTCCTGGAGGCGGAAGAACGGCCCGAGGGCGACGTCGAGCTTGCTGTTGGCGTTGATGGCTCCAGCATGGTCGCTGCCTGCGGCGAGGACGCCGGCGCGGGCGTTGGCGATGTTGGTCAGGACGGTCGATTCTTCGGCGACGTAGCCCTTGACCGAGGCGACGAGGTTGGGGATGAGGTCGAGACGGCGCTGCTGCACGACGTCGAGCTGCGAGTAGGCCTGGTTGACTGCTTCATTTTTCTGCACGAGCGTGTTCTTCGCGCCGATGTAGCTGCCGCCGACAAAGAGCAGCAGGACTATGATGAGGCCCACGATACCAAGCACAATCCATAAAGGTTTCATTCTGTTCGGTTCCTCGATTTCTATGATCTAAACTTCGATGCTGGACTTCGATGCGGTTCCTGGCTGGTCTACCCGGCTGTACTGTATCACCAGACCGAATTTTCCCCACGCTTCATTTGCTGAACATTTTTCCATGCTGAGCCCTTAGAGGTCGCCGCTGGCACCGCCGCCGCCGGAGCCGCCGCCACCGAAACCACCGAATCCACCTCCGCCGCCACGGTCGTCGTCGCGGCCACGATAGCCACCACCGCCGCCGCCCATCAGGTTGCCGAGGAGGAAGAAGATGAGGCCGGTGTTGCCGGTTTTGACGAGGAAGAAGAGGATGAGCAGGATGACGCCGCCGCCGAGGAGGAGCTGCGTGAGGCTGAGCTGGACGGGGGCCTGCTGCTGGCGGTGGTACTGATGCTGCATTTGCTGCTGCTGCGGGGTGAGGGTGACGCCGGCGTCGGTGGTGATGATCTGTGCAAGCTGTTGCACAGCGCCGGTGATGGCGGTGTTGAAGTCTCCCTGGCGGGTGTAGGGGGCCATGGAGCGGAGGATGTCGCCGGCGCGGGCGTCGTTGAGGATACCTTCGAGGCCGTAACCGACCTCGATGCGGCCTTTGCGGGGGTTCAGGACGACGAGGAGAAGGACGCCGCGGTCGGTTCCCTTCGCGCCGACCTTCCACTTGTCTTCGAGGGCGGTGGAGAACTCTTCGATGGACTGGTCGCCGTCGATAGTTTTAATGGTGACGACGGCGATCTGGGCGTGGGCCTGACGGTCGACCTGAAGACAGGTGTATTCGAGATTCTGCTTTGTGGAGGGGGAGAGGACGTTGGCGAAGTCGCTGACGTAACTGGTGGGGCGCGGGAGGGTGCTGACCGACTCGGCCGTCAGCGTGGCCGACGGTGCGAGGAGCAGAATGACGACGGCCAGCCAGCGGGAAAAGAGCTTCATCGATGGTCATTCTACGCTTTAGCAGACGGCGGCGGGAGTGCTGTCCTGCCGGACGGGCCCACTGCGCGTGGGGCGGGCGTTCGCACGCCTTTTTAAGTTGTCGAGGTGATGCAGGCTTCTTTGGTCCTCCCGTTGGTCGGGATTGTTATTTGCCGACCAGCGGGAGGCCCAAAGAAGATCATCCCTGCGTGACAAGATATACCCACCACGAAGTGGTCGCCCTCCGCGCAGGAGGCCCGTCCGGCAGGACATTTAGTTTTCCGTCGGCGCTTCCTCGATGTGGTCGATG
>Ga0302316_10003821_pt1 | contig 10087 bp, 6 predicted proteins | sample III_Palsa_N3_2_FD_200456 | JGI IMG/M metagenome (GOLD analysis project Ga0302316, IMG submission 200456) | Peat permafrost microbial communities from Stordalen Mire near Abisko, Sweden - III_Palsa_N3_2 | ecosystem: Environmental > Terrestrial > Soil > Palsa > Peat permafrost | place: Sweden... | reverse complement strand
GGCCAACTACTTCACCGCAAGCGGGCAGCAGTTGAGCAACCGCGACCTGATCGCGCATGAGTATGTGCACGCCTGGAACGGCCGCTTCCGCGAGCCCGCCGGTCTGTGGTCACCAAACTTTAATCGGCCGACAGACCCCTCGATGCTGTGGGTCTACGAAGGACAAACCGAGTTCTGGGGTCGCATTCTCGCGGCGCGCGCCGGTCTGCGCACAACGCAACAGACCCTGGATAAACTTGCGCTCGACGCCGCGCTGGTCGCCAACCGTAGTGGCCGCGAGTGGAAGACGCTTGCCGACAGCACACTCGACGTTCTATACATGCCCGGACACGCAGTCACATGGCGCGACTGGCAACGCCGCGAGGACTACTATCCCGAAGGAGTGCTACTGTGGCTCGACGTCGACGCGCGCCTGCGCGAACTCAGTCAGAACAAGGTGAGCCTCGACCAGTTTGCACAGCGTTTCTTTGCCACGCACGGCAGCGTGGAAAGCATTTCGACATACAGCTTTCAGGATGTTTGTGACACATTGAACACGCTCGCACCCGCGGATTGGAAGAGCTTCCTGAATCGGCACTTGCTTACACATGACGCTTCCGACGCCATCGTCGGGCTAGGGCGCGCAGGCTGGCAACTAACCTATACCTCCATTCCAACCGAGACCTTCCTTCAGGATGAAGCCGACGCTGGCGTCATCAATCTCGATGATTCGATCGGTGCGCAGCTCCGTCCCAATGGCAGCGTTCGCTCGGTTACTTGGAACGGTCCCGCCTTCCGCGCCGGACTCTCTCCCGACATCCACGTCGTCGCCGTGAACGGACAACCCTTCTCTTCCGCCGTCCTGCTTTCCGCCATCACAGATTCTGCATCGAGCCCGCTTCGTCTAACATTGCAGGATGGCGAGACGCGCCGCGACGTCATCGTTCCCTACGCCGGACCGTTGCGCTATCCGCACCTTGAACGCGTACCGAACACGCCTGATCGCCTCAGGTCGCTACTTGACCCTCGCTAAGGATCAAGATGACCTAATTACTCTTATAGCGGGAGTACTTCGGTTCGAGCCGTGCATCGGAGAAAACTCGTATTTGTTCTCGTACGATCGCGCTAGTAATGCGAACGTATGGACATAGATCGTACGCTCCAATAAGTCTACCGTAGCAGATGTTGTTCAGCGGAAGCGACATGCTTCGCATGCCAACGGGAGGATTTATGCGAGTTTTCTTCAAGGGAGCCAGAAGCTTCGTCTTATTAATTTTAGTGATCGCACCGGTCTTCGCATCAACCCATTTTTGCTTTGGAGAGCGTGTCGACAGTGGCGTTCGAGGAATGGCGTTGGACCACAACACGGTCGTGACCATGACCGACGGCATTCAACTGCGAGTGAACATCTATCGTCCTGACAAACCTGGACGATTTCCAGTGTTGATGTTGATGGGACCTTATGGCAAAGACACCCCATATCCTGACGCGCCTGCCTATAAGGCGTCATGGACGAAGCTGCTCGCGAAGTACCCAGACCTTTGCAAAAAATCGTCCTGCCGCTACTTGCGTTTTGAGGCGCCTGACCCGGAACGTTGGGTCCAGGATGGCTATATCGTCATCGCCGCAGACTCTCGCGGGACAGGCGGGTCTCCCGGAATGCTCGACCCGTTTTCGCCTCGCGAGATCGAAGACTATGCAACTTTGGTCACCTGGGCTTCCCACCAGCCTTGGAGCACGGGTAAGGTCGGCTTGATCGGAACCTCGTACCATGCGATCAACCAATGGTTGGTCGCCGCCCGACAACCAGAGGGACTAGCCGCCATCCTTCCGTGGGAAGGCGCATTCGATTATTACCGTGAGATCGCATCCTCTGGCGGAATACCCAATATTGCGGCCTGGAAGTTCTGGTGGGATCACCAAGTGGTCACTGACCAACATGGTAACGGCGAGTCGCCTCTGGTTGACGCGGTTACTGGTCAAAGGTCGACGGGCGAAGCCCGTTCCCCGGAACTGCTCAAGCAGGATCGCGTTGGCCCAGTCGATGCCTGGCTCAGCCAGCCCCTCGACAGTGCTTTCTATCAGGAACGTACGGCCGATCCCAGCCGCATCGTGGTTCCACTTCTATGCGTAGGAAACTGGGAGGGCTGGAGCGAAAAGGGTTACGTGGCTGCCGCAAGCAAAGCGAAGTGGCTGCGGATCGAAACTGGCGATCATCTAACACCCTTTTACTCAGAAGAATCACTTGCCGTGCAAAAGCGCTTCTACGATCACTTTCTGAAAGGTCAGAAGAATGGTTGGGAAAGTGAGGCGACGGTCACGGTGCAAGTGAGACGTCCGGATGGTGCCACCTGGCAAAAGGCAGCCACTTGGCCTTTGCCGAAGACACAAGCGGAACGCTACTACCTTGACGCTGGCGCCGGCGGAATGAGCCCGGCCAAAAGCAGTGCGTCGTCGAGTGAAAAGTCATACCCGGCCATGGGCGATGGAGTGACTTTCAAGACAGAGCCCTTTACTGAAGGTGTCAACTTTACAGGTCCGGCGATGGCCAAGCTTTGGGTTCGCTCCAGCACGTCTGACATGGATATCTTCGCCACCTTGCGGCTCCTCGATCCAGAAGGACGCGACGTCACGTTTGTAGGTAATACCAATCCGCGCGTTCCGCTCATCAATGGTCTGCTTCGCGTCTCTCGGCGCGCTGTCGATCCAGCGAAGTCGAACGAATTAGAGGTATATCACCCAAACCTGACGGTTGAGCCGATGACTCCCGGGCAACTCTATGAAGTAGATGTGAACTTCCAGTATCCGTTGAGCATCGTCGTACCCAAAGGATATCGCCTCGCCCTTACTGTGGCAGGGAAAGACTGGCAATTTGCGCCTAACAAACAGACTGTGACTAGCAAGGATTACGAAGAACCCAATGCTCAGAACACGGGACTCTTCTATGCAGAGCATCCGAATCGGGACCCCGCTCTCTTCAATGGGACGAGCACCATCGTCACCGGTGCAGACCACGCTTCTTATGTGCTGCTGCCTCACGTGCCGGCCTCGAACTGAACTGATTGAGGAGATTAAAAATGAGAGTTTTCGTTACAGGCGCTAGCGGCTTTATCGGTTCAGCGGTTGTTAAGGAGTTGCTGAACGCCGGCCACGAGGTTACGGGTTTGGTCCGTTCGAAGAAGTCTGCCGAGGCTCTGGCCGTGATGGGTGTGCGGGCACAAGTTGGCTCCATCGAAGATGTCGACTGTCTTCGCAAAGGAGCAGCGGACGCGGAAGGCGCGGTTCACACTGCCTTCTTTCACCAGATCACCCACATGAGTCTGTCCACTCGTCTTCGCGTGATGCTCGGTGGAAGTCCAAGCGGTATCGTTTCAAGGTTTACCAAAGCAGCCGTAGAGGCGGACCAGCGTGCTATTGAGACGATTGGCCGTGCGCTTAGAGGCTCTGACCGCGCTCTCGTCGTAGCCTTCCCAACGATGGCCCTTAAGCCAGGGCGCATGGCAACAGAAGAGGATGCACCTGAACCTCATTCGGCGGGTGGTGGACGCGCCCCATCGGAGGCAGCAGCGTTGGCCCTGGCTTCTATTGGAGTAAGGTCCAGCGTCGTACGCCTTCCACCCATGGTTCATGACCGACGGAAGCAGGGATTGGCAACAAGGATGATCGAGATTGCCCGGAAGAAAGGCATATCAGCCTATGTTGGGGATGGGAGCAATCACTGGGCAGCGGTGCATCGGCTCGATGCGGCACGTCTCTTCAGACTTGCTCTGGAGCATGGCAGCGCCGGTGCTAGGTATCACGCGGTTGCAGAAGAAGGCATCCCGCTCCGCAAAATCGCTGAGGTCATCGGCCGAAGCCTCGATGTACCGGCTTTTAGCAAATCATCGAGGGATGCGACCAAACTGTTTAGCTGGCTCACCCCCTTCATTGAGGCTGACAATCCCGTCTCCAGCCAGTTGACAAAGGAACGGTTGGGATGGCGACCGGGCCAGCCTGACATCATCTCCGATCTCGAGAGTACGGGGGAGCGAGAGACCTGAGGGGTGGCGGTCTCTTGGACAGAGAGCTTTCTTAGGAACTCTAGCTTGAGGACAAGGCACTTGCTGTTGATGATCGAGAGGTATCCACCCTTGGTGGACTTTTGCTGAGAGGCATCTCCTCGGCGATGTAGCGGTCGAGGAGAGCGCCGAACGTAACACCGGCAGAGCGGGTGTATTCGGTTTTCTCGTTCAGCTTAACGACGAAGCTCTCCAAGTGTTGACGGAGCTTTGTCAGTCTTGTAGATCGCCGAGTCGAAGGTCTGTACTTTCGGTTTCCGTACCGACCCTTCCATGACGTAGTAGCGAAACTCCCAGGCGAATCCCTGTGCCCGTTTCACTTTTCGTACAGAGCCGTGTTGATACCGATCGACCGTTTTCTTGAGCATTGCGGGCCCCCAGCAATACTCATATTTTATCTCAGTGGTATTTAGTGGTGTTAAGGCCCTACTTCACTTCTCGTAAGTGGTTGAAATTATGGAGCACCGGGCGGGGATCGAACCCGCGAATACTGATTTTGCAGACCAGCGCGTTAGCCACTTCGCCACCGGTGCTCACTGCCAGGGCTAGGGTTCAGAAAGCTATTGCTTCTATAACCCTGTGCCCTGTTACTTAGGCTGCGCGGTTGTGCGCAGGTAAGGCTTTACCGTCTTGTAGCCGGGGAAAATCTTGTCGGCTTCTTCATTGGAGACTGCGCCGGTGATGATGACGTCTTCGCCGGGCTTCCAGTTGGCTGGGGTGGCAACCTTGTGCTTTGCGGTGAGCTGCATGGAGTCGAGCACACGGATGATCTCGTCGAAGTTGCGACCGGTGGTCATAGGGTAAGCGAGCTGCAGCTTGATCTTCTTGTCCGGGCCGACGACGTAGACGACGCGCACGGTGGCATTGTCGGCGGGGGTGCGGCCTTCGCAGCTATCGCCGGCATCGCCGGGAAGCATGTCGTAGAGCTTGGCTACCTTGAGGTCGGTGTCGCCGATGACAGGGAAGTTGACCTTGGAGCCGGTAACCTCTTCGATGTCTTTAGCCCACTTAGCGTGGTTTTCAACGCCGTCGATGCTTAGGCCGATGACCTTGGCGCCACGGTCGGCGAAGGCCTTTTCGAGTGAGCCGACGGCACCGAGCTCGGTGGTGCAGACGGGGGTGAAGTCCTTGGGGTGTGAGAAGAGCACAGCCCAGTTATCGCCGATCCACTCGTGGAAGTGGATGGTGCCCTGGGTGGTTTCAGCGGTGAAGTCCGGCGCTACGTCGTTGATGCGGAGAGACATCGTTTTTTCCTCTTCCTGAAGTGAATTCTTCTGGCTAGCGCCAGGTGTTCGTGTTGGTTCGTTTGCCGATTCGGGGAAAGCAGAAGACCCACCCCGGCTTGGCCTTGGGTGGGTCTTGATGTTCGCTTCTCGACGCTAGAGTCTCGATTCGTTCATCCGCTCACCGCAGGGGGCCGCAGCAACAGCAGCAGCTACCACAGCAGCGGCAGTCAGTCGTCGAATTGAGAAGAGCACACGTCATAAGAGATCTTTGAACCGCCGCCGATGGTTTGCATCAGCATGGAGCAGTTTGGCTCCATGTGCGGTGATTCCAAGGGTAAGACGGCGGAGCGCGGGTGTCAAATGCGGTTGGACTGTAGAGGACGGCTGGGTAGACTGAGGGAATGATGCGCAAACTGAAGTACTCGGTGTTGGATGTGTTTGCAGAGCGGGCGCTTGAGGGGAATCCTCTGGCTGTGTTCCATGATGCACGGATGCTCTCCGACACGGAGATGCAGGCGCTGGCCCGGGAGACCAATCTGGCTGAGACGACGTTCGTGCTGCCGAGCGATGATGCCGAGGACGAAAGACAGAACGGTGTGCGGGTGCGGATCTTTACGACGCAGGAAGAACTGCCGTTTGCGGGACATCCTACGCTGGGAACAGCAAGCTGGCTCTACCTGAATCATCCGACGCTGCGAGGTGCTGAGAGCATCACGCTGAAGCTGAACGTGGGGCCGATCACGGTGCGGTTCGAGCGTGGTGGTGATGAGCATGGCGTGAGGGCGACTATGACGCAGAATGATCCGGTGTTTGGTGCGACACATGATCGTGCGGACGTGGCGGCTGCGATTGGATTGCGTGTCGAGGACCTATCGGAAGAGCATGCGCCGCAGACTGTCTCTACAGGGATGCCGTTTTGTATCGTCCTGCTGCGGTCGATGGAGGTTGCGAGGCGATTGCAGATCAATCAACGTGAGGCTGCTGCGTGGCTGGAGAAGAGCGATGCGAAGTTTTTCTACTGCATCGCTGCGACAGCGCATGAAGATTCGGTTACAGCAGCGTTACAAGCGGTGTGGCACGCGCGTATGCAGTTCTATGGCGGGGAGGATCCGGCTACAGGTTCCGCTGCGGGATGCTGTATTTCGTGGCTCGTGAAGCAAGGCTTGGCGAAGTCGAATGAGCCGGTAGTGATTGAGCAGGGCATCGAGATTTTGCGGCCGAGCCTTATCACAGCGCGCGCGAGTTTGGAGAGTGGCCATGTTGGTTACGTGCGTGTTTCTGGGCGCACCATTCCTGTTGCAAGTGGCTCGTTTTTCCTGCCGTGAATCAGGAGTTTCCCACAGGGCGGGAACCACAATCGCCAATAGCGACGCGGGAACGCGTAGGAGCGGTGGATGCGCTAGGTCTAATCGTGCGAATTTTCGCCATAATTTCGCTGTTGCCATGAGGGATTCCCCCGCGTAGAGTCAGCAAGTCGCACCAAGGTTCAAAGCCAAGGAGCGAGAAACTTTCGCCTGTTTTTACTGACAATATGTGCTGAAAATGGCCGGCTGGTCCGCGGTTTCGCAGTCTTTACTTAAACGCAACAATGCGTATGGGTGGTGGGCGGAACATACGGACTAGCGAACCAATTTCACAAAATCCGAATGTGGCGGCTGTGAGCTGAAGTGCTTGCTGTCGCGGGTTCGGACACTGCTCCGGGTCGATTACGACTCTGCGGAGCGGAGGGAGAGCCTCGGCTTTTCCACCGTTGAACCGCGCATGTGCAAAACAAGCGCCAGGAAACCTGCGCCCGCGAGGGAAGGTGATGGCGTGAAGGAGCAGACTTGCGCCTTTTTTCGGGCGCGTCGGCGTAGTAGGACGTGATGGATGGGAAGGCAGTACTGGCAACGTAAGTGCAACAAAAGGCAACGGTAAGCCGTCCGGCGGAACTGCTGGGCGGCGTACCGAGAACTATAACGAACGACTAAGGCCGGAAAACACCGGTCAGAAAAAGGAACGATGATGCGTCCACGTAAGACGATTTTGGTTGTGGAAGACAACGAACAGATTCTCTCGGTACGGAAGTTTTTGCTGGAGACACGGGGCTATCGGGTGGTTGCGGTGATGACGGCGGCGGAGGCGATTGGGGAGTTGGAACGGGCGCTGCCGGGGTCGATCGACCTGCTGCTTTCGGACCTGATATTGCCGCAAATGGATGGAAATGAACTAGTTAAGCGTGCCAAGCAGATGCATCCTTTCCTGCCGGCGTTGCTGGTTTCGGGGACTGTTACTAGCTTTGAGCGGGCTACTGCGGCGGATGCGTTTTTGCCGAAGGGAGCTTGTACGCCGGTGGAGCTGTTGGATCGGATTCGGATACTGGTGGCGCGGAAACGCGGGCCGAAGAAGCAGCCGCAAGGTGTTGCTGTGGTTGAAGTTACGGCTGCTGCGGCCTAGGCTTCGACCAGGCCATAACGGCGCTGCCACTGGTGTTTGAGGCGGGTCCAGACGGCTTCGATTTCGGGGCGGGGGATGGTTTTGTCGGGGGTTTCGACGAAGCTGGAAGCCTCGGATTTGGCTAGTTCGAGGATGTCCAAGTCGCGTAAGAGGTTTGCAATGCGGAAGTTAGGGAGGCCGGCCTGGCGGGTTCCGAAGAATTCGCCGGGGCCTCTTTGTTCGAGGTCTAGTTCGGCTAGTTCAAAGCCGTTTTGGGTGCGAACCATGGCGTTTAAGCGGTTTTCGGCTTCGGGAGTGATGGATTCTCCGGTTACTAGGACGCAGTAACTCTTTTGTTTGCCACGACCTACGCGGCCGCGGAGCTGGTGGAGCTGGGCCAGGCCGAAGCGCTCGGCGTGCTCGATGACCATGAGGGTGGCGTTGGGGACATCGACGCCGACTTCGATGACGGTGGTGGAGACTAAGACGTTGATTTCATTGCGTTTGAAGCGGGCCATGGTGACTTCTTTGTCGTCTGAGGACATGCGGCCGTGGAGCAGACCGAGCTTTAGACCGGTCAGTGGACCGGTGCTTAGTTCGTCGAACATTTCAGTGGCGGAACGCAGTTTTTGGCCTGTTTTTACGGTGGAACGCCCGGAGGCGCCCGGTCGTTTTAACGGAGGAGACGGTGGCGTTTTACGGTCGATTTCACGGTCGACGGTGACCGCAAAATCGAGTTCGGGCTGGTCGTCTTTTGCGCCTTCGATGACGGGGTAGACGATGTAGGCCTGGCGGCCGGCGGCGACTTGTTTTCGGACGAAGTCCCAGACCTCGGAGGAGCGCTCCTGGGGGAGACGGCGGGTGACGATGGGAGTGCGCCCGGGGGGGAGTTCGTCGATGATGCTGGTGTCGAGGTCGCCGTAGACGGTTAAGGCGAGGGTGCGGGGGATGGGCGTGGCGGTCATGACCAGAACGTCTGGCTCGGTTGCGACGGAAGGTTCGGTGGAAACCCGGGTCCGAGAATCCGGACCCGGGGCACCCGGATTTGTGGCAGTATTTTTGCGGGAGAGTTGGAAGCGCTGCTGGACGCCGAAGCGGTGTTGCTCGTCGATGATGACGAGGCCGAGGTTGTCGAAGTCTACTTTTTCTTCGACTAGAGCGTGGGTGCCTATGGCGAGGTCGGTTTCGCCGCGGAAGATGCGGGCGCGGGCGTCGCGTTTGGTGCGCTCGTCGAGCGAGCCGGTCAAGAGTGTTACGCGGTAGGGGCGGTTGGTGTGGGGGGAGATGGCGTCGGCGAGGAGTTTTTTTGCGGCGAGGTAGTGTTGGGTTGCGAGGATCTCGGTGGGGGCCATCATGGCGGTTTGGTAGCCGTTTTCGATGGCGACCAGAGCGGCTTGCAGCGCGACGATTGTTTTGCCGGAGCCCACGTCGCCCTGCAGCAGACGGCGCATGGGTTTGGTGGAGCGCATGTCGGTGACGATTTCGCCGAGGACTCGTTTTTGCGCGGTGGTGGGTTTGAAGGGGAGAACCTGTTTGAGGGCTTTGCGGACGTTGTCGTCTGTGGTGAAGGTGGTGCCGATGCGGTTGCGGAGCTTGCGGCGTTTGAGTTCGAGGCCGAGCTCAAGGTAGAAGAACTCTTCGAAGATGAGGCGGCGGTGCGCGGGGGTGCGGGCGGACATGAGCTCGGTCATGGAGGTGCCAGCGGGAGGGAAGTGGAGGTCACGGAGGGCGTCCATGCGGCTGGGGAGTTGGAGGCGCTGGCGGAGGGACTGTGGCAGGGTTTCTACACCCTGCGACCCCACTCGTGACGATGAGGCCGTCACGAATGGGCCACCCGGAGAGTCGTGCTGCTCGGCGAGCTCGCGGAAGATGGTCCAGAGGACGCGGCGGAGCCAGCGGGAGGTGAGCTTGGCGCCCCAGGGGGTGGTGCCGCCGAGGGATTCGTAGATGGGGACGATGCGGCCCATTTCGAGCGAGATGAACTCGGCGTCTTCGCCCGTGGCGTTGGGGCCGGGGAGGATCTCGAAGGTGGGTTGGATCATCTTGAAGCGCGTGCTGCCGGGGGGCGCGTTGAGGGCATTGCCGGAGCGCGAGCCTTCGAGCTTTCCGTAGAGGGCGATCTGCTGGCCGGGGTGGAATTTGTCCTTGAGGTAGGTGCCGTGGAACCACATGCACTTTACGGTTTCGAGGGGAGGTTCTAGATGCGAGGTGCGAGAGGCGATGGGCGGGCGAAGGAGGCCGGCCATGTCGTCGGGTTGGAGCTTGGGTGGAGTGATGCCGACGGTCATCTCGAAGATGGGAGCGGAGCGGGTGCGGAGGAGGACGGTGCCGCGGACTTCGCCGATGAGGGAGGCCATGTCTCCGGCGTTGTACTGCGAGAGAGGTTTGGGATGGAGGCGGTCTTCGTAG
>Ga0302316_10003817_pt1 | contig 10093 bp, 8 predicted proteins | sample III_Palsa_N3_2_FD_200456 | JGI IMG/M metagenome (GOLD analysis project Ga0302316, IMG submission 200456) | Peat permafrost microbial communities from Stordalen Mire near Abisko, Sweden - III_Palsa_N3_2 | ecosystem: Environmental > Terrestrial > Soil > Palsa > Peat permafrost | place: Sweden... | reverse complement strand
ATGACGAGCATCTGCGCAAGACCGACCAGCACCATGAAGACGCCAAACACGAGCGCGGTCAGTACGACGTTGCCCGCGATGGAAATCCCGAACACGACCGCGATAAGGATGCCAACGCCGATCGCGCCAACGAAGGACCAGACCCACGGCGCACGCAGCATTCTGAGCCGCGCAACGAGCGTCGGTTGCGCGTCGGCGGCGGAGCCTGTAGCGGATTGAAGCTCGGACTGCGGGTTCATCGGCGCCCCCCGCGTTGCAACAAGACCCGCAGCGACAGCACCGCAATCAGGATCACGCCTTGCATGCCCACCTGCCAGTCCGGTGAAATGTTGAGGAAGGCGAGAAACGATGCGGCCACGGTAAGCGTGATAGCGCCCAGCACAGCGCCCCAAACGGAGACCCGTCCGCCGACAAACTCGCCGCCGCCCAGTATTACCGAAGCGATCGACAGCAGCGTGTAGCGCAGTGCGAGGTTCGGATCGGCAGAGGTTGTGAGGCCGAGCAACGACAGGCCCGAGCACACTCCGAAGATACCGGCGACGCCGTACAGGATGGCGCGGCTCTTGACCATCGACCAGCCAAACCGGCTCATTGCCCGAGGATTGCCGCCCGCAGCCCTCACCCGCACGCCTGCCGACGAACGCATCAATAACAGATGCCCCACCAGCGCGATCACGACCGACCACACGATCGGCGCAGCAATCAGCGGCGTTTGATATGTCATCAGGCCGCCAAGCCATGCAGGGCTGCTGCCACCGGGCGAAGGCAGCAGCAACACCGCGAGTCCCGTCCACACGAACGACAGGCCGAGCGTGACCACAATCGATGGAATCTGGCGGAATTCGATCAGTGCGCCGATCGCCGCATACGCCAGCACACACCCAATCAGCGCCACGATGCCGAGCCACGGCTCACGCACACACAAAGTCGCGCCGATGCACGCGGTCAGGCTGACGAACGCGCCGATCGACAGATCGAGATCGTTCACCGTGATGACGGCCAGTTGCGCGAGCGTCGCAAAGACGATCGGCACGGCAAGGTTGAGTAGCAGTCCCAAGCCGAAGTAACTGAACGTCGCCGGCTGCAGGATGAAGATAGGCACCAGAATCACCACCAGCGAAAACACCGGTAGCAAAGCCCTTAGGCGTGCATTTCGAACGTTGCGGACATTCAGCCCTGTCGCGACGGAAGGCGTCATGCGGCTTGCTCCTCGAAGCTGGCTGCGAGAAGTACTTCTTCGGTACATTCATCCGCGTGTAGCACGCGCGTAACGCGGCCCGAACGAAACACATAGGCGCGATCGCAGTACGCGAGTTCGTCGTTTTCCGTGGTGTACCAGATAAACGTGCGGCCGTTCGAGGCCTCGCTGCGCACGAGCTCATAGATGTCGCGCTTGGTGCCGATGTCGACGCCACGGGTCGGATCGTCCATCAGGATCAGGTCCGCGTCGGAGGCCAGGGCGCGCGCGAACAGTACCTTCTGCTGATTGCCGCCCGAGAGCGACAGGATGCCCGCACGGGTCGCGGCGCCGCGAATGCCGATCTTCGCGCGCCAGTCCTGCACGAGCTTGCGGACGCCATCGGCGTCGACCAGCCAGCGCTTGCGCAGACCGTTCGACGCGCCATAGAGCGAGCGGATCGCGAGATTCTCGCTGATCGACCAGAGCGGGAACACACCGTCGTCGGCACGATCCCCCGCGACAAACGCCACCCGCGTCGCGGCACCGCGGCGGGTGGCGTCGCGATAGATGGCGAGCAACGCTTCGGTTTGACCCTGCCCTGCGAGGCCCGCAAAGCAGACAATCTCGCCGCGCGCCGCGTTGATCGTGGAGCGCTTCGATGCAGTGGGCCCAACATGCCATGTGAAATCCGCGGCATTGCCATTGTCCTGCGCACGGGCAGCCTTTTGCGTTTGACGCTCGACGTCGACGTGCTGCCCCATCGCGCGCACAATCGCGTCCTGCGTCAATGTATCGCGCGGCAAAACCGCGGCCGCCATGCCGTCGCGCATCACCAGCACACGGTCCGCGACGCGTTCAATCTCGCCGAGCATGTGGCTAATCAGAATACAGGTGATGCCACGGCTCGCCGCCTCACGGATAAAAACCAGCAGCTGTCCGGCGGTATGCGCATCGAGACTGGAAGTCGGTTCGTCGAGAATCACCAGCTTCACCGGCGCCACCACCACGGTGAACGCTCGCGCGATCTCGACCATCTGACGTTGCGTCAACGTCAGGTCCGCGACCAGTTCATGGCCCTTCAAACCATGGCCCGGAAAAATCGCGTCAAGCTGTTCGGCCATTAATGCGGTTGCTTTCTTGCGCCACCCGCGTCCTTTGAGTTGCGGATGCAGAATGCACATGTTCTCTGCGATCGACAGGTTCGCGCACAGGGATAGCTCCTGGAACACGCAACGCACACCCGCTTCGCGCGCAACGTTGGCGTCGTAGTGGCTGACCGGCTGGCCCGCAACCGAGAGCGTGCCGTGATCCGGCGCGTAGACACCTGCGAGCACCGCCATCAACGTGGACTTGCCCGCGCCGTTGTGACCGGCGACACCAACGCATTCGCCGTTCCGAAATGCAAAGTCGATGCCGCTCAGCGCCTTGACCTGACCGAACGTCTTGCCGATGCCGGCAAGACCTATCAAGACCTCGTCAGGCATGCTGCCCGACGAGTCCGATGATTCATCGAATGAAACCGTCATAGATCCCTTCGTTGTGCCGACGACGGCCAGAGACGATGTCACGCATCGCCGCTAGCCTCTCGCCTTACTTCGAGTCGACGACCTTAAGCACTTCGTCGCGCGTGTACTCCTTGTTGGCAAGCTGACCCGGCGGCGTCTTAGCGAGCACGGAGTCGAGTTCGTCCGCCTTCACCTCAAGCAGCGGCATCTGGATATCGTGCGGCAGCTTCTTGCCGGCCAGCAGTTGCTGGGTGATCCAGAAAGCAAACGTCGAGCAACCCGGCGGGATCGTGACCGACAGCGTCTCGTAGTTGCCCTTCTTGCGTTGCTCCACCCACCATGCAAGCTCTTCCTGGCGATTGCCAAGAATGATGATCGGCGTCGGACGGTTGGCTTCGGCGAAGGCCTTAGCCGTGCCAAAGCCGTCGCCGCCCTGGTCCACGACACCATCGATTTTCGGCAGCGTCGGCAAGATACCGGCCACCTGCTTTTGCGCTACCGTCTGGGTCCAATCGCCATGCACGGAGCCGACGATCTTCAGCCCCGGGTACTTCTTGAGCTCATCGACGATGCCTTGATGGATTTCGTCATCTACGGACACGCCGGCAAGACCTCGTATCTCGAGCAGATTACCCGTGCCGTTCAGGCGTTTCGCCATATAGTCGACCTGCATCGAGCCGAGTTTGCGGAAATCGACCGTGATGCGATACGCACAAGGCTCGGATGCAATGCCGTCGAACGACACCACCGTCACCCCTGCGCCGCAGGCCTGCTTGATGACGCCATTGAGCGCGGTAGGCGAAACGGCATCCACAGCAATGCCCTTGAAACCCTGCAGGATCAGGTTCTGCATTTGCTGCACCTGCTCGGTGGCCTGATTCTCCGCGGTAGTAAAAGTGGGCGCAGCGGCGACCACCTTCTGCTTGACGGCGGCATCGGCAACGTTCGACCAGCTCTTGAGCATCGCCTGACGCCAACTGTTGCCCGCGTAGTTGTTCGAGAGCGCGATTTTCAGCGACGAGGTGTCGCCGCTCGCTACCTGTGCACCGGCTGTATTGGCAATGCTGACGCAAACCACGGCGGCAAGAATGCCGCAGGCCACTTTCGATCTCACGTGATGTCTCCGTTTTGGAATTGTAAAGAAGCAGATCTGAGGCGCTGGGGGCGAGCGGAAGCCGCGGGCACCGTCCGCTCCCCGGAAAGTCTAGTACGAGGGAAGACGTTATCCAATTGCGTATTCCGCGCAACCGATTCCGGCTGGTTATCGGTTCGACAACGTAAACCCTGATCGGAGGCGCGCATTGTTCTAAGCCTTCAATGCCGCGCGCAACGCTTCGAGAAACCGCAGATAGGCTGTCGCGCCTGGATCGGCATGCCCGATGCTGCGCTCCTGCACCCACGCTGCGCGCCCCTTCTTCGATTGCAGGCTCGCCGTCGCCGTTACTTGCTCCTGCGACTTCGCAATCATTGCGTCGAGTACGACGTCAGCAGAGCCGGATGTGGCTTCGAGCGTATCGAGGCTAGGCACGAGCGCGTCGAGCACGGTCTTGTCGCCCACCTGGCTCTTGCCGCGTTCGATGATTCGCCCTGCGACCGCGCGCCCGATCGCGAGTGCATCGGCTTTATCGATCGCGTCCTTGCCGGTCACCGTCTTTGATGCAGCGAGCAGCCCGCCGCCGATCAGCGCCGCGAACGTCGACGGATTTGCCGTGGAAAATGCTTTGCCGGCGGCAAGCAAAAGTTCGGATACCGATGCTGTTTCCGGCAACGCGCCAATCACCTTGACGACCGCCGTCGATCCGGATTGCACAGTAATGCCGAGATCACCGTCGCCAAGCGCGGCATCAAGCTCGCGCAACTCTTCGGCATGAGCGGGTAGCGCGGTAAGCGTACGCGTGAGCAAGTCGCGCAGTTCAGTACAGGAAAGACTCATGACGTTCCCCTCTTTTCAGCTTTTCGACCAGTCATGAAAGAAAGGTGACCGCGCTGGCGCGGCGAGCAGCGCTTCGAGTTCGTCATCTACCAGCATGACGGTAATCGATGCGCCCGCCATTTCCAGGCTCGTAACGTACTCGCCCACATAAGAGCGCGCAATCGTCAAACCTTGTTCGGCGATAAGTGCGGCCGAACGTCGATAAAGCAGATACAGTTCTTCTAAAGGCGTAGCGCCGAGGCCGTTAATTAGCACCGCCACGCGCGAACCTTTAGGCGCCGCAAGATCGCGCAAAATTTCGTTGGTAAGCCGCGTAGCGATTTCATCGGCCGTTTCCAGTTTGCCGCGATGCGTACCCGGCTCGCCGTGAATGCCAATGCCAATCTCCATCTCGCCTTCGGGCAGCGTGAAGGTCGGCTTGCCCGCTGCGGGCAGAATTGTCGGCGACAAACCCACGCCCATCGTGCGGCACTGGTTGTTCGCCTTCGCCGCAATGCGCGCGACCTCCTCAAGCGAATCGCCGCGCTCCGCCGCCGCGCCCGCACACTTGAACACGAACACCATGCCCGCCACGCCACGCCGGTCAGCGCTACGTTCGCTGGGCGCGGACGCCACGTCGTCGGTCAGCAGCACGGTCTTTACATCGATGCCATCCGGCTCCGCGAGGTCTGCCGCGAGATCGAAGTTAAAAACGTCGCCGCCGTAATTGCCATACACATAGAGCACGCCCGCGCCGCCGTTCACCGCTTTGGTTGCTTCGTAAATCTGCTCCGATGATGGCGATGAAAACACGTTCCCTACCGCCACACCGCCGCACAGTCCTTCGCCCACGTAGCCGAGAAAGCCCGGCATGTGTCCCGATCCACCGCCCGTCACGATGCCCACGCGGCCCTGCTTCGGCGCATCCGCGCGCACAAGCGCGCGGCGGTCGGCCGTTGCCGCCTTGATCCAGCCCGGATGCGCGATCAACAGCGACTCGATGATCTCATCGACGAATTGATCGGGCTGGTTGATGATCTTTCTCATGCGTGTCTCCTGAATGAGGTTAGTTCTTGCGGCGCTGACTGAGCGCATCGAGCATGACGGCGGCGAAGATAACGCCGCCCTGAATGAATTGTGTCCAGAACGGATTGACGCCGAGCAGCGACAGGCCGACGTTGATCACGCCGATCAACACCACGCCAATGAACGTGCCCACGATCGAACCGCGGCCGCCCGCGAGCGATGTCCCGCCAATCACCACGCCAGCGATCACCTGCAATTCGAGGCCGTTCGCCGCCGACGGCAATGCCGAATTCAGCCGCCCTGCGAGCACGATGCCGGCGATGGCCGCGGTCACGCCTGCGAGCGTGTATGTGAGAAAGATCACGCGCCCCACCGGAATGCCCGCGAGCCGCGCTGCTTCCTTGTTGCCACCGACCGCGAACACCTGATGTCCAAACGTGGTCTTGCGCAACAGAACGTGACCGACGATGAACACCACCAGCATCACGAGCATCGGTGCGGGAAGACCTGCCACGCTCTTCGCGCCGAATGCGGTGAACGAATTGGGGAAATCGAACTTGGTGCGGCCATCGGAGATGGCGAGCGTAAGGCCGCGCGCCATTGCCATCATCGCCAGCGTGACGATGAACGGCACGAGCCTGAACCACGACACCGAGAAGCCGTTCAGCGCACCCACGATCGCGCCAACCGCCAGCGCCACCGCGAGTCCGCCGAGCCCGAGCCCAACGTTCCCGGCCGCCGATCCAGCCATCACAGTCGCAGCCACCATGCCGCTGAGCGCCACAAGCGAACCGACCGAGAGGTCGATACCCGAGGTGATGATCACGAATGTGGCGCCCACCGCTGCAATGCCGACCACCGAGACTTGCACCATGACGTTGGTCAGCGTGCTGGTCGTCAGGAATTCCGGCGATGCGATCGAGAGCACTACACAGATCAGCACGAGCGCCGCGAATAGCGGCCCGATGCCGCTGCGCAATTGCCGGATGAGGCGCTGCGAGAACGCCTCCGAGTCCGCCTGTTTGGTTGTCGTGGACGTCATGCCCCTACTCCTGTCGTAGCCCATTGAATGACCGTTTCCGAATCCGCCTTGTCGCGAGCAATTTCCGTGACGATGCTGCCCCGGTACATCACCAGCACGCGGTCCGACATGCCGAGCAGCTCCGGCAGTTCCGAGCTGACCATGATCACCGCCGCGCCCGCTCGCGCCATGGAAACCATGTGCGCATAGATCTCCGATTTCGCGCCCACATCAATGCCGCGCGTGGGCTCGTCGAGCATGATGACGGCCGGATTCGTCGCGGTCGCACGCCCGAGAATGACCTTCTGCTGATTGCCGCCCGAGAGGTTGCCGGTGATCTGCATGACCGACGGCGCGCGCACGCCGAAGCGCGTGCTTGCCTCCTGCGCGAGTGCGCGCTTGCGTGCATTGCTGACGAAACCGCCTGTGGCGAGCGCCTTCAGACTCGATAGAGCAACGTTTTCCTCGATGCTCGCTTCCAGCACGAGCCCTTCGAGTTTGCGATCCTCAGCGGTATAGACGAGACCGTGGTGCACACCGTCGCTAGGCGATTTGATGCTGACCTTCTGGCCGCGCACGATGATTTCGCCTTGCGTCACCGGCAACGCGCCGAAGATCGCCTTCAGCAATTCGGTGCGCCCTGCCCCTGCGATACCCGCAATACCAAGGATCTCGCCCGCCCGCACACTGAGCGAGGCGTGCCGCACGATAGGCGGGCTCGCCAGATCGCGCACCTCCAGCACAACCGGACCGTATTCGCGCGGCTCCCACGGATAGAACGATTCGAGGTTGCGCGCGACCATCGCCTGGACCAGCTCCTGCTCGGTCCATTGCGACATCGGACGCGAACTGACGGTCACGCCGTCGCGCATGACGACTGCCGAGTCCCCCAGTTCGAACACCTCTTCCAGGTGGTGCGAAATAAAAATGATGCCCATGCCCGCCGCACGCAAACGGCGCACAACGGCATACAGGTTCGCGATATCGCCGCGTTGCAGTGCGGCGGTAGGCTCATCCATCACGAGGATGCGTGCCTCGCGTGCGACCGCTTTCGCGACTTCCACGAGTTGCCGCTTGTTGAGCGGCAGATCGCCAAGGCGCATTGACGGCGACACGCTCTCGAGCCCGACTTGCGCAAGCGCCTTGCGCGCATCGTCATTCGCTTCGCGACGCTTCACGAAGCCGCCTTGCGAAGGCATGCGCCCGAGGAACAGGTTTTCCGCCACGGTCATGTCGTTGACCAGCGACAGCTCCTGATAAATCACTGCGACGCCCGCATCGATTGCGGCGTGCGTCCCGCGCCCGAGCGGCACCCCGTTGATCGCAATGCTGCCCTCATCAGGCTCGTACGCACCCGACAGCGTCTTGATCAGCGACGATTTGCCCGCGCCGTTTTCGCCGACAATCGCCATCACGTGACCGGCTTCCAGCGTCAGGCTCACGCCGCGCAACGCCTTCACGCCCGGAAAGCTCTTGACGATGCCTTCCATGCGCAACAACGGCGCATGACCACCCGGCGTGGCAGCTCGCCCGCTAGCCACCTCCGGCACATTCGTTTCGGCACTCATGTTCGATTCTCGTCTGGCTTGAAGCATGCGGCCCGCAACGCGGGCGCGCATGTTCGCATTTACAGATTACTGGCTGACCTGCAGCGACCAGAGGCCGTACTTCTTGGTTTCATCGGAGTCGATATTCGACTTGTCGATCAGCAGCGTCGGCCACGCATAGTTGGCGGGCACGTCCTTCTTCGCCTGGTAGTCCATGATGAAGCTCAGCGCCTTGGCCGCCATTTCGATCGGGTTCTGCGAGATTGTCGCGTCCTGCTTGCCCGCGCGGATCGCCGACAAAGCCTGCGCCGTGCCGTCCGCGCCGATCACCATGATGTGATCCTTGTCGCCGAGCGGCTTGTAGCGGTTCGCGTTGTCGATGGCCTTTTCCGCGCCCACCGTGTTGTCGTCGTTCGCGCCGAACACCGCATCGATCTGCGGGAATTTCTGCAGAATGTCCGTCATGGCGTTAAGCGACTTCTCCTGGTCGAACGCGCCTTCCTGACGTGCCACGACCTTGATGTCCGGATACTTCGCGATTTCGTCGGAGAAGCCTTTCTCGCGGTCAGTTGCAGCGGTCGTGCCGACGAGGCCGATCAGGTCGACCACATTGCCCTTCGGCGATCCGTAACGCGTCTTCAATTGATCCGCGATCCACTTCGCGCCTGTCGCACCGAGGGCGACGTTATCCGATGCCACGAACGAGGTCACCTTGCCGCCGTCTGAGCCGCGATCGAGCATGAACACGGGAATGCCCATGCTGTTAGCCTTTTCCACGGCGGGGATGATTGCTTTCGAGTCAATCGGGTTCAGCACGAGCGCATTCACGCCCTGGCTCAGGAGGTTGATCGCGTCATTGACCTGCTGCTGGGCGTCGCCGTTCGCATTGGTCTGCACGAGGTCGAAGCCCTGATCTTTAGAGCCCTTTTCCACACCCAGCTTCAAGCCGACAAAGAACGCGTTGTTCAGCGTGGAGACCGAGAAACCGATCTTCGTCTTGCCGCCCGCCGCCGGAGCAGCACTTGCCATTGCCGCTGGTGCGCTTGCGCCCGCATCGCTTGCCGCCGTGCCCGAAGACGACGGCGATTCGCTCTTCGAACAACCTGCCAGCACCGTAGCCGCACACAGGACCACCGTCCCCGCTGTCGCGCCGAGCTTGCCCCATGCATCGAATCTTCCTGAATTCCAAGCCATGTCTGTCTCCGTTTTTCACATTATTAAGGCGGTTTTGCTACGCGTTGCAGATGTAGCGTGTGATGCAACGATCAGTTCTACTGCGTTCTCCTCGGACCATAACTCCTGAACTTCTCTACGACGATCTGCATCTCTTCGTCCGGCAGCACGGGCGGCGTGCCAAGCTGGCACGCCAGCAGGTACTGCTTCGCCAGCACTTCGACTTCATGCGCGAGCCACAACGCACGCCCAAGATCGGGGCCGAGCGCGATCACGCCATGATGCGCAAGCAGACAGGCGCTGCGTTCCTGCAAGGCGGCGACGGCATGATCGGAGAGCGCCTGGCTGCCGAAGGTCGCATACGGTGCGCAGCGAATGGACTTGCCGCCCGCTGCCGCGACCATGTAGTGATGAGCGGGAATATCGCGGCCGTGAATGGCGAACGCGGTGGCCGCTGCCGAATGGGTGTGAACGATCGCATGCGCATCCGGCCGCGAGTCCAATATGTCGCGATGAAAGCGCCACTCCGACGAGGGTCTGGCCTGGTCGAGCACCGGCGACGGCTCCTTGATATCCATCGGCAACCAGACAATCGAGCTTGCACGCAGTTGCGCAGTGGGAACGCCGCTAGGCGTGATCAGAAAGCCGTCGAGCCAGCGCGCGCTAACATTGCCCGACGTGCCTTGATTGATACCCAGGCGCTCCATTTCGCGTACGGTATGGACGATC
>Ga0302316_10003815_pt1 | contig 10099 bp, 10 predicted proteins | sample III_Palsa_N3_2_FD_200456 | JGI IMG/M metagenome (GOLD analysis project Ga0302316, IMG submission 200456) | Peat permafrost microbial communities from Stordalen Mire near Abisko, Sweden - III_Palsa_N3_2 | ecosystem: Environmental > Terrestrial > Soil > Palsa > Peat permafrost | place: Sweden... | reverse complement strand
CTTCTTCGTTTTTGCAGGGAAATACGGTGTATTTCACGGTCGCGAGGACGGTTTTGGACGTAAATTTTACGGTGATTTGCAATGATTTTACGGTGGAATTTTTACCGTCACGGTGGACAAAAACGGACGATTTGGTCTGACTGAATTTTATACAGGTAAGACAGGTTTGGGCTTTTAGTGAGTGGGGCTGTTCTTGTCCTGGAACTCGGGCTTCTCGCCGGGGTTGAGAAGGGTGGGTCGGGGGCGGGCCGCCGGGGTGTCGCCTGAGGTGACGACGGTGGGTTGAGCGGCGATCGAAGCTGTGTCGGTGGCTTTCTGCTGTGAGCCGAAGATCCTGTTCAGGTCGATGGGGCCGGGGTTGGGGGGTGGGGCAAGCTTTTGCACCTCGGCGAGGTCTTCACGGTCGAGTTTGGTGAGTTCGGGGAGGTGGTAGATCTCGATGTTGCCGCTGCGAACTACGGCGGCGCGCATGCCGTCAGGGGAGAGATCGGAGTTTTCCTGAGTGCGGAAGACGGGGTTGCAGTTGAGCTTGAGGAGGAGATCGCCGGTCTGGGTCTGATAGACGCGAAACTCTTCGGTGGTGGTGGTGTCGGGGACGCCCTGGGGTGAGGTTTGGCCGTCGATGACACTGATACGCGTGATGGCGAAGCGGCCGGCTGCGGGTGCGAGGGAGAAGGTGGGCGGCTGGATTGCCGGCGGCAAGGGGTCTTCCCATATATCGTGCTGGGCGAAGTCGTATGCGACCAAGGTGACGCCGCCGGAGATGCCGCGGCAGTTGAGGGAGACCAGCTGGCCGGGACTGACGCGCTGCACGCGGGGGCTGCAACTGGTGTCGAGCTGGGCGAGTGGGACCTCTTTGCTGCTGAAGGGGTGGAAGGCGATCTGCCAAGCGCCGTGGGATTGTCCGAGGGGGCGAAGATAGCCGTCGGTATCGATGGGCAGGTTGAGAAGTGAGGGCGAGAGCAGCGCGCCGACCTGCTGGGCGCTTATGGGGGATTCGACCGTGCCAGCGCCGGCGATGCGGTAAAAGTCGATGTGTACCGGGGTGGTCTGCACTGTGTCTTCGTGGAGTGTGGAGACGATCGGGGGTGGCGGCGGGGGTTCGCTGGCGTTGGTCGTGAAGTGGGGGCGCGCGGCGTAGACGGCAGCGGCGGCCTGCGCCTTGAGTGCGGCGGCGGGGTCGGTATGGGGTTGAGGCTTGCCGGTTTCGATGGTGAGTAGTTGGTGGTCCGACGAGAGGAGCGCCGCCTGGAGGATACCGGGACGTGATGGGAAGGCGGTGCGTGCGAAGGAGCGGCCGGAGGCGAGATTGGCGAGCGGGGCAAAGGTAGAGAGGGACTCCTGAATGCGGACGAGGAAGCGGCCTTCGCCGAGAGGCCAGAGATATTGGCCGTAGTCGTGGAGGCGCCATTCGGTGCGGGCGAGGACTTTGCCGGAGGGCAGTTCGATGAGGAGGGCGGCGACCATGCGGTCCTGATCGTCGACGGGGTCGCCGGCGAGGCGCGGGAGCAGGCCGCGCATGCCATAGGTGACGAGGAGGTGGTCGCTGTCTACGAAGTTGACGGTGAGGACGGAGGTTCCCTGGTTGAGGACTGAGGTGGAGGCGCCGGGGAAGCCGAGGGTTTCGAGGGAGATGCGGGTTTCGGGGGTTGGTTGTTTGGGTTTGGCGGCGTGGGTGGGGAGGGAGAGGCACGTGAGGGTGAGGACGACCGAGAGGGTCTTCCGGACGGCGGATTTGAGGCGGGATGCGGGAGGGCGAACCTTGTAAGGGACGCAGGATTGCGGCCTTGGGCTACCTAAAAGCAACGGCCGAAGCGAGGTTATTGGTTGAAAGGTTCGAGCGGTGTGCCAGGGTTGGAGGTGTGGCAGGTCCTTCGACTGCGCTGCGCTCCGCTCAGGATGACAAGTTTTGGGTGGTGCGGAGGAGAGCCAATACAGGGGTCTCACCACTTCGCTGCGCTTCGGTCTAGATGACAGATTTTGGGGTGGGTTTGAGGAAAGCGGTCGAGCGGAGCTCGGTACCCCGGATTTGGGGTCTCCGTTGGAGGATGTGGCGGTGCGAACACCCAGGTCACCAAGTGCGAGGGACCTGGGGCACCCAGATTGTGCCGTTGCATTTTGTCGTATTGACTTTGGAACCGGCATCCACGACCCCGCGTATATATTTACTCTTGCACAGACGAGCTAAGTGGGCCACCTGGGTCCAATGTTTCGGAATTTACTTTGTTTGAGGACAATTTCAATGATCAATGACCGCGCCTGTAGTCTGGCCGCTCGCCCTGCGAGCCTGATGTTACGCGTAACGCTCTCCGCCTGCGCTTTGCTGGCCGTTTCCGTGGCCGGCGCGCAAAAGCTGGCAGTTGCTACAGTTTCTGCTCCTGACGCGGCGCCGCAGACGCACTATGTGCCGGGGCCGGCGTTCGATACTTCCAGCATCAACACCGCGGCTGATCCGTGCAACGACTTTTACCAGTACGCCTGCGGAAATTTTGCGGCGAACCATCCGATCCCCAGCGACCAGAGCGGGGTGGACCAGTTTTATGTGCTCTACAACGTGAATACGCAGGAGCTGAACGGCATTCTGACAAAGTATGCCGTGCCTTCGCCTTCGCGGACGGTGAACGAGCAGAAGATCGGCGACTACTATGCCGCCTGCCTGAACACTGACCTGATCGAAAAGAAGGGGCTGGAGCCGATCCAGAAGCTGCTGGCAGAGATTGACCATGCGAACAAGCCTGGGATGGTTTCGCTGGCGGGCACACTGCAGCGGATGGGCGTGAATGCGTTCTTCAGCTTTGGCGAGGAGCAGGACTACAAGGACTCCAGCAAGCAACTCGCCGTGGTGGACCAGGGCGGGCTGGGGCTGCCTGAGCGCGATTACTACACGCGAACCGGGGACAAGGACAAGGAGATTCGCGACGCCTATGTGGCGCACGTAGCCAAGATGCTGGTGCTGCTGGGCGAGAGCCCGGAGAAGGCCGCTACGGATGCGAAGAACATCCTGGTGTTTGAGACCAAGCTGGCTGAGGCTTCGATGACGAACACCGACCGCCGCGACCCGACGAAGGTCTACCATCCGCAGACGCTGGCGGTGTTTGAGGCGAGCCTGGGCGGCGTGCCGTTTGGGCCGTTCCTGGAGGCGATTCATGCGCCGCACTTCGACAACCTGATTAATGCAAACCCGGCGTTCTTTCCGCCGATGGTGGCGGCGATCAAGGCGACCGACATTGAGACGCTGCGGGCTTACCTGCGCTACCAACTGGTGACGTCGGTTGCGCATAACCTGCCGAAGAGCTTCGACCAGGAGAACTTCCACTTCTACGGCACGGTGCTGGAGGGCCAGCCGGAGCAGCGGGCGCGCTGGAAGCGCTGCTCGGCGGCAGTGGATAGCGGCATGGGCGAGGCGCTGGGACAGGTTTATGTGCAGCAATACTTTGGCGGCGACAGCAAGGCCAAGACGCTGGAAATGGTGCACGACATCGAGGCGGCGATGGACCACGATATCGACACGCTGGACTGGATGAGCCCGGAGACGCGGGTGAAGGCGAAGGAGAAGCTGCACCTGGTGGCTGACAAGATCGGTTATCCGGAGCACTGGCGCGACTACAGCACGCTGATGATCTCTCCGACCGAGGCGCTGGATAATGCGAAGCACGCGACGGAGTTCGAGAATGACCGCGAGCTGAACAAGATCGGCAAGCCGGTGGACAAGATGGAGTGGGGCATGTCTCCTCCGACGGTGAATGCTTACTACGACCCGAGCATGAACAACATCAACTTCCCTGCCGGGATTCTGCAGCCGGCGTTCTATGATCCGAAGGCCGACATTGCGGTGAACTATGGCCACATCGGCGCGGTGATTGGGCACGAGCTGACGCATGGTTTCGACGACCAGGGACGGCAGTTCGATGGACTGGGCAACATGACCGACTGGTGGACGCCTGAGGACCTGAAGAAGTTCGAGGCGCGCACCGGTTGCCTGGTGAACGAGTATGGCAACTTCACCGCTGTTGGCGAAGGCAAGGATGCCGTGAAGGTGAACGGCAAGCTGACGCTGGGCGAGAATACCGCCGACAACGGCGGCGCGGTGCTGGCCTACATGGCGTACCTGGACCGGGCGAAGAAGGACGGCATCGACATCAATCAGAAGATCGATGGATATACGGGCCCGCAGCGGTTCTACATCTCGTATGCGCAGAACTGGTGCGAGAATGCGCGGCCTGAGCAGGTGAGGAACCAGGTGCTGACCGATCCGCACTCGCCGGACCACTTCCGTGCGAATGGCGCGGTGGTGAACCAGCCCGGGTTTGGAGCGGCGTTTGGTTGCAAGAAGGGTTCGGCGATGGTGCCGGCGGATAGCTGCCGGGTCTGGTAGATCGGAGAGGCGAGATACGAGAGGCGAGATGCGGGTGGCGTATTTCGCCTCTCGTATCTCGCCTCTCGCTTCTTATGCCTGTGTGCGAGAGTGAAGTGTGCCTACAAATAAAAATGGACGACTGATTGGCTTTCTGGCTTGCGCTTTGGCGAGCGTTTTCTGGGGGTGTGGGTTCTTCTTTGGGAAGATTGCGCTGGCGGAGATGGGCGTCGGTTCGATGGTGTTCTACCGGTTCATCTTTGCGTCGATTGGGATGCTGCCGCTGCTGTTTACGCATCGGGCTAAGTTCAGTGGGGCGGAGTGGCGGACGCTGCTGATCGCAACGACTCTTGGGATTCCGCTACAGTTTTTGGTGCAGTTTACGGGGCTTTCGCTGACTACGGTTTCTCATGCGTCGCTGATGGTGGGGACGATGCCCGTGATTCTGGCTTTGGGGGCGACAGTCTTTGCGAAGGAGCGGCTGCGGCCCTGGGGCTGGGTGGCGCTGGTGGTGTCGACGTGTGGCGCGGCGTTGATTGCGACGGCGAAGCATGGGCATGCGGCGGGCGGCGATCCTTCGCTGCGGGGCGACCTGCTGGTGGTGTTGTCGCTGGTGATTGCGCTGGGATGGATTCTGATGAACCAGAGACTGCTGCGGCGGCATAGCGCGATTGTGGTGACAGCGTATGGACTGGTTGCGGGGACGCTGATGCTGGCGGTGGTGGTGCCGTTGACGTATGGTGTGCCGCCGGTGCATGGGGTGTCGCTGAAGGCGTGGGCGGCGCTGGCGGCAAGTGGGATTTTGTGTACGGCGACGACGACGCTGCTGTGGAACTGGGGCATGACGAAGGTGCCGGCGTCGCAGGCGGGGATACTGCTGAATATGGAGCCGCTGATGGGGTCGCTGCTGGGGGTGATTGTGCTGCATGAGGCGCTGGGACCGCTGGCGTACCTGGGCGGCGCAATGATTGTGGGCGCGGCGATTCTGCTGACGACGCAGAGCTCGGCTCCGGTTGCCGATCCGGGAATGGTGTAGCGGCGAGGGGTAAGATTGGGGCGAAGAGGAGCTGGGGATGTTCCTTGAACTCGGCAAGGCGGTCGCGTTTCTGCTCAGTATGCTGTCGCTTTACTGGGTGGCGATTGGGGCGTTCTTTGTGCCGGGAAGCCGGTGGGAGGAGCGGCTGTATTTTGCGCTGGCACGGGTGGCGATCGCGGGGTGTGTTTGCTTTGCCAGTGGGTTGTTGTTTACGTGGCCGGTGAGGTCGAATCCGGATAAGAATGTGCCGTTGCTCTCTGCGCTACCGGTAAAGCTATTTTTCTGGGGGATGGCGGGTTTGGTGGTGTTGTTTGTGGCTACCTGGTATCTGCGGTGCGGTGGGCCCTGGTATGGGACGGTGAACCGGGATTGCGGGTGAGAGGGAGCCATGTTTGATCTACAATCTTGGAAGGAGGCCGACTATGCTTCAGGCTAAACCGAATCCGCCCGCCAGCTTCTCTACGAAGGAAGAGTTGGAAGAGCTTTTGATGGAAGGCATCAAGGGCGAGGGAACCGAGATGACACCCGGGGAATGGAAGCGCCTCTATGACGAAGTCGAGCAACACGCCGCGCTTTTCCGAAAGGCCTCGTGAGATCAGTTCGTCTTAGTGATGCTGCGCGATACGACGTCCGCGAAATTGCCGCATATCTCCAACAGGAATCTTTGGGCATGTCAGTTGTAAGGCGTTTCCTTGTTTCGTTCGAGGAAACCTGCCTGCTATTGCAGAAACATCCCGAAATTGGAGGGTCCATCGTGGATCTTCGTTTCGAGTTAAAGGGCATGCGACGCATTGTTATTCGCCGCTTCCAGAACTACCTCATCTTTTATCGCGTGTCAGAATCCTCTATCCGTGTCATTCGAGTTCTTCACGGAGCTCAGGATGTCTACGCCATTCTAAGCATGGAGGCTCAACACAATTAGCACACGCCTCATTGCTATCGACATGGATGGAACGCTGCTCGGCACTGATGGGCGGGTGAGTGCGCGCAATGCGGCGGCGCTGCATGCGGCGGAGGCTGCGGGGGTGGAGATTGTTGTCGCTACCGGGCGGCGGCACTGCTATGCGATGCACATTCTACGGGAGCTGAAGCTGCGGGATAGCAATGCGCTGGTGAGCTCGAACGGCACGGTGATACGGACGATTGGGTCGGAGCTGGTGCATCGCAGCCACATGCCGGTTGAGACGGCGCGGTGGCTTTGCGGGCATGTGGCGGAGTTTCGGAAGACGCTGGTGATGACGTTTGACAATGTCGGCAGTGATGGCGAGGACCAGCGTGGGGCGCTGGTGGTGGAGGATCTGGAGGAGCTGCATGCTAGTATTTCGCGGTGGATGCAGGTGAATGCGCCGTATATTGCGCAGGTGAGGCCGCTGGAGGATGCGCTGAACGGCGATGCGCCGATCCAGATGATGCTGTGCGGGACGATTGGCCGGATGCGCGAGGCGGAGGCGAGGATGGCGGAGCATCCGCGGGTGACTCCGGTGGGGGCGGAGGAGGCGTTGGATGCGGAGGTGACGCTGCATCGGACGGAGTATCCGGAGCGGGATTTGTGCATTCTGGATATGCTGCCGGCGGGGTGCTCGAAGGCTTCGGCGCTGGCGTATCTGGCGGAGGCGCGGGGGATTTCGATGCAGGAGGTGCTGGCGATCGGGGATAACTGGAACGATGTGCCGATGCTGGAGGAGGCTGGGCGGGCGGTGGTGATGTCGAATGCGCCGGAGGATGTGAAGGAGTTGGCGCGGGTGCGAGGGTGGACGGTGGGGCTCTCGAACGACGAGGACGGGGTCGCGGTGGCGATTGAAGAGGTTTTGGCGGCTACCGAAAGTGCCGCGATGGTAGTCTGATAAGGAGTGTTTCCTGTAATTCCAAGCCGATTTCGCCTCCTGCTGGCCGGTGTTGCCGTGGCTGCGTTGAGTCCGGCTGCGCATGCGCTGGAGCGGGTTACGCTGACCAATGGATTTTCTGTGGATTGCGCGCATCATGAGGTAGTCGGGGAGCGGGTGCGGCTTTATACGAGCACGGGAGATGCGAACTACCAGGAGATTCCGGCGGCGCAGATTGCTGCGATTGAGGCGCTGCCTGATCCACCCCCGCCGCCTGTGGCCGCGGAGCCGGTGAAGGCCATCGCTGTGCCGAATGCCATGCCTACCGTGGCGGAGATGAATGCGATGCTGGCGAAGGCGGGCACGGACCATAATATCGACACAGAACTGCTGGCGAGCGTGGTGAAGGCGGAGAGCAACTTCCATGTGAACGCTGTTTCGCGAGTGGGTGCGCGCGGGCTGATGCAGTTGATGCCGGGAACAGCGCATGAGCTTGGTGTGCAGGATGTCAATCGCGCGGACCAGAACATTGCGGGTGGGACGGCGTATCTCGATTCCCTGCTGAAGCTTTATAAGGATGATGTGCGGCTGGCGCTGGCGGCTTATAACGCTGGGCCGGCGGCGGTGGCGCGGTATCACGGGGTTCCGCCGTATCGCGAGACGCAGTTGTATGTGAACCGCGTGGTTGCTGAGTTCAATCGTCGGATGGCCGCACGGACAGCGACCAACGTCGCTTCGCGATGACGGAGTCTATCGCAGATCGACCGCGATCGAAGCGGTACCTGCTGTGGATTGTCGTGGGTGTGGTTGCGGCTGCGCTTCTCTTCTGGCTGCATAAACGCGTCAGCTTTGACTGGCATACGCTTGGGCAGCAGCTTCGGTCGGTCTCGCTGGAGTATGTGCTCGGCGGCGTTGCGGTTATCTACTTTGCGTTCTGGCTGCGGGCGGTGCGGTGGGCGATTCTGCTTTCGCCGGTGCGGCGGGTTTCTTCGACACAACTGATTGCCTCGCAGCTTATTGGCTTTACCGCGGTGGCGCTGATTGGGAGGATTGCTGACCTTTCGCGGCCTTATCTGATTGCGCGTAAGTTGAAGCTGCCGGTGGCTTCTCAGCTTGCGGTGTACTCGATTGAGCGGGCGTTCGATCTGGGAGCGGCGGCGATTTTGTTTTCGACGACGCTGGCGTTTGCGCCGCACGATCTGCCGCACCATGCGGCTTATGTCCACGCTGGGGAGCTTTCGCTGGCGGCTACGGCTGCGATTGCGATCTTTGCGGTGGCGCTGCGGCTGGCGGGTGAGGTTGTCGCACGGATTATCCGGACGATGCTGTCGCCGCTCTCGAAGGACTTTGCGGCGAAGGTGTCTGAACGGATCCTGGACTTTCGCGAGGGGTTGCGGACGGTTTCGTCGCTGCGGGAGTTCTTTGCCGCGCTGGCTGTCTCGCTGCTGATGTGGGGTGGGATTGCGGTGTGCTATCTGCTCTCCGCGCGGGCTTTTACTGCTGATTCGACGCTGGCGCACATCAGCTTTACGGCGATCATGCTGATCATGGCGACCAGCATGGGCGGTAGTTTGCTACAACTTCCGATCCTGGGGTGGTTTACGCAGATTGCCATTAATGCGACGGCGTTGCATGCGTTCTTCAACGTGCCACTGGAGACCGCGACGGCGTGCTCTACGGTGATGCTGGTGGTTACGATGCTGGTGATTATTCCGGCGGGGTTGATCGCGGCGAAGGTTGAGGGGACGTCGCTGCGCGATGCGGTGAAGGAGAGCAAGGAGCCGGGGCTAACGGCCTAGCTCGGCAGGACAAGCAAGTCTCAGGGGCTAAAGCCCAATTTGTGGTTGGCTCGATTGCCCGGGCTAAAGCCCGGGCCTATCTCAGAAGCAACGGCAATAACAAAGGCAAGAGCAAGAGCAAAAACAACAGCAACGGCAACAGCCAATACAGTGGTCCTTCGCTTCGCTCTAGGATGACGAGGTTTGTGGTGGGTGAGATTTGATAGAACGAGCAAAAGCAACGGCAACGGCAAAAGCAACGACAACGGCAACGGCCAATACAGCGGTCCTACCCCTTCGACAAGTTCAGGGTCAGGATGACGAGGTTTGTGGTGGGGCCAGCTAAGAGCAAAAGCAGATTCCTACGGAATGACAAGCAAGAAGGACAAGCAAGACGCACAAGCGAGAATGACAAAGGAAAGTGCGGTAGTTAGTACACACTGGTAAAATTCGACACACATGAAATGCCCGTTTTGCAACTTCACCCAGGACAAAGTTATCGATAGCCGCGAGAGCAAGGATGCCGACTCCATACGGCGCCGCCGCGAGTGTGAGCGCTGCAATAAGCGATTCACTACCTACGAACGCCTCGACGAGATTCCCTACATGGTCGTAAAGAAGGACGGGCGGCGCGAGAAGTTCGACCGCCAGAAGGTGCTCGCCGGGCTGCTGCACTCGTGCCAGAAACGCAAGGTTTCGGTGACTCAGATGCAGGAGATTGTGGACCAGACTGAGGCTTATGTGATCGATTCGCCGGAGCGCGAGCGCTCTACGGCTTCGATCGGCGAACTCATTATGAATCGGCTCAAGGATATCGACACGGTTGCTTATATACGCTTCGCCAGCGTGTATCGCGACTTCAAGGATGTGCGTGAGTTCAAGCAGGAGCTGGAAGACCTGCTGGGCGGCAAAGACGTTAAAGCGAAACGTCCGCGCTAAAATAGAAGAGTCAACTTCAGCTTCATCCCAAAGGAAAATTTTTGTCCGACTCGACACGCACCCACAAGATCACTCTTATCCCCGGCGACGGTATTGGCCCGGAAGTAACCGCGGCTACCGTCAGCATCCTCGAAGCAGCCGGAAAGAAGACCGGTTGCAGCTATGACTG
>Ga0302316_10003807_pt1 | contig 10108 bp, 8 predicted proteins | sample III_Palsa_N3_2_FD_200456 | JGI IMG/M metagenome (GOLD analysis project Ga0302316, IMG submission 200456) | Peat permafrost microbial communities from Stordalen Mire near Abisko, Sweden - III_Palsa_N3_2 | ecosystem: Environmental > Terrestrial > Soil > Palsa > Peat permafrost | place: Sweden... | reverse complement strand
CCGTAGCCCGCGACCTCGGCTTCACGCCAACCTACCGCCACGTCACACCAGTCCTCACCACACCCGCATAGGAGCCAACCATGGTCGTCATCGACACCGAGCACATAGACCTAGAAACCCCCACCGGCCCCATGCGCACGCACATCGTCCGCCCTGCCGCACCCGGCCGCTACCCCGGCATCACGCTCTACTCCGAAATCTTCCAGGTCACCGCGCCCATCCATCGCACTGCCGTGCAGCTCGCGGGCCACGGCTATATCGTCGCCATCCCCGAGATATATCACGAGTACGAACCGCTCGGCACCGTCCTCGCCTACGATCAGGCCGGCTCCGACCGCGGCAACGTCCTCAAGACCACCAAGCCCGTCCAAGCCTACGACGACGACGCCCGCACCATCCTCGCGCACCTCGTCTCGCGCCCCGACTGCACCGGACGCCTCGGCGTGATGGGCATCTGCATCGGCGGCCATCTCGCCTTCCGCGCCGCCATGAATCCGGAAGTCTCCGGCACCGTCTGCTTCTATGCCACCGACATCCACAAAGGCGGCCTCGGCCTCGGCATGTCCGACGATTCAATAGCCCGCGCCGGCGAGATCAAAGGCGAACTCCTCATGGTCTGGGGCCGTCAGGACCCGCACATCCCCACCGAAGGCCGCATGAAGGTCCTCGCCCGCCTCAACGAAGTCGGCACTCGCCTTAACTGGCACGAGGTCAACGGAGCACACGCCTTCCTGCGAGACGAAGGCATTCGCTACGACCCCGAACACGCTCGCAGCATGTTCGGCCTCGCCCTGGAGCTCTTCCACCGCACCCTCGCCGTAGGCGCCTCCGGCGTTGCCGAGAGCCCCATCATCTCCAACCACTGACGAAACTTCAATCCATAAATCATTTCAATTGACCCTCTCTGTCTCCCGCGTTGACAATGCAGAGGCATGAAACTCAGCCACAAACTCACTCGCTCTGTCCTTGCAACGCTTACGCTCGCAGCTGGCCTTACGCTGTCCGCCACAGCCCAGGACACCAGCTACTCTCCCGCAGGCCTGCAGTTCCCGCCGCCAACCTGCCCCTTGCTGCATGGCACAGTTGGCAGCGCGGTCCGTTGCTCCGATCAGGCCTACGCCGACTGGCTCGCCGACCTCACCCACTGGCGCACCGAACGCCGCATCCGCACCGGCTACGATCCCTCCCGCTATGATCTGCCCGCGCTGCAATGGGCGCAGTCCGCCTTCATCGCCCCGCAGATGATGGTCCACGACCGCTTCTTCTACGACCCCACAGCAGGGAAGTACACCGTCGACCGCTACCTCGCCGACCTCGAAAAGCGTTATGGCGGCATCGACGCCGTGCTCATCTGGTCCACGTACCCCAACATGGGCATCGACGACCGCAACCAGCTCGACATGGTGCGCTCCATGCCTGGCGGAGTTGCGGGCGTCCGCCAGATGGTCGCTGACTTCCACCGCCACAACGTCCGTGTCCTCTTTCCCTTGATGATGTGGGACCAAGGCACTCACGATCCTGGCCAGCCATGGCCTGACGCCATCGCCGCGCTCATGAAGGAGATCGGCGCCGACGGCATCAACGGCGACACGCAGGACGGCGTCCCGCTCACCTTCACCCTCGCCGCCGAAAAAATCCAGCACACTCTCGCCTTCGAGCCCGAAAGCGCTCCGTCCGACGAAGCCCTCGCCTGGAACGTCCTCGGCTGGGGCTACTATCAATATCAGTTCATTCCCCAGGTCGACAAGACTCGCTGGCTTTACCCACGGCATCAGGTCCACATCTCTGACCGCTGGAACCACGACCACATCAGCGACCTCCAGTTCGCCTTCTTCAACGGTGAAGGCTGGGTGAGCTGGGAGAACGTCTGGGGCATCTGGAACGGCATCATGCCCCGCGATGCTGAAGCCACACGCCGCGTCGCCACCATCGAGCGCGCGGTCGCACCTTTCTTCGCCAGCCCCGACTGGCAACCCTATTACCCGATGCACCAACCCGGCGCGTTCGCCAGCCGCTGGCCGCTCAGCACTCAAACGCTCTGGACCATCGTCAACCGCGGCTTGTCTGACCTCGACGGCCCACAGCTCAGTGTTCCGTTTGTGCAGGGCACACGCTACTTCGATCTCTACCACGGCATCGAACTCACGCCAACGCGCGACGGCAGCAACGCCATCCTCAGCTTCCCCATCGAAGCCGGCGGATTCGGCGCTGTCCTCGCGCTCACCGGCGCGCCCGACGCCAAAATTCAGCAGCTCCTCGCGGCCATGAAACCCATGACCGCCCAACCTCTCGCCAGCTTCGACCACCAGTGGAAGCCGCTCTCGCAACAACTCGTGCCCATCGCGCCCACATCGCCGGTCGCATCTCCGCCTGCCGGCATGGTTCGCATCCCGGCCGCAGATTTTCTCTTCAAAGTCGATGGCATCGAGATAGAGGGCAGCGACAACATCGGCGTCGACGTTCAGTACCCCTGGGAAGACTCCGCCCGCCGTTCCCACGAGCATGTCATTTCAATCAACACCTTCTACATCGACCAATACCCAATCACCAACGCCGATTTCAAGAACTTCCTTGACGCATCCCACTATCACCCTGCCGACGACCTCAACTTCCTCAAAGACTGGCACAACGGCACCTATCCCGCCGGCGTGGCTAACAAGCCAGTCACCTGGGTCTCGCTGGAAGACGCCCGCGCTTACGCCGCATGGGCCGGCAAGCGTCTGCCCCACGAGTGGGAGTGGCAGTACGCTGCGCAAGGTGCTGACCACCGCCTCTACCCGTGGGGCGATGCCTGGAATTCCGCCGCTGTCCCCATGCCTGACAAGTCTCGCACCCTGACCGCACCCGATGCTGTCGAGGCACACCCGCTCGGCGCCAGCCCCTTCGGCGTGATGGATATGGTTGGCAACGTCTGGCAGTGGACGGACGAGTTCGCCGACGAGCACACCCGCGCGACCATCCTGCGCGGCGGCAGCTACTATCAGCCGCAGGGCTCCAAGTGGTATTTTCCCCAGGCCTACCGCAACGACCAGCACGGCAAGCTCCTGCTTATGGCGCCCAGCTACGACCGCTCCGGCACCGTCGGCTTCCGCTGCGTCCAGGACGCCACACCCTAGATCACCTTGCTGTCCACGCTGCTCAACGTTGTATCGGGCGCAGCGCGGCTCAGCAGTATCCGCAGGTCCGTCACTGCGTTCAGCGAAAACGCCGGCGATGGCGCAGTCACCGCGATAAAGTCGGCCCGATGCACATCCTCCAGGTAAAACGCAGGCCGCACATCCGCAGCCTTCGGCGCAATCTCCACGTGGCTCATCTCCAACCGGTTCACATGCCGCACATAGAACCCATGCGACGGAGTATCCCCAAACATCCGCGGCTCGGGGTAGATGTTCTCCCGCTCCAGCGGCCTTAGCGCAGCCTGTTTCGTCGTACCGCCGCCCACATGCTCCACATACACATCGGCGATCTTCACATCCTCAATCGCATGTCCCGGTATTCCATTCAATATCGAACTGAACCCCGCCGCCGAATTCGACGCACACACATTCGAGATCAACACCCGCTTCAGCGTCCCCGGCTTGGTCGACTCAAGCGGTCCACGCAGCCGCGCTCCCAGCCGCAGAAAGATCGGGCAGTTCACCACATCGCGCATCGTAAGGTTGCTCACCACAATATCCTCGACACGCGCTCCATCCGCCGTCTCAATCGCCAGCCCCATGCAGCCATCGAACATGCAGTTGGTGATCGCAATATTCTTGAACCCGCCGTTCGATTCCGTCCCCAGCTTGATCCGCCCTAGCCGCCCAATCCGCGTGCCCGGAGGGTCTGGCGGATACACCTTGAACGTCCCATCCAACACCGTCCCCATCACATAAGACCCCGAAACCACGCAGTTCGAGATCGTCACATTCTGCGTATCGCGCAGATACCCCAGCGCCAGGCTCGACTTCAAACAAATCGCATCGTCCCAAGGCGAGTTGATGTTGCAATTGGTCACCGTCACATTCCGGCAGCAACTTATGTCGATCCCGCCGCGGTCCGTATCCATCGTGATGTTATCCATCAGCACGTTGTCCACGCCGGTAATCAGCAGCCCCAGATGGCCCGTCTTCAACATCGAAAAATCCCGAAACACAACATTCCTGCAGTTCCGCAGCGCAATGGACTTATTGCCCACGCCCGGCTGGTCCATCGTGTACTGCACATACCCGCCGCGGTTGCCGCTCTCGCCCATGCTCAGGCCCTTGCCATAGATCAGCCCCGGCCCGGTAATGCTCACATCCGTAAGCCCCTCACCCCATATCAGTGAGTTCTGCGTATGGCTGTGCCCAAAGTCCTGGTAAGCATCCCATCCCGGCAGCGGTTCAGCAGCGTCATACACACCGCCGTTGTATCCCGTCGTTTCGCCCGGCTTCGGAGAGTCCGCCGCCACAATCGTCGACCCATGCGACAGGTACAACCCCACATGACTCTTCAGCCGTATAGAAAAGCACACATACGTCCCTGCCGGAACAACGACCGTCCCACCGCCCGCCGCAGCGGCAGCCTCAATCGCCTTGTTGATCGCCGCCGAATCCACCGTCTTGCCATCACCGGTAGCGCCATACATGCGCACATTGAAGATGGCTTCGTGCGAGGCATCCGGCGCAGGATTTGTTGTAGCGGCAAACGCAGGCAGCGAAGATGCAGCCAAGCCCATGCTGCCAAGCCGGAGAAGATCGCGCCGCGCGGCGTCAAAAGGCTTCATAGCGAGCCATGCTAGCAGCCATGATGCATGTATCGGAAATATGCCTGCGACTCTACTCCAGATAAGCCTTCAGCCACGGGTCCTGTGAATGAGTCAGCTCCCGAGTCGTCCCATCGAACACCACCTTCCCCTCGTTCAACACCAGGAACTTCGTGTTCGCATCCAGCCCACCGTCAGGAATCTTCACCATCGCGTTTGCTGCCACGTCCCAGCAATGCGTCGCCAGGGTAAACGCGTCCTGCAACCGGTGCGTGATCAGCAGGGAAGTCGTATGCGACACATCGCGCTGCTTCACCACCAGCTCAATAATCGTCGTCGACGTAATCGGATCCAGCCCGCCGGTTGGCGAGTCGTACAGGATCAGGTCGGGGTGGCTGATGATAGCCCGCGCAATCGAAACCCGCCGCCTCATCCCGCCGCTTAGCTCCGACGGAAACTTCGCAATCGCATGTTCCAGCTCTACGAACTTCAGCACCTCTACCACGCGCTCATGCGCCTCGGCGTCAGGCACGCGCTCTTCGTGCAGCCGGTACGCCACGTTGTCTTCCACCGTCATCGAGTCGAACAGCGCGCTCTCCTGGAACACCATCCCCACATGCGCCCGCATCGCATACACCTCGCGCTCGGTCATACCGGATAGCTTTCTCCCGAAGATCGAAATCTCGCCGCTGTCGGGCTCAATTAAATCATTGGCCAGCTTCAGCAGCGTGCTCTTGCCGCAGCCCGCGGGCCCTAAAATAATCCGCGTCTCGCCCCGCTCCACGCTGAAGGAAATATCGCGCAACACCTCGTTCTGGTCGAACCCGATCGACACATCCTTGAACTCGACGACCGGCACGCCGTCGGGCATCTCCAGGACTCCACCGGCGCTGATAGCTAGACTCGCTGCGGCCATAATTTACCGTCCGAAGATGCCGATCATCATCTGCGTTACCAGGAAGTCGCACAAAATAATAAGCACCGACGACACCACTACCGCCTGGGTTGTCGCCCGCCCGACGCCGCGCGTTCCACCCGTGGTCGTAAGGCCGTAGTAGCAGCCGATCGTCGCTATAATAAATCCCGAGAAGATCGGCTTCACCAACCCTTCCACCACGTCGCCATAGAGCAGCGACATATACGCTGTATGGAAAAATGCGGGTCCGTTCAGCCGCAGCAGGAAGACGGCAATCAGCGCTCCGCCGCCGGTCCCGCAGGCGTCGGAAATAATGGTCAGAAAGAACAGCATAAAGACCGTGGCCACAATCCGCGGCGTCACCAGCTTGCGGACAGGGTCCGTCCCCAGCGCGCGCATGGCGTCGATCTGTTCCGACACCTTCATCGAGCCCAGCTCACTGGCCATGCCCGACGCATTCCGTCCCGAAACCATCAGCCCCGTCAGCACCGGCCCCAGCTCCTTCACCATGGAGAGCGCGACCAGCCGCCCGGTCATCCCGACCGCCCCAAACTCTTTCAGCGAAACCGCCGCCTGCAACGCCAGCACGCAGCCTGTAAAGAAGCCCGTCAGCACCACAATCGGCAGGGAACCTACGCCGATCGAGTCCATCTGGGTAAATGTGTCGGCAATGTATCGCGGGCGCGAGAAGATGTTGCCCACCGCGCGTCCGGCGAGCAGCGAATACTCCTGCACCGAGGCGACGATGCTCTTGGCGTAGGCTTCTGGGGAGACAAGTCTCATGCGGCTCGCTGGGTCACAGACTATCAGATGCGCTAGGCCCGGCGAACGGTGGCAAACCTGCTCGCATATCCACGAGTCGTTAAAAAGTCACTGCTAAGGAGTCACTGCTAGAAAGCCGCTGCATAAGTCTGCGTTTTGTAGGGGCGGGACTTCAGTCCCGCCGTTAGTTCAGCCATTGCACTGCGGCTTTAGCCGCGGAGGGAATGCCGAAGACATAGGTCAGAGCTTCTCTAAGTTCACCCCAACCGCTCTCGCAATGCGAAAATAGACCGAGGTCCGAGTCCATGAAAGCCGCCGTGTTGCACGCCCGGGAGAATCTGAAAGTCGAGCAGGTCGAGACCCCCACAGCGGGTCCCGGAGAGCTCGTCCTGCGCGTCGAAGCCGCTCTCACCTGCGGCACCGACCTCAAAGTCTTCCGCCGCGGCTACCACGCCAAAATGCTCACCCTCAACCGCCTCTTCGGCCACGAACTCGCCGGGACCGTCGTCGAAATCGGAGCAGGCGTCACGGCCTTCACCCTCGGCGACCGCGTCGTCCCGCTCAACTCCGCGCCCTGCGACGAATGTTTCTTCTGCCTCGCCGGCCAGCAAAACCTCTGCGACGATCTCCTCTTCAATAACGGGGCCTACGCCGAGTACATCCGCATCCCTGCCCGCATCGTCGCCAAAAATACCCTCAAACTCCCCGCCGGAATGCCCTTCGCCCACGCCGCCCTCACCGAGCCCCTGGCCTGCGTCATGCGCGGCCTCGAAGAATCTAACGCCACCGCCGGCCAAACAATGATCGTCCTCGGTGCCGGTCCCATCGGCCTGCTCTTCATCCACGCCGCCTCGCTCGCCGGCCTGCACGTCATCGCCGTCGTCAAACGTACGGATCAAGTCACTACCGCCCGCAACTTCGGCGCCGAGCAAGTCATCCGCATCGCCGACGTAGCCGCCGGGGCAGATGGAAAATCAGACCCCATCGCCACCGCCCGCGCCCTCACCCCCGGAGGCCGCGGCGCCGACATCGTCATCGAAGCCGTCGCCACCCCCGAAGCCTGGCAATCGGCCGTCCAGATGGCCCGCAAAGGCGGCCTCATCAACCTCTTCGGCGGCCCGCCCGCCGGTACCTCCGTGGCCTTCGACACCAACCTCCTGCACTACGGGGACCTCACCCTCAAGGCCAGCTTCCATCACACCCCCGCAACCGCCCGCGCCGCCTTCGATCTCCTCCAATCCGGCCGCTTTCGTTGCGACGCCTTCCTCACCGGCGCCGCCACCCTCGACGAACTCCCCGCAGTCTTCACCCGCATGTTGACCCGCCCCGCCGAAGGCATCGTCCCCGAGATCAAAACCGCCATCTTCCCCCACAAGTCATTCGCCGAAGTCCATGCGCATCCAGCCGCCGAGCAGGTGCCCGCATGACCACCGCTCTCGACGACACACTCACCGGCGCGCCTGAACTCTATTTCACCCCCGCAACCCGTCCCACGCTCGCCGAAGCGCAAGCCTGGTGCAAACACCTCGCCACCACCCACTACGAAAACTTCCACGTCGCCACCTTTTTCCTGCCCGTCGCGCTCCGCCCCCACTTCCACAGCATCTACGCCTTCTGCCGCACCTCCGACGACCTAGGCGACGAAGTAGCCGACACCGCAACAGCCACGCGCCTGCTCAGCCAGTGGCGCGCCATGCTCCATCAGTGCTTCACGCATCCCGGGCAATCCAAACATCCCGTCTTCGTCGCCTTGCAGCCGACCATCGCCGCCCGCAACCTGCCCATCGCTCCCTTCGACGACCTCATCTCCGCCTTCGAGCAGGACCAGATCCACACCCACCACGAATCCCTCGCCAGCCTCGAAGCCTACTCCCGCTACTCAGCCAATCCCGTAGGCAGGCTCGTTCTCCTCGTCAGTGGCTACCGCTCCGAAGAACTCTTCCAACTCTCCGACGACATCTGCACCGGCCTGCAACTCGCCAACTTCTACCAGGACATGGTCGAAGACGACGCCCGCAACCGCCGCTACATCCCCGCCGACGCCATGCAGCGCTTCGGCGTCACCGGCGAGCAAATTCACAGCCGCCGCTTCGACGACAACTTCCGCGCCATGATGCAGTTCCTCGTCGACGACGCCCGCGCCCGCCTCACCCGCGGCCAGCGCATCGTCTCGCTCGTCGACCGCGATCTGGCCGCCACGCTCAGCCTCTTCGTCAAAGGCGGCCACGCCATCCTCGACGCCATCGCCGCCCAGGGCTATGACACGCTCGAGTCCCGCCCCGTGGTCACCAAAGCCGCCAAGCTGCGCCTGCTCGGCGACGCACTGTTCGGCAAGGCAGGCGCTATACTGCGACCCACTCGAAAACCCACACAGGAGCTGCCCCGTTGAGTAACACACAGCCCATGCCCCAGCCGGAGATCCTCGCGGCCTATGCCATCTGCCGCGCCGTCGCCAAGCGCGAAGCCAAAAACTTCTACTACGCCTTCCGCGTCCTCCCACGCCACAAATCCGACGCCATGTGCGCCGTCTACGCCTTCATGCGCAAGGCCGACGACCTCGCCGACGACGAATCCCACTCCCTCGACGTCCGCCGCCAAGCCATGGCCGCCTGGACCGCGGAATGGCGCGCCTCCCGCACTGAACCCACAACAGACCCAATCTTCCTCGCCCTCCTTCACACTCAGAAAACCTTCAACATCCCCGACGACCTCCTCGAGCAACTCGTCGCCGGGACCACGCTCGACCTAAACCCCCAACCCGAAGGCGTCCTCACCCTCACTCTCTACGACGAACACGAGCAACCCCTCCATATCCAGATCTACGAAAACTTCGCCGCCCTGCATCACTACTGCTATCTCGTCGCCGCGGTCGTCGGCCTCGTCTGCATCCGCATCTTCGGCTACTCCGACCCCCGCGCCGAACACCTCGCCATCGACACCGGCATCGCCTTCCAGCTCACCAACATCCTCCGCGACGTCCGCGAAGACGCCGAACGTAGCCGCATCTACATCTCCGCCGACCTGCTCCACCAGCTCAACATCGACCCCAGCCATCTCCTCGCCGTCACCCAAGGCTCCGTCCCCACCTCCAGCGACATCGCCCTGCTTCGCGGCCTCGAAAAACACGCGCAAGTCCTCTATCTCAGCGCCGCCGAACTCATCCCACTGCTCGACTCCGACTCCCGCGCCGCCATGCGCGTCCTCGTCCGCATCTACCACGGCCTGCTGGACCGCATCGCCGCCGACCCCGCCGCGGTCTTCCGCGAGCGCGTCTCCGTGCCCACCTCGCGCAAGCTCGCCATCCTGGCCACCGGCCTGCTCCAATCCGCAAAGGCCCGCCTCTTCGCATGAACTCCTCTTCCCAGCCAGACGTTCTCATCCTCGGCGCAGGCGTCGCAGGCCTCGCCGCCGCCGTCGCTCTCTCCAGTACAGGCGCCAAGGTCGCCCTCCTCGACCGCAAGCCCTACGTCGGTGGTCGCGCCTACTCCTACCTCCACCCCGCGCTCGACGAGGTCATCGACTCCCAGCACGTCTTGCTCGGCTGCTGCACCAACCTCATCGACCTCTGCAACCTCTCCGGCGCCAGCCGCCACATCCGCTGGTACGACAACATCACCTTTCTCGAGCCCGGCAGCCCCGCTCGCGCCAGCATCATCGGCCCATCCTTCCTGCCCGCGCCCAGCCACTCCACGCTCAGCTTCCTA
>Ga0302316_10003800_pt1 | contig 10115 bp, 3 predicted proteins | sample III_Palsa_N3_2_FD_200456 | JGI IMG/M metagenome (GOLD analysis project Ga0302316, IMG submission 200456) | Peat permafrost microbial communities from Stordalen Mire near Abisko, Sweden - III_Palsa_N3_2 | ecosystem: Environmental > Terrestrial > Soil > Palsa > Peat permafrost | place: Sweden... | reverse complement strand
TTCGCCGCCAGCCAGCTCAGCGTGTCCCGGCGAATATCACCAATGATCTTCTTCCGCGAAGGCACCAGGTCCGCATCCTGCAGCGAAACATTCGCCGCCACCGCGCCCGTCACCACCATCGGATTCTGCCCATAGCGCTGCAGCTTCTTCAACAGGTCCGGCCGGCCCACCGCAAACCCGCAGCGAAGTCCTGCCATGCCATACACCTTCGAGAACGTCCGCAGCACGATCAGGTCCTTACCCGCCGCCACCTGGTCCAGCACATCCTCCGCATCGGATAGGTGAATATAAGCCTCATCCACCAGCAGCACCGACCCCGCCGGCTTATTCTCCAGCGCCCAGATAATGTCCTTCTTCGAAGTAATCGTCCCCGTAGGATTATTCGGATTACAGATATAGATCACGCCCGCATTCGGGTCCGCACTTACCAGCGCCTTCACATCATGCGAGTAGTCCGCCGCCAGCTTCACCTTGAAGATCCCAGCGCCCGACATCATCGCCGCATACATCCCCGCCTCATACGAAGGATCAGCCGTAACAAATCCACGCTTCGGCGATGTAAACGCCAGCACCGTATAGTGCAGCGGCTCGGACGACCCCGCATACACCATCACATTCTCTTCCTTCAGCCCATGCTGTGCCGCAAACGTCTTGGTCAGCTTGTCGGTCTCGCCATACATGTCATAGCGCCCGCCCCACGGAGCCATCGCTGCCACCGCATCGCAAGCCGCCTTGCACGGTCCCAGCGGATTCTCATTCGCATTAATCAACACTGCATCCGCCGGCATCATCGTCGGCCCAAAGTCATACCCGGCCTTCGACCCGGCAGCCACACGCGCCGCCTGCGCAAAGTGCGCTTCGCTCATAATCGGCATCGCAGCCGCGGCCATGGAGCCATACTTCAAAAAATTGCGGCGAGAGGTCGAGGAAACAACGGAATCTTCGGGACAACGCATGGGGAACTCCTTCATGAAACTCATAAGGTGAGTGCAGAGTTAAGAATGCTGATGCTCAATAGGGAAGAGAGAAGGGGAACGCGCAACGACAGCAGGTGCTGAGGGCCTGTGAAACCTGAAAATTTACAAGGAATAGCAACGACGCTGACAGCAGTATAGACCAAATAGACCAGTTTTCTACTGAAAAGAGCCTCATCGCACCCCACCCACCGCAACTTTCCCCCTCAAAAAACGTCCTTAGTACCAGTTGAAACCGCCCCACCCCAAAACCCGTCTCTCCTTTCGCAGCACCATTCTGTGCCGATGCCAAATCTCGAGCACCCCATCCACCAACTCACCAGCAATCCGCTCCTCGGGCCCCTATGATTTCGATGATTAAGCCTCCTATGAAGAACCTCAAGACCCTCCTCACCGCGCTCTCCATCCTCGCCGCCGCCACCATCGCGTCCGCGCAGACCCCGCAAGCCCGCATCACCCACGCGATCGACAACGCCAGCCGCGCCACCATCCCCGGCTCGCTCTCGCCCCGCGCCCTCGCCGCCAACGACATCGGCGCCGTCCCTGCCTCCACAAAACTACAGGGCATCACCCTCGTCTTCAGCCGCACCCCCGCGCAGCAGTCCGCACTCGACGCCCTCGTCGCCGCGCAGCAGAACCCCGCCTCCCCGCAATATCACCAGTGGCTAACCCCCGCGCAGTTCGGCGCGCAGTTCGGCGTAGCCGCCTCCGACATCGCCGCCACCGAAGCCTGGCTCCAGCAGCAGGGCTTCACCATCGACAGCGTCTCCAACAGCCGTGACCGCATTCACTTCTCCGGCACCGAAGCCCAGGTCGAGTCCGCCTTCGCCACCCAGCTTCACTACTTCAAATCCGGCGCCGAAACCCACTTTGCTCCCGCGTCTGCGCTCAGCATTCCGGCAGCTCTCGCCTCCACCGTTCTGTCGGTTGAAAATCTATCCGACTTCCGTCCCCGCCCTCAGAGCGTCAAGTCCGCCAGGGCCGTCCGGCCAAACTTCACCCAGGCCCAGAGCGGCGGCATCGCTCTCACTCCCGGCGACGTCGCTACCATCTACGACATCAACGCCGCCTACAGCGCCGGCTACACTGGCGCCGGCCAATCCATCGCCATCGTCGGCCAGTCCGCCATTATTCCCGGTGACATCACCGCCTTCCAAACGGCTGTCGGCATCACGCCCAAAGCCCCCAATCAGGTGCTCGTGCCCGGCACCGGAACCTCAGTCATCAATCCCTTTGGGGCTGGCGACGAAGGCGAATCCGACCTCGATCTGGAGTATTCCAGCAGCATTGCCAAAGGCGCCACCATCTTCTTCGTCTACACCGGCAACAGCACAAACACCAACGGCGTCTTCACCTCGGTTCAGTACGCGATCGATGAGAACATCGCCCCCATCATCAGTGAAAGCTACGGCGGCTGCGAGCAAGCCCAGACCACCTCGTTCATCAACCAGTTCAACGCCATCCTCGAGCAAGGCGCCGCCCAGGGCCAGACCATCGTCAACGCTTCAGGCGACAGCGGATCCACCGACTGCTTCGGCACAACAGGCTTCACCGCCGCCCAGCAGGAAGCTGTAGCCGTCGACTTTCCCGGCAGCAGTCAGTACGTCACCGCCATCGGCGGCTCTGAATTTCCTCCCGCCTTCACCGCGTCCGGCAATACCACCTACTTCGCTGCCGCCGGAAGTTCCGACGTCCTAAGCTCAGCCAAGTCCTACATCCCCGAGCAGGTCTGGAACGACGACGCTGTTGAAGGAGGGCCCGCTTCCGGTGGCGGCGGAACCAGCATCTACACCCCAAGACCAAGCTGGCAATCCGGAACCATCGGTGGCGTCAGCATCCCCGCCGGCAGCTTCCGCCTCGTGCCCGACGTCTCACTCGACGCCTCCAACTACAGCGCCCCGTACCTCTTCTGCAGCAGCGATTCATCCGACTGGGCCACCCAGGCCAACGGCGCCACTCCGCCGTATCAGGAGAGCAGCTGCACCAGCGGCCTGTACGACTCTTACTCTGGATACCTCACCGCTGCCGGCGGCACCAGCTTCGCCACTCCCATCTTCGCTGGCATGGTGGCCATCATCAATCAGGCCAGGGGCTACACCACCGGGCAGGGCCTTATCAATCCCACCCTCTACACGCTGGCTTCGAACCCCACCACCTACGGCTCCGCCTTCCACGACATCAACACCGGCGGCAACCAATGCCTCTCCGGAACATCATCCACCTGCTCCACTGCGGGCGCAGCGGTTTACGCGGCCACGACTGGCTACGATGAAGCCTCCGGCCTCGGCTCCGTAGACCTCTACAAGCTCCTCACCGCCTGGCCTGCCTCCAGCACCGACGCTCTCATCCAGACCACCACCACCCTCTCGGCTGCGACCACCATTCCCGCCGTCGGTGTGGCCGACCCCATCACCATCAACGTCACCGCCAACACGTTGCCCGTCGCTACCGGCACGGTCACCCTCACGGTTGACGGAGTTGCCCTGCCGCCGCTCACCTTGACCGCCGGTGTAGCAACCTACTCCTTCTCCTCCGCCGCAGCCGGTTCGCACGTCATCGTCGCCACCTACGCGGCCAATGGGGTTTACGCGGCATCGTCCTCAACTCTCATCATCTCGGTCGGCGGGTCGACATCCACGGGCGGATCAGTAACCCTCACCGCATCCAATGTCACCGTAGCTCAGGGCAGTTCGGCCTCCTCTACGCTCACGCTTACTCCCTCCGGCGGCTACGCCGGAACTTTTGAGTTCCTCACTATCAACGCTCCCACCAATCTCATCGATGCCTGCGTCGGCCAACCGGCGAACATTGTCATCACAGGCACCGCACCCGGAACATCGTCCATCGCCATCTTCACGAACATCGCCAACTGCCCCTCCGGTTCCGTGCCCCTTGTAAAGGGTGCAACGGGCACGTTCGCCAATGGAGCGAAAGTCAGGATCATCGCGGGCAGCGCTCCAGCGCCCTCTCCGAGCGGTCCTCTCAGCCCCGCAACATCGGGAATAGCTTTCGCCGGCCTCCTGCTCGCGGGCATCTTCGGCCGCCGTTCCAGAAAGCTCCGCGCCGGCCTCGCAATCTGCATCCTCGGCGTCCTCGGCCTGGCTCTCTCCGGTTGCAGTAACGGCACAGTCACAGCGCCTCCACTTGCCCCCAAAGGAACCTATCAGCTCTCCCTAACCGGTGCCGACTCCGTCAACACAGGCGTAGTAGCCACCGCCAACTTCACCCTCACCATCGACTAACTCCGCACAATCTGGGTGCCCCATCCTCGACTCGCAGCTTTTTGCGAGGCAGGGTGGGGTATCGAGCTCCGCTCGACCGCTCTCCTCCACACCCCACAAAATCTGTCATCTCGACCGAAGCATCGCGCTCTTTGCGATGCGCAGTGGAGAGATCCCCGTATTGGCCTTTGCCTTTGCCGTTGCTGTTGCCTTTGCCGTTGCAAACACTAAAGTACGCAAGGTTCCGCTGCGAAACACCGCGTACCCTGCGAACCCCGCGTTCGCAGTTTCCCGGATTCTTCAGCCCCGGGCCTTTCGCTAATGCTGCGGCCGCATCCCAGCGTTACCCACACCCTGTAACACTCGTTTAACGCACCATTGACACTCACGTGACACCCCACTCACAAAACTCCCGCATTCTTTTACTGAACACACAAAAGTGAAAGAAGGCCACACGTGAACGTCAAGCAACAGGGAAGCACTGCACCCTCACGACTGCTCCAGACAGTCCTTACAACATTCCTGCTTCTGTTCTCCACCGCGCTCATGTTCTCGCAGACCGCCACTCCCGCGCTGCAGGGCACAGTAGCCGACGCTCGCGGCGGCATGATCCCCCACGCCGCCATCACGGTCCGCAACGAAGTCACCGGCCGTTCCGCCAACGCCACCGCCGACGCCGAAGGCCACTTCACCCTCCCGCTCCCCATCGGTGTCTACGACGTCACCGCCGCGGCCCCCGGCTTCGCCATCGCGACCCGCAAAGGCATCCAGCTAACCGCCGATCAGCCCGCGGACGTCGCCCTCACCCTCCAGATCGGCACCGCCACGGCAGACATCACCGTCGACGCCGACGCCACTCACTCCATCGCCGCCACGCTCGCGCCCATGGACGCAAAGCTCTCCGAAACCTCGGCTCGCACCGAGATCACCGGGGCCATGATCCAGAACTTCATGTCTCCCGTCGCCGACTTCGGCGAAGCCGTCGAAATGGCTCCCGGCACCTTCACTACCAACAGCAACGGCGTCGGCCTCGGCCAGTCCGCTACCTACTTCCGCGGCTTCCCCGATGGCGACTACGACATCGACTTCGACGGCATCCCCTTCTACGACACCAACACCCCCACCCATCACTCCTGGGCCTTCTTTCCCACCCAGTTTCTCGGTGGCATCGACTTCGATCGCTCCCCCGGCACCGCCTCCACCATCGGGCCCACGCCCTTCGGAGGCTCCATCCACCTGCTCTCCAAACCCTTTGATCCGCTCTCGGACATCCGCTTCCAGTTCGCCGGTGGCTCGTACAGCACCTTCCTCTACGACGCAGAGTACGACTCCGGAAACTTCGGTCCCGGCAACAAGCTCAACGTCATGGCCGATGTCCACCATCTCCAGTCCAACGGCTACCAGACCTTCAACTATCAGACCCGCAACGCCGGCGATATTCAGGTCCAGTACAAGCTCTCGAACAAGACCACCATCACCGGCTTCTCCGCCGTCATCTGGCTTGATGCCAACACCCCCAACTTCGCAGCCACCCGCTGCCAGATGTATGGCCCGTCGACAGTCAACACCTCCACCACCTGCGTCCTCGCCGGCAGCACCACCGGCTTCGTGCCCTTCACTGGCGCCGGCCTCAACTTCCTCAACGCCAACAACTCCGATCCGCTGCTCTATCTCGACTATCAATACAACTACTACCATGTGCCCACCGACTTCGAGTACGTCGGCGTCCACAGCGAATTCGGTCACGGCTTCGCCTTCGACATCAAGCCCTACACCTACAACTACGACAACTCCGAGAAGTACACGAACGCCGTTCCCATCACAGATAACACGGCCCTTATTGGTACGACTTACGCGCCGCTCGCCGTCAAGATCACCGCCGCCACCCTCTGCAACGCCGGCACCATCCTCCCCTGCGGTGTAGACAAGTACAACAGCTACCGCAAGTACGGCGAGACCTCGCAACTCACGCAGACCTCCAAGCTCGGCATCCTCCGCGCCGGCTTCTGGTACGAGTGGGCCAACACCAACCGCCACCAGTATCCCGCTGATCCTCTCAACCACTGGCAGGATGCTATCCTCCCCAACTTCGCCGAAACCTTCGTCACCGACTCCTACCAGCCCTATGTGGAGTATCAACTCCACATCACGCCCAAGCTCTTCTTCACCCCCGGCGTAAAGTTCGCTTACTACACCATCGGCACCAAGCAGTTCGCCGATAACGGTGGCAAGATCGGCCCGCTCGCTCCCACTGTCGGAGCCGCCAACCCCGCCGCCTTCATCGCCAACGGTGGCACTTACTTCGCCACGCTTCCCTCCGGCGACATCAACTACCGCATCAAGGACAACTGGTCCGTCTACGTACAGGCCGCGCAGGGAAGCGTCGTTCCTCCCTCAGCCGTCTTCGACTACAGCCAGGGAACCACTGGCCAGGCCATCCCACCCGCAACCCTCCCCAAGCAGCAGAAGAACACCACCTACCAGACCGGTACCGTCTTCAAGCTGCGCCGCGTCACCTTCGACGCCGACTACTTCCACATCCACTTCGACAACTCCTACTCCTCCTTCACGCCCCTCAACACCAGCGAGCCTGTCTACTACCTGCAGCCCAGTTCCATCACGCAGGGCGTTGAAGGCGAAAGCAACATCTACTTCGCCTACGGCCTCAGCCTCTACCTGAACGCCAGCTACGACAAGGCCGTCTACAAAGGCACGCAGGCTGTCTCCTGCAGTGGCAAAACTGCTTGCACCGCCACCACGCCGCAGATCACCGTGACCGCACCCAACAACCTCTGGGTCGCCAACACCCCCTCGGACGTAGAAACCGAAGGCCTCACCTACCAGCACAAATCATGGGACGCAGGCCTCTTCAACAAGCGCGTTGGCACCATGTTCCAGGACCAGAAGTCCTATCACAACCAGGTCACCATCCAGCCCTTCACGCTCACCAACGCCTTCGTCAACTACACCATCCGCACCGGCGGCCGCTTCGATCAAACCAAGCTCCGCCTCAGCGTCAACAACCTCTTCGGCGAGCACAACATCACCAGCGAAACCCCCGCCGGCAAGGCCGTCCCCGTCGTCATCTCAGCCAACGGCACCACCTACACCGACCCCTTCAACACCGTCGGCCAAACCCCCATCAACGGCGCCGACGCCATCACCATCATTCCCGGCCGCAGCGTCATGCTCTCCGTAATCTTCGCTTTCAGCCCCCATCACCACTAGAAAGCGGTTGACGAACCAGGGCGTTTGCTGGGTGCCCTACCCTTTGCGTTCTTTGCAAAGGGTGGGGTATCGAGCTCCGCTCGACCGCTCTCCTCCACACCCCCACAACCCTGTCATCTCGACCGAAGCATCGCGCTCTTTGCGATGCGCAGTGGAGAGATCCCCGTATTGGCTCTCCCCCACACCCCCCCAAAATCTGTCATCCTGAGCGAAGCGCAGCGCAGTCGAAGGACCTGCCACCAAGCCAGTGTCACCACACTGCTGGAACCCTTCAACGACGAATCCAGCTATTGCTTGTTCCCCGGCTCACCGTACGGTCAAAAAACCACCGTAAAACACGTCCGCACGACCGTAAAATCGCTCCGTCTCCACCGTGCCATTTACCGTCAAAAACCCTGTAAATCCCACGTTTTTCGGCCAATCCTGTAAGACAACTGCTATCCTTTCGCGCATGCGTACTCTGGCCTTTTTCCTCCTCGCCGCCACCCTCTCCGCGCAAACCCCCGACAACCCCGGCCGCCAAGCCCTGACGAATCAACTAGATACCCTGGCCGCCCAGCAAACCGCCGCCCGCCGCGAAGTCATCGCCCAGATTCACACCAAACAACAAGCCATAGCCCGCCAGCACGAAGTCCGCACCCGCCTAATCACCCTCCTGGGCGGCCCCTGGCCCGAACACTCCTCCCTAAACCCAATCATTACAGGCACTTCCGAGCACGAAGGAATCCGCATCGAGCGCATCCTCTTCTACTCCCAACCCAACTTCCCCGTCACAGCCCTCCTCTATCTCCCTCAATCCACAACAAAACTCCCAGCAATCCTCATGGCCCCCGGCCACTCTCCCGCAGGCAAAGCCGGCGACGCCGCCTTCGCCCTCGCCTTCGCCCACCGCGGCTTCGCCGTCCTCTCCTACGACCCCATCGGCCAGGGCGAGCGCCTCCAATACCCCGACCCCTCTAACCCCAACAAAACACTACTAAAAGGCCCCACCGGAGAGCACGGCGAAGCCGGCCTCCAACCCACTCTCATCGGCGACGCCGTCGCCCGCTACTTCCTCATCGACGCCATCCGCGCCACCGACTACCTCCTAACCCGCCCCGAAATCGACCCCACCCGTATCGGCGCCTTCGGCTGCTCCGGCGGCGGCCTAATGACCGCCCTGACAGCTTCTCTAGACCCCCGCATCGCGGTCGCCGGCGTAGCCTGCTTCACAACAACTTACGACACTCTTCTCCCCTCAATCGGCCCACAAGACAGCGAACAATCCACCCCCAACTTCATCTCCTCCGGCCTGGATTTCCCCGATTGGTCCGAGCTCTTCGCCCCTAAACCCTATGCAATCATCGCCACAACCGAAGACATGTTCCCCTTCGCCGGTGCCCAATCCACCGAAAAAGAATCCCGCACCTTCTACACCCTCTTCAACGCCCAGGACAACTTAGCCTTCATCACCGGCCCCGGCCACCACGGCAACCTCCGCCCCATCCTCCCCCAAATCCTCGACTTCTTCACCACCCACCTCCACCCATTTCCTTCCACAAATACTGTCATTTCGACCGAAGCGCAGCGAAGTGGAGAAACCCCTGTATTACCCGCATCCACGCCAAAAAAAACCACCGGCCCACCCCCACCAGTCCTCCCCACCGCCGACACCCAGGTAACCCCCACCGGCCAGGTCTCCACCAGCTACCCCAACGCCGAAACCGTCTTCACCCTCAACCTCAAGCGCGCCAAACAGAAAATCCTCGATACAGAGAAGGCGCGAACACTGCCAGAGCTACAGCGCACCATCCGCGAAGTCACCCATGCTGAAGCTGCACCCGGAATTCCATCCTTCTTGATCACGCCTATCGATGGAGATCAGGTCGTGCAAAATATTGACCCCGTAAAAACCAAGCCGTTCCATAAGCACCCTAAGCCTCAACCCTTCAATAGTCCTTACGCATACAGTACATCGCTATTTGGCATGAAATATCTACAGGGTTTCACTTTGACCGCGGCCGAACTTATACCCCTGAGAGAAGGGAAGTCACCGGGCGTGTTTCTTCTCGAAGACCAAGTGCCAGCTCTAAAAACCCTAAGTTGGAATGGTGATTCTGCCGACCCGGCGACTCAACCTACCGAAAGACGGTTAGCCGAAGCCGGAAACTTTGTCCTCGCCATCACCCCGCGCCCCTCACCACCCGGTACCGAAGAGACCAAATCCCCCGTCCTCGGCACCTTCTACCTCACCGAGCTCCGTGCCGAGCTAATCGGCAAAACCCTCCTCGGCCTCCGCATCGACGACACCCTCCACGCCATCAACTACCTCGCCGACCGCCCTGACGTAGACCCCAACAACATCACCGCCGAAGCCTCCGGCCACATGGCCCTCGTCCTTCTCCACGCCGCCATCCTCGACCCCCGCCTCAAGCACATCACCCTCCACGCCCTCCCACCCACCTACACCGAATACCTCCACCAACCCATCCCCCACGACGCCCCGCAGGACATCCTCCCCGGCGTCCTCCTCCACTATGACACCCCCGACCTGATCCGCGCCCTCGGCCCCCGCGTCACAATCTCGCAATAATTAACTTGCATTGCGTAACCGTACTATTGTATTAGTACAGTCATGCTGTCGCTGCGCATCTCCGCGAGCTCGGGCGTTCCCGTCTATCTGCAACTTGAGCAGCAGATCAAGCAGGCCATC
>Ga0302316_10003793_pt1 | contig 10126 bp, 11 predicted proteins | sample III_Palsa_N3_2_FD_200456 | JGI IMG/M metagenome (GOLD analysis project Ga0302316, IMG submission 200456) | Peat permafrost microbial communities from Stordalen Mire near Abisko, Sweden - III_Palsa_N3_2 | ecosystem: Environmental > Terrestrial > Soil > Palsa > Peat permafrost | place: Sweden... | reverse complement strand
TTCCAACCGAAAGTGACGGTTGATAGGATGGCCGCGTAGATAGCCAAAACCGTCGTTGGATTCCACTCAAAGTGCATGCCAGTCATTCTAGGCGCTAATCTAGCGAAGGCTCAGAAAGCGGCAAGGTAAAGGATTCACCCAGCGTGTTTGGGCTGAGTGCCAAGGTGAATAGCCCAGATGCGCTTGACCCGGCTGGGACTATCTTTAGACATGGCCCGTACAGATCGAGTGAAGATACAAAGCTGGCATCGGAACAGCCTTGATGAGCGCGTGTTCGGCTGGCACGAAGTGACCGTCGCTGCCGCGCTTCAATTAGGCGAAAAAAGGGGTCGCTGCGTCGAATGCGATAACCCCGTCAAAATCTTCAATACGGGGAAAAACGGCGAAGCCGCTCACCCTGAGCACTACAACCGCAACCCGGCCTGCAGTTTGAGCGACGTGGACGACGCAGATCGTCCGTCCTCATATAAACCTCGAACGAAGTGACGTTGCGGGTACCCGCTGTTTATCATGGTCTATGAAGATCGCGCTTGAACTGAAGATCATGAGGGGCGAAAAGGTAGAGGCCGGGAGGTCTCTCGTCGCTGAAAGTCTCTCCCTGTTGCCAATTCCAGTTCCAAACATCGGGGAACGTATTGTGTTCGCGGCGGGTGGAACGCTCTACCGGGGTACTGTCACCCACAAAGAAATTGAGCTCATACAGATAGACGACCCCGACGACGGTGTTTTGGCCGTCACTGTCTGGGCGACCGAAGAAGCCTGACATAAGGCTGCAAGGCGCTGTTCTGGTCGTCGGTTCTGACGCGGGCATAGCCGTATTTCATGCCTTGATTGTGGGACAGACTTTCGGGACGCGCAACCCCCTGATTTCAGCGGGGCAGGGAAGTGTCCCGAAACTTACCCTTTGTGAGAACGGTTTTAGGTTTCTCGTGGCGCTTTGAGTTTTGACAACCAGACCGCGCCAGCAACTGCCCAGAGAGTGCCTAAACCAGAAACCATCCCTAAGCGCGTGCTGTTTGCAGACGCTTGCGCAAAAGTCTGAGCGTCGCCCTGATGCCACAATAAGACCAGAACCATTGGGCACCAGACGCAGTTCCCCACAATCCACAAAAGCATGACCAATTTCTCTTTGGCGGTCTTTGATGTCAGGCTCATTCCTTCTCGCATTGGGCTGTTCTCTTCGGCAAGTCTAGCACACCCACGGTAAGGATTCGTGTTGGATTGTCACACTCGTGTCATGACCGGGGGCGAAGGTGGTTTGCTGCCACACGCTGGACATGGGGTCATTACACCAAACGTCAAAAATCGTACGCTAAGGAATTTGGATCACTCGTTTGAGGCTGCGAAGGGCCGTAGAGGCCTTAAGGCACCTTTGCGGAGGCGTCCTGCGGCCTGCCAGGTATAGTCGCCGGTCAGGTTGATGTGTTCCCAGCCGATGGGCGACAGGTGAGCCAAGGACTCGTCATCTACGGTGATGCCGTGGCCGCGCAAGGCAGCAACGGCGCGTTCAAGATATACGGTGTTCCAAAGAACGATGGCTGCGACAATCAGGTTCAGGCCGCTGGCGCGATATCGCTGGTTCTCGAAGCTGCGGTCGCGGAGGTCGCCTTGGCGGTTGAAGAAGACGGCACGCGCGAGAGCATTTCTGGCTTCGCCTTTGTTGAGGCCAACCTGGACACGCCTGCGGAGCTCGGGGTCTTTCATCCACTCCAGCATGAAAAGAGAGCGTTCTATTCGCCCGATTTCGCGCAGCGCCGTGTGGAGACTGTTCTGGCGGGGATAGCTGGCGAGCTTGCGGATGATGAGAGAGGCCGTGACTGTGCCGTGCCGTATGGACGCAGCCAATCGCAAAATCTCTTCCCATTGCGTTCGGACCAGCTTCAGATTGAGCTTGCCGCCGATCAGCGGAGCGAGCGTTGGATGGTCGCGCTCCTTGCCTGGAACATAAAGTCGTTACAGCAACTGGGCGAAGACATACATTGATCTGAATAGGGGTCAACGAGCGCCAAGGCCTGGAGTGCCGCGGATCATGAGATTAACTGATTAGTGAAATCTGTGTCTGCTGTTACCTGTTCCATGTCAGCTGACTGATAACCGGTTACAAGATTGAAGACCGGACCTTAGTGATCCGGCCTTATAAATTGGGCTTAATTGGGCGTCGCTTAGGCTCAATTGGTGTTGCAACTCTGAGTCTCGCACCGACCGAATCGGGTCAGACTGGCATCTGTGGTTTTAAAGAGCAGGGTACCGACCGAATAGCATTTGTACCTAGTGCCCTTCGTCGTGGTCTTCCGCATGTCTGACTCCGGAAACCGCTCCCGTAAACTCACCGGTGGCAGCAAAGTAGACGGGGTTGTTCAAGGCGTCGGAGATCACTGTCACCACTGTCTCGGTAAACAGGAGGGTACCGGACGCATTCTTGAAACGGTCGGTTCCCCCTGTGATTTCAAAACTCAGAGTGCAATGTGCCTCATCCGTCACCACATCGATGCAATCGCTTCCTTGGGTGAGTTGGACATACAACAGACTGCCATCCTGGAAGCGAAAGACGCCCGCGCCGGCCGATTCCAAGAAATAGAGATCATTTGGGCCCGAGCAAGTGCTGGACGACGTGGGAGAGTTCGAGATCGCGCGCACATTCCGAAGGGTAAATGAGCCCAGCGTACCTGTCCCGGCGAAGTTGTCTTCGTCATTGTTTGTGTTGGGTTGTTGGAGATTCATGATGCTGTTCGCCGCAGTTCCCGAAAACGTCATCTTTACGGGCTGCTGGGCGGAGACGGCTGCGACACCAAGAGTGAGTACAGCCACTATAGGCAGAAGAATGGTCGATTTCATTGTGGTTTTCATAAGCTCTCCTTCGTTTTGGGTTTCAACTGGTCCACTTTGCTTTATGCACACGTTTGAGCATCGAGTTCAGGCAGATCAGGGGATGTCCGTCGGTGGCCATCGTATGATGCAGGTCTTCGGACTGAATCCAGGCCTCAACCTCCGGCGGCGTCAGGTTCGAGATCACCCCGACCTCATTCAGGGGGATCATCTCGACCTCAGCGCCGCACTCCGGACACCAAGCACGCAGCAACATTCGACCCCGAAGAACAAGAAGCGAATCGGTTTCGACTGTGATCGTCGTGCGCTTTGCCATGCCCATCACCCTCACCTGCCTGCAAGACCGCTCTCCGAGAGCACGTCGTTCTCAAGCAGGGTTACAGTTTGCTTGCACTGCGGTGAGAAGTCTTGACGAAGCTCGTGATTATTTCTGATGATTTCTCGCTTTTCGCCTAAGCGACTGAATACAGCGCTCTTCGAGCCACGCGAGGTCGTGTGGTCAGCTTAGGAATCTGAGCAAAACCGTGCTAGAATCCGATTCCTGATGCAAACCAGGTTTGCTTTTCAGAGCCGGTTCTGCTGACGTGACCCGCCGGAGGGGGATCAGTCTTAGGGCTGATCAGGTCGCACTGACGCTGGTTTTGCCGGTTCCCCTTTTCGATCGAGAGAGCAGCGTGCTTCCCCATGGATTCCAGCTCAGATCAGAAAACCAGGCAACTGTATGGGTTCGGCCCTTTTCGTGTTGACCCCGAAAAGGAACTGCTGCTGCGCGAAGACGAAGCCGTTCCCATCGCGCCCAAGGCTTTCCAGGTTCTTCTCGTTCTGATCCGCCACAGCAAACAGGTCGTCAGCAAAGACGATCTGATGAAGACGATCTGGCCTGACACGTTTGTTGAAGATGCCAACCTGAGCCGCAACATTTTCCTTCTGCGCAAGGCGCTGGGCGAAACTCCTCAGGATCACCAGTACGTCGTCACCGTCCCTGGACGTGGTTATCGCTTTGCGGAAGACGTACAGTTGGTTCCAGAGCGCGAACTCAACATCGTTGCAGCGAGCCATGCCAAGGTCCAGGTGCAGGTGGAAGAGACCAAGTCCTGGCCTTGGATTGTGCTCGCGGCGGTCCTCGTGGTCGCCATTGGCGTTGTCAGCTTCAGACTGTTCAACAAGCATGCGCCTATTCTCGGTGAAAGAGACACCGTCGTGCTCGCCGACTTTGCCAACTCGACCGGCGATCCGATCTTTGACGGCACGCTTCGGCAGGGGCTGGCAATTCAACTCGAGCAATCGCCCTTCCTTGTGATCATGGATGACGAGGAGGTGCAGCGCGTTCTTCGCCTGATGAGCCGTCCGGACGATGCCCGTATTACGAATGCAATTGCGCATGAGATTTGCGTCCGCGAAGGAGCCGCAGCCATCATCGATGGCGCGATTGCCAGCTTAGGAAGAAACTATGTCATCACGCTTCAGGGGCTTTCGTGCCAGAACGGGAGGACGCTTGCGAGGGAGCAGGTGCAGGCCGAGGATAAAGAGCATGTGCTGAGCGCACTGGGAACCGCCGCAACGGCTCTTCGCAGCAAGCTGGGAGAATCCCACGATTCGATTCAGAAATTCAGCCGTCCCGTCGAAGATCAAGTCACGACACCATCGCTCGAGGCCCTTCAGAGCTTTGGTGAGGCAATGTCGGTCATGGAACAAGGGCATTTTCTCAACGCAGTGCCCTTTCTCGAGCGCTCGGTCAACCTCGACCCGAAATTCGCCGCAGCTTACGAATACTTGGCGACCGCATACTACCAGGCGGGGGATGAAGCCAAGACGCGGGAATACGCAAAGAAGGCCTTCGCACTGATCGACCATGTTTCCGAGCGGGAGCGAGATGGTATCGCGGCTGTCTACTACGCAAACACCGGCGAGTCAGAGAAAGAGAATGATTTCTACCGATCGGGTATCCGCAACTATCCCCGCTTCTGGGTATTCCATAACGACTTAAGTGAAAACCTAATCTACCTGGGGCAATACGAGGAAGGGTTGCGCGAAGGTCTGGAAGCGGCCGACCTGGAGCCCAAGGTTGAACCACCTTACCGCCGTCAATTGGATGCCTATATTTGCCTTGATCGGATTTCCGAGGGCAAGCAGCTAGCGGACAAGCTGCGAAAAATGGGGCTCGGCGGAGCGAGAATCCACCAGCGCTTTCTCGAGCTCGCCTACGTCGAGAACGACCAGGCGGCGATTGCTATGGAGATTCAATGGTTCGCAGGCAAGCCGGAAGAATACCTCAGCCTCGGCTTGCAGGCGGCTTACCTGAATGTCCATGGCCGGCGGCGGGCTTCGCACGATCTCTACCAACGGGCCGCAGATATGGCGCGGCGCGTTGGGCTACCAAACGTCGCCTCCGACTTTGAAGAAGCTGATGCGCGGGCCGACGCGCTATCCGGCAAATGCCAAACTGTGCGCCGCCTCGGGCGTCCGGCCTTGGCCTTGGCGATCTGCGGAGAAGCGGCGCCTGCGGAAAAACTGGCCACCGCGAATTCGAGGCTGTTCCCCAGCGGAACCATTTGGAACGCAGTGCAACTCCCCGCGATTCAAGCCGCGATTGCGCTGAATCGCAATCGACCCGAGGAGGGCGTGGAGTTGCTGGAATCCGCCTCACCATACGAGCGTGCCTTTCTGGAGGCAGTTTATTTGGGGGGTCGCGCGTACCTGACCATGCGCAGAGGAGCGGAGGCCGCGGCCGAGTTCCGGAAGATCGCGGACCACAAAGGAATCAATTGGGCCAGCGACTGGGACCATCCAAATTGGGGGCAGTACTATTCGCTCTCCTATCTGGGAATGGCGCGCGGCTACGCGCTTGCGGGCGACTCAGCGAAAGCAAAAAAGGCGTTCCAGGACTTCTTCGCACTCTGGAAAGACGCCGACCCCGATATTCCGATCCTGCTCCAGGCCAAAATCGAGTACGCGAGCCTGAAATAAAACGGATCTGCAAGTCAGGTACGGTTTAAGTGCGAACTCTGTCGGCCCGCAAGTACAGCCGATTTTGATACCGGTCACAATCGCTGATCAGGCCGCAAAACTGATCAATCCGGTACTTCGGGGCTGCGTGAACTACTTCGCCATCGGACACTACACGGGTGCTTCACCTTCATTAGAGACTGAGTAGAAAAGAAAATCCGGCGTCGCATGCGGCGATCTTGGAATCGACACGGCTTCGGCTTGAGGAGGTGAAGTAGGTACTGGCTGTAAGGCGGAATGGTGCTGTTCAACAGATATCGGGTTCGTCGTGATTCTCTGCCGAGATGCCGGTTTTTGCCCACGTAAGCCAGAGTGAATCGGAAAATGAAGCCGAATTTGCGATACCGATCCTCTACAAATAGGTGCTAAGAAACGAAGCTCCTCATTTTGTGCACAAGACACTCCCGGAACGATATTCGCGCCCAATGCCAGACTATTAGGACGAGGGGTATCGCCAACGGCCCTTCACGTCACTTGTCTGTATAGTCGCCTTCCTGGATACGTGCCTTCGTTAAACCGTTGCCAACAGCCGAATGCGCTCATTGAATCGTGCCAACGCGGAAATATGGATTGAGAGACCACTCCGGTTCCTTGGCGTACGATTTTGGACGTTTGGTGTAGTGACCCCGACATCGTTGCGGCCGGCCAGCCCGGATCGAACTGCCAAAGCTCTCGCTGGGCGAAAATCTGGCAAAGTTCCGCATACGCGGTCATCCTGCCGCGACCTCAAACCGAGAGAGCATCTGCTGCATCGCTGGCCGAGTGCATTGGCGGAGCGCTCGTCGAGAACAAGACATTCCAAGATCAACCGATTTTTGCCGCACTCAGCCACGTGCATGAGAATGCGATCTGCTTCAAGGATCGGATGCTGGCTCATCTTGATCACCCAACGAAGTAAGAGAACCTCTAAGCCTCGGCCATCACCGCCCTCACCCGCTCCGCAATCTCCGGTTCCCGAAGAACGCTGCGCGGTTTCAGCATGTGCCGGACTTCATACATCAGTTTGTGGATCGCCGGGTCCTCGTAGGCAATCTTGGTCAGGGCTCCTGTAAATTTCAGCGCGTTGCCAAGATCCGGGGGCCGCTCTCCCTCGGTCAGTGGATCGAGAAAGTCGGGAATGACCGCTGTCGCCCACGGTGCATCGATGATGGGTTGAGCTTGGATCAAAAAGTCGCGTGACACTGAGCAGAGCTCTTTACCCTCCTGCGCGGCAGCTTGCAGCAAATCAAGCAGCAGACATGCCTCCTTGGCAGCAACGCTCATTCCCTGGCCATAGGTCGGATTAAACCGGCAGATCGTGTCGCCGAAGGGTATCAGTCCTTTCGGAAACCTATCCAGCTTCTCGAAGTGCCGCCAACGGCTGGCCTTGAATCCGTTTCGAGCGATATCAGATTGCCGCTTGGCGCCCTTGATGGCGTTGTAGACCGTCGGCGTGCGCAATTGTTTTGCGTATTCAAGAAAGCCGGCTTCATCTTCCGGCGGTTTTGTGTCATGGCTCCCCAACAGACCCAGGAGCCAGCAGTTCCCCTCGATCGTCGTCAAAACGGCGCCACGCCGGTTTGCTGGAGGGTCAGCCATGGTCATCAAGAACTTCCAGTCCGAGGGGGCGTCGTCAGGAATCTCGAATATGGTCGTGGAGTAGCCAACCTCCACGCGGACCGTGGACTCTTCCGGAGGCTGCAACCCCAGCGCTGCAAGCAGATTCAACGTCAATTGGCCGGTGCCGCTGGCATCGATCACCAGATCTGCGGGGATTTCCTCAGTTTCGCCGGTGGAGTGGGTAGACACCACTCCCTTCACTGCCGCACCATCGTCCGTGGTCACCAACTTTTGCGCGCGACAGCGCTCTCGGATCTCGATGTTGCCGATGGCGGTCACTTTTTCTCGCACCACCCGTTCAACCAGCGGACGCGTCAAACTGTAGGTCCGAAAGCCGAGATCTCGTTGCGGGAAGACATCGAATCGAGGCAGTTCCACCCAGTAGTCTGTGGTCACCGAAAGAGGTTGAGCCCCGGCAGCAGCGAGACTCTGCTCAAAACCCGGGAAAAGCCTAGACAATGCCTGTTGGCCGCCGGCGAGGAGCACGTGCAGGTGTTTCGACTGAGGCGTTCCCTGACGTGGCGATGCGTCCGCCGGAAGCGTGTCGCTCTCGAGAACGATGACTTGATCGAAATAGTCTGCGAGCACGCGGGCCGACGGCATCCCTGCCATGCCTGCACCGATAACGACAGCCTGCCTGCCAAGACGCGGGGTCATCAGCGCCTCCTGAGTAGTGCAAACGCTCAGGAAGGGAAGAGCGCTCGCTTGGGCAAAGCCTAACATGCGGTAGGCGTCGAAGAGCCCACGTAGGCCGGTTAACAGAGTAACCCGCTCATTGAGGCGGAAGGAATTGCCTTCTTGGGGTTCCGGTCGAGTTGTGGACAATGAGGAAGTTTCGCGTAATCAGGGGCATCGGCAGAGCAAGCCCAATTCTCGAAACTTCTCCATCAGCTGTGACATGCCCGGAACAGGTGCTGTAGACTCGGTCCCGATGAACTCATCGATGGGATGGCATGATTCTGAGCTTGTTGCTATAGATGCCGCGTCAGCGACTGAGGGCGAGATCTTGCTCGACGCATACGTGCACCGAAAAGTGGAAAAAGCCGGTGACACTGCGGTCGAAGGCGGTAATCAGCGAGTCAGAATCAGCGTGCCTTCCATGCGCTTTGAGGATCTCGTCCCCGAAATGCCTACAGACATCTATGGCGGGGCACTCGTGCTCGGAGGAACTGAGCACAACGGTCTAGTACCGTTACCGATGCGCTTCGAAGGAGAGGTCAGGCTCACTCTGACGATGCGTGACCATGGCCGGGACCTACTGTTCTCCGGGACTGGGATGACCATCGAGGCTGACGGCGACTTTCGGTTCGTCGAAATGGTCCCTTTCGACCCCTTCGATTAATACGGTTGTGATTGCGTTGCAGCCATAAAGCGGTCTCCTATTCCGCGTCGTCATCGGAATACCGGGGTCGGCTGTGGAGGTGTTGCGATCATCGCGGAGCCAGTGTGCCAGAAAGGGGTTCTTCATGGCATCTTGAGAATCCCAATGATTTTGTAGAATTGAGAGCCTCAAATCGTGTGGGCAAAAACGACCGTTTGTGGCACACTTTGGCATGACTTCTCGTCGCACCCCATTGAATGCAGCTTCGGTGAAGGCAGCGCTGTACGCGCGGGTGTCGACCGACGATGGCCGTCAGACGGTTGCCAATCAGGTGCGGCAGCTGCGTGAACTGGCGCTATCGCGGGACTTCGAGATTTTTCGCGAATACACGGATGAAGAAACCGGCGCCAGCGCAAGCCGGGCCTCCTTCCTCGCATTGTTGCGTGACGCGAGATTGAGGCGGTTTCGGGTTCTTCTGATAACCGACCTGGATCGCCTGACACGGGAGGGAGCTGCAGCCGGCTTCGCTCACCTGGCTGAGCTGGATCGCTACGGAGTACGGGTCGTCAGTCTTGGACAAGGCTGGCTCGACTACGATCCGCGGATCGATGAAGACCCCGAACTGCGCGAGATGCGAAACATCCAGACAGCGGTCGCTCTGACCTGGGCCGCGCTTGAGCGGCAGAAGATCTCTCGCAGAACGAAGGCCGGTCTCGAACGCGCTCGTGGTGAGGGCAAGCGGCTGGGCCGCAAACCAGTCGAGGCTACCGGGGAGCAGGTTTGCCGATTGCTGGCAAAAGGGACACCTATGTCTCAGGTTGCCACTAAGCTTCATATCAGCCGTCGCACGGCCTATCGGCTGCGCGACCGCCTCAACCTTAATAGGAGCGCCCCCTGAGATGCCGGGCACCCGCGATACTGCCTATCCCGAACTGAAGTCGGCTCTCTCCGCCAAAGAACTTGCCGAGGTGTATACGCCGAACTTCGTTGAATTGGTGTGGGCCGAAAAGAGAACGCGGGAACCCGCACCGCGCGTGGGCCTTTTGGCATTGCTCAAGATCTTCCAACGACTCGGATACTTTGTGTCGTTGTCGGACGTGCCCGCCTCCTTGCTCGAACACGTAGCCCGATCCGCTGGCTACGATTCAGTTCCATCCGGAATCTTCCGATACGACGCAGGTTCGGTCCGTCGCCGGCACATGCTTTTGATTCGGGATTACGTCGGCGTCAAGGCGTGGGGAGAAGAAGCTCAGGTTGCGATGGAGAAAGCGAGTGAAGAGGCAGCAAGTACGCTCGAAGATATTGCCGACATCATCAATGTGATCCTCGAGCAATTGGTTCGGCAACGGTTTGAACTGCCGGCGTTTTCGGTTC
>Ga0302316_10003792_pt1 | contig 10126 bp, 10 predicted proteins | sample III_Palsa_N3_2_FD_200456 | JGI IMG/M metagenome (GOLD analysis project Ga0302316, IMG submission 200456) | Peat permafrost microbial communities from Stordalen Mire near Abisko, Sweden - III_Palsa_N3_2 | ecosystem: Environmental > Terrestrial > Soil > Palsa > Peat permafrost | place: Sweden... | reverse complement strand
TATGATCCCGCGCGGCAGGGTGCGTTGCGGATCGCGCGCCTCGTCGCCGGCGGTCGAGACCACGTCCAGGCCGATGTAGGAGAAGAAGATGGTGGAGGCCGCCGAACTGATCCCGCCGATCCCCTTAGGCGCGAACGGGCGCAGGTGATGGACGTTGAAGACCGTGAACGCGATCACAGCGAACAGCGCCAGCACCGCCAGCTTGGCCAGCACCAGGATCACATTCACCGCCGCCGATTCCCGCACCCCCCGCAGCAGCAGGACCATGCAGCAGACCACCAGCAGCACGGCCGGCAGGTTGACATAGCCGCCATGGCCGGGCGGCTGGGCGATGGCGTCGGGCAGGGCGTGGCCGGTGAAGTCGACCATCAGCTCGTTCAGATATTGCCCCCAGCCCACCGCCACGGCCGAGCCGGACACGGTGTATTCCAGCAGAAGACAGGCGCCGATCATGAAGGCCGCCAACTCGCCCAGGGTGGCGTAGGCGTAGGCATAGGACGATCCGGACTCCGGCAGCACCGACGACAGCTCGGCGTAGCAGAAGGCGGTCAGGGCCGCGGTCAGCCCGGCCAGGATAAAGGCCACGATGACCGCCGGCCCGGCCTCCGGCACGGCGGTGTTGAAGGCGACGAAGATGCCGGTGCCGATGGTGCCGCCCACCCCCAGCATGGCCAGCTGCCACACCCCCATGGTGCGGCGCAGCCCCCGCCCGCTTTGGTCGGGCGTGTTCGGATCGTGTGCGGTGATCGGCTTGCAGCGAACCAGGTTGGCCGCCTGAAAGCCGCTCACCGGCTATTCGCTTTGGCCACGATCCAGGCCCGGTCGTCCGGGTATTCCGCCTCGCCCTTCTTCGCCAGGGCGGCGATGATCTGCGCCTGGAAACCGAGATAGGTCATGGTCGGCGGCTCTATCCCCCGCTCCACGAACAGCGCCTGGTGCAGGTCCTTCAGCCGATAGCAGGGCACGGACGGAAAGGCGTGGTGCGCCGTGTGATACTGCATCTGCCAGCACAGCCAGCGCATGATCGGATTGGTCCGCACGCTGCGGGTATTGGCGAACATGTCGTCCGTGTGCGGCAGCCCCGCGTGCTCGATGGTGTTCTGCAGCTGATGGGCGATCTTCAGGCTCAGCATCGGCGCCAGCCACAGCAGTAGCGGCGCGGCGCTGCGCAGCCCAATCGCCAACCCGGCGATGACCGCATAGCCCAGCACATGCCAGCGCGCCTCGCGGATCACCCGGCCGCGATCGTCGCCCACCACATAGGGCTCGCTCACCCGCCCCAGGGCGTAGAGGCCGATGGCCGACAGATTGGCCCACCAATATTCCAGCCCCACCAGCCGCAGCAGATAGGTCCCAAGCGTAAACCGAGCCCGGTACAGCTCCCCATCCTGGCGCCAGATCTGGGTGTGCCGGTGGTGGGCGAAATGCTGGATCTGGTCGGCGTCGCGGGGCGCCAGCACGATGAAGCCGATCAGCCGCCCGAACACCTCATTCAGCCGCCGGGTCTTGAACACCGTCGAATGGCTGAACTCATGCTGGCCCGCGTAAAGATAGTTGATCAGCACCCCCTGCACGACGAACAGCGGGATCGCCCACAGGCTCGACCGCGTCAGCCACAACAGGGTCCCGCTCACGCCAATGGCCGCGAAATGGCTGCCCGTCTGCACCCACCCCCGCAGGTCCGACCGCTGGCTCAAGTCCCGCAGCCGCTTGGGATCGATGGCGCTGGCCCGGTCGATAGCCGTCATATCTGTCCCCGCTCGGCCCAGCCGCGAGCCCAAGGCTTAGCCGAACATTCGGAACGGGGGAACACGGACGGGCCGCTCAGGCGCCGCATTCGCCGAGATGCCTGAAACCCCGCCGAGCGAGACGTAGAAACGATCCAGGCAGGCGCCCCCATCAGGACGGTCGCGTGGCGTCCGCGCGCAAAAAGTCGATCTCGACCCGCATGCCCTGGCCGGGAGAGGATTTGACGTCCATCCGCGCCGCCGCGTTCTGCAGCAAGGACCGGACGATCAAGGCCGACAGCTTGCCGGGCTTGGGCCACACATAGCCTTCGGCCAGGCCCACGCCGTCATCCGCGACCACCACCTGGCATCCGCCCGCGTCGTCGGTGGTGCAGTGCAGGGTGATGGTTCCCCCCTCGCGGCCCTGGAAGGCGTGCTTCAGGGCGTTGGTCAGCAGCTCATTGACCACCAGGCCCGCGGGCATCGCCACATCCAGCGACACCAGCCAGGTATCCACCTGCAGATCGAGATGGATGCCTTCGGTGGCGTGCGCGCGCATGACCGCCGAGGCGATCTCGCTCAGATAGATTCCCAGATCGATGACGCCGCCATCCCCCGAGGCGCCCAGGGCGCGGTAGAGCAGGCCCAGGGCCTCGATCCGGCCCGCCAGCCGGTCGAACCCTTCCCCGGTCGATCGGTCGGTGACCCCGCGGGCCTCCATCCGGATCAGGGCGGTGATCATCTGCAGATTGTTCTTCACCCGGTGCTGCAGCTCCAGCAGCTGGGTGTCCTTCTCGCGAACCTGCTCCTCCAGCTCATCGAGGATCGAGCCGTCGCGCGCGCCGACCTGGACCAGGGCCACCAGCCTGAACGCGGGCTCGCCCTCATCGTCCTCGATGACATTGGACCAGGCGTCCACCACCAGCCCGTCTTCGCCCCCGTCGCCGCGATGCGGGATGGTGAAGGCGCCGAGATGGTCGCGCCCTTGGGTGATCGCCTCACCCAGCACCAGTGATCCGTCCGACGCCTCCCCAGGAAGGCTTTCCCAGCCCGCGCCGAGCACCGTCGTGTTCAGCTGGCCGGACAGCCGCTCGAATTCCAGGTTGGCGTACACCACCGTCTCGACCGGACGCAGTTCCGAAACGGCGACCGCGATCGGAATCTGATCGAGGAATTGTTTGAACCGATCGCTCGAAAGCGCGTCTGCGAGCCCCGGCGTATCGAGCAGATGCTCAACGCCGTCGGCTAAGTCTTTCGATGACATCAGGCTTTACCATGGCGCCGCCGTACGGCCGCGCATCCCAGGCACCCTAGTCTTTCCGCGCCCTTCACGCCATCGTGGCCTGCGTGGCCCCCCTCATCGTCACCCGTGGTCGGCATGCCGCAACGCCCGCACGGCGCCGATGGCCTGGGCGCAGGGCGGGGAGACGTCGGCGGCGTGCTGCATCATGCAGCGCATGGCGCCGCCCCGACGCGAACCACCGCCTTGTCCATCGGCAGGCGACTGCGCCGCGGCCACGGCGTCTGGGCACAGCTTGGCCACGTCCGCCGCGCAAGCCGCGCGCATGGCCTGGACCGCCTGCCGCATCTCCGGCGTCATCGCCGGTCGGCCAACCGTCGGGTCCGGCGGCGCGCCCGGCGCTCCGGGCGCGGGGGGAGCGGGCGGCGCATCCTGCGCCACGGCGATGAGGGGCGTCAGGGCCAGGACGGCGACGAGCAACAGGCGGCGCATAGCGAGGATTCCACGAAACCTTGATCGAAGCCCCAAGTCTCTACTCCCAGAACGGCGAAATTCCGCCCTCTTCATGTCACGCATTTCCACCCTGCCGAAAACGTCGATTCATACCGTCCCCCTCTATGGGGGAAGGAGGGACCCATGCGAAGCAGGGGAGGATGGGGGCCCGCGCCGGCGCCTCAGGCGTTACGTCTCCACACAGGAGACCCGCCCCATGCCCCGCATCCTCTTCGTCGGCCAGAAGCCCGAGACGGTGGACTTCTCCGACCCGGCCCTGCCGCCCGGCTTCAACGCCGAAAAGATCAACGCCGGCATTGGCGCCGCCGTGGCCCTGATCGAGCAGCGCGGCTGGCAAGGCGACACCTGCATGATCGCCCCCGACGAGACCGCCGGCCCCATGCTGGAACGCCAGCTGGCCAGCGCCTCATACGACTGCGTGGTCATCGGCGGCGGCCTGCGCCTGCCGCCCAAAGGCCTGGTCCTGTTCGAACAGGTCATCAACGCCATCCACAAGGCCGCCCCCGGCGCCGCCATAGCCTTCAACACCCACCCCGAAGACACGGCGGACGCCGCGGCCCGGTGGGTAAAGGCGAATTGAGGGCAGGGACAGGCAACGCCGCCACCCATCTGCGTACTTCTCCTCACCCCCGAGCGAAGCGAAGAGAGGGGGGGTCAGGGGCGGTGTTCGCCAAGCAATTGGCGAACCCATCGCGCTCGTGAAACGAGCGCGGCGCCCTGAACGGATTTGCGCATAGCGCAGCGGAGCGCAAAGACGGTGGGGGCGACCCACTATCCGCGCCACAAACGTCCACGGAAACGGCGCAACGACCGCCCCCATCCCGCTCACCCCTTGGCCGACCGCCGCAAATGCAGCCAGCAGTTCACCGCGAACCGGGAATCGGCGAAGGCGCCGGAGGGGCAGCTGACGGCCATCACCTCATGCGGCGCCCAGGAGGGGAAGACCACCAAGGTGTTCTGCTCCGGCGCCACGTCCCGGGCCCCCTCGCCCAGAGCCCCGTCGCCGGCCGCGACATCCGTGTCCAGGCCGCGGATCGCATGCAGCCGCAGACAGCCGCCGGAAAAGCCCCTGGGCTCGCGGTGGAAATAATAGACCCCGCTCAGCACCCGCTGGCCGTGGCCCGCCACATCGCCCGTGGAGGTGTCCAGGTGCCGGCTGTAGAAGGCCCCGTCGTTGTGCGCCACCAGCTCCAGCTCGACATGGCTGACCGCGAACGGCGTCGTCTGCAGCGTCTCCACGAACCCCGCGGCCCGGTCCTTCAGCCTGGCCTTCAGCACCACAGCCAGCGGCCCCAGGTCCCGCAGGCTCACCGACCGCCGCACGGTGGCGTTCACGCCTGCGCCCCCGACCCGGGCCGGCGCGAACCTGGCCTCATTGCCCAACGCCCAGGCCAGCAGCGCCGCCTGCTCGCCCCCCGACAGAAAATCCCGCTGCACCAGATAAGGCGTCAAGATCCTCACGGCGGCGGGCGCGTCCATTCAGAGGTCCGATCAAGCTGGCGCCGGATTGCGCGCCGCTGCGCAGCCTATAGGGGTTGAGATCGGATTGCCGCGATATTGCGCGCCTGCCTGAACGCGCCGGCTGAAGGCCCTGGTGGAACATCCGGGTTGAACGGCGGACCCCGCCTGTCCGGCGGCCCGGTGTCGGGACAGTTTCTCCTGTCCCCTCAAAGCCTGTCCCCTCAAAGCCAGGGCGTTGGCTACCTTTGCAGATGGCGAACCAACGACTTCTGCTAGGCTTTAGTGGCTGAGTTATTTATGTTTCGAGCTCTCAAACGTTGATTCAGGTCGTCAATGACACTGATTGTAGCTGCGATTGATGCGAATAAGGTCTGGATGGTTACCGATACCGCGATGACCGATCCGTTGGAAGGTTTGAGGTCTCGAAGTTACATCCAAAAGATAGAGCCGGCTCTAGATCACAGAGGATTGGTTGCCTTTGCCGGCGATGTCCACAGCGGCACCAAAGCCTCCCGGGAAGTCAGCGGGCTTTCAGCCGCGACCCCCGCGCTCGAGGTTTTGGAAGCGGCGAGTGCTGCTAACGCTGTCGATTTCTTGTTCGCTCGCTCGGCGGGAAATGGTCCGCAACTCTGGAAGATCTCCGCCGGTCACGCCGTATCAGTGACTTCCACTGATCACATTGGAAGTCATGAAGGCTTTGAGGCCTTCCAGCGCGTCCGCAACGGTGGTCCCGCAGAGGCTCCAAGCTTGTCAATTATGACACTGGTCTCTGCGCTACAGTGCGACGACCCGACGATGGATAGCGATGTTCCAAAGGGTCTGGGCACCGCCCTGCAGGCAATGCTTTTTCAATTTGCGAGTCAAAGCGAGCGCGATTTCGGCGGTTGGCCTCTCGGGTATGTACTCACGCCGAAAGGAACAGCTTTTTGTTCGTACTGTTTCAACACGTCCGATCCGATATTGGGATTTTCTATACCAGGTGCAGTCGTTCCCCATGGGAGCGCCGTGGCAGGGGGGTTCACGCTATCCGTAACTGAGCTTCCAGCGCAGAATGGAACCGTGGCCTACTGGCTGCAACGGCCCGGCGGTTGCGTCATGTTGAAGTCGCCCGAATGGTATGGTGTCCATTGGTTTTCGGGCAGCCCGACTGAATTTGTAGAAGAGATCGCATCTAAGTTGGCAATCAAACCAACTCTATGGATAAGTGATAAATCGGCAGGCGCGCCCGAACAAATCCATGTTCTGCATGGAGAAGATGGGTTGCCGTCTATGGCCATACGGGAGCGAACCAGAATTAGTGCAGTTGCGGCTGGCGGTCTGGTCCGCGTTCGAATCCCGCCAACTATCCGAGAACTCACACGGCGCGCTCGTCCGCCTCACACCATACGGCCGCGCCTGCCTCTCAATTGGCGCCGCGTTCCCCTCCGTCCAAAGCTCCCTACCTTAGCCTCACCCCGCCAAACTCCGCGCAATCTCCGCCGCCATCGGCCCATGCTCCCCGTCGTGCGAGGCCCGCGAGGCCTCAAGCCAGCGCCCCGCATCGATCCGTGCGAGATCGATCGGGTGGCTCGCCTGTTCGGCCAGCTGTTCGAGATATTGCAGCTGGGCGCGGCCGTTGCCTTCGGTAAGCGGTGCTCTTCCACCCTCGCTCTAGCCATTGACGTTGCCGGCTAAGGGTTTGCGGCCTTCCAAGCCCAGGGTGTGAGCTCGGCCAGGCGGCTCTGCAGATGACCGTCGACCAGGCGTGTGAGGACGTCGGTCAGATAGGCGTCGGGGTTGGCGCCGGAGAGTTTGCAGCACTCGATGAGACTGGCCAGGATGGCCCAGTGCTCGGCGCCCACGTCCGATGCGACGTCATGATGCCCGGAGTCTGGGGCGGGAGGTGGAGGTCGCCTATCCGTTTCACCGTATCCATCCGGTGAGGACCGCAGTCAGCGAGCGATCTTCGGCTTCCGCGGCTTAGGCGTCCATTTGGTCGCGAGCGCCCCGACCTGGCTGGCAAGACGCTCCATCGGGGCGAAGGTCGGATCATAATTCTCCGATAGGAGCTCGATGGCCTCTTCGTGATCTTCGTGGGCCGGATCCTTGAGCGCCTCGAGAAGCTCCATGTAGCGCCACGGGCCGCCGCAATCCTCTGGCGGACAGGCGCCTTTTGCCTCGACCAGCACCGGACCAGCGATGAGCGGATCGACGCTCATGAATTTGTCGAGCTTGATGGTGTGGTCCCAATTGTCCCCGAAATCGTAGACGTAGTGGATCGTCCTGGCGCCGGTCTCCTCAATGACATTCCGTAGCGTCGCCTTGCTGGCGTCCAGCGGCGCGCCGCCGAACATGGGCTCATCTTCGAACCTGATGCCCCATTCACAATCCTTTGCCTGGAACTGCCAAAGGTGGCTGTTGGTCCAGCCCATCGCCTCTTGAATGACCTGGTTGAGCCGGTCGAGACGGATCCTCTGCGGAACCACCAGCCATCGCTCGACCTTCGGCGTCACGTCGGTAAGGACGATCTTGAGCCGGACGATGGGGACCTCGCCGGTCATGCGGCGTGTCGCTCGCGCTCCGCGGCCTGTGCGGCCCAGTTCCAAGGCAGGAACTCATCGAGCCTGTGGGCGGGATGATCTGCGATGCGGGTCAGGACATCGGTCAGCCACGCCAATCCGTCGACGCCGTTCAGCTTGCAAGTCACGAACAGGCTGTACATGCGCGCGGCGCGTTCTCCGCCTCGATCCGAACCGCAGAATAGCCACGACTTACGGCCGATGGCGACGCCGCGGAGCCCGCGTTCCGCTGCGTTGTTGGTGAGACAGACGCGGCCGTCGTCGAGGAAGAGAACGAACGCGTCCCACTGGCCCAGCATGTAGTCCAGCGCCTTGGCGACATGGTTCGAGCGTGAGAGCTTGGCGCGCTGCTCGCGCATCCAGACATCGAGGCTTGCGACCAATGGGGCGCTCTGTTGTTGACGCACGCGCCATCGCTCCTCGGCGCTGAGTCCATTGATCTCTCGTTCGATGGCGAAGAGCTCATCGATCCGCCGGACGGCCTCGAGCGCAATCGGTGAAATGAAGGTCGGCTTCTTGCCCTGCGCCTTCAGGCGAGCGCTCTGGGCGATGTCCGCGAGCTCGAAAAACTTGCGCCGCCCATGGGCCCAACAGGCGGCCTCAAGGATCCGGCCTGGTCTTCGGTCAGGAAGGAACAGCGCGTTGTAGCCGCTGAAGGCGTCGGCCTGCAGGATCCCGCAATAGTCCGCAAGATGGCGAGCGGGATGCTCGCCTTTGCGATCACGCGAGTAATAGAACACCGCCGCCGGCGCCGCGGAGCCGCCGAATGGCCGGTCATCACGGACGTAATCCCAGAGATGGGCGGCGAGGGTCTTGCCCTTGGCGAGGGTGCGCACGTTGGTGTCGTCGCCGTGGATCCTCTGGCCGGCGAACACATGCGCCTCGATGAGGTCGAAGATCGGTGAGGTGACGTCGCAGACCGCGCCGATCTGGTCGGCCATGGTCGAAAGGCTAAGGGGCACGCCTTCCTTTGCGTAGCGGTCGGCCTGGCGGCCGAGCGGGTTATGCTGGGAGAACTTCTCGAACGCGATCATGGCCAGCAGGCTGGGACCGGCCCATCCGCGGGGGATCACATGGAAGGGCGCCGGGGCCTGGCTGACCTTCTCGCAATCGCGGCAGGTGAACTTCTCGCGGACGTACTGCAGAACCTTCCAGGTGCGAGGCACGACCTCGAGGGTCTCGGTGATCGTCTCGCCCAGAAGACGGAGGCGATCGCCGCCGCAACATTGGCATTGGGTGGGGCCAGCAACGAGGATCCGCTCACGCGGAAGGTGCTCAGGGAAGGGTTGGCGCGACGGGCGCTTCCTGACGAATGCCGACACCTGGGTGGTCTTCGCCGCCGCCCGCTCGGCGGCGAGCTCGTCTTCGCTTGCAGAGGCGATCAGCTCTTCGAGTTGCAGCTCCATCTGATCCAGCGCGAGCCGGGCGCCGCGCTCGGGCTTGGAGCCATAGAGGCGCCGCTTCAGCTTCTCGATCTCAAGCTGGAGATGAAGGATCAGAGCCTGACCGTCGGAATGCGACGCCTTCGATGCGGCGAACTCAGCCTCCACGGCGACGACGCGGGCGTCGCTTGCGGCCTTGCCGGCGCGCGCCTCTATCAACGCCGCCTTGAGCGCCTCAATGTCCTCGGGAATGGCGTCTGCGTCGATCTCCACAGACAAAGTGAATCACAAAACCAGGCCCTTGAGGCGCCCTAAAATGCGGGATCCACAAAGTATTTTGCGGCTAACCCGCGGCCGTCGGACGCCAGGTGCGCTGCGGGTTCCTCCAGTCAATCCCTTCGAGCATATAACTCATCTGCGCCGGTGAAATGGAGACCGCCCCCTCCGCGACGGCCGGCCAAATGAACTTGCCGCGGTCCAGCCGCTTGGCGAAAAGTGATAGACCGAGGCCGTCGTGCCAAAGGATCTTGACCAGATCGCCGCTGCGACCGCGGAACACGAAAACGTCGCCCGCGTGAGGGTCGCGCTTCAGTCCCTCCTGAACCTGCAGCGCCAACCCTTGCATCCCGCGCCTCATATCCGTGTGGCCGGTCGCCACCCAGACACTCACTCCGCTGGGGAACGGGATCATGGACGCTCCAGAGCCTGCACAAGCGCCAACACGTCACGCGGCGCGCAATCCCGATCGACGACAATGCGCCGCCCGTTCGCCAGCACGATCTCCATCCGCCCGCCGACAGCCAGGCGCGGCGTAGCCACGGCAGGGACAAGATCGCCCCGGTCGGCGTTCAGCGCAGCCTCGCCGCGAAACTGCTTCCGCCAAAGGAACAGATGAGCCGGCGAAATCCCATGCTGACGCGCCACCGCGGAAGCTGACGGGCCTCCCGCGTAGCTCTCCTCAACAATCCGCATCTTCTCGTCAGACGACCACCGCCGCCTACGCCCGGTATCCACCACCTCGAGGCGGCGAAATACGCCACTGGTCGTATCGATATCCATATGACCAAGAAGCTACGGTGCCGCTCGCCTTCTACAAGGCGGCGCCCACCGCAGGCTTACCGACGCGACGACGCAAAGCGTCGTTCTTGACCAAACCGAGCCCTCGAAGCGACCGTTCCGCCAGGCGCTTAAGGCGAGGTCCGCCCCACGCTCTAACGCGCGCTAAGGTATGACATTCCGCAAATG
>Ga0302316_10003791_pt1 | contig 10132 bp, 10 predicted proteins | sample III_Palsa_N3_2_FD_200456 | JGI IMG/M metagenome (GOLD analysis project Ga0302316, IMG submission 200456) | Peat permafrost microbial communities from Stordalen Mire near Abisko, Sweden - III_Palsa_N3_2 | ecosystem: Environmental > Terrestrial > Soil > Palsa > Peat permafrost | place: Sweden... | reverse complement strand
CCACCAGTTTGCCCGTACCTCCGGGCTATGTGGCAACGGACGCTTCAACAGGTAATTCGATGACATCAATACCAGTCAATTCCAATGGACAGGTCATCGTAGAGGTGAAGACAGGAAATGGGCCGGTAACGGGCAACCAATCAACGGTTTACCCAGCAGCACAAACGGGCAATGCGACGGGTATTGGCACCAATGCACAAAACGCATTCGGCACACCATCACCTAGCAGTGTTCCCCCGACTCCTGTGGTGATTCTTCGTAAATTGTGAGTGGCGATGAGTAGCTTAAAACCTGAAATTCACAAGCTATGCCAAGAGCTAGCGGCTGAATTCGAAAATTGGAATTTCGTCGGTGACGAGTTCAAAAATAAGACTTTGAAACATACGACTTTAATTGTTAGGCCAGGGTTTACCTTTCAAGGTGGCGGTGATAACCCAGGTTGTTCCATGCAACCGACCATTGATGTCGCGAACAATAAAGCCAACAAGCTATATCAAGAGATATTCGGTGTTAAATGTTCACGAACATCATTCATGAGATTCCAGACGGTACGCAACCTACTTCACCACTATCCCGAAAATTTACGATTTCAAGGTTACATCTGGCATCACAGACAGTCTCATGTTGCTACTGGGGGAGGCAAGCACGAGCCTTGGCCAAAAACTTGGATAGGGTTGGACGAGGCGCGGCCTGCGATTAAAGGCATGTTGATGGACGGGATTGATTTGATTGAAAAATACTACGACTTGAGTAGTGAAGAAAATTTGTTGCGTAACTTGCCACCGAAATACGTTCCTGCCGCCGGTGGCAATGAGGAAATGGAAGGCGGTTTGGGCGTAATGGTGTGCGTGACGCGGATTCTACTGGGTGACTTTGACTTTGTTGAACACTATTGTAGCGACGACTATAAGACGCTTCGGCCAAAAAGAATTAAGGAACTCGACACTGTCATTGCCGCCTTGCCTGAGTTGAAGCGCAGACTTGCCGAGACTGGCAAGATTATCTAGGCCGCCTTGAGTACCGTCGAGGAACAATAGGGGGTGGGCCACAGATAACCGATGCGGTTGGTTACCTGTTCCTTGCTGCCACCAGTAAACCCATTTGTCCGATTGACTTAAACAAATACAGGCACGCCAGAGCTTTCACGGCAACGATTTGCGCAAGCGCCGCTACACGGCCATGCCAATGCATAGCAGCCAACGGCGGCAGCCCATCGAAGCATGCGAAATTGGCATAGAGATACGGATGAATGATGGAAATAGATCGATATTTTTCCTCGGAAGAGCCAGGAACCTCCACCCTGACTGCGGTAACGTCAGGGCGGCCGCGCGCCGAGACGCCGGCGCTCACCAAAGCCGCGTTAGTAGAGATGCTATTTGCCCAAGTTGGGCTGAATAGAAGCCAAGCGCGCGCCATGGTCGAGGCATTTTTCGAGGTAATGCGGGACACTTTGGAAAGCGGCGAAAACATCAAACTTGCAGGCTTTGGCAGTTTCCGTTTGCGCGACAAAGTGCCGCGTCCCGGGCGCAACCCCAGAACCCGCAGTGCCTTTGTGATCGAGGCGCGACGCGTGGTGACATTTCACGCCACGCCGACGTTGAAGCAGATGGTTCACCTCGCTGCCAATGAGTTCCATACCCAGCAGAAGCGTGATCGGGGGGGCGTAAACCGAATTAAATAGAGGTCTCTTCGATCGAACATTGCTTTATGCCGTGCCGCCAGCTAGTTCGCTGTACGGTACGCTACGAAGAGTGCCGCGCGTCGTGCTATGTCGAGTAAGCATGCGGAAGGTCCGCACGTCGAGCACACGGTGGCGTCATTTGTCTTGTTGGGGCGCGTATCGATGCTCGTCTCCAAGACAATTGCCCTGAATTCACCGAGGCTTTGCTGTAGACGTTGTCCTTGGATATCTGTAGGTCGTGCCAGCATGCTCGGCGGCGCAGTTCAAGATCGGAGGTATCCGTATTTCGCAGTCGATCTCGCATTGTGCGGCGCAACAAATGCCATGGACCTCGGTAGCTGAGGACGGCGTCACAGATCGGCCATGAAGAGTCACTCGTCCCGCCCTTCACTAGAACATGCAAACGGCGGCTGCGCGTCAGTAAACCGCCATTCGATCTTTGCGTAATTGTCCGTGTGTATCAATCGTTCTCGTCAAAAGCTACGGCGTTGTACCCAATCTTGTACCCGCTCACCTCGTCGGCACCGGTAAAGTCCCATCCGAGGAAAGTCACCGGCCATTCGGCGCTGTTACTATCGTTCGGTTCGATCACGGGCAGTATCCTAAAGTCGCCTACACCGCTCTCACCAAACTGGATGTAGCCACCTACGTCCTGTCTCGTTTCCTCGCCAAGCATCGTTTTCAGGACCTTAATGGGCTCGTAGAAACCCGTCGTCTCCTTGCGCTTTTCGCCAGCTGCGAGAAACTCCTTAGCGCCGCTACCCATCACGTACAGAAAATTCGGTCCGATTGGCAGATGCTCCATCGTCACCGTTAGGGAATTGCTGTCTAGCGAGGGTTCGAATTTGTAAGCTGTGTATTCGAGACGAACTGGACAATAGCCGAATATTAACCCGGCGAAGAAATGCGTTCGCAAGTCATCCAATTGTCCTAGCCGAGAGGATGCATCGGCAATGCAATGGAGCGCCACAGTCCGGAAAAGCTTTCCTACTGATTCAATAGAGACAGGGCGCGATTTACCCGGAGCACAGGTCAAACTTTGCGTGCAAGCTGATGCGAGGGCGAAAGCACTAAGCGCCGGTACTACCGCACCAGAATACGCGAAGCCAAAGCTATGGCTGTGAGTGACGGGCCATCCCAGCGGGTTGGCTCGCTCCTCGCGACAGATCACGGGCACGGCAAAAATCTTCGGCCCACTGTCTGTCGTTATCGTGAGTTTTTCGTCCCTGCCTCGAGAAAATCGAGTGTCGGCTGCACACTTCAATTTGTTTTCGTGCTCCCTGTACCACAATGCTACGACAGTCATTTGTATCCTCGAAAGGTTGGAGTGGATCCGCTTTCAGCACCAAATAATCGCCAGAAGACGACGGCGGTCTGAGGACCGCGCGGGTGGCCCGCCGACCGACCGGGGCAGCGCCGGCCGTGTCGGTCACCGGTCGGCCAAATAGTGTCATTCGATAATCTCGTGGGCCGGACATTGGAGCGTCGGCGTCGCTCAGTTACCGGCCGCTCACCGACTGATGATGCAAATCACATCATCGGCCTGTGCAAGTCTTCTACTGATCATCTTCAATGAAGAAGTTGCCCAAGTCAGTAGACCAGCCACTACCCAGTTCGACTTCAGCCAATTTGATGGCAAATTCATTGATTGCCAATGTCCTAGCGGCCTCGCCTTCCCCGGCTTGTTTAATTCGGGCAAGCAGATCGTTCTCCAGCTCCTCCGCGTAGCTCGCGTGCGCCTCTTCCTGCCACTTCTGCATGGCGCATCCGAATGCCTGTTGGATCCCCCCTTGAACCCGCGCCTGCTCGGACGCCAAATAGCCGTCGTACCTCGGTGTGTACGTCTCAGGCGCGCGAGCATTGACGATGAATCTTGCGGGTCTAGGCGCGCGTGGATTTATTGCGAGCCCGCGCACTGGTAGATGCGTTCTGGTACCGAGGATAACCGAAAAGCGGAAGCCGCCGAACAGCGTAACGTACGCCACACTATTTTCACCGACATCGGCGATGACGACGGAATGTTCGAATCCTGATAGCTGCGCTTGGGGCGTCTTTGAATGCGGCTCCAAGCTGACGAACGCAGGCCACTCGTTCGTAAAATCCCAGCCCGCAAAGTTAGCGATGGTGGGCGTTCCATGTCGTGCCGCTCGCCGCAACTCAGGAGATACGAACCGCCTCGCTTGCTCGTTGCCATAGAGCACCACAAAGCTTACAACTGCCGTCTTGGCGATGGATCTCCCAACTTTTGTATCATCGAAAGAAAGTGATCTGGGTACACGCCGAATCAGCAGGACGATCAGAACGTCTTTACCGGCACGACAAGTCCGAATACGCCCCAGCCTCAGAGCACAGGAACGCAATCGCCGGATAACAGTGACTTAGAGAACAGCAACGGGTCACCACCGCCGTCGACGACCCAACCTGCGTCGACGGGTAATGTGGTGGTGACGCCGAACCAGTGTGCGACGCCAGACGGGTGCGCCAGTGCGCCGATTGTGTCGCAGGCTAATAATGATCAGGGAGGGACGTCGGACAGTGATTCAACGACATCCGGCTCGACGGGAGACACCGGGACGGGGACAGCCACAAACAGCGTCAAGATAGTTGAGCAGCAGGGGAATGTTTATGAGTTCAGCATACCTGGAGCGAATGGAGACCTGTCCGTCATAACGGAGATGACCCAAAACGGCAACCAGCTCGTATTAAATGGTATGCACATCCAAGGCTCTGGGTCGGGGACCAGCAGTCTTAGCGAATTGCGCAGCGTTGCTCGCGCTTTGGGGCAACAATATGGGGTTGATGAAGTGGTCATCAACGGCGGTGAACGGACATCGGGTGCGAATATTGGTAAAAATCCGCGACCCATTACGATCAAGGTAAATCAATGACTATGGTTCGCATTGTGGGGTGGAAACCGGGATTCAAAAAAGTTGAGTTTAATTGGCTTCTTCGAGAATGCTCGGGTCTGTCTTTGGCTGAGCGTAAGCAACACGTAGACCTGATTCTGAAAGGCGAGGCTGTCGTGATAGAGATTGCCCCGGACTGCTTTGACAGTTTCCTTGATCGCGCCTCAGGTTTGGGCGCGATCTGTCAAGTGGGAGAGGATAGCTAGCGCCCGCCGCTGATTGCGCGGATCAAGTTTGCCGATTTGACTGGCAGGTTGCCACAGACAGTGGGTCGGGGAATGACGTAAACTTGGCGTCGCCGGACCGAACGTGGTCACTCTATTTAAGAGAGAAGGCAGTGATTTGTTGTCACAAACACATCGACAGGGCCAGAAAATCTCGGGAACAATGTTCAACTGTATCCAGATGGAAGTCTTCGAACGCCAGACGGAAAATTTGCGAGTACCTCAGGAAGTCCGCCGCCTGGAGCAACGGTGTCAACGTAGTAGGTCAGGAAGTGGTAGTCGATGCCCTAGCACTGTCAACGGTGTTTGACCGTGTGCTGGCGCACGCAAATCAACGTCAAAATCACCGGGAAAAACCCCGGATTTCGCTCACGCGCCGGAGGCGAAAAGATGGGTTGGCTTCCAGTGACGGTACCGGCGACCTGCCGGTCGAGTGACCCCAAACACCCGACAAGACGAGGCTGTCTCTATTCCTGCCCCATTTCCTTGACTATTGCGGTACGTGTCCTAATCTTCTAAAAATCCTCTAGAAATAAAGGGGATTTCGGGGAGAGGGATGATGCGCACATTGGGATGGATGGTTCTGGGCTTGCTGTTGCTCACACTGAATGGCTGTGCGTTTTTTGATGCGGCAACCCTCGATGATCGGAAAGATTCAGCGAGTGCGAAGACGGCGGGACCCCTGACCGTGGTCATACCCCGCATCGACGCTGACCAACTCGACGATGAGCTGAAGTTTTTTAAACAAACAGCCCTCGGGAAAAGTCTTGAAGGCGTACCAATACCGAGCGAATGTTTGGCGCCGGGCTATGCGGCCGCTGCCGAGGCTAAGGCAAAAGAAAAGCCTGTGTTCCTTGGGTCCGCTGCACTTGTTGCGACGCTGGTGGTAAGCGAAGTCGCCACCGAGATCAGCGGTGAAATCAACGGGTACGTGACCAAAAAGCAGGCGGAGTTCACCCCGTCTGCCCAGACGGCTGTCTTTGACGTCGGCGCGCTGATGGTGGCTGGAAAACCTGATTTTGGTTGCATCATCGTGGGTCAACAAACGAAGCCATCGACGCCGCCCGATGAGAACGCTCCGGTCGCGTGGGACTTTATCGTGGTGGCTCAACTTGTATCGGATAATCCTCCGCCGGTTCGCTCGGCCAAAGCACCGCCGAAGATATCCCCACAGGCGTACAAACTTGTTCCGATTTACTACAACTTCACCCAAAGCACGGCGCTGACGACCAAACCGTCCGATTCATCGCGTGGGAAGGTGACCGTGACGCTGGACATTGTACTGTCGGCGGTCACCTCGGCGGCGAAAGAGGCCGGTCCGATCGTTGACGCGAAGATCGTGCTACCGAAGATTGAGTTGGGATCTTGCTCGGCGACGGTGGATGGTACGACGAAGGGAAGTTGCGGCCCCGCGCCCGTGGACCCTAAGAAACCTGGCGCCGTCATTCGACTTATGCCGATAAAACCTGTGGTTGACACGTTGGCTCTGCAGGCGACACCCTGGTTTTCGCTCCCCGACCCGACGAAAACGGATACAAAGTGTGACGACGTTGATTGCTTCCCCGCGGCGGTGACGATCACCCTCACCCAGGCTGGAGACGGTGCGCCAGATTTTGCCACGGCGCACACCGAAATCAATAGCGCTGCTACGGCGTTGACCACGTTGTTGGGGAAAGCGGTGAGCAAGTAGGGACGTCAAACCCCTCAAAACCTTGGGGAACACCCATCCCACGCATTCGCGCCGGAGGCGGTCCGCCGTTAACTTCCCCTAAATAGATAACGCCCGGACATCCGGGCGTTATGCCTGTATGGGAGCGCCGGTGCTACGGGCGAGCGATCAGTTCATCGAGGCCCGGCGTGAACTGCTCGGGAACGGGTAAGCCAAACCCGAACACGGCCATTTTGTCGCCGAGCATCGTCAAAGTCGTTCTGGCGTGCGCGGAAATGGCGACGCCCAAGCCGATCAACAGTTCTTGATGGAGAAAGCGATACGCTACGTCCCGCTCTGCGCAATCTTTCCAAACTAATGCAACGCAATCAGCGCCGGCACCGAATGTTTTTGCCTTTAATGGGCCCGTCGGCGGCGACAAAATATGGCTCGCTCAATTCGAGCGACACGATACTAACGCAAGGGAAGTGTTGATGAAAATCGGCTAGGACTTCTAGCACCATTGATAGTGGGATGGAGGGGATTTGGGCGTGCTCATGGGACGGAAAAGGCAGGGGGGCGGAGCGAAGAGTATAGCGCTCGTAAAAGAATACAAGGGCGGTAGCGCCGTACTCCCTACTTCATTCCTCAACCGAGTTTGGGCCCGGGATTATGAAACCTGCCGGCGTCGACAATCACTGTTCGCTCGTTGGTCCGCGCGTTCGACCCTGAACTCGCTCTAGGGGTGTCCTCGTGAATGCCATCGGTCCCGGTCTGCCCAGTACGTTAGTCCAGGGTAAGGTGAGTTTGGAGAACAGCCAGTTGAGCGAAGTGGCGGCCGGAATCGAAGCACCGATTGGAATGAATTCGATCTTGCGAGCAAGGGATAAAATATCCCTTGCTCGCGCACGTACCAGCATCACCGCAGAATGCGAAAGATAGAAAATCATTTACACTTATCCGCAGCCTGCCGTATTACGGCACGCGTTCCTCCCCAGGTGCAGAATTCGATCGACGCGGACATAAAAGGGAAACTGAGCATGGACGAGCCAGAAGCAGACACAATTGATTTCCCGCATACCCCTCACACATTGCATAGCACCATGGCTATTAGGCGCCTCGGTGATATCAATGGGCTGCCTGAAATGTTGCTCCAGCGCATTGGTGCGCTGATCGTGTATTGCAACTTTCTCGAAATTCAAGCCGAACGCACACTTTGGGTGCTGAGGGAGGAAGATGTTCAAGGCAACGAACCGTCCACATCGAAATACCGGGTGAACCAGATCATCACCGAGCTCCGAAAGATGGCCCTAAATCAGGAGAGCAGTGTTACCGAGGCAATTGAGTTAGTCTGTGATACGGCATCGCATGTGATCGAATATCGTAACTGTATTGCGCACGGCGAGCTTTTTGCTTTGGGGGGCAACACGCGGTTTGTTTCCAATCCTGGTCTTTGGGGCGAAATAAAGAAGCGACCGGATGTGACGGCATTGATTAGCGAACGGTTCCTCGATACAGCAATAGATGCGGCGCATACGGTCTACGTTGCTGCGCTTCGAATCGCACTCGAAGTGAGTGGCCCCGGTGTAGGCCGTCGGGGCTCGATGGTCGATTCGATTGAAAAGCTCAAACTGGTACGCAACTCGATGTCTGAATTGTGCCGAAGCGAGGCACTGCATTATTTCCACGTCATGGGAAATTTGGACTTGTCAGAGTCAGCCTGAACGGTCGGACCGCAATGTCGCGAAATGCTTAGATATTGATGTGCTGAAGTCCGGTAGAACGCCCGGGCCGCCAGCCGGGAAAACAGATAAATTTAATTGCCGGCCCATGATTTAAGCCAACTCTGGCGAAATATTGCGAATCTCGCCGTCCGACTCCTTCATCAGGATAAATAGTTTCGGTGGGTCGAGCCGACACCGCATCAGTGATCTAAGATTGCGTGCAAATTAACAAACATGCATTAGGATGCGTATTGTTCCCTTTGCCCGCGGACCGTTGACATGCCGAAAAGCCAAATACTACCTTCTTTGATCGAGCCAATACCGGTCGTTGAAAATGTTGCAGAGGTCATTGGGTATACGTTAAACCCAGACGATCAGTTGGACGCTCAAAACGTTGGTCTGGCTACGGAGCCTGGGGCGACCAAAAAGAAAGCCCCAAATCGTGTAGCCATACCACGGTCTATTTTTAAATCGCATGATGTCAAAATAATCAAAGGAAAACGGGGTGAGAAGACGATCAAGATGCCGTCTACGGACACGCTTCACGGTCGCGAGACAACCGTCAACATGGCTTTTGCCAAATCCTTGATTCCAAAATTGAGACCGACACGCGAGGAGTGTGATGCTGCCTTTGAACTGCTAGGCATGAGTAAGGGCATTCTTCACTGCTCGTACTGCGGCGGTACTCAGACTACCTGGGACCATTTTCAAGCCGCAACATTGGATGGTGAGCCCAGCGGATTCATCGATGAAATTGATAATCTTGTTCCAGTTTGTGGAACATGCAACTCATCCCGAGGAAATAAGGCTTGGTGGATCTACATGGAGGGTCTCAAGTCGGCAAAGTCAGGGAAAAACGGAGAAAAACCTGATCAATCGTGGCTTACCGGACACGAAGAGCGGGTTAAGCATCTTGAACAGTTCTCCGAGGCAGTCGATCCTATCCAGATGAATCACGATCTTTTGTTCGCCGACACTTCTTTGAGGTATCACTACGAGAAATACCGGGCGCTGCGCAACCAGATCAGAGATCTTCTTGCCGAAGCGAAAACGCACTGGTTAGCGCTCGTACCGGTGATCGATAAGGCGGCTTTTGATGCTGACCAAACCCGAACCGACGGTACTTCTCGTGAGGCAGGCCACTTTTCAAGGACTGTTCCTCCCCGGAAAACGTTACGAAGCACGGTGTCGTTGAGGATTGAGGAACCGATCAAAAGTCCACAGAAAACAAAAGCGAAAAAGGGGGAAGGCAACACCGACGGGATGCCTTCCCCGTCGTAGCCTGGTGCGAAAGTTTGAATCCCAATCAGCGATAACTGCCCGTCTCCCGAGGACATGTCTATAGCGATGGATTAGCATCAGGATCATAGCGGAACTGCGCTATGCGTCGGGCCGTTACTCAACCGCGGGCCCCTTGAAAATCGATTCGCGATGAGCCAGCAGATAAACAGCCTGCCCATTTGTTGGCTTTTGACGAAGCTTCGCAGGCAGCGCGAGCAGGGTACGGTAGTCCGGGTGTAAGTCGGAGGACAGAATCATGCTCCCATCGTCCTCAAACCCGATCAACCCTTTGTCGAACAAGATATCCAGGGTCGCGATCAACGGAAGGCCGTTGTTCGGGTCGAGCCGTTCCTTGTCAGTGCTCGAGCGCCAGGGCTTCGCATGGCTAGCGCGGACGACCTCAAGCAAATGGCACCCCGTAACAGCACATTCATTCCCCCAGAGGGTTAGCAGGTTTTTTTTGTAATCACCCTGTCCGATACGGGCATCAACGAGCGCTTGCCGGGTGGTAGGCTGGTTCGGATGCCTTGCTGCAATGTCAGCAAAATCACTTTCAAGCATGGATCCTCGGTTTAGGAACTCGTGAGGGGTCAGTTTTTCGACGATCAAGGCATACTCGACACCTCGATCGTCTTCGATGACTTTTCCTAAGCGATACAGCACTGGCT